>Ga0210384_10001992_pt1 | contig 25959 bp, 25 predicted proteins | sample IncBWH2MmetaG_FD_160574 | JGI IMG/M metagenome (GOLD analysis project Ga0210384, IMG submission 160574) | Forest soil microbial communities from Barre Woods Harvard Forest LTER site, Petersham, Massachusetts, United States - Inc-BW-H-2-M | ecosystem: Environmental > Terrestrial > Soil >...
TCCTACGATCGGCATACGCGACTACGATGGGGAGATCCGGTTTGTGCCGGAGACTTATGAAAGCGCATACGTAGGCGTAAACGTACGCACGAATGCCATGGAAGTAATGGATGAGTTGAACGGCGATGACCGCAAGAAGCTCGAGCAAACAATGTACGACCAAGTGTTGGAGCCGGATCGCTACCCGACCGTAACGTTCGAAAGCAAGCAGATAACCGTGCAGAACTTAGGCGGCGACCTCGCCCGTGCCCACGTTGTCGGCGAACTGTCCTTTCACGGTGTCACACAGAATTTTTCGCTGGATGGCCGCGTTACGAACGGAGGAACCATGATGCGCGTATCTGGAGACTTCACGCTGCGCCAATCGGACTTCGGCATCAAGCCAGTCTCTTTTGCGGGCGGAGCGTTAAAGCTGAAGGATGAACTAAAGTTTCATTTTGAGCTGGTGGCACGGCGGCAGGAGTAGGCGGGCGAGTCGTTAGTCATAAACCGAGGCGTAGCAAAGGGAGTTGCATCGTGTGTTTAGCAATACCTGGAAAGATCGTGGAACTGGATTCTGAAAACACGAATCTGGCTCTGGTCGACGTTGTGGGCGTGCGCCGCAAGGTAGATCTGGGGCTGTTGCAGGATGAGCCACCGGTCCCTGGGGATTGGGTGTTGATCCACGTGGGATTTGCGATGAGCAAAATCAGTGAGGCCTGCGCCGCGGACCAGATGCGTACACTGAAGATGCTCGGCGAAACAGCCGCCGCCATGGAAGAAGTGCGCGGCTACGGTCTGGAAGAAGATCCTCTGGATCGGTACGACAAAGGGTGGAAGCAATGAAATACGTCGACGAGTTCAGGTCTCCCGAGCTGATCAGCAAAGCGGGCGAAGAAATTCGCAAGCTGGCGGATCCAAGCCGCCATTACCGCATCATGGAAGTCTGCGGTGGTCACACCCACGCCATCTATCGCTTCGGATTGAAAGATCTGCTACCCGACAATGTGGAATTGATTCACGGCCCTGGCTGCCCGGTTTGCGTTCTGCCGATGGGCAGAATCGATGACGGCCTGGCCCTTGCCACAGAACCCAACTTTATTTTTGCGGCGTTTGGCGACATGATGCGCGTACCTGGAACAAACGGAAGTCCCCTGGAATACAAAGCCCGGGGCATGGACGTGCGCATCGTTTATTCGCCCGCGGACGCTTTGAAGTTGGCGCGCAACAATCCCGACAAACATGTGATGTTCTTTGCCATCGGGTTTGAAACCACCGCGCCGTCTACCGCGCTCACGCTGCTGCGCGCCAAAGCCGAGGGGCTGCACAATTTCTCCGTATTTTGTAATCACGTCACCATCATTCCCGCTATCCGCGCGATCCTGGATTCGCCAGACATGCGTTTGGATGGATTCGTCGGTCCCGGGCACGTTTCGACGGTGATCGGTTGTCGTCCGTACGACTGGATTGCCAAAGACGAAGGAAAGCCGGTAGTGGTGTCCGGCTTCGAGCCGCTGGACATTCTGCAATCGATCGTAATGCTGTTGCGGCAGCTTCGGAATGGCCAAGCGAAAGTCGAGAACCAGTACAAGCGGGTGGTTCCGTGGGAAGGGAATCACGCGGCACTTCGTGCCATGGCGGAAGTTTTCGAATTGCGGCCGTATTTCGAATGGCGGGGCTTGGGATTCATCTCGCAATCGGCGCTGAAGATTCGCGCCAGCTATGCGGAGTGGGATTCGGAGCAACGCTTCTCGGTTCCAGGCGTTCGCGTGACCGATCCAAAAGCCGCGCAGTGCGGCGAAGTGCTGAAGGGTGTACTCAAGCCGTCGCAGTGCAAGCTCTTCGGCCGCGAATGCACGCCGGAACAACCTGTGGGCGCGCTGATGGTTTCGTCGGAAGGATCGTGCGCGGCCTACTACAACTACGAGCATCGCAAGCCTGTTAGGATCGCCAGCGCTGCGGCGTTTTAAGCGAATGAGGAATTTATGGCTACTACCCCTGCTGCAAAGATCAGGTTCCGCGAACCGCAGATCGAAATGGCGCATGGCGCCGGCGGGAAAGCCAGCCGAAGACTAGTCGAAGGATTGTTTGCTCCCCTTCTTTTTGGTGCGTCCCCTGGGCCCCTGGCTGACGCTGCGCACATCCAGATCAACGGAACACGAATTGCCATGACCACGGATAGTTTTGTGGTGAAGCCGTTGCGTTTTCCCGGCGGCTCGATAGGCGAGCTTGCTATCAACGGCACGGTGAACGATTTGGCGGTGTCCGGCGCGAGGGCGGAAGCGATTGTCGTGACCTTTGTGCTGGAGGCCGGACTGCTTACCGAGATTTTGGAAGCGGAAGTTCGCGCCATGGGCAAGGCCGCGGAAACGGCCGGTGTGCGAATCGCCGGCGGCGACACCAAAGTGGTAGAGCATGGCAAAGCCGACAAAATGTATATCTCCACTACTGGAATAGGTCGGCTTCTGCCGGGAATTGAGATTTCTCCGCAGTCCGTCCGACCCGGCGACAAGGTTCTGCTTTCCGGTCCGCTTGGTGATCACGGAATCACAATCTTGCTCGCACGCGGCGATCTGGACCTGGAAGCGGATCTAAGCTCGGACACCCGGTCGGTCTTTCCGCTGGTGGATAGACTCGTGCAGGCCGCGGGACCGGGAGTTCGCTGGATGCGGGATCCCACTCGGGGCGGCGTTGCGACCTCATTGAACGAACTGGCACGAGATTGCGGTCACGGCATCGTCCTCGCCGAAGAAAAAATTCCCATTCGCGATTCTGTGCGAGGCGCATGCGAGCTTCTCGGCCTCGATCCTCTGCACATTGCCAACGAAGGTCAATTCCTGGCCATCGTTTCGGCCGAGCTTGCGGAAACCGCCTTGCAGGCCTTGCGTGCAACTGCCGGCGGCGAAGAAGCGCAACTGATCGGAGAAGTTCGCGAACAGCCGGAGAGTTCCGTCCTGGTAACAACGCTCTACGGAGGCGGCCGCATGGTGGACATGCTGGTGGGCGACCCTCTCCCGCGGATTTGTTAGGATGCGAAATGGCAACCGGCCTCCACTTGACTACGCAAATCGAACAGCGATTGCTGGCGCGCAATCAGGCGATGGAGTCTTTCTTCGGCAAGGAAGCTCCGCGATTGGCGGAAGCCTGCAGGGAAATGTCCGAACGATTTCTGCGCGGCGGGCGGCTGCTGGCGTTCGGCCGCGGACCGTACGCCACCGACGCACAGCACGTCTCGGTGGAATTTGTGCACCCGGTTATTGTCGGTAAACGAGCGCTCCCGGCGCTCGATCTTTCACTGGCCTTTGGGCCTTGGCTGAAAACCCTGGTGCAGCCCGACGATATAGTGATGGGTTTCGGTCCGCCCGATGGCGACTCGCAAGTATGGGCTGCGTTGGATGCTGCGAGTCAGCACCACGCCATGACCTTTGCGCTGCCTGGATTGCAAGGATCTTATTTCACTCCTGCTTTTACGCAGGATCCCTTCATCCATCAGGAATTGATCGAGATTCTCTACCACACGCTTTGGGAGACGGTGCACGTTTTCTTCGAACACCGCGAGTTGGGGCATGATGTTGGCGCCGCCGGCTTTCTTTATCCGTTTCTCGGCAAAGACAAACAAGAGACCTTCGACGTAGTCGGAGAGGCCGCGGCCTCCATTCGGATGAAGGTGCGGGACGATGCTCGCCTGCGCGAACGAGTAGCGCGTGAAGAATCGGAGAAAATCGGCAGCGCGGCTATGGCGATCCGAGACCGCATCGCTCGCGGCGGCAAACTGATTATCTTTGGAAATGGCGGGTCCGCCACGGATGCCAATGACTGGGCCATCGACTGTTTCCAGCCGCCGGCCGGCTACCAGCCCATCCCAGCGATTTCCCTTTCCATGGAGCCCGCGAATCTTTCCGCCATCGCCAACGATGTGGGCACCGAATTGATTTTTCAACGGCAACTGATCGCGCAGGCACGTCCGAACGATGTGGCCATCGGAATCTCCACCAGCGGCGGCTCGAAGAACATCGTGATGGCGCTGGAAGAAGCGAGAAAGAGAAATCTACTGACAGTCGCGCTGCTCGGTTACGACGGCGGCGAAGTGTTGCGTCGCGGTTTGGCGGATTTTCCGCTCATCGTGCGCTCCGATTACATTCCCCGCATTCAGGAAGTGCAAGCGTCCATTTACCACCTCATTCGCGAAATGCTGGAGCAGGGCCATGCCTAAACTGGCCTCTGGCGCCTACTCCGTCCTGGTGCGCGGTGTGGTTCAGGGGGTTGGCTTTCGCCCGTTCGTCTACCGACTCGCGCGGGCGAATGGCTTGAAGGGATGGGTGCTGAATGCCGAAGACGGAGTGACCATTCACCTCGAAGGCGAGGAAGAATCGCTGCAGAATTTCCTGGACGAGATGAAGGTCCAACCGCCTCTGGCGGCTGCCGTCGCGGAACTACGCGTTGAGCCGGCGACGTCCGCAGGTTTCGCGGATTTCACGATCCGGCAAAGTGTTCGCGAGCAGCAGCCGACCGTTCGAATCTCGCCTGATTTGCCGACTTGTGAGGATTGTCTGCGAGAGCTTTTCGACCCGCACGATCGCCGCTATCAGTATCCGTACATCAATTGCACGAACTGCGGTCCGCGTTACAGCGTGATTCGCAGCTTGCCATATGACCGGCCCGGTACCACCATGGCCGATTGGGTTCTGGATGATTTGTGCGCCGCTGAGTACCGTAATCCGGCGAACCGGCGCTTTCACGCACAACCTGTGGCGTGCTCTTTGTGCGGGCCACACTATCGGTTCCAATCCGCGGACCACGTCGTGTGCGGCGATGACGATTCGATTCGCGCAGCGGTGCAGTACCTGAATTCCGGCAAGATTGTGGCGATAAAGGGGCTCGGCGGTTATCACTTGGCCTGCGATGCAAGAAACGTGGGAGCCGTTTCCGTGATGCGCGTCCGGAAATTCCGCAAAGAGAAGCCATTCGCATTGGTGGCGAAGAATCTTGAGATCGCCCGTAGTTTGGTGGAGCTCTCGCCTGAAGCGGAAGTATTGATGACTTCCACCGCTCGGCCGATCGTGCTTGCACCGGCAAGAGTCGAACTGCCAGCCGTTTCTCCCGAAAATGATGAGCTCGGGGTGATGCTGCCCTACACACCCTTGCACCATCTATTGTTTGCTGCTGGCGCTCCCGAAATTCTGGTGATGACCAGCGCGAATCGTTCGAGCGAGCCGATTGCTTACCAGGATGAAGAGGCGCTCGCAAGACTTTCAGGAATTGCTGACGGATTTCTCGTCGGTGAACGCCCAATTGCGCGTCGTGTGGATGATTCCGTAGCTCGCCTGGGTGCTTTCGGCCTGACAATTCTTCGCCGTGCGCGCGGATATGCTCCGGGCGCTGTCGCCAAACTTCCGGCCGAGCGTCCGATTCTCGCTTTGGGCGCGGACCTGAAGAACACGATCACGCTTGTGGTCGATGGCCAGGCGTTCGTCAGCCAGTACATTGGTGATCTGGAGCATTACGAGTGCTTGTGCGCATTCCGAGAAACCGTCCAGGATTTGCTTGCGATGTACGAAATCGATGCCAGTCAGCTGTTGGTGGTTCACGACGCGCATCCACAGTACATTTCCACGACGCAGGCCTTGTCGTTTCCCGCGGCGGAATACTGCGCGGTGCAACACCATCGCGCACACATTGCGTCCGTGCTCGCCGAGCGCGGCGAGTGGGATAGGCGGGTGCTCGGTGTCAGCTTCGACGGAACCGGCTATGGGGACGATGGCTCCATCTGGGGTGGAGAGATTTTCGCTGGAAGCGTTCGCGAAGGCTTCGAGCGCATCGCACATTTGCGCTCTGCGGGGTTACCTGGTGGCGACGCGGCTGCTGCGCATCCGGTACAGGCGGCGGCAGGATTTCTGGCTCAACTAAATGAACTTCCGGAGTTCACTGCAGAGCCGTTTTCCTTTCCGCAGCGTTATCTGAATGCCCTGAAACTTGTGAGTGCCAACGTTCGCTCGTTCAACACGACTTCGATGGGACGCCTCTTTGACACGGCCGCGGCGCTGCTGGGATTTACGCGGGGAATTTCCTTCGAGGGGCAGGCGGCGATATGGCTTGAACATCTTGCCAAACGCGCCGCCGTAGCCGACGCATATCCTTTTCCTTTCGTCAATGGCGAACTAGACTTTCGCCCGCTGCTGCAAGCTATTGTGCGCGACAGGATGCGCGGACGCGATGTCACCGAAATTGCGCGGGCGTTCCAACGTGGTGTCGCCAGGGGGCTACGCCACGCCCTCACGACGCTTTCTGGCGAACGCGACGTCGATACTGTTGTGCTCTCCGGCGGCGTCTTCCAAAATGAATTGCTTTTGCGCGATCTCAAGGACCTTCTGGAACCACAGCGTCTGCACATTTGGGTAAACAGCGCAGTTCCTTCAAACGACGGTGGAATCAGCCTGGGGCAAGCGGCACTCGCCGCCTTTGCAAAGGCTGAACCAATGCAACCTGAAACGAGGCTCGCGAATGCATGAACTGTCGATTGCCATGAGTATCGTCGAAATGGCCGAAGAGGAATCGGTGCGCCACGGCGGAGGCAAGGTGCACGCGGTGCATCTGAAACTTGGAAAACTTTCCGGCGTCCTAAAGGAAGCCCTGCTCTCGTCGTACGAAATGGCCTGTGAAGCCACAGCGCTGCAAGGGTCGCAACTTTTGATAGAAGAAGTTGCTGTTGAGGTCTTTTGCCCGCAATGTGGAGGCCCTCGGCTGGTCACCTCAATTCAGTGGTTTGCGTGCCCCGAGTGTGGCACTGCCACCTGCACGGTCTTGCGAGGTAAGGAGCTCGAAGTGGTGGCACTGGAGATTGCACAATGAGCGCCGAACCGCGTCTGGTGGAAGTTCGAAAGAATGTCCTTAAGCAAAACGACGTCATTGCCCGCGCGCTGCGCGAGTGTTTCCGCGATGCCGGCGTTCTGGCCGTCAGCATGGTTTCCAGTCCCGGTTCGGGCAAAACCGCCTTTCTGGAAAAGACCCTGACGCTCCTGCATTCGCGTTACAAAGTCGCGGCGCTGGTGGGTGACCTAGCGACGGAGAATGACGCTGCACGGCTGGCCCGCAGCCATGCTCCGGTGAAGCAGATCATTACCGGCACCGTGTGCCATCTGGAAGCGGCCATGGTGCGGAATGCGCTGGCGGACTGGGACCTTAAGCAACTGGATTTTCTGTTTATTGAAAATGTTGGGAATCTGGTTTGTCCATCCTCGTACGATCTCGGAGAGCAGCTACGCTTCGTTCTGTTATCCGTGACCGAGGGCGAAGACAAGCCGCTGAAATATCCCACCATTTTCAATAGCGCAGATGTTGCCGTAATCACAAAATCAGACCTCGCGGCCGCCGTGGAGTTCGACGAGGTACTTGCCAGGCAAAACATCCAAGCCGTGCGCCCTGGCATGGAAATCCTCAAACTCTCCGCCAAAACCGGCGAAGGCATGAACGAATATCTGGAATTTCTTGAGCACAGGCGTGTGGGCATTAGGCAACCAGTTCGCGCGGGAGTGGGAAACGAATTGGGAACACCTGCTGGCAAATAAGTGTCAACAAGTGCCAAACACGTGAAAGCTATTTCTGCTCGCCGAAGACCTGCGCGTAGCCCTTGCCGTAAGGGTAGAAGCGGTCTTTTTCTCCGCGTTGCCACGCGGCTTTTTGATCCGGAGTGGTGATATCCCAATCTGGACGACATTTTTTCAATATGGCGCGAAGATCCTGGCGCAGTTCCTCGAGTGTGGGCCGGCCGAAAAACCAATATCCCATGTAAATCTTGAAAACGACCAACCCAGGCTCGAGGACGATGGTGTGCGGAATCATCGGATTGTGCTGCGGGTCGGTATATTCGGCGATATCCAGATCTTTTTGCATAACCCGGCCGGCGTCGGACAAAAACGGCCAGTGCGCGTCGATGCCGGTTCTGAATTCGTTGGTCTCAATCAAATTATCGGTGCTGATGGTGACCATGCGGCAATAACCCACTTCGAGCTCGCGGTGCAGCTGCACGAGTCCCTCGGATTGGCGGCGGTCTTTGGGACAAAATCCGCCGCGGCTGAGCACCAAGATCATCGGGTCGATTCCCTGAAGTTCCGAAAGCTTGCGGCGCTTGGCGGTATGGTCGGTCAGCTCGTAGTCGGGAAAAACGGCGCCGGGTACAATGTCTGCTCGCATGAGAGATACTTCTCCTTCCGCAACCGCTCCTGCTGGGGAGGCTTGGTAATTTGTATCACGTATTCGTCACAGTGTCTGGCGTCCTACGCGGTAATCGTCGTCATGATATGGTTGCGACCTTGGCGTTTTTTTGCAGTCGTTGCGACACAACTAGAAACCAAATCTAGTGAGCAGCTTCCATGGCAAAAGTTCTTCGATGGTTTGGTACGCTTGCCGCGTTAAGCCTTTCTCTTTTTGTGACTGTGGGTTCGGCAGAAACGCCGTTAGGGGTGGAAGCGATTGCATCGAAATTTGCGGAAGTGGACGGCCCCAAGCTTCACTACTTGAGCGCGGGAAAGGGCCCGGCGGTGCTGCTGCTGCACGGTTACACGCAGACTTCGCGGATGTGGAGGCCGATTATTCCGTCTTGCGGAAAATATACACTGATCGCGCCGGACCTACCGGGAATTGGTGACTCGGATATCCCGCCAAAGGTTTGGACATGAAAAGCGCCGCTACAATCATTCACGCGCTGGTCAAGTCACTGGGGATCCCGAAAGCCAGAGTCGTTGGACACGACATTGGGCTGATGGTCACTTATGCCTACGCCGCGCAGTTTCCTGAAAAGGCAAATGGAACCGTGTTGGGCCTGTAAATGAAGCTGGTGGCCACCGACGCCAGGATGGCGGTTCTCAAAAACACCGGGCACTGGGTGCCGGAAGAAAATCCCCAAGAGACGACCGAGGCGTTAGAGAAGTTTCTCTGAAATCTACGCCCACTGGCGATATTCGCTAGCTGGACGTTTTCCCCGGTGAGTAGCATTATCTTGAGCGCAGAAAGGAGTTCAAGGAATAAAATGGCTTCGGCCGGCGCACTACGAAGAGTTGTGAACATCGAGGATTTCCGGACACTGGCCCGGCGGCGGTTGCCACGCGTTGTGTTCGACTACCTGGATGGCGGAGCTGCCGATGAAGTGACCTTGCGCGGCAACACACGCGCTTTCGATGAGGTTATTTTCCGGCCCAGGCACGCGGTCGCCGTCCAAGACTGCGACCTGCGAACGAAAGTTCTCGCCAACGAGGTTGCCTTCCCAGCGATCCTGGCTCCCATTGGTTACAGCAGACTCATGCATCCTGGCGGAGAACTCGCGGCCGCAAGCGCTGCCGGTGCGGCAGGAATACCATTCACACTCTCGACCATCTCCGGTCACAAATTGGAAAAGGTCCGGGCCGCTTCCTCCGGCAACGTGTGGTATCAGCTGTACATGGTGGGAGGCCGAGCCGTTGCCGAAGCAGCGATTGAACGAGCGCGCGTAGCAGGATTTTCGGCTCTGGTGGTCACCATAGATACGCCCGTTGCAGGAAATCGCGAACGCGACCCGCGCAATGGTTTACGCGAGATTCTCGGCGGGTCGGTGCTGGCAAAAATCCCACACCTGCCGCAATTTCTCGCGCGGCCGGGTTGGTTGGCTGCGTTCTTGATGGATGGTGGTACGCCAAGTTTGGAAAATATCGTTGTTCCTGGCAAAGGCCCTATGCCATTGGTCGACGTCACCGCTGCGCTGGCCACTGCGGTTGTGACTTGGCAAGACTTGCAGTGGCTACGTCGATCGTGGCCCGGCGCGATCGTCATCAAAGGCGTGCTCACGGGTGATGACGCGCGCCGTGCGGCGGACGAAGGCGCTGCGGCAATTGTGGTTTCAAATCACGGAGGGCGGCAATTGGATGGGGTTTCCCCTTCGTTGCGTGCGCTTCCGGAAATCGTCGGCGCGGTGGGCGGCAGACTCGAAGTGTTGATGGACGGCGGCATACGGCGCGGCAGCGATATTGCCAAGGCGCTGTGCCTGGGTGCTCGCGCCGTGCTGATCGGACGCGCGTACGGCTACGCGATGGCTGCGGCGGGGCAACCGGGTGTGAGTGTAGCACTGAGCATTTTGCGCACGGACCTGGCAAGAACGCTGATGTTGCTCGGCTGCCCATCGGTCGCTGATTTGAATGCCTCGTTCGTGCAGGCGCCGCGCGAATGGCGAACAGATTGAGCATCAGGTGCGAGGAATCTTGCGAGTGAAACTATGAAAACAATGCAAGGCCCAGGCATTTTTCTTGCGCAGTTCGCTGCGGATAACGCCCCGTTCGACACGCTGGACGCCATCTGCGGGTGGGCGGCGAGTCTCGGATATGTGGCGGTGCAGATTCCGGCGTGGGATGCGCGTTTGTTTGATTTGAAGCGTGCCGCCGAGAGCAAAGCCTACTGCGATGGAGTTCGCGCCGTGGTGTCGCAACACAATCTGGTGATTTCGGAGCTTTCCACGCACCTGCAGGGACAGTTAGTGGCCTGCCATCCGGCGTACGATGCAATGTTCGATGGATTCGCACCAGCGAACCTGCATGGCAATCCGAAGGCGCGGCAAGCATGGGCGGTTGAGCAACTTTATTTGGCGGCGCGAGCTTCGGCGAATTTGGGATTGAAAGCGCACGTAACTTTTTCGGGAGCGCTTGCATGGCCGTACATCTATCCCTGGCCGCAGCGTCCTGCGGGTCTGGTCGAAACGGCGTTTGAGGAGTTGGCCAAGCGGTGGCTGCCCATCCTGAATGCGTTCGCTGAAGCCGGTGTCGATCTTTGCTTCGAAATTCATCCCGGTGAGGATCTTCACGATGGCGCCAGCTTCGAAATGTTTCTGGACCGCGTGCGGCAGCATCCCCGCTGCTGTTTGCTATTCGATCCCAGTCACTTTGTGCTGCAGCAGCTGGACTATCTGCAATTCATCGATTTTTACCACCCACGCATCAAGATGTTTCATGTAAAGGATGCGGAGTTCCGTCCGTCCGGCAAGCAGGGCGTCTATGGCGGTTATCAACCGTGGTTGCAGCGCGCCGGGCGCTTTCGTTCGACCGGCGACGGTCAGGTGGATTTCCGCGCGATATTTTCAAAATTGACGCAATACGATTTTCCCGGCTGGGCCATTCTCGAATGGGAGTGCTGCATCAAAAGCAGCGAACAGGGAGCCAGGGAAGGAGCGCCGTTCATTCGGAAACACATTATTGAGGCAGCGAAGAGTTCGTTCGACGATTTCGCGGGCTCCGGTGCGGATAGGAAAGCATTGCGCGGAATTCTGGGGCTCTCCGAGTAAGAACGGCAAGTCAATTATGCGGCTGTCGATTTCTTGGAGCTCAGACGGACAGTTTCTTCCGCCCAACGTTTGCGCACTTCTTCTTCGAACTTGCGTTTGTCTTTGCGCATCAACTGCGCCAGCGCCTGATTTTCCACTTCTTCATGACTGGCCGACCACAACACCATCTCAGTGAGCACCGGCGCAAGGTCGATTCCTTTTTTCGTGAGCAAGTAGATCAGCTTGCGGCCGTCGGAGGGATCGGCTTGCGCGCTGATAATCCGATGCCCTTCCAGCCGGCGCAGGCGATCCGCCAGGATATTTGTGGCGATGCGTTCGTAGGATCCCAAAAACTCCTTGTAGGAGCGGAAACCGCGCAGCATCATGTCACGGATGATCAACAGCGACCAGCGATCCCCCAGTATTTCCACGGAGGCATTCAGGGGACACCCGGAACGCCTGGATGACGCCGGGATCTTCTTGGGCATGCAAAATAATAGCATTTTTCACTTGCGTATAACAAGTGATGTGGCAGACTGCTTTTTGGTCGAGCGGTTTATCAACTTTCGTCTAAACCGCTGTCGACTGCTGCAGAATAGATGACTTTTCATCTAAAGTCGCACAACCTGTTCCAAGGACACGCGGCGGACGGAAAAATCCAGGCAAGGGGAAGAAAAGATGAGCGGAGTACGCGTATTGGTAGGAACTCGCAAGGGCGCATTCGTTCTCACATCCGATGGCAAGCGGGAGAAATGGGAAGTCAACGGTCCGCATTTTGCCGGCTGGGAGATGTATCACATCAAAGGCTCTCCGGCGGATCCCAATCGTCTTTATGCATCGCAGTCCAGCGGATGGTTCGGGCAGTTGATCCAGCGCTCCAACGACGGGGGAAAAACCTGGGAGCCAGTTGGAAATAAGTTTGTGTATGACGGGGTTCCTGGCACGCACCAGTGGTATGACGGCACGGCGCATCCGTGGGAATTCAAGCGGGTATGGCATCTGGAGCCGTCGCTCAACGATCCCGGGACTGTCTACGCCGGGGTGGAAGACGCCGCGATGTTTCGCTCGACCGACGGTGGACAAAACTGGGAAGAGCTTTCCGGGCTTCGCGGGCACGGGTCCGGGCCGCGCTGGCAACCGGGGGCGGGAGGAATGTGCCTGCACTCGATCATTCTCGATCCTAAAAATCACGATCGAATGTTTATTGCCATTTCCGCTGCGGGAGCTTTCCGCAGCGACGATGGCGGCAAGACCTGGCAGCCCATCAATCGTGGACTGCACTCGCAATACATCCCGGATCCCAACGCGGAGGTAGGCCATTGCGTCCACCACATCGCCATGCACAGCGCTCGTCCGAACGTGCTGTTCATGCAGAAGCACTGGGACGTCATGCGCACGGACGATGCCGGCGAATCGTGGAAGGAAGTCAGCGGCAACCTGCCAACCGACTTTGGTTTCGTGATTGATGTTCACGCGCATAGTCCGGAGACCATCTACGTTGTGCCGATCAAGAGCGATTCCGAACATTTCCCGCTGGACGGAAAATTGCGCGTTTACCGCAGCAAGAGCGGCGGAAATGAGTGGGAGGAACTCTCCAAGGGCTTGCCGGAGCGCGATTGCTATGTGAACGTGTTGCGCGATGCCATGTCCGTCGACACGCTGGATTCCTGCGGGGTATATTTTGGAACTACCGGCGGCCAGGTATACATGTCGCCGAACGGTGGAGATAGCTGGATGCCGATCGTGCGTGACCTGCCGCCAGTACTTTCCGTGGAAGTTCAAACGCTTCCATGATTCGCGTGGTGCTACCGGCGCATTTGCGCACGCTGGCGCGCGTGGGCAGTGAGGTGCAGGTTACCGTGCAAGGACCGGCGACTCTTCTGTCGGTTCGTAACGCGCTGGAGGCGCAGTATCCGATGCTGCGCGGAACCATTCGCGATCAGGTCACGCAGCAACGGCGGCCGTTCGTCAGATTCTTCGCTTGCCAAGAAGACCTTTCCCACGAATCGCAGCAGCTGGAGCTTCCTGCGGAGGTTGCGCGAGGCGCGGAGCCACTGCTAATTGTCGGGGCTATCGCGGGGGGCTGACGTTGCTCCGGCTGTAGCTGTTGGAGACACGTATTCAGCGTGGGCAGCTTGGCGAAAAGGGGCCTTTAGACGCCGCATTCGATGGGAGGAAATTCATGCAGGGTGATTCACAAGGTGCGTCGCAATCCAAGGGCATGTTGCGGACCGAGCGGATTATTAGCGGCTGGCGGTTGCGTTTCTGTTGATGGATGCAGTGCTGAAGTTGTTTAGAATTCAGCCGGTCCTGGCGTTCGCGTGAAAGTCCTTCGAAATAGAGGGATTAGGGTATATAAATAGTCGGCGAACTTTTCTTATGCTCCTCTCATCATCTACTGCATCTGATGTAGGGTTACGGGAATCCCAGCCCGGACCCGGCGAGGGACGAGAATGGCAACACCCACCAGGGCATTTCTAAGCACTGCTCTTCGCCAACAATTAAGGGAGGTTCGTCGGAACACCGACGCGTTGTTTCGCGTGGTGCGGGAGGATTCGCTTTACGACCGGCCGATTCCGGAGCGGCATCGAATTATCTTTTATCTGGGTCACCTGGAAGCGTTTGACCTGAATCTGTTCCGCGACCACGGGCCGGGATGGCCTTGCGCTCAAGCGCCCTCGGCACAGCCCCAGTTCGACAGACTTTTCGCCTTCGGCATTGATCCTGTGGATGGGGGATTGCCCTCGGATCGGCCGGAAGATTGGCCTGCGGTTGAAGAAGTGTTGCGTTACCACGATCGAGTGCGTGAACAGATCAACAACTACCTAGACGAAGCCGAGTACGCGGAAAGCGATCGTTCCGGGGCGTCCGGTTCCGCTCACGAGACACTTCTGCATGTGGCAATCGAGCATCGCCTGATGCATGCCGAAACACTCGCGTATATGTTTCATCGTTTGCCGGTGGAGAAGAAATATCCTCAACGGCAAGCGGTCTTCAGCATGGGGCACATCGAACCGCGCATGTTGAAGATTCCCGCAGGCACGGCAACACTTGGCTTGCTGCGCGATCTTCATGCGCCCTTTGGCTGGGACAACGAATTCGAGGCGGCCGAGGTGGAAGTTCCCGCGTTTCAGATTGACAAGTACATGGTCACGAACGCCGAATATGTGGAATTCCTGGAAGCCGGTGGGTACACAAATTCCGACTTGTGGACGGCCGAAGATTGGGCCTGGAAGCAGGCGCAAAACATCCAGCATCCCGCTTTCTGGGAATCGCGCGGCGGCAAATGGTTCTACCGGGCGATGTTCCAGGAGTTGCCGTTAATTCCGGACTGGCCGGTTTATGTGAGCCACGCGGAAGCAAGCGCTTTTGCGCGCTGGGCGAAAAAGTTTCTGCCCACCGAAGCGCAATGGCATCGCGCGGCGTATGGCACAACTCAAGCAGCCGAACGCGCCTACCCTTGGGGAGAATCTATCCATAACAGCGTGCGCGGTAATTTTGATTTTTCGCGTTGGGATCCCGTCCCTGTGAATGCGTTTCCGGAAAACGAAAGCGCGTTCGGGGTCGCTGGGCAAATCGGCAATGGATGGGAGTGGACCTCCAGCTTGTTCGGGCCATTCCCGGATTTCGAGCCGTTCCCATTTTACCCCGGCTATTCGGCGAATTTTTTTGATGGGAAGCATTACGTGCTGAAGGGCGGGTCCTCGCGTACCGCCGCTTCCATGTTGCGCAGGTCGTTCCGAAACTGGTTTCAACCTCACTATCAATATGTTTATTCAGGGTTCCGTTGCGTATCGAACTGAAACGCCTAAAGAAAGTGAGTTAGCGATGGCAACGTATTCAGCGACAGCAGCGGCAAAGGCCAACGAGTTTGCGTTGATGGTGCGTGCCGGTCTTTTGAAGACCGGGCAAAAAGAGCTTCCTTCCAAGTACTTCTATGATTCCGTTGGCTCGGGCCTGTTTGAGGTGATCTGTACGCTGCCGGAATACGGATTGACCCGCGCGGAAGAAACCATCCTGACGAATCACGTTTCGGAAATTGTCGCGAAGCTGTCCGGTCCGGTCATGGTCGCGGAACTTGGTAGCGGCAGCGGCAGAAAAACGCGGCTGATTTTGGAGGAGCTGTGTCGCAAGCAGCCCACGTCGTACTACCCCATTGAAATTTCACGCACGGCCTTAGCGCATTGCGAACGCGAATTGAGCGACGTCGGCTGTGTCAGCATCGTTGGTTTCGAACGCGAATACCTGGATGGATTGCTGGAAGTGGCCGCGAGACGCCGGGAAGGCGAACGCCTGCTGGTGCTTTTCCTGGGCAGTACCATCGGCAATTTCGACGGAACTGCCAGCACGGAATTTCTCCGCCGGTTGCGCAAAATTCTCTATCCCGGAGATTTTTTGCTGCTTGGCGCCGATCTGGAAAAACCGGTTGAGAGCCTAGTCGCTGCGTACGACGATAACCTGGGCGTTACCGCCGCGTTCAATCTGAACATCCTGGTGCGCATCAATCGTGAACTGGGCGGCAATTTTGCGATTGACCAGTTCCAGCACGTGGCAATTTTCAACGAACGGACACGCAGCATCGAAATGCACCTGCGCTCGCGGATCGATCAACGCGTCAACATAGCTGCGGCCAGAATTTCCGTGGATTTAAGAGCCGGAGAAACGATTTGGACTGAGACGAGTCATAAATACTCTTTACCTGAATTGGATAACATGGCACGGGAAAGCGAATTCCGATGCGTGGGCACCTGGCTGGAAAATAGCTGGCAGTTTGTGGAGAACCTTTGGGTTGCAGCGTAAGCCTAGCGCTGACCTCTGGCCGGCACTCTGATGTATTCATGGAGTAGATCTTAGCCGCCGTTTGTGCGTTTCAGAAACGTCCCTTTTTCCAGTTCCTGAAACGCTTCCTGCAATTGCTGCTGCGTGTTCATAACGATGGGCCCATACCAAGCCACCGGTTCTTCCAGTGGTTTTCCCGATACCAGCAGAAAACGAATCCCGTCGTCGCCCGCCTGAACCATCACTTCATCGCCGCGGTCGAACAGCACTAGCGAGCGATTGTCTGCGGCAGCCGGTGGAGCAGTGTCCAGCCAGCCGACGGATTCGGTGGGCACCGAAAGCGGCTCCGACGCATTGCAGAATTTTCCCGATCCGGCGAACACGTACGCGAACGCGTGCCGTGTGATTTCCACCGGAAGCGCTTTGCGGCGACCCGGTGCGATGGATACGTCGATATAAATTGGATCCGCGGCAATGCCGTCCACGGAGCCTTTCTTGCCCCAGAAAGTCCCGCAGATGACCCGCACGTGCGTGCCGTCGTCGTCGGTGATTTCCGGAATGTCCAACGACTTCACTTCCTGATAGCGCGGAGGGGTCATCTTTAGCGATGCCGGCAGATTGGCCCACAACTGGAAGCCGTGCATACGTCCCGCATGATCGCCCTTGGGCATTTCCTGGTGAATGATGCCGCGGCCTGCGGTCATCCATTGCACATCGCCGGGCGCGATGGCGCCGCGATTGCCGATGCTGTCGCTGTGCTCCACGCTGCCGGCCAGAACGTAGGTGATGGTCTCGATGCCGCGGTGCGGGTGCCACGGAAATCCCGCCAGATAATCTTCGGGAACGTCATTTCGAAAATCGTCTAGCAGCAGAAACGGATCGAAGTCGGAGGTATTGCCGAATCCGAAGGCCCGGCGCAAATGTACGCCGGCACCCTCGCGAGTGGGTTTGGATTTGATGAGACGCTTAACCGGTCGAATGGACATGGGACCTCCTGCAGAGGATGAGTGTCCAACGAGGAAGCTGCGGCGTCAACTGTGGGCCTGGGCGACGCGATCCATAAGTGTTTGATGATCCCCGGTAGATGATTCGTAGCATCGAATTTGAAGAATCACATTGCCACTGCGGTCTACCTTGTATAGAAAAGAAGCTCTACAAATTGGTTGACTGTCAGACGAGAGGCGAGTCCAACATGGCGCACGACGAGGTGGCAAAAGCGGGCAGAGGAGTAAAGCTCGTCGTCGGCAATATCGGATTGTTGCTCAGCGGCGATTTTCAGAGACCGCTGCTCGATGCGGACACGGTGGTTTGCATTGACGGCCGCATCGCTGCGTTTGGCAAAGCAAAGGAACTGAACGTTGACGGCGCAACGCAAATCATCGACGCCAACGGTTCGGCCCTCGCCCCAGGTTTGATCGATAGCCACGTGCACCCAGTGGCCGGCGATTGGACGCCGCGGCAAAATCAGCTCGGTTGGATCGACAGCTGCTTGCATGGCGGGGTGACCACGATGATTTCCGCCGGCGAGGTTCACACGCCGGGCCGGCCGAAGGACATAGTTGGGTTGAAGGCCATGGCTATCACTGCGCAGCGTTCGTTTGCCGCACTGCGCCCGAGCGGCGTGAAGGTTCTGGCAGGCGCTCCAGTGATCGAGCAGGGAATGGTCGAAGATGATTTCAAGTTCCTGGCGGAATCCGGCGTGAAATTGCTCGGCGAAGTGGGGCTTGGCAGCGTGAAAGATGGTCCCACGGCGACGCAAATGGTGGCTTGGGCGCGCAAGCACGGAATGCAAAGCACCATCCACACCGGCGGGCCTTCGATTCCCGGGTCAAGCCTGATCGACAAAGATATCGTGCTTGCCGCCGATGCCGACGTGATCGGTCACGTCAACGGCGGGCACACCGCATTGCCCGATGCGCAGATTCGCGCGCTCTGCGAAGAGTCCCGCCGTGCGCTGGAGATCGTTCACAACGGAAATGAACGCGCCGCGCTGCTTACGTTGCGCATTGCGAAAGAGCGCAAGGATCTGAGTCGCGTCATCCTCGGCACCGACTCACCGGCCGGTTCCGGCGTTCAGCCGCTGGGAATTCTTCGCGTGATTGCCGCGCTTGCGTCGCTCGGAGAGATTCCGGCGGAAGTGGCGTTCTGTTTTGCCACCGGAAACACCGCTCGCATGCGCAATCTCGATTGCGGTCTGATCGAAGTCGGGGGCGCGGCGGATTTTGTTTTAATGGATGCTCCCCAACATTCGGCCGGGAAGAATGTTCTTGAGAGTGTGCGATTGGGTGATTTGCCTGGAATCGGCATGGTGATCATTGATGGAGTTGTGCGTGCGGAAAGAAGCCGCAACACGCCGCCGGCCACGCGTCTTCCCAAAATCGTCAGATAGCTTGATTCTTTCGGAATGCGGCGTTTTTGCGTAGATCGAAAATGCGCCCGCCTCAGAAGGCGGCCGCTACAAAGCCTTCTGGACGGCTGGACTGGTCTTCGCTAAGATTTGCCCTCATGTCCGGTCTAGATTTCGCATTTATCAAGAAAAATTATTTGTTGCCAATTGCGTTCCTGGGCGGTGCCGCAGCGGTGCAAACTCCGGATGCGCCGAAGCCCGTAGCGATCACGGCGGAACCGCATCACAGCATGGTGTTGGAGAATTCCTACGTCCGCGTTTTGCGTTTTAGTCTCCCAGGTCACCAGGCTACCCTCCTGCACGAACACGCGCTCCCGTACGTTTCCGTAACGCTTGGCCCGGTGGATTTTGTGAACGCTGTTGCCGGTAAGCCGGAAACGCACACGACGATGCCGGATGGAAAAGTCGGCTACTCCCGCGGCGGCTTTGCGCATATCGTTCGCACCGATGCAGGCACTCCCTTTAATAACTTCACCATCGAATTGCTGCATCCTCAGGGCGAGCCACACAACCTTTGCGAAAAGATAGTGGACGGACCCATGAACGATTGTCCGCTTCCCACGACGGCTGCTCGGCCGCAGACTTCGCCGCTTCGGCTGCTGGCGCAGGCGCCGGGGCAAAATCCGTTGTTTGAAACCAACGACATTCTGGTGACATTGTTTTCCATCGCGCACAAAGAAACCTTCACGGAGTCGGGTTCGCAACCGCCGCAGCTTTTGGTGCTCGAGCAGGATTCCGAACTACGGGTGGAAGGTCCGGAACATGCCGCCAAGACTCTTCACGGCGGCGAGGCGATGTGGCTGGATGCTGCGACGAAGTGGACCATTGCCGTTCCTAGTGCGGCGCGCCCGACGCGATTCTTGCTGATCGAGTTTAAGCCGACAGTGACGGCGGGCGCGTCGGCGCGTGGGATGCCTGGAGAGACATTGTTTCGGCCGAAAAGCGGCAGGAAATTCCGCTGCAACGCTAGGTTAGCGCAAACCGTCTTCGCCCTTGATTTGATTCTTGGTTAGGCCGCCGACTCGGGGCAAGGGGCGTCCGCTGTCGGTCACCGCAATTGCCACGAGAATTTCGTTGGCTCGCGGCGCGTCATTCACTCGAATCTCCATTCCATCGAAATGGCTGCGCACGAACGCAGCGTCTTTGTGTCCCAAGGGAATATCGAGCGTTACACCCAGACCGCCGCGCTTTTTCGAAGAGGGAATCAGCGCGGCACCTTTGCCGAGAGTTTTTCTGACTGGCGTACCTAGTTTCGGGTGCAGGATCGCCGCTGCATGTTCCAGTTCGCCACTTTCTCCCACGGCTGCGGCTTTGCCGTAACTCTCCGCGGATGCTCCGGCGATACCCAGCGCTGCAACCGCGCGTTCCGTCAACAGCGTGCCAAGCTCTTCGCCAATTTCCATCAGTTCGGAAAGATCTTCCACGTATTTTCCGGCGAAAGGATTTTCGATTACAGCCGCGGCTGCTGCGCGGCGCGTTGCTGGAGCGACGGACTTATCCATTTCCGTTAGGGTCTCTTCGACGAACGTCACGATCTTTCGAATTCTTGCCTTCATCGCAATCCGTCCTCTCCCTTAATCTCGGAGGCCTTCAGGCCACCAACGCGAGCATGAACGCGCGGACCGGTGGTCATCACCAGTGCCAGAACAATTTCGTCGCTGCGTGGAGCATCGGTAATGCCCACTTCCATGGCGTCAAAATGACTGCGGACGTAGGAAGCATTGATATGGGTAATGGGTACATCCAAGCGGGTGCCGGGGCCGCCAACCTTTTTCGTGGAGGCCACGATAGCTTTCGCGTTGCCAAGAATTTCGCGCATCGCGTAGCCGCCGGGAACGTGCCACAGCGCGCCATGTTCAATTTCCCCGGCTTGTCCCACGATCGCTCCCTTGCCATAGCCTTCGATCGACTTCGCTTCGCCACCGAGTGCGGCGACCAGCGCTTTGGCCATTTCCAGGCCCAGCGGATTCAACGTTTCCATGAATCCCGCGATGTCCGGAACATAACGGCCCGCAAAAGGATTGTGAACCACCGCGAGAGCCGCAGCACGGCGCAACGGGGTTTGCGCAACCGGGCCGCCCTCATGGAAAATTTCTTCGACGACGATTATGCGTTTGCGGAGCTTCACGTCAGGCATGCTGAGCGTTCCTCAATGGTTCAATGAATCTGTCGCTGTCGATGGAGGGAGAAACGACCCGGCGAGCATTGCAGAGACTCAACGCCGCTGCGCGAATCAATCCTCGCTGCAAGAGTTCCTCGCCAACCGCTGCACCGGCATCCAGGGCGCGCGCGATTTCCTGCGCCGTCAATTCGCCAACCCCGCGAGTGACCAGCCGCTCGCCCAAATCTGAATCAGGTGAAATATCGCAGGCACGAATGCGAACAATCGAAGGGTGTCCGGAAAGATCGATGGCGTTTGCAATTATGGTAGCCGCAGCGTCGGCTGTCGCAGCGGTATCTGCGAGCACGGTCACTGCGTCCGCGATTCCCAGCGAAAAGCTGCGTCCGCGCCAGCCGCTTGTGGCCACGCCTCGGATTGGATCGCCAGTGGATATTTCTGTGGTTCCAAAAAGCGATGGGCGGTCGGGCCGATCCACCATTCCGATCCTGAAACTTTCTCCGCCTGTCAAATGCAAGGCAATGTCTCCGCCATTGTTTACGTACGCACGCTGCAGCTTGGCCGCGGAGGCCATCGCTTCAAGGACAGCTTCGGCAACGGCGCCCGCGACTGCTGCCATCGGCGTGATGAAATTGTTTGGAGCGTACGGAAAGACCGCTTCGAACATTTTCCGGGCAACCGCGCCGCTCGGCTTCGCGGAACCCGCGCTAACGGCGGTACGCAACAGCGGCAACTCCGTACACAATTCATCCAATATTGTGGTGAAGCGGTGCGTCGCCGCTTTATAAGCCGCGTGCAGCGCTTCAGGTTTGCCATTGGCTTCGACGATCAGATCGATCGGGCCATCCTGAAGATGCAGCCTACGCTCATCAGGAAGCAATCGCACCACGGCACGTGACTGCATCATTTCTCGCTCTCTTGTTGAGATGGACGCAGCGGCCACGGATTACCAGCCAAGGAAGCCACTTGCCGCTGGCGTTGCTTTGCCTGCAGCACTTCTTCCAGCGGCCGGATGTAGTCCACGTGCCCGCCCAGCGCCGCATAGTCTGCCTTCTTCAAGGCGAATTCGATCGGCGCCACCAGCGCGGGTGTAGGCACGTAGCCAAACGCGTTCTCGGGCATGCGCAAAACATCAACCATGAAGGTGATTCCCCCGCCGGGCCAAATGTAGGCAGGTGCACCGCCGCAAGTGACGCGCGTCAACGCACGTTTCACGGAATTCGTCAGCTTCACGGGATTTTCTGTAACGCCTGCGCGCAGCGAGCCTCCAGCTCCCGCCATGAACAGCACCGTTGCCATTGCGGGTTCGCAATTTTCGCGAATGCGCGCCACCGATTGGCGCAATGCCTCCGGCAACTCTTTCTCAACCGGCTGCAGCGCATCGTCCAATTCGAAATATGCGAAATGCTCTCCGGTGGTGCTGACCATCAGCAGTCGCAGATTGGGCCACGCGAATTTTTTCTTGAACGGTTTCAAAATTTTCAGCGGATCGGATAAATCCGTGCCGCCCCAAGCGGTGCCCGGGTTGGCGACCTGAAAATAGCGACCGGGCGTCGAACGGCGCCCCTGAATCGCGATCCCTGTTTCACGTACACCCAGCAGTTTCCCCGCCTGGTGCTCGGAAAGCACGCCGGTGATGTGATCATCCACCACCACAACGTCATCCACTTTCCCAAACCACTGCTTGGCGAACATCCCGATGGTTGCGGAGCCGCAACCAACGCGCATGCGTTCCTCGCGCTCACCGTTGACAACCGGCGGCTTGCCGGCAGCCACTCGAATCGCCGCGCCTTCGTCGATGGTTAGTTCCACTTCCTTGCCGTTACACAAATCCAGCAGCGTTTCGCAGGTGACGCGCCCTTCGCTCTTTGTCCCGCCGGTAAGATGATGTACGCCGCCAATGGAAAGCATCTGCGAGCCGTACTCGGCGGTCGTGACGTGTCCAACCGGCTCGCCCTGCGCGTGCACAAGATTTCTCTCAGGGCCCAAGTACCGATCGGTATCGATTTTCAGTTTCACGCCGCAATAGCTGAAGATTCCCTCGGTTACCACGGTGACCATGTCCACGCCATCCACTTCCGACGAAACGATAAACGGCGCGGGTTTGTAATCTGGATAAGTAGTGCCTGCGCCGATGGCAGTCACAAACGTGTCTTTACTCTTGGCCAGCGTGCCGTCCCATTCGCCTTCGCGTTCGAGGAAGGGAACCAGCGGCGTGCCCTGCGATTTTGCGCGATCCAGCAAGATGTGCGGATCGACACGCACCAGCTGTCCCTCGAGATTCGCGTAGCGATCGCAAGCGCCCGCCTGCCCGCGCTTGATGTAGCAAAGCACCGGACAAGCGTCACAGCGTATGGTGTTTTCCAGGAAGCCTTCAGCCATGAGATTGATCCTTGCCAGTTGGGGTGCTAGCCCAGCTGCCAGCCGAAGCTTTCGCCAGAATTGCCGCGCGTACTTTGTCGGGAGTCGCCGGCAATTTGTAGATGCGCACGCCGACTGCATCATAAATCGCGTTCAAAATCGCCGGCGCGGTCGGGATCAAAGCTTGCTCGCCAACTCCCTTGGCGCCGTATGGACCTTCGGCGGAAGCATCTTCAATCAAAATGGATTCCACTGGCGGCATGTCGCCAATGGTGGGAATCAGATAATCATGCAAATTCTCGCCCCTGCCGGGGAAGAATTCTTCCATCAACGCCATGCCCAGCCCTTGAGCCGCGCCGCCTTCGATCTGTCCTTCAACCAGCGTTGGATTGATCGCACGGCCGACATCGTGCGCGGCGGTGATACGCGTAACTTTCACGGTGCCAAGTTCGACGTCCACTTCCACTTCCGCAAGGTGCGCGCCGAATCCGTAGACCGCGTACGGCGTGCCTTGGCCATCGTCGTTCAGAGGCTTGGTAGGCGGATCGTACGTTGCGTCGACACTGACGACGTAGCCCCGATTATCCAATGGCAATGAGCGTAGATCGAAAGTGCCTCGTCTTTCGCCATCTTGAAATTGCAACGCGCTATCCAGGAATTGAAATTTGGCGCATTCGCAGAGCCCGGTTAATTTCAGGATTGCTTCACGCAATTTCTGCCCGGCCAACATTGCCGCCTTGCCACTCACGAACGTTTGCCGTGAAGCAGAGGTCTTGCCCGCGTCGGGAGTGGTGTCGGTATCGCCGGAAACCAGGTCGAAACGTTCGAGGGGCGCGCCGAGAGCTTCTGCGCACATCTGCGTGACTACCGTCGCCGAGCCTTGGCCGATATCCACTGCGCCTTGATGCAGCGCGATGCGGCCGTCGGGTTTCAGACCGACGCGCATAGTCGATGGATTGGGGAGGGAAGTGTTGCCGCAGCCGTACCACATACCGGCTACGCCGACGCCGTGGCGCAATGGAGAACGCACGTTCTTGTTGAACGCAGAAGTTTCCTTGCGCGCCTGAAGCCAGCGCGGACGAAGCGCCTCCAGACAAGCTTTAATGCCGACTCCGTCGCGCAGAATTTGGCCGGTCACAGTTTCGTCGTTGCTTTCCAGCGCATTCAAGATGCGAAATTCCAGCTTGTCCATTCCAACTTTCTCGGCCAGCGCGTCGTAGATTTGTTCCTGCGCGATGGTACCTTGTGGAACGCCGAAGCCGCGAAACGCGCCCGCCGGAACAATATGCGTGTGCACCGCCTGCGTCAGCGCGCGATAGTGCGGCACTTTGTATGGGCCCGACGCGTGAATTGGCACGCGTGCCGCAACAGTGGGTCCCCAGGACGCGTACGCTCCGGTGTTGAATGTTCCGCTGACATCCATCGCGAGCAATTTTCCGTCTTTCGTCGCGCCCGCGCGGCAGCGAATCAGGGACGGATGGCGTTTGGTGGTGCTTTGGATCGATTCGCTCCGGTGATAAACCATTTTCACGGGGCGCTTCAGCTGCCACGCCGCCACGATCAGAAAAGGCTGCAGCGAAAGATCGAGTTTCGATCCAAAGGCACCACCAACGGCGGTAGGAATGACGCGAACGGCGTCCTCGGCAATGCCCAGAATCGCGGCAATGTCTTTGCGATCCGTATATGGTGCTTGCGTGCAAGCCTGCACCTCGATGCGATCACCGATGCGGCGCGCGAAGCCGGCTTCCGGCTCGATGTACGCATGCTCGATGAATCCCGTTTCGTATTCTGCCTCGACGACAACATCCGCGGCGCGCAGCGCTCCCTCCACATCACCATGCACCACGCGACCCCGCACCAGCACATTGTCCGGTCGATTCGCATGTACCTTGATCGACGACGGCTCAAGCGCTGTCAGCGGATCTTTCAGCGCGGGAAGCTCCTTCCACACGACGGGAAATTTTTTTAGGTCGAGAGATTCGATCGTGTCGACATCGCCAACAACCGCGGCAACCGCTTCGCTACGATGGCGAGCTTCTTTTTCAGCGAACACGGGCTGGTCCGCGAAGGGCGCGATCACGCCAAAGCGATTCAGCCCGGGAACGTCGCGCGCAGTGAAAATGCCGGCGATGCCTAGATTTTCCTCTTGGTACTTCTCCAGGTCACCAAAGGAAAATTCCGCACGATGAAACGGCGAACGCACCACGCGCAGCAGCAGGGAATCGATCGGCCACTCGTCGGCGCCAAAAATGTCGCGCCCCTGTACTTTTTTCAGGCCATCCACGCGCTGCACGCGTTTGCCGACCGGGCCGCCGACAGCACTTTCAGTGGCATGCGCGGACCTGCGATTTGCTTCCATCACCGCACGAACTATCTTTCGATAGCCGGTGCAGCGGCATAAAACGCCTCCCAACGCATCCAGAACCTGCGTTTCGTTGGGTTGTGAAACTTTGTCCAGCAGCGCCACTGCGCTGACCAGCATGCCCGGTGTGCAAACACCACATTGCGCCGCGCCATATTCCAGGAACGATTTCTGCAGCTTTTCGAACGAGGCGGAGACGCCCTGCAGCCCTTCGATGGTCACCACTTCCGAGCCTGCCACTTGGCCCACCGCGGTGAGACACGCGCATACCGGAACTCCGTTTAGCACTACCGTGCAGGCGCCGCAATCCCCGGCGTCGCAACCGACCTTTGTGCCGGTCAGCTGGAACTCCTCGCGCAGCACTTTTGATAGGCGTGCGCGAGGATCGGAGTTTACGGCGACGCTGGTGCCGTTGAGCGCGAACGTAAGTTCCGTGGTGATCCGTGTTTTCATGCGGCCTTTTCCGCGCACGCCGCCACCGCGCGTTGCAGCAGCGTTAACGCCGCGTCAGAGCGATAGGTTGCCGTGCCGCGCACATCATCGATCGGCGACAACGGCGCAAGATGTTCCGCGGCGATCGCGCCACGAAAGTCATCTCCAATCGACCGCCCAATCAGTGCGCGTTCAAGTTCCGGCAGCCGCACGGATCTCGGTGCGCATGAACCAACAACGAT
>Ga0210384_10001993_pt1 | contig 25943 bp, 22 predicted proteins | sample IncBWH2MmetaG_FD_160574 | JGI IMG/M metagenome (GOLD analysis project Ga0210384, IMG submission 160574) | Forest soil microbial communities from Barre Woods Harvard Forest LTER site, Petersham, Massachusetts, United States - Inc-BW-H-2-M | ecosystem: Environmental > Terrestrial > Soil >...
GACAGTTCTGTTATTGATGCTGCTGCATCATGCTGCCCATATCGAATTTGGCGTAGCCTGCGGGTATCTCAAACAAGCTGGAAGGCTGCGATCCTTCTTTAATGTTGCGCAATTCGATGCCACCGGGGCCGGCATCCGTTTTGATGACACAATGCAGCTTCGTGTCCACCCAGATATGACTCTTCTCGCCCTTGTTCGAAAGACCTTCATACTCCACGGCGCTGCGTCCGTTCACGGTATCGCTGCCGATCTTGGTGCAGCTGCCCCAGTTCTTGGAGACTCCCGCCTGGTCGGCCGTTTTCTTCCACTGGGGACAGGCATCGTTCACGTCGTCCACACGCCAGAATTTGTTTATTAACGGCCGCACCATCATCGGCGGTGCGTCCATATACATGTGCTTCTCCGCCATCAGGACGATGTACTTATTTTGCGCCTCGTCCAGGATGAGTGCGCTAGGTCCCATCGCGGCGTTGCGCGCCTCGACCTCGAAGCGAATCTTGTCCTTGGTTGCGTAGATCTTCTTTATTCCTCCGTTATCTTGTTTCTGGTTCACCACGTCGGCCGAGAACTCTTGCGCCAGAGCCAAATGAGCCGCAACCAGGAACACCACCAAACAACCAAAACGGATCATTGATCGACCCACAATAACCTCCTTATCGTTCATGGGGAGCTGGCGACGTTGACACTCAGGGGAGAGCGGCCAAAGCATAGCAGAGGAAGCGGCTCAGTTGAAAGGTCGTAAATTCTTTCAGTGGCCGTTCGTTCGCGGAGGCTTCGAAGAGTCGGGGTCGATCCACTTCGAGAGGAGTGTACTGGGATGCTCACGAAATCCCAGACCGCGATAAAGTTCGAGCGCCTTTGCGTTCTGCTGAACAACTTCCAGATGCAGGACGCGAATTCCGACTCGCCGAGCCTCATTTTCGATAAACGCCATCGCGGCTCGTCCCCAGCCGCGACCGCGATAGTCTTCGCGGAGATAAAACTCGTCGACGAAGGCATCACGGCCCAGCCACTCGAGACTGTAGCCAAAACAGAGCACTGCATATCCGACAGGAGAGTCGCCGTCGAGAATGAACCATGCACAGCCGAAGTCGGAATTCTGCAGCAGCGCGATGAGAGCGGCACGCGCCTTTTCGCGATCGTAACCGTGGCCGTCGAAGGCGTAGTACGCCTGCATGAAGTCGAGGAGCAGTTCGGCGTCAGATGCTTTGGCGACGCGGAATTGCGGGCCGTCAGCCATGGATTCTAGACCGCGTTTTCGAGCGCGAGCGCCATACCCATACCGCCGCTGACGCACAGCGTGGCCACACCTTTTTTGGTGTTGCGCTTCAGCATCTCGTGCAGGAGCGTCACCGTGATGCGAGTTCCGGTGCAGCCGATGGGATGTCCCAGCGCGATGGCGCCGCCGTTCACATTGAGGCGGTTGCGGTCGACGTTCAGCACGCGATCGCATGCAAGCACCTGCGCGGCGAAGGCTTCGTTCAATTCGACCAGCCCGAATTCGTGCATGCGGAGGTTGTGCTTGTCTGCGAGCTTTTGGAGCGCCGGCACGGGACCAATTCCCATAGTGCGCGGATCGACTCCCGCGGAACTCACGGCCGCGATGCGGGCCAGCGGCTTGAGATTGTTCTGCTTCACGAAGTGTTCGCTGGCAATAACCATGGCCGCCGCACCGTCGGTGATACCTGAAGAGTTTCCCGCGGAGATAGTTCCGGTTTTCGAAAATACCGGAGGCAGTTTTGCCAGTTTTTCCATGCTCGCATCAGGGAACGGATGCTCGTCGCGGGCGAAGATGGTCGTTCCCTTCTTGCCCTCAATTGTTACCGGGACGATTTCCGCATCGAGACGTCCGGCAGCGATGGCGCGGGCGGCGCGGGTTTGCGACATGAGCGCAAATTCGTCCTGCTCGTCGCGCGTGATCTTGTACTGTTCGGCGAGGACTTCGGCGGTTTCTCCCATCACCATCTTGGCCAGAGGGCAGAAGAATCCATCACGATACATGCCGTCAACGAGCTCCTGGTTACCGAGACGATATCCCCAGCGCACTCCGTCGAGATAATAAGGAAGGCGAGACATGGACTCAGTACCGCCAGCAAGAATGCAACTCGACTCCCCGAGAAGAATCGCCTGATAGGCCAGCGCAATCGACTTCATTCCCGACGCGCAAGCTTTGTTTACGGTGTACGCGGGAACTTCCTGCGGCACACCGCAGCGAACCGAAATCTGACGGGCGGGATTAGGTCCGCCTCCAGCTTGGCGGGCATTGCCGAAGATGGTCTCCTCGATCTGCTCAGGACGCACACCAGCGCGCTCGATTGCAGCTCGGGCCGCGACCACACCCATGTCGGCTGCGGTCTGCGGGGCGAGCGAGCCTCCAAACTTGCCGATGGGCGTCCGGACTGCGGAAAGAATATAGACGGCCTGCACGTGCTACCTCCCAAATCTTTGAGTCTAGCAGGAGATTCGAACGTCGTGAAAAACCGTCCAAAAGACGAAACCTCGCCGAGGGATTTACCATCTACTGAATAGCACAGCGTTCACGATCAGTTAACTTCCCCGTTTCACCAATTACCAGGAGGTGCTCCATGTCCTACGTTGAAGTCGGAAAAGAGAATTCCAGTTCCATCCATCTTTATTATGAAGACCACGGTTCCGGACAGCCTGTGGTGCTGATCCACGGCTATCCGCTCAGCAGCGCGTCATGGGAAAGACAGGTACCAGTCCTACTCGACGCTGGATATCGCGTCATCGCCTATGACAGGCGCGGATTCGGGAAATCGAGCCAACCTACAACCGGATACAACTACGACACTTTCGCCGAAGATCTGCATCACCTGATCACGCACCTGAAGCTGAAGGATTCTATTCTTGTTGGCTTCTCGATGGGCGGCGGAGAAGTCGCCCGCTATATCGGAAAGCACGGAACGAAGCACGTCAGCAAAGCGGTGATTATGGGCGGCGTTCCCCCGTATCTGCTCAAGACGGCAGATAATCCGGAGGGCGTTGACGGTGCGGTATTTGAAGGAATCAAGAAAGCGGTGAGCGCCGATCGTTACGCGTTCTTCACCGAATTCTTCAAAAACTTCTACAACGCTGATGTTCACCTCGGAAAACGCGTCAGCGAGCAGGCCATTCAGGCGAGTTGGAACACTGCCGCGATTGCTTCTCCGTACGCGAGTCTCGCATGCGTGCCAACATGGCATGAGGATTTCCGAAAGGATGTGGCGAAGATCGATGTGCCGACGTTGGTGATTCATGGCGACGCAGACCGGATCGTACCCTTCTCGGCGGCGGGACAGCGCACCGCTCAGATGATCAAAGGGGCCGAACTGGTAGTGATCAAGGACGGGCCGCACAATGTCGCATGGACGCATGCCGAAGAAGTGAATGCAGCGTTGCTGAAGTTCCTGGGAAAGAAGGCTGCCCAAGCTGATCGGACGAACGAACAAGCCGTCGCGTAAACCGGATGTGCTTAGCTCTGCTGCGTGTTTACCCACCTTCTTCTTATGTCAGTATGGGAAGGTGGGATTTCTTTTGGCCGCGAATGCGGCGGCGGAAAGAACGTTGCGCGAAAAAAATCTGCTGTTTGGAATCGAACCTCAGGGGATAAAGCCCTGGTTTCTGTTAGGGATTCGACGGTGCGGCTGAGAGCCGCACCCTTTCAAAACTCTTAGAGGGTTTGAGTGAGCAATTAAAAGCTGAGTTTCATTTTGGGAATGGGCGCACTTCTGGGGTCCCCCCTCCCCCCTGGTCTATTGGGATCATCGAGTTATGGGAACATCTCAGGCAAAATCTTGCGGCTCAGCAGCTTAGGGGCAAAATCTTGAACCGCAAGGACTTAGGTCCTGCCGGTCGATACCAGCTTACACTGCTTTCGCTTTGGCGATGATCTGCGCGTTTACTTTGGGCGCAAGGGCGGAGGTCACAGCGGGCTGTGAGATTCGTCACAAGGCACGGCGGAAAGCTAGTGGAACGTCTCGTCTCTACCCAGTCTTCCCAGCTTTCTCGAACCGTCGCCGAAAGAGTGATACTTTGAAATCATGGAGAGAGCCATCCCCATTCCAACTGAAGACCTCGCAGCGGCTAAAGCGTTCTACATTGACCGGCTGGGGTTCCACGTAACGTTCGAGGTGTCCGAGGACGGCCATTCCGGACTGCTTGGGGTGGCGCGCGGAACGATCGAAGTAACCCTGGATAGTCCGATGAAAGGGCACGGTCGAAATGGCTGTGTCGCGTTTCAAGTCGATGAGACCGATCGCTACTACCGTGAATGGAGCTCGAAGGTGGACGTCTTGCGACCGCCAAAGAATGAAGAGTGGGGCGCGAGGACGTTCGACTTGCTCGACCCGTCCGGCAACACCATCTTCGTCATGGGCCCGGTCACGGGTGCAAAGTAGGCAATCTCAATGGATGTAGCAGGCCCAGTGTAGCCGCGGAAATGAATTCTGACTATGCCCGGAGAACCTAGGACAGACGGGACGTTCCCCATTTTTCTGTTGCCTGGACATCGATGGAAAAAGGGACGTTCACTGGATTTCAAAGCTCACTGCAGCCTCGATTTTCGAATCCTCAGAAACTTGGCATAGACGTCTGTGGTTCCGATGTCTAGCAACTTCGGCCAGACATGGGACACCCTCCGCTGTGCTGACTTCAGGAGAACAAGATAGAGCGGCCAACCATTCATCTTTGACCTAGACGGGGCCTGACGACGGAGGTATGCTCACGCTGCAAACTTCGAGCATGGAATAGACAATGTGGCAACACGTCGCCAAGGGCTTTGAGATTCTGCTGAGTGGGAAGATCTACCCTACCCTGTTTGAGTGCCCTGATTATTGCGAATTGCTGCGCCTCTCCGGCATGGCCCGGCCCTTTCCTCGGGACATTGCTGCCGTTCCGGCCAACCAACGAAATTCGTTAGCCGAAAATGCAAAATTGCGGGCGAATCTGCTGATGCTGGAATTGCAGCAACTCGCTGCACTCCGGCAGACCAAGGCGCGTGCGCTGGAACTGAAAGCTCCCGAACACCGGCATCTGTATCGCTTGTGGAACTCAAAGGTAAAGACTAGTGAACTCCGCTTCTTCTGGTTTACTGAAGATTTACTTCGCGAATCGATGCGGCAAGCGGGCGGGAAGAAAGGCGATCGTCTCGAGTGGTTACGGCACCAAATGGCAGTCTCCTATAACTGGAGTCTGTGTGATCGAATCGCCAAATTGCATTTAGGTCCTGGGCACGAAATTTTGGCGGTCGAGGCCGAAGGATTGCCCATGAGGGGCGTCACGATTCGTCCCGGTGATCGTGAAGTCCGCCTCCCCTCGGATTACTGGAAGAACTTCGACAAGTATGCCAAACCCCTTCCAGGCGGCGCTCCACAGTTGTTTCTATACCTCGTTCCCCCAACCCACGTTTCACCGTATTGGTAGAACTCTCGGGAGAAAATCTGAAAGCGAACGCAACAGACGTTCGGGAAAATGCGGGGACACAAGTGCGGGAACTGACGGGACGTTTCACTAGTTTCCCCTGTGCACTATGACGAAACTCACAGCCCGATGTGACATCCGCCGTTGCGCCCAAAATCCAAAAAGCAGATCATCGCCAAAGCGAAAGCAGTGTGAGCAAGTATCGCTCGGTAGGACCTAAGTCATTGTGGCTCAAGATTTTGCGCATAAGCTATTGAGCACCATAGATTACTTCGAGATTTTCGGCTAGCTCGATGATTCCAGTACACCGGGGGGAGGGGGGATGCCCTAGGACTGCACCCCAACCGAAATGAAGCGTCGTTTTTCGTGCTTACTCAAGCACACATCAGAATTTTTTCCGCGGCACCGCTGGCTCCGCCTTCGTGGGGGCGGACGAAATGCGTCCGCCCCTACACAAGCTTGCCTTTCGGGCTAAGCTCCTGCATAATCATAGTTTGTCTTGACCTCGCCGGACTCTTCCGGAACAAGGATATACGTCTCGTGTTAATGATTCGACTGTCGCGCATGGGTGCGCGTAAACAACCGCACTATCGCATTGTGGTGATTGAGAAGGCTCGGGCGCGCAATGGCCGTCCGGTAGAAGTCGTGGGGACCTATAATCCCCGCACCAATCCGGCCAGCATTGAGATGAAGCGCGACCGGGTGGATTACTGGGTATCGAAGGGCGCGCAGATGTCGGAGCGGGTGAACAAGCTGTACACAAAGGCCCCAGCCGCGGCGCCGGCTCCCGCCGCGTAGATTCGACCGCGGCTCCTCAAGTTCAGATCTCGTTTCCACAGTGAGAATTTATGCCTGAATCTTCCGGAGATATTTGTGCGCTCATCGAGTTGATCGCGAAGTCGCTGGTCGACGCGCCTGATGAGGTCTTCGTCGAGAAGTTCGACGATGGGGTGATCGAACTGGAAGTCGCCGAGAGCGACGTCGGCAAAGTGATCGGACGCCAGGGGCGAACGGCCCGGGCGCTGCGGGCCCTGCTGAACGCTGCCGGACATCGGGCGCGCAAGCGCTATCAGCTCGAGATCATCGAGTAGGGTCTCGTGCCGGAATCGACGGAGTTCATCACCTTGGCGCGGGTAGTGAAAACGCAAGGGCGCCATGGTGAGGTTGCGGCTGAGGTTCACAGCGACGTTCCTGATCGCTTTGCTGAGGGAATGAAGCTGTTCGCGCTGAGCAAATCGGGCGACTCGCGGCGCGAGGTTGAGATTGAAAGTCTGTGGCCGCATAAGGGCCTGCTGGTTTTGAAGTTTGTTGGCGTCGATTCGATGTCGGATGCTGAGACGCTGATCGGGTCTGAGTTGCAAGTGCCACGGACCGAGCGCGCAGAACTGGAGCAGGGCTGGAATTACGTGAGCGATCTGGTTGGATGCACGGTCTTTGATCATGGAAACGAGATCGGACGGATTGAAGATGTGCAGTTCGGAACCGGCGAGGCGCCGCTGCTGATTGTGACTGGCGCTGGCGGCAAGAAATGCGATGTGCCATTCGCCGAGGCGTATCTGGAAGGCGTGGATTTGCCGCAGCGGCAAGTGCGGATGACGCTTCCCGACGGCATGCTTGAGATCAATGCGCCTTTGACTGCTGAGGAGAAGTCGCAGAGTTCGAATCGACGTCGGGAAAAGGCTTGACCACGAAGGGCACTAAGGTACACGAAGGAACAAATTCTTCGCAGTGGTTTTTGGGTCCGCTTCATGAAGGCCGATATCGTCACGATTTTTCCGGACTTCTTTCGCGGGCCATTGGATCACGGGATTACGCGTCGGGCGGCGGAGATGGGCCTGGTGAAGATTGAAGTCCACGATCTGCGGCAGTTCACGCACGACAAGCACCGCAGTGTGGATGACCGCCCATACGGCGGCGGCGAGGGCATGGTCCTGAAGCCGGAACCGGTCTTTGAATGTTTGGAACGGATGCAGATTGCCCCGCGCGAGCAGCGGCTGTCGGGCACGGCGAAGGAAAGCGTCATTGTGCTTTCGGCGCAAGGACGGCGGTTCACGCAGAAGATCGCGCCGGAACTGGCATCGCTGGATCGGATGGTGCTGATCTGCGGCCGGTACGAAGGAGTCGATGAGCGTGTTTCGGAGTTTCTCGCCGACCGCGAGCTTTCCATCGGCGATTACGTGCTGAGCGGCGGTGAGTTGGGCGCGGCGGTGATCATCGAAGCTGTCACTCGTTTGTTACCGGGAGCAGTCGGGAATGAGGCGTCGACTCGGCAGGAATCTTTCACGGAGCATGTGGATGCCGGCGGAACAGACGGGCCGGATTCGACCTGCGGTTCTGGAGGATTGCTGGACTATCCGCACTACACGCGTCCGGCGGAATTTCGCGGGATGACGGTACCGGAGGTGCTGATTAACGGCAACCATCAGGAGATACGGCGCTGGCGGCGTGAGCAGGCTTTGAAGAAAACTCTGAGAAACCGGCCCGACTTGATGGCGGGCATGGAACTCAGGAACGAGGATAGGAAGATACTGGAACGGATCAAGGGATCCTCCTAGTTCTGAGGCCGGCGGTGCATAGGCCCTTCGACCCGCAAAAAGCGCGGGCCTCAGGATGACAAGATTAAGGTTGAGATTAAGATAGAACAGGCGAAGGTTAACGACATGTCAAACCCAATCATTGAAAAGTTACTTGCGAAGACACTGCGCACGGACATTCCGGCGTTTCGGCCCGGGGATACGGTGCGCGTCCACGTGAAGATCAAAGAAGGTGACAAGGAACGCGTGCAGGCGTTTGAAGGCGTGGTGATCAAGCGCGACAACGGGCCGCAAGCCAGCTTCACCGTGCGGAAGATCAGCTTTGGACAGGGTGTGGAGCGTATTTTCCCGATCCAGTCGAAGGTGATCGATAAGGTGGACCTGGTGCGCTCGTCGAAGGTGCGCCGGGCACGGCTGTTTTATCTGCGCGGTCTGCGCGGCAAGGCAGCGCGGTTGCGCGACGTCGAGAAGACTGCGCAGTAGTTCGTGCTATCGCAACCTTCTGTCGGTTGTGTCCAGAATCTGCTTCGCGGCGCGGTATCCACTGGCGATCGCGCCGTGCACGGTTCCGTTGTTCCCGGTTGTGTCCGTTGCCTCGCCCGCGAAGTAGAGCGTGTCGTAGATGGGTTCTGTGAGAACCTGCTGCGCTTCATTCGCCCCGACTTTTCCGTAGCTGTAAGCTCCGAGTGAGAACGGATCTGTTTGCCAGTCGTGAAAGTGGGCGTCTTCCAGTATCTTCTCGAGTTCTGACTGACTCACGCCCAAGAGCGTGCTCAGCGTCTGCAGGCCATGCTCCATCACAAACCAGTGAGTCTTCCCTGAGAGACGCTCTGCCGAGCGGAACGGCGCCCAACCCGTGATGATCGGGCTCTTCGCCGGATTCGCAGTCCACCATGTGGGGAACCAGTCGTCCTGACCGAAGAGGAAACTCATATTCGATAAGGATCCGCGCGCACCGGCGGGTTTGATCGAATCCCAAAAGCGCTCGCGAAAATGCAGCGTAACGCGGATGACCTTCCCCATCTCGAGTTTATCCAAGGCGTCCTTTTTCTGGCTGGGTAATTCTGGTGTGAACTGAACTACGCCTGGCTGCCCGACGGGGGCTTTCAAGAGAGAGAGCGGCAGGGTTATCAGGACTCGCGGAGCCTCGAGAGTCGATTCGTTTTTTTGATCGCGAACGTCGACCTTCACACTCCCGGCTTTCCAGTGCACCTGCTGCACTACCGTCTCGGTCTGTACCGCGATGTTGTAGTTCTTCAATTCCTGTTGGAAGACATCCAGCAGGTCCTTGTATCCGTTGCGGCAGCGAAAGGCGCGGTCTCCTTCCATCTTCTCCTCTGCCTGCATTTCCTTCAGCAGCCAATGAACTCCCACGAGGGCTGGGTCGGCTGCATTGAATCCTGAAACGTAACCTTGTGCGCGCTGCTTTGCCCGCTTTTGTGCCTGCGTCTTAGGTGCACTGCAGCAGCGATCGAGGAACGCGGCGAATGACTCGTCAGGCTTTGAATCGTCAATCTTCAGGAGAATCTGGTCGACCTCATCCCAAAATCCGCACGGGGACAAGCGATCCTCTTCGGCGCACCAGGCGTCGCCTTGGACCTCGGTGATTTCCGTTTTCGCCTTACGGAGAAGATCCAAGGTTTCAGGAGGTTTGCCGTGAATAAATTCGGCTCCCAGTTCGATGGGGCAGTCACAATCTGGATCGAGGTGGGTGAACACGCGACCACCGATGCGATCACGAGCTTCGATGATGTGCACAGCAATGCCGGCGCGACCCAACTGGCAAGCCGCGGCCAGTCCTGACACGCCGGCGCCAATCACGATTACGGCCGGATCTGAGCTCATCAGAATCGATTGGAAGCTACGGCCGAGCGGCAAGTCAATGATGCGTTCTGCTTTATGCGGCCTTTCTAGGTACTTTAGCACCCTTCTTTCTGGCTTCCGAGAGACCGATCGCGATGGCCTGCTTACGGCTTTTGACCGTGCCCCCTTTTCCGCCCCGTCCCGATTTCAAAGTGCCGCGCTTTTTGCGGCGCATTGCGCTGGCAACAGTCTTGCTCGCCGCCTTCCCGTATTTGCGGCCTGATGATTTCTTTTTTCTAGGCATGCGATTCCTCCTGTGAGATTAGAGAAATCTGCCGAGGGTGAGGTTGTCGGATTTCGCGGCTGCGCACTACGACAAATCCATTTCGTTCAGAACGCGTGCTACAACTATTGAGTCAGACGCACTCTCAAGGGAGGAGGAACGGGTTCTCCCCTACGACGTCGCTGCCGGCGCTCGAGTCTGTCTAGGGCGCGACCGAGGTTGCGCTCGATCGCTGTCTCATAGCGAAGCATTTTCGAGAGTGTCATCTTCCGGAAGGAGGTGCCGCGCATATACAGTTTCGCTTACGTTGGTCTGTCTGTACTGCCGTAGGTGTTCGATGAAGTTGATCGCGACAGTGAGGGTAACCGATGCTAAAACTGCGTTGCGTTCTTCTGCACTTAACTCCGCAGCCAATTTTGGCAAACCCGGATCTTCGACTGTCCTTTGCGCCGCCGCTTCACACACAGGGACCAAACTGGTCCAAATTCAGGCTTTGTCGCAATCAGCCTCTGCTTGAAATCAGGAGGCACCGTGTCGGCCGCTTCGATCTCATCGTTCAAATTCTGTGGGAGGGGAAGACTCGTCCGAATACGAGGAATTGCTCGAAGATCTCCGAGACCAATACCAGCCCGTCGGCAGAGCGGAGGAGTTGGAGGTCGAGCGAATCACGCTTTGCTGGTGGAGGCTCAAACGCGCAGCACGCTTCGAAAATGCCGAGAACCGAGTCGCTATGCGTGATATCGGCCGAAAAGAACTGGCTTGAAGGAAAAACTCGAGCCAGTGCCTAGCAAACAACCCATGCTTGAGAGCATTTCGCCGACTGTGCGCCTTGCCTCTGAGAGTTTTGGCCCGGTTGACTTTTTGGCGTTTTGGCGGTTGGCGGTTGGCGTTCAGCTTTTTCGGCGACGGAGCGCTGAGTGTGCACCCCAAGTGGCCATCGCCGCTGGAACGCATACCCAGGAGCCGCGAGTAGACGCCCTAAGAGCGCCCCCCATCATCATGTTGAACTCAGAACAGATCATCTCATCGCAACTGAACTCGTCTGTGTCCGGGTCGGCGCACCTCTGTTTGTCGGGCGCGGGGAACGCGGGCGTCACCATTTTGCTGGTGGCCATCGCCATGGTTCTCTCGCTCCGTGTAAATGGGGAAATTCCTGCGCGCTACGGAACTAGGGGAGAAAACACCACAGGAAAGCCGATGCCTCGATGGATACCCTAGAGAGAGCACTGGAGCCGGGTCAGATTGTGCAACTCGGCTCCGGGCGCAGCGTGCGTTTCGTGGACAAATTTGCCGGACGAAACCGGATCAATGTCGGCGTGAACGCACGCAGGTACGAGTTTGAGGAAATCACCGCAGTCTAACCGCCTGCCTTCTCCCGTCTATTCAAGCGTCAACTGATCTCCCGCCTGCAGTACCGGCAGGTACCATCCGTAGCGCCCGCAGACCTTAGACTCGCCCCAATTGCCTGAGAATGTTCCCGTGTGCTTCAACCCGGTCTTATCTGTGAATTGAACGGTAAAAGTTACCGTCCCATTGAGAGGCGTGCTGGCCCCACAGGGCAAATTCCCGTTGAGTGTCGGGAGGCTAAACTGCGTTACCTGCGCGATTGATCCCTGGTAGGGGCTAGACGGAAACATGCTCCCACCCAGCCACCACTCCTCTGGCCGGCTACTGTTTAGCCAATACATCCAATCGACTTGTGTGCCGTTCTGGTAGAGCGGAACCCCGCGGCATTGGAACTCGGAGAAAGAAAAAATCGGTTGAGCGGAAGCGGCATCGCAATGGAAATGACTGCCTAACGTTAACGTAGTTTGGGCGAACGCGCTCAGAGACAGCAGCAGGAACAGCAGAGCATGGGGGAGGGCTATTTTTCGCATTTCAATTTCCTCGACAGCAGATTTGACATCTACGTTTCGGGCAATTGCGATTTGCCGGATGCTGAACGCGCCAGAGTTGGCTTGTGGAAGGTAACGCGGCTTTTAGATGAGTTACGCGAGAACGTAAACTAGACGCAAGGGGTTTCGCAATATGGCAGAGGGGCTAAAACTTTTGCGTTCGACAAGGCACAGACCCGGCCTTTGCCTGGGCCCCATGGCACCCCTATTAAGAAGAGCGTGCGTCGGGTGCATCAGAAGCCCTCCAAATATCGATGACTGGATGGAGTGCGACTCGTGTGGAGCTTTTGGAGAGGTCGCTAGTGAAGTCGGCTCTGCCTGTAAGGGGACAGGCTGGAGATTCGTCGGCGATCGATCATGGACTAAAGCAGTTGATGCCTGAGGCAGTACACGCTGAAGGTCTGATTGGTGGGGAAGAGAGACCAGAGCCTGACCGTTTACCTCGCCTGATTCGGTCTACGTGGTATATCGTTTCGCGGCGAGTCGAAGGCCATAGCAATTCCCGTTGATGCGGTAGGGGAGGTTGCACCACTCTTACTACTTTGCCCGTGAGCCGAAGCCGAATTCTCCAATATTCCAGTCTATGCTTATGCGTTGACCGTGTTGTGGGTTGAACTCAGCAGAGAAGAAAGCCCCGGTCGAAGAGATGTCCCGGACGAAGGCGACATATTCACGCCGCTGTAGAGAACGCGTCCTACTCTTCACCTGGGATAGCCAACTCCAACAATCTCCTCGGTAGGTGGCGAATTTAGCTCGTCCTGATTTGCCGACTTAGTTTGGAGGAGACTGTTGTTGCGGCTGCGCCGCCCGGTTTTGTTGGGCCTGAATCTGGCGTCGCTGCTCGAACATGCGCGTCATGTTCTGAATCGATTGCGATATGCCAGTTTGATCGTTCGAGTCGGACGGGGAAGAAGCGGACGATGCGGTTTCAGGTGGGATGTCGCTTTCGGTGATTGAATTGGCGTTAGCTCGCGACGGCGCAGCAGAGGAAGCTGACTCAGCATCGCTGGTACTGACTTCCTGCCTGCGCGACGCCGACTCCGCGCCAGATGCATATGGGTTCTGGGCGTTCGCATCCGCGGTATCTGACCCGGAAATAGACTCACGAGCGGCTTCCTCGGCTGCGATCGCCGCCTCAGCATCTGCCTGGAATGTCGGCTTGCCGGGGGCGGCCCATCCACGCATCATGCGCATTCCTTCAGGGCGGCCCACGCCCTGAGAGGCATCGCTGCGAAAACCTTTGGCAGCAACACCTGAGTCCACCCTACCTGCTGCGAGAGCGTCAGACGACTCGGCAAGAGCGCCGACTGTTGAATCGTCACCCTTGCCCCGTGCGGTCACCACTACACTGCGAAGCGCGTCTGGATTGTCGTCGGAAGTCTCAACGATGTAATCAAATTCTGCGCCGTACAACAGAGAGGAGATGATGTCACGGACCTGGCCAGGGCCCAGGTGGACGAAAACTCTCTCTCTGGAGGCTGCCGACGGGATTTCGATCGGTGCACCGGTCTGGTTTCGCAAGGCCACGAGAACAGCCGCCAAGGTGGAATTTTCCGCATCAATGGTGAGAAGATTGCCATCCCAGGTAACCACGGGCGGCTGCGGAGGCGTCTGTTCCGCTGTTGGAGGTGCCGCCGGAGGGGCTTCTGCCGGAACAGGAGCAATTGACGCCGGAGGAATGGGCGCAGGAGTCTCCGGGTTCACCGCTGAAACGGGCGGGTTGTCCTTGTGGGCGGAATTCCTTCTGGGTGCCGAAGTGGCTTGCCCCTGCACCAGGGACACGGCCACGGCGCTGGTCCAAGCGAGCGCAGACAGGAACCTGCCTATCCGACGAAGCGACTTACTCTCGAAACCGCTAGCAGGGACTGGCGCCACTGCGATACCCCTTTCCCTGGACCCAGATCCGGAAATCCCGAGTCTGTGGAACCCTCTCGAATGAGCAGGCTGTGTTAGCACGCAAGAGGCTCCCGGACGAACCTCGAGGGAAAGGACCCGTGCAGTTTCTTATACGATTCCGACAGAGCCCACTTTGCTTATTATCAACTTCCCGCGATCCCAGGCACTTGCTCCAGCGCAATGTTGCGGGCGGAATTTGCCGCTCTGACCCTATTCATGAGCGATGCCCCGTAGGGTTCTGAGCCAGATAGTGCTCCCGCTGAGCCCCGAACTTCTTCCTGCAGTTCTCGGAACACAAATAGCACACCATCACTAGTGAGGGTATGGCCTTCCGCGATGGACTTAGCCTTGTCGATCATCATGCCGCAGGGGGCATCTTTGACTTGGCCCCGAGTTGCCCGGGCTCTTCGGCCCCCGGCTTGGACGGCGGCTCTATTTTCTCGGGCTGCGTTTGCTTGGAGAGTGTTTGAGGGGATTTCAACCGGCTCTCCGAGTCCACGAGGAATGTCCCAGCACTGACGACCCGGTCGCCTTCCTTCAATCCATCCACGATCTCAATGCGGTCGCCCGAGCGCCATCCGACATGCACCCGGCGAGGCTCGAACACTCCCTGGCTTCGCTGGATGAAGACTCGCTGCTCCCGCCCCGAGTCGATCAGCGCATCCACGGGAACTGTAAGTCCAGACGGCACTGAAACCGGCAGTTCGACATCGACAAACATGTCGGGCCGGAGCGCGTATCCAGGATTGTCCCCTTCCAGACGAAGCTTCAGGGTACGGGTGTTGGGATCGATCTGAGGAAGAATGGTGGTCACTCGAGCCGAAAGAGACTTTTGTTGATTCGTAAGCGTCACCCGAGCCTCCGTGCCAGGACGGAAGCTGCTCGCTTCGCTGCCTAAAACATCCGCCACAATCCATACTTTAGTCAGGTCCGCGATGCGGTAGAACTCCATCGAACGATCGAAGTGCTGGCCGGGCGAAATGTTTCGGTCGAGAACGAACCCATCCGCGGGAGACACAATGTCAACTGTCACTGGAAGTTGGCGGGTCTCGGCCATCTGCTTAATCTGCTTATCGCTCAATCCAAGATTGCGCAGGCGATCGGAGTAGCCCTCAAGACTACTGAACCCTTGTTTGCTCACTGCACCCGGAAAAGGCATCGTCCGCGACCCGTCCTTGTTCGCACCGTTACTCACCGCCGCCGCAGCTGCAAGGTATCCGGAGGCGACGGCTAACGTCTCACCCAAATAGGAGGTCGCCAGCTTTTGATCCTTCTTGACCAACACTCCGACCGAATCGTCAAAGGTGTCACGGATAAATCCACCCGAACCGGAAGTGATCCGATAGATTCGCGTATCTTCCGGAACGACGCGGCCCAGCACGCGAATCTTCCCCGCGCCCGACGACCGTTCCACCCGGGCTATGTGGACCCCGAACAATTCCTGTTTTGCCGGATCGATGCCCACGCTTCCGGCCGCCAGGGGACCCGCCTCTGTCTCGATGGACGCGGCTGGCTCAGCATAAACGGGCTCCAGCTGCATTCCGCAATCGGGTGCAATTCCGGGGTGGTCAGACTTGTAATCGGGATGCATCGGGTCCACCCAGTAGAGCACGCGGCGTTCATTTGCGGTCGCGGTTGCCACTCTCGCTTTGTGATGCCATCCCGCGATATACGAGAAGATCATCAGCAGGCCGATGACGACTGCACTCAAGATTTTCTTCATCGGATTGTGGCCTCCTGCCAAAGCTGTGCTTCTCCCCTCTCGGAGCCTTCTTTTTAGTTGGGTGAAGGAGAGTTATTTGCCGCTGGAGCAGGGGAAGGCTGACCAGGAGCAGTCTGTCCGGCAGGACTTTGTCCCGCACCCTGCCCGGCCGGTGCTGGTGCTCCGGCAGCAAATTTGGCCGCCCCAGCGGCCCGCGCCGCCTGAGCCTCGGCTTCCGCTTTCGCATCCGCCTGCTTGTAGAGCGCGGCACGACGGGCCTCCATGTCTTCGCGTGCTGCCGCTGCGTCCTTCAGTTCACGGAGTTCCTTATCCAGATGGCTCACCATCAGTTCCCACATATCGAGGTTGGCCTTGGCGAGCGAATCCTGGGTTTTGCTCTTAGCCGCCTTGTCATGCATTTTCGTCAGCACCAGACGCATCTGGGTGAGCGTGCGTTCCATATCCTGAACGCGTTCGCGCAGCGAGGTTTGTACCGGCACGCCGCGGGGCTGTTTGGCCGACGGCGCTCTCCGTCCAGCGTACCCTTGCCTCTGCATGACGTCGTTGCCTCCGGGCACGGCGGCTTGAGGGCTGCCTGCAGCGGCAGGCGGGGTGCCTTGGGCCAAGGCCGTTGTTACCGCCAGGGCCATAATTACTCTGGTCGCATTTTGAAAGATCATCTCAGTCTCCTTCGTGAAATAGATCAACTACTGAATCGTTCCCACCGCACTCGATGAAGCAGGCGGGGAAAAGGCTGCAGGACTGCGGAAGCACAGTTACGCGTGAAATGGGGGAGGCACCAAATCCTGGATTACTTGCTTTTCGATGCGGTTGGGACTTCCAGTTTCGAGAACAACTGTTCATCGAACTTGGGATTCACCACGACCTTATCGATAACTATTTTTTCCGGCGGAACCGGAGTATCCCTACCGAGCGCGGTCCGGGGCACCGGGAGAACTCTCGTCTCCAAAAGAAACGGGATCCGGAGCCCATCCACGGCCCGATAATCGCGATAGTAGACTTCCACGGGATGGTCTGTGCCATCGAGACGGCGCGGCGGTCCTTCAATTTTGGCTTCGAGGAAGGTCTCCGCGTCAACCCAAACGTGGAAAGTATGCCCGGTCTTCTCAATGACCTTGAGCTTATAGGTATCGCGCCCCTCCACCTTTTCGACGCCGTCCAGCTCGATGCGGCTGCCCTTGGCGGCGTAATCCACCAGGGGACCATCAAGGTCGGATTGCGTAGAGGCAATCTTCAATTCTTCTGGCGTATAGGGTTCCACTTCCATTCGGTTCAGGAACGGCCGGAGTTTCCAGCCGCTGGTGCCGTCGTAGACTTGGATCGCCGTTTTGCCGGCGAACTGCAACTCGAAGCGCGTTTTGCGACCGCGCTTGAGTTCCATTAGAAAAGGCAGTTGCGCCTCTTCGGCCGGCCGGTGAGGAAGGGTAAGTTGTTTCGGGTTCGGCAGGGGCAGAGCAACGGTACCTCGCTGATTCCCTCCGGCGCCCATTTTTCCTTGCAAGGACAAGGTTTGGACTGCCCGCCACGCCTGCAAGCCGCCCCGCGCCGCGGCATTCTTGTCCACGATCTCGGCCGCCGAAAGCTGGGCTCGCGGTGAAGTTGTGTTCGCTCCCGCCGCGAGCGAAATGCAAAACGCCAAAGTAATCGAAACCACCAGGAACTTTCTCAACATTTGTGCGTCCTCGTTACAAGATTTGCAAACTAAAACTCAAACCCATCAAAGGAGTCGAACTGGAGGAAGGAAATCGCTATTCGATTGCGAGTCCTTCCGCTCGAAATTTCCCAATCACGACACTAACCCGGTCTCCGCGCTTCACCCGCCTGCCCACATTCGAAAAAGCCATCCAGTAGGACTTGCCCGCCTCGGGCGTGCTAGCTTGGCGCATTTTCCCAATGTTGGACACCGCCGGGACCACCAGGCTGACCCCCGCCTGCGGATCGATCAAGGTGGGTTCGGCCTTCTTGTCGTTGAGCACGGCGGCTTTGGCCGGGTCCACCACACGCCAGCTAAATCGAATGAGTTCGCCCGACTCCGCCCATTTTACGTGGAACGAGTCAACTCCCCAAGCACCTTGGTAATACATCATCGCTCGTCGCGGGAGCCAATTCGGGTCAGGGCGGGGCGGAGCAGCCGTCACGGAAGACTTCGCGGCCCCAGTGGTTGCGTTCTGATTACTTTGAGACGACTGTGAAAAAGCGCTCGATGCGACAATGCTGGTCGCCAACACGATTGCCAACAGCACCAACTTGTTCCTTGGACTACTAATTCCGGTCATCGCCTTCCTCTCTTCCGGCACTCCCACGACCGGGCGTGCGCGTCAACTTGATGCAGCAGCGCCGCTCTCGGCGCCGCCAAACTCGCTGGAGTCCGCTATGTGCAGACTCCGCCAGGTGTTACTTCGTGCGCGTGCCGAAAGGCGTCGCCGGCGTGTGCCACTGCTCCGACGAATTGGAACGGGGGGCCGTGACTAGGGCGGTCCCGGAGGCGAGAGCCGTCCGCGCGGCTACCGCGGCGAAGCCGCAGCCATTGGTGAAGGTGGTGGCGGTGTTGGCGAAAGTGGTCGATCCGAAGCCCACCGTCAAGGGAGCGGCATCAACCCCGACCGGAGCGTCATTGATCAGGTTGTTGTTCAGGGTGGCGGAAAAGCAGCCCATCTCCACCCCGGCAGTTGTGCTGGTCATAATGTCATTGTTGGTCAGCGTGGCGCCGGCACCTCCGAGAAGCACGCCCTCGCCGGAACCCGATACCAGGTTGCTAGAGGCGGTGCCACCATTTGCCATGTAGATTCCAGCAGTGGTCGCAAACGTGATCGTATTCCCCTGCACGGGGATACTGGAGAGGTCATAGACGCCAAACACAGAGTTGCTGGTGGTGTTCCCGTTAACCTTGCCCTGCACACTGTCGGAATCGATGGCGGCCACGGCTGCACTGGCATTGACCACATTGTTGGTGAGGTTGGCAGTAAGCGTGGGCGTGGTGCCACTGCCCGCGAAAATCCCCGCTGAATCCACGTTGTACACGGTGCTGTTTTGGACCGTTACTGATTGACTCTGGGAGTTGGCATTTTCGGCCCAGATCCCCACTCCGCAGGTTCCATCGATCTGCCCGCTGGCCCGCACCCGGTTGACGGTACCCGAGGAGCCGGAACCGTAGAAGATCCCCGCCAGCCAGAGAAGGCAGGAAGTGTCGCCGCCGGTACCGTCGACCGTAATGTTCGTAATGTTTACCGGGCCGGCTCCCTCCACCAGGATCTGCGCCGCCACGCTCTCACCGAACATGCTCACAGTGTTCTGCACCAAGCCCCCAGAGGGCACGGCGATCACCGCCTGGTTGGCCGTGCCCGACGCAATTCCAATTAGGGTCAGGGGCTTTGAGATCGTGACTTGTTCTGCATAGGTGCCCGGGCAGACCTGTATGGTTGCGCCGTTCGGAACGGCGCTCACCGCCTGGGAAATCGTTGGGAAGCTAACCGAACTAGGCTTGCAAGTTCCAACCGCAACCGTGGGGGCAGCAAGCAGGGATTGAACGGCAAGAAGCGGCAGCGCCGCCAGGCAAAGCAAATATCTGTGTCGAAGCATTCGTTTTTTCCTCTCTCAGGAGCGTGCAAGGTGCGCGCAAAATTAGTTTCGCCGTCTGCACCTCTAAGTGCACAGGGCGAATATGTCCGCACCGACCACATGGAAGAGCACTTCCAGCGATCGGTCTAACGTCCTTCAGGGGGAGCAGCCCTCTGGCTCTGGGGAGGAGTTCTTACCGCTATTGTAGTTATGAGGTTCCGAAGGTGGCGGTTTCTCCACTTCCGGAACCTGGTTACACTCTCAGAAGTTAACCCAAACTTGTTGTCGTACAGGCCGGACGCCCTTATCAGATGCCCGGCCCGTTTTGTTTCGAGCTGCTCAAATCACTTTAGTGTCCCGGAGCCTCGACCGCGCCGGCATCAATACTATGCGTGGCGGTGTCGGGCCTAGGATTGCCGAAGAAGTCAGTATTCGGCAGCCTAAGCGACGGCAACCCGCCAACGGGAGCCGTAACGCAGCTCCCTCCGGTAACCGTGGCACACGGGACGAAGTTAATAGCCGGCGAAGTCCCGGTTATCGAGTAATTGCCGAGCGGGAGTCCGCCGCCATAGTTTCCGTACGTCCCACCGGTAGCCGATGGATTCGTCAAGGACAGCGGGCCCCAACTCACGTTGATCCAGTTGTTGCCCTCGTCCACCGTTGCCGATGGTACGAGGTTAAACAGTGGCGCCCCGGCTATCGAGTCGGGGATGCCTGGAGGAACCCCAAAGCCATGGAGCCCTCCGCATCCATTCGACAAGGTGCATTCCGGCGGCACGCGCGAGCCGTTGCAGTACGAGCTGATGACCCCCGGTGCCGCTGTGGAGTTATTCGCGCCGCCACCGCCTGTGCCCGCGAACGAGTACACCGGGAAAAGCGTGAATCCCGATTCGTGGCCGGTTAGTGTCTTGTCGCCGCGCACCCCGAGGTCCCAGTACGTGACCCCGGTGGTGGAGCAGGCGCCGGTTGTCGCCTGAGTCGGAGCTTGCGTGTTGGTGAAGGCACTGAACAGCAAAACCTGGTTCTGCTGGTTCAGGGTTCCCGCCCCTGGAGTGCCGACGCCGATGTAGAACGAGCGGTTCTGCGAGATGATGTCACCAAACAGAATCGGGTTCGAGAAGCTCGTGCAGTTGGGGTGTCCCGCAGGGCAAGTGATTGGCGCCACAAAGGTCGTGGTCAGCAGGGTGGTGTTTGGCATGCTCGTCACCCCGGCCGACTGCGGGCATGATGCCGTGCCAGCGGCGTTGTGGCATTCCCCCGCAGGGGCGCTGGCCATGGGCGTCCCGATGGAGTAGGTGAGCACGCCCGAGGAAGCGAGGGTATCGTTGTGCATGATGGTGTTGTTGACGATGTTCACATTCAACGCATCCTGCAACGATATTCCCGCGCCGTCCCAACCGGCCATGTTGTTGACGATCATGTTGTTGGTGATGGTCACGTCGTGCCAGTACTGCGGCTGCGACGCGAAGGTGGATACGTCCGTCCCGTTGACGGACTGGAGCCGAATGCCGCCACCGCTCCCGCTATCCGCCGAGTTACCCTGGATCAGGTTGGCATTGATCACCAAGCCTGGACCCGTGCCGTCGCTCAATCCCGGCGGGCAATCCGCGTCGGGTATGGTGCCGCATACCGGGTCGGTATCCGGGGTGCCCTGAATCATGATCCCGCCGCCGTTGGTGGGGATGGTCGGGTTGCTACTCTCATTGAACACGAACGAATTGTGCTCGATGTCGCCGTTGTAGATTTCCCCGAGGTGAACCAGGCCGCCGCCCTCACCGGCACTGATGTTGCCGCATACCCAGTTGTAGTTGAACTTGTAGTAGTCGTTGCCGGTGCAGAAGCTCACGCCGCCGCCGCCCGAGAGCGTGGCGGAGAACAGTTCATCGCCGATCGAGGAATTGTCGGTGATCATGTTGTTGTGGACGTTCGGTTGCATCTGGAAGCAGTACGGTAGGTGCTGGTTGGTTACCAATCCCGTCCCATTGCTGCACGAGCCTGGAGCTGCGTTGGTGGCGCCGCCCTGGATGTACGGGGGAGCAAATTCGCCCTGGCCGACGCTGATGCCGCCCGAGAGCGTTCCGGCATTGTTGTAAATGCGGTTGTTGGCGATCTGCAGGAAGTGAGCCCAGCCGTGCACAAAGATGCCGCCGCCACCCTGCGAACTGTTGGTGATGGTCAGCCCATCGATGCTCGAGGGGTTGCAGACGTAGTTGCTCGGGAATGGGTTGGTCGTACTGGTGGCACTCGTATGACAGAGCGGGTTGGCATCGCCTACAAGGAGAGCACCCGGAGTGCCCGGGGCCGCACCTGGATTAGACACGACTCCAGTCAGCAGCGTGGTGCCGGCCGGGAACGCGCCAGCTTCGGTGCCGTCGTTCCACGGACTCAAGCCGTGGAAATCCAGACCCTTGCCCAGAACCGTAATTCCCGCGCCTTCATAGGCACCCATCAGCGAGGGCTCTTGCAAGAGTTCGGCCAGGTTGCCGCTCAGGGTGGCGTCCCAGCCGACCGTGGCCTCCAGCGGCAACCGGTCAATCTGTGGAATGTTGGGTTGGGCAGTGAAATGCTGCCAACCCGTGTCAGGGCAACCGGCGGACGCCCCCGGCACACCTTGCAGCGTCAAACCGAACAGACAATTGACATGCCGGCGCCAGGGATCGAGCAGCTTGCCGGCGGGATGGGTGTTGGCATTGATGATGGTGGTAGCGGCGCCAACGCCTTGCAGCCGGACGGGCTTCCACATAATCACCATCTCGGTGTGAGATGCGGGAGAGTGAATATTGGTAGCGGAGGGTGTAGTACACGCAGCCGAGCCTCCGGTGGTCGTGCTGCAGGTCGGGTCGACGATAATCAAGTCGCCCGGAGCAGCCGCGTCAATCGCGCCCTGGATCGTGCCCGAGGCGGCGACATGGGTGGGCGCTTTCCCGCCGATGGTAACGGTCACGGTGTCAATGGATTGTTTGCCATTGCCGGCCGTGATCAGCAACTGTCCGCAACGTGCAGGTGTCGCTCCCGGCGCGTATTCCGCTTGCTGCTGTATGCTGCACAGCGGCACTTGAGGGGACCCCGGCAAGCCGCCAGGGACTGTGGCTTTGATCGCAGTTTCACTCCAACTGGTAATAATCGCCTTCACACCGCCGATGGTAACGCTCGACGCGGTATTGCAGGTCGTGCTGTTCGCACTCGGCGAGGTGCACCTAGCCCCAAAGCCATAGTGGCGAGTCACAGTCTTGCAATCGAAGGGCGCCACTGAGGCCGAGGGCCCGGCGTAACCAAAGTTGTTCACAGCTACATCGGCGCCGGTACTCGCGGCGGTGCAGTTGCTCGCATTCGCCACTGTCGCGTTGCCCAAGGCGGTGATCGTCAGTGTGCGACCGGCGGCACCGACATAAGGCCCAATTCCGTCGCCATCCACTTCCGCGATGGCTGGCGTGGCATCCGGATAGGCGCAATCAGGATTGTTGTACCCCGCGCCCACGAAGGCTTGCGTGGGCACAACGGGCGTATCGAGGTAAGTCGTCGTGCCCGGCATGTACGGCTCGGTGTAGCAGAAGTCGCTGTATGCCTGGTTGTACAACGGGTCGTTGATCAGCTGCCCGTGGGTCGGCGAGCTCAAGTTCGTGTCCAGGATCGGCCCGTAGTCATTCATGCACTGAACCATCATCGAGGGTGAGTATCCCGTGATGTTGGGCGGGTTCACGTCCCAACTCGAATAATTCAAACCGTCATAGATCCCCCAGTGGTCAGAATACACGCGGGAGACTTCGTTTCCGAGATAATCCCGGGTCGAGATCGGCATGTTGGGTGGGGAAAACTTCTCGCCGAACTGAGGCGAAAAGGGATCAAATTCGGAAGTGAAATCATCCGTGATCACGCCGGTGAAGTGGGAGGCGATGTGCGTCGAGGTGAAGATGTAGAACTTCGCACTCACCGAATCCTGGCTGGCCAGGGTCACTTCCTTGCGGTCGCACAGAGGACGCGTAGCGCCGGCAAATGGAGCAGTTTCCTGCACCTGCGGGAACAGACTCAGGTAGTCGGGCACCACGCGCATCTCGCCCACGCACGGCCATATCGGATCCTGAAAGCCGGGGTAACCTGGGAGTGCGAGGTAGTCCCCATTCCCTTGGGCCGTAGTCGCGTTCTGGTAGTTGGTGGGGTTGTAGCCGGAGCCGCTTTCGTCGTAAAGCGAAGCCACCGACGCCTGGTCGGGCATGATGAAGATGGAGCCACCCAAGCCGGGGAACTGCTGCGTGGGCGGCGCAATGTAGTTGTCGCCGATCAGAAGGTTCTTGTCTTCTTCCTTCTCCACCTCAAAACCCGGGGGCATGATCGTTTCCACCACATACTTGCCGGGTGGCAGCATGGGAGTGCCGACCCTATATGCATCGGTCGTGTCAGGATTCGCCACGCAGATCGTGCAGTTGGTCCCGGCTATGGTTGGGGTCGCACCGGTGATTGGGTTTTTGTAACCTGTGGGCGTGATCTGCTTTCCAGTCGTCGGGCTGATGCCGAGGACGCTGGGGAACGAGTACATGCCGTCGTAAGGCGCCGGCTGGATCTGGTTCCAGATGTGCATGGCGTCATAGCACTTGTACTGCGAGTTGTACGGCAGAGTCGTGGTGGTCAGGGCAGGCCCGCCGTGCAGGGAATTGTAATAATTCAAGTAGTTGGGTTGGTCAAACAGCGTAAAGAAGAAGAGGTCCTGGTTGGGACTGCCGGCGACAGCCGTGCCTTGGCCGGGGCAGCTCATGTAGGGCTTCTGTCCGGCAGTGGCACCGGTCCCGCCCGCCGTGCTGCCCGGGTAGAACCCTTGCGCCCAGTCATCCCAACTGGTGCTCTGTGTTGTGTCCACCAGCTTGAGAGTCGGGGTCGCGCCATCCGCCGCAAAGCCCTCCTGGTAGAGGTTGATGGTGACGCGCGGCACATTGGGCGCCCAGGGCTGTTCGATCATTTGTGAGGCGTCGTCAAAGGGGCGCGTGGCGGCATATTTGACGAGTCCGTGGATGCCGCCGTTCTCGCCCACCTTGATCGTCGATGGGGTGGTTCCGCCAGCGGGGTTGTACAGCGGATTGGGCACGGCCACGCAGAAGTTCGTTGCGCTTGCAGGTAGGTCTGGGTTGCAGTTTGCAAACGGCGCCTTGCCGAATTCAATCCAGTTGCCCTGGCTAGTTTCGCCCGACCAGCCTTCGGCCGCCACCCACGGGGGATCGATGCGGCCGGTGGACGCTGTAGTAGAACTCGGGACCGCTATGCCCTTGGCAAAATCAGCATCAGCCTCGGCCGCGCAATCCGCCTTAGCGCAATAGACCGCGCCAGGTACAGACAGGTCGGCGGGCAGAGGAATCGCCTCGAAGGTGTTGGCCAGGAAATTGTAGGCTGTCGAGGTCCCGCAAGGCCGACCCGCGCCCCCCGCCGACCCGCAGTACGAGGTGCCGTCGGCGGGTCCGCCCGCGTCGTAAACGGTGTGGATCCCCGTCGTCTTGTAGCGGCCCGAATCCGCTGTCACGACATACCAATTGAACAGCGGGAACGTCTCGTTGAAATTGGCAACGCCGTTGAAGTCCGTCGTCAGAACGTTGGCCCGACTGCCGTCGCGGTAATGAATCATCGTATAGACCAACGGAATCCCGATCTCGTCCTTATCCTTGATTCCATTCTTGTTATCGTCAACGAAAGTGGTGGTGTAGACATTCGCCTGCCACTGCTGAACGCCAATCTGCCCCAATTTGAGGTCGGTAACGGTGCCGGCGGGGCAGCTGGTTGCGGGCGGCGTGATGATGCAGCCCACATCGGCGGGCGTCGAGAGGCCGTCAATGATCTGGTCATTCCACTGATCGCCGATGGTCAGTCTCCAGTTCCCTCCGGGAACATTGCTGAACTTGAAGTTCCCGTTGGCATCGCACTTGGCGAACATGAAGTCCTCGGCGTCCGGGTCACCCAAGCTCACCCAGCACTGGGTCCAAGCGAGGGCATCGCGCGAACCGCTGGGGTAGAGTCTCTGGTCCGGTGTCCGGCTCAGGCGCTGGACATCCACCTGCCCTTCAATGGTGTTGGTGCAAGCGCCGACAGCACCGAAGGAGCCGGCACAGACCGCATCGTGGCGGTCATTGATGATCTTCGGATTGGCAAAGCCAATGCTCACGTGGTAGCCGGCGGGTCCGTACTCCTGGAAGTAGCTGGGCTCCCCAATGCGGATGAAAGAATCGTGGGGATGCTGGCCATCCAGCGTGTTGGTCTGGAGCCACTCTTCCCCGCGCGCAATCCGGTCGGCCCCCGGGTAGGCTTGGACGCTGAATTTGTCCGCCATGAGATTGGCAACCACCGCCTGGCCTGCCAGCGGCGAGAGCGTCGCGTTATCGGATTCATACTTCGGGCAGGTTACGATCCTACCCGTGATGCCCGCCTGCGTGGGATCGGCAGTGGCCTGCGCCGAGATCGGGCACGCGTCAAGCCCCGTAGAGGGATCGATGGTTCCCGCCAAACTGTTCGACAACGGCATGTTGAACATGTCGTGGGTATCCTGGCCGGTCACGTCGCCGAGTGAGCCAAAGGTGTCCCACAGGATGATTTCGAAACCGCCCAGGCCGGGCTCGTTGGGCGATATAACGTCGATACCGCCCCCGGCATCCTGCTCGCCATTCAGTGGAAAGTCATCCTCAAACACGATCAGTGAGAGTTTGCCGGTAGGAAGCGGAGTGGGCGCCGACAGCACCGTTACGGGTGCGAAGGCGGTGGTACTGCTCGCTGTGCACCCTGCTACTAGAACATTGCAGGCCGGAGGAATCTGCGCGCCGCCCATGGTGTGACCGCACCCTTTATCACCCGGATTCGCA
>Ga0210384_10001994_pt1 | contig 25935 bp, 20 predicted proteins | sample IncBWH2MmetaG_FD_160574 | JGI IMG/M metagenome (GOLD analysis project Ga0210384, IMG submission 160574) | Forest soil microbial communities from Barre Woods Harvard Forest LTER site, Petersham, Massachusetts, United States - Inc-BW-H-2-M | ecosystem: Environmental > Terrestrial > Soil >...
ATCCGATGTGTCGGAGTCGGCGTCCTCGACGTGCCGTTCACGCTTCCCGCGGCGGCCGCCAAACGTCGGCGGGGGTCTCGACGCTCCACGTGCTTAACTTCCGGCCCTCCTGGCCGTAGCGCCCGTCATGTGGGCGAGTCAGGATGCCACCCTACCACGAGCCGACGCCGAGTCAGGTCCAATAACCTTGGGCAGCCTCTGCTCAATCGCAACCGGCTGCCGGGCGTCGCGTTCGGCCAAGCGCTCCAATGACGCCGGCAGTGGTTCAGCGGAGCCGACGAATCACCGACATCGTCATGACCGAGCACCCTTAGAGGGCGTATAAACGGGGAGGACAGTCTCCCAAGGAGGCCGCCTATCCGCCGTGGACCGGTGTGATGACCAGCGAGGGCAAGGTGCAAGCACGAGTGAGGCTTGCGTTCGAAGGGAGGCCCGTATGACTGATGGCAGGCTGGGCCGCCGTGAGTTCGTTAAGTCGGCGGTGGGGGCGGGGGTGGCCCTCGGGATGGTGGGCCGCGCCGCCCCCGCTCACGCCCGCGTGGTTGGTGCGAACGACCGCATCAACGTGGCCGTCATCGGCACCGGCGGCCGGGGGGCTTATCTTCTCCGTTGGGTCATGGAGACGGGGGGCCAGATCATCCCGACTTCCCCTCCTTCCATGGGGCCCGCTCCGGTCCGCAAGGAGCCGGACCCGGCCCTGGCGGCTCAGGTCGTGGCCGTGTGCGACGTCTACGCAAAGCGCAAGAACGCGGCGGCCGAGTTCGCCAAGTGCGACTCCACCCTGGACTACCGCCAGATCCTGGACCGCTCCGACGTGGACGCCGTGATCATCGCCACCCCCGACCACTGGCACGCCCGGATGGCCTTGGAAGCCATGGCCAAGGGCAGGGACGTATACCTGGAGAAGCCGGTCACCCACACCGTAGAAGAAGCAAAGAGCATCGCGGCGGCGGTGAAGAAAACCGGCCGCGTCTTGCAGGTTGGGTCCCAGACCACGAGCTCCGACCAATGGTGGAAGGCGCGCAAGGCCATCCAGGACGGGATGATCGGCAAGCTCCTGATGAGCCAGGGCTCCTACCACCGCAACTCCGACAACGGCGAATGGAACTGGGCCATCGATCCGGACGCGGGGCCGGAGGGCAAAGGCGGCGACTTCGTGGATTGGAAGATGTGGCTTGGGGACGCTCCCCCCCGACCGTGGGACGCCGACCGCTTCTTTCGATTCCGCAAGTACTGGGACTACTCGGGCGGGATCGCCACCGACCTCTTCTACCACGTGCTCGCGCCCCTCAACATCTGCTGGGGCGAGCCACAGTTCCCCCGCCGGGTGACCGCGAGCGGCGGGATCTACGTGTTCAAGGACGACGGGCGCGAGGTCCCCGACACATTTACCCTGACCGCCGACTACCCAAAGGGCCACAGCCTCGTGCTCAGCTCCTGCATGGCCAACGACACGCATATCCCCGGCCTCATCCGTGGCCACGAGGGGACGATCGTGATGGTTCCCGACGGTAAGTTCGAGGGCCGGGTGGACTACATCACGGTGACACCACAGCCCATCGCCAAGGAGGCCTTCAAGGACCGGCACGGCACGATCGAGATGAAGATCGAGACCGAGCCGCGCGAGTCGCACATGGAGAACTTCCTCCGCTGCGTACGGGCGCGGCAGACGCCCACTCTCGACGCCGACACCGCCTACCGGGCCATGGTGCCCATCGGCATGGCGGTGCAGTCGTACCGCGAGGGCCGGGTGCTCTATTTCGACGAGGCCCAGGAGAGAGTGGTCCCCACCGCGCCGAAGGCGTGAGTTGACTCGCTCGGGTGGTTGGGGGGCTGGCTAGCCGTCACCGAGGGTCGGAAGAGCCGGATCGGGTCAGCTCTTGTCGCCGAAAGTCTGCTCGACGCGGACGCGCGTTCGCACCTTGACCCCGTTCTTCTGGGCCGGGCTGTAGCGCCAGTCTCTTACCGCGGCGAGAACCGCACCATCCAAGATCTCTCCCGCCGACTCCACGACGCGCAGTTCCGTGGGTTCGCCCTGCTCCGTCACTGTCATCTCGACCGCGACCGTCCCCCGCAGCTTCAGCTTACGGGCGGCCTCGGGGTAGGACGTGGTCGCCCCCGATATTTTCTCGGGTGGGGTCACGTCTGGACCGGGTTCTAGGAAATCCCCCTCGCGGACCCATCCCAGGCTCCGCAGATGCTCCTTGAGCTCGGCGGTGTTCTGTTGGGGCAATAGCCGGCCGAGCAACGGGATTCGGTCGCCCGCTCTTGCCTGGACGGTTTGCACCCAGGGAGCGAACCCCTTCCGGATCATCTCCACCCTGTGCTTGCCGGGGGGGATGGAAATGGTCGCGATGGGCGTTGTCCCCCTGGACTGACCGTCGATGACCACCTCGGTTCCTTCCGGGTCCGAGCGGACTTGAAGGATCGCGCTCACCGGCTGCAGGGTGAACCGCAGGGGCACGGCGAAGCTCCCCGCGGGCACGTCCAGAGCCAACTCCGCAGAGGAGAACCCGGGGAGAGCGACCCGGATGGCATGACGACCGGGACGCACTCCGGCTAGAGAAAGCGGCGATTTCCCCGCGTCCGTGTTGTCGACCCAGACCTGGGCGCCCACGGGGTCGGTCGCGATCTCGATTCCACCTGTCCGAGCCGGCGGCAAGGCCTCCGCAGGCCGCTGGGACGGGGCGTTGCCACGGAGCGCGACTACAGCCGCCGCCCCCGCGAGGAGCAGCGCTCCAACGCCGAGGAGGGGGGTCAGCTGGTCCGAGAGCCAACGCGGAAACCGCGCTTTCGCTGGCTGGGGCGCATGGCCGGGGAGCCCCCTGAGATCATGGGTTGTGACGTCGCCCACCGCATGCGGCTCTTCCTCCGACTGGAGGGGAGCCAGAGGAATCGTTGCCGAGATGGCGGCGTCGGCGCTCCGTCGGCCAAGGGCGGCCACGAAAGAGATTCCACTGGGAAAGCGTACACTCGGGTCCTTCGCCAGGGAGCGTCGGAAGACATCATCGAAACGCGGGGGGAGGGTCGGGTTAAGGGCCGACGGAGGGGGAGGATCGACGTTCACGACGCCGTGGACGATCTGGGCGATCGACTCTCCGTCGAAGCACTTCTTGCCCGTGAGCGTCTCGTAGGCCACCACGGCGAGGGAGAAGAGATCCGTGCGCGCCGAGGCCTGGCTGGACGTGATCTGCTCGGGCGCCATGTAGGAGGGTGAGCCGACGAACTCGCCCGCCGCCGTCATCGCGGTGGAGGTGAGATGGGCGACCCCAAAGTCCATGATCTTGGGGCGGCCGTCCGGAAGGATCATGATGTTTGAGGGTTTGATGTCCCGGTGGATCGTACCCTTGCTGTGGGCGTAATCGAGGCCTTCGGCGACCGGGCCCAAGATGCGCAGAACCTCGGCTAGCTCGAGCCGACCCTTCTGCTGCAGCAGCCTCTGAAGGGTGACGCCTTCGAGGAGTTCCATCACGAAGAAGTCGTCTCCGACGTCGAAAACGGTGGTGATGTAAGGATGAGCCAAGTTTCCCGCGGCCTGGGCCTCCCTGCGGAAGCGCTTGGCGTACTCTTCGCCCCGGGTGCTGCTCAGGTACTCGGTCTTGAGCGTCTTAATGGCGACGACACGCTTCGCCATGGGATCGAATGCCCGGTACACCCGACCCATGGAGCCCTCGCCCACGAGGCCGAGAACCTCGTAACGCCCGAATGCGGTCGGGAGGCGAGGCTCACGCTGTAGCAGCGAGAGGGGCTTAGGCCCGGATCCGCCGTAGTCCCCGTCGCCCTCTGCCACCTCTCACACCCCAGTTCGCGATAGCCGTTGGCTCCAAGGCCAGCAAGTCCTCGCTAGAAATAGCGATTATGCGCCACAAACGCGAGAGTAGCCATCCTCAGGCACTGTCCTCCCCCGGGGCGTTCTGGGAACGGTCGCCCACGCCGCAAGTTGTTTCGTTGCGAGGCCTTAGGCGCCCAAGGCTCGCCCCGCAGCCCGCGCCGTCGCAAGGCCCTGCATCACCCTCGCCACTCGGATTTCTCAATCAGACCTCGTGGACGTCATCCTCTCTTTGGATCGAGGCAGGCCGTGAGCCCCGTCCCTTCCGAGGCTGAATGGGCGCGTCGGCTTCGAGCAAGCGGCGGGCCGCCTCGGCGTCCACGGGGCCGGAGAAAAGGTAGCCCTGCGCATAGTCACAACCCATGGTCTGCAATCGTCCCAGTTGATCCTGTGTCTCAACGCCCTCGGCCACGACATCCATCCCCAGTCGGTGCGCGAGCGTTACGATGGTGCGCACGATCTCGCGCTTCTGGGGGCGGCGATCCATCTCACTCACGAAGCAGCGGTCGATCTTTAGGTGGTTGACGGGGAGGTTGTGGAGGTGGCTCAGGGACGAGTAGCCGGTGCCGAAGTCATCGATGCTGACCTCGACCGCCAGGTCCCGGATCCGAGAGAGGATGGCGCCGGCGGAGGCCGCGTCCTCGAGAAGCACACCCTCCGTGATCTCGAGGCGCAAGAGCCGAGGCTCCATTCCAGTGGTGCGCAGCGCCGCCTGGACCTGGCCCACCAGATCGCGCTGCAACAAGTCCTTCCCGGACAAGTTGATGCTGACCTCGAGCGGGCGCTCCCCGCTTCGCTCCGTGCTCCAGGCCTGCGTTTGCCGGCAGCCCTCCTCGAGGACCCAGCGGTCGATGGGCAGGATGAGCCCCGTCTCCTCTGCCACGGAGAGGAAATCCGCGGGTAGCAGCAGGCCGCGCTCGGGGTGCCGCCACCGCACAAGGCCCTCGAACCCCGCGATGTGCCCGTCCCCCAAGGCTACGATAGGCTGATAGTGAAGCCGGAATTCCCGCCGCTCCAGGGCGCGGCGTAGCTCCATCTCTGTCTCCAGCAAGGCAACTTCCCGCTCGTGCATGGCGTCGTCGAAGATCTCGAAACGAGCGCGTCCCAGGGCCCTTGCTCGACGAAGCGCAGTGTCGGCGTCACGGAGGATGTCCTCCGGCCGGAGGTGGGCCTTCGAGGCCAAGGCAATCCCCATGCTGGCCGTCGTCACCAACTCACGGCCACCGAAGACGAAGGGCTCCGCCAGAGCCTCCTGAATCCGCCGTCACTGGATCGCCGCGTCCTGGCCACTCTCCACGGGGTCCATCAGGACCGCGAACCCGTCTCCCCCGAAACGTGCGACCACGTCCGGCGGCCGAACGGCGGACTCCAGACGGCGGGCAATGGCGGACAAGATCCAGTCGCCGGTGGCGTGGCCAAGGCTGTCATTGATGGCGCGGAAACGGTCGAGCCTGAGCAGCAACAGGGCGAAGGGCTGCCCCCCACGCTGGAGGCCGGTGAGCGCGTGCTGGAGGCGCTCCAACAGAAACGGCCGATTGGGAAGGCCGGTGAGGGCGTCGTGACGGGCCACGTGAAGGAGCTTCTCCTCGGCGCACGTGCGCTCCGTGATATCGACGGCCACACCGACGGCACCCCTCAGCTCGTGGGATGGACCGAGAAAGGGCTCGACGTGGGTCTGGAACGCCCGCCCCTGCCAATTGAAGGCAAAGTCCACGCTCTCGCCCCCGAGCGCCCGAAGGTGGGCGGCGATGGGCGGGAAGGCGGCGTCCGCCGTGTCGAAGTACTCGTAGAGAGTCCTCCCCACGGCTTGGCAAGGCCGCAGGCCCGCCGGCTCGAGCCCCCCCGCCCCGCGCGAGGAGGTTATGCGGAGGCCGGTATCCGTGGACCAGAGCACCGCCGGCAGGAACTTGGTCAGGAGGCGCATGCTCTCGCACTCGCACGTCACGCCCCCCAGTTCAGCGCCCGTCGGAGGCGAGAAGTCGCCCTGCCGACGCTTCGACGAAGAAGGCCGTCGCTTCACGCGGCACCTCCCTTCGCGGCCCGGGCCCATGGGCCTCAGGCGTTTCTCTGACTTGCTTGGCCGGGTCACCTCCGATCTGAAGGAGGCTCCCAACTCCGCGTCCCCAGGGGTTGCGTTCCCCGGTTCGCTAGGGGCAGGAGTGAGGGCGCCGAGGCGCCCCCATCTGTACGCCTATCCAACCTACGGCCCCCTGCGGATGTCCTGCTGTGCGAGGGGTCACAAAAGCAGCCGGGCGTGCGCGCCCGTGCGGACGATCACCCAGGGTCGCCCCCGGACGGAACGCATTCCGATCACCATCACGATCGGTCTTCATTCTGTCCAGTAGAGCGGGTTCGAGGCGCCAAGCAGTCTTCCGAACGCCGCCTCGGGGAGGGGCTCGCTGAAGACCCAGCCCTGAATCTCGTCGCACTCCAGCCCCCGGAGGACATCCAGTTGAAATTGGGTCTCGACACCTTCGGCGACCACGCGGTGGCCAAGATTGTGGGCCATCTCGATGATCCGCCGGACGACCCCCGTCTCGCGGGGCTCCTCCCGTCCGAGGCTGGTGACCAGAGGTCGGTCGATCTTCAAGCGTCGGATAGGGAGCCCCTTGAGGTAGCCGGGCAGGGAATGCCAGGCGCCAAAATCGTCGATGCTGATTCCGATCCCGAGGCCCACGAGCTCGCGAAGCACAGGAACCGTCACGTCGAGATTCTGCCTGGCCGCATTCTCGCTGACCTCCAGCTCCAGGCGGCGGCGGGACAGGCCCGTCTCCTCGAGGACCTCCTCGAGGGTCTTCCTGAGACGGGACTGCTGGAACTGTCGCACGGAGACGTTGACGGAGATCCGGACGGGCGGGAGCCCCCGATCGGCCCACCCTCTGGCGTCGCCGCAGGCCTTTCTGAGTACCCACTCACCGAGGGGGACGATCAGGCCCATCTCTTCGGCCAGAGGCAGAAACTCCGCGGGAAGCAGAAGCCCCCTCTCGGGGTGGAGCCAGCGCAGGAGCGCCTCCGCCCCCACAATTCGGCCCGTTGTGAGCTCCACTTGGGGCTGGTAGAAGAGCGCCATCTCCTCGTGTTCGAGGCCAATGCGCAGGCGGTTGTTAAGATCCAGGCGCTCCAGAGTGTGTCGCTGCGCGGCTTGATCGCAGATCTGGAAGCTGTTCCGCCCGTGCTCCTTGGCTTGATACATGGCTCCGTCGGCATTCTTTAGAAGCGTCCCGGCGTCTTCACCGTCCTGGGGAAAGAGGGCGATCCCGGCGCTCGTGGTGACGTGCAACTCATGACCGTCCACCCGGAAGGGCTCGCCGACACGGCTCAGGATCTTCTTCGCTACGAGGGCCGCTTCGTCTTTTTGCCGTACGCTCACCAGAAGGAGGAGAAACTCGTCTCCCCCGAGGCGTGCCACGGCGTCCTCCTCGCGCACACAGTCTCTCAGCCGCGCGGCCACGTCCTGCAGAATGCGGTCACCCACTCCGTGGCCGAGGGTGTCGTTGATTTCCTTGAAATGGTCCAGGTCCAGCCAAAGGACCGCGAAGCCGCGGCCGCTTCGGCGGGCTTGGGCGAGAGCCAGGTGCAGACGGTCCTTGAGGAACATCCGGTTGGGGAGGCCCGTCAATGGGTCATGGTAGGCGTGGAACTCAATCTTCTCCTCAGCCACCTTGCGTTCGGTGATGTCGATGATGGTCCCCTCGACGAGGTCCGCTCCGTCTTTCCCGGGAATGAGCGTCTCGTTCTCGAGCGCCCACAAGCTGGTGCCGTCCCTACGGCGGATGCGCACCTCGAAGTTCGTGAGGGACCCCTTCTCCTTGAGTCGGGCCACGAAGGCTTCGCGATCCTCCCGGTTGAAGAAGAGGTCCCACGCCGAATGAGCCAGGACCTCATCGCGCGAGGAGTAGCCCAGGATGCGGGCGAAAGCCTCGTTGCACTCGAGCAGGCGACCATCGAGCGTCGCCCGATAGACGCCGGCGAGATTCCTCTCGAAGAGCAGGCGGTATCGCTCTTCTGACGAACGAAGAGCCTCCTCCGCTCGCTTCCGCTCCGTGATCTCCTCGCTGCAGGTCACGATTGCGATGGTGCGCCCGTCAGGTCCAAGGACGGCGTCCGAGATGAGCTGCACGGGGAAGATAGTCCCGTCCCGGCGCACGTTGACCGTCTCGCGCCTCCAGCTCCCCATTTCCGCGGGCTGACCGGATGCCGGCCGCCACTGCGGCGGCATGAAGCTCCTCACGTGCTTCCCGATGAGCTCCTGGGGCCCATACCCGTGCATGGCGGCCTCGGCCGGGTTTGTGTACAGGATTCGGCCGGCGGCGTCGGTGATGGTGACTCCCACCTTGACGGTCTCCACCGCCTTCTGGAGGCGCCACAGTCCCTCCAGCGTCCGCTCGCGCTCCATGAACTGACCGATGCGGCTACTGATGTCGCTCACGATGTCGATGATCTCTTGCCGAAGGGCACGGGACTCTCGGCTGTACAGCGCCAAGACTCCGACCATTTCCTTGTCAACCCGCAAAGGGCAGGCGAGGGCGGCCTGGAAGCCGGCCGCGGCGGCCCTGGTTCGGCCGAGGGTTCCCGCCGTCGCATCCAGCCAGACGTACCGTCCCGACTCCCAGACCTGGCCGGGGAGGTCTTCTCCGCGAGCGATGGCCTCGTCGGACCTCGCTGCGTCTTTGCCCGTTGCCCCGACCACAGAGGCGGGCCACCGGGCCTCCGGCCGCAGCGCGTGGGCGTCGGCGTCAACCCGCCACAACTCGCCGAGATCCCACTCGAGGCCCTCGCAGAGGGTCTGCAGGAGCCGCGGGGCCGCCGCGCGCACGGTCGGGGCCTCCGTCAAAAGCCGCGTGATCGCGAACTGCGTGGCCAGGCGCCGGTCAGCTCGCTGCTTCTCTGTTATGTCGTGGGCGATGGCGGAGGCGCCGATGATCCGACCGTCAGGGTCCAGGATGGGAGAGACAGCAAGGGACACGGATAGGCGGCCGCCGTCTCTCCGGATGCGAACGGTCTCGTAGTGCTCGATCCTCTTCCCACTCCGGATCTTCTCGAGGATGTCAGTGATTTCATTGTGCCGGTCCGGGGGAACGAGGATTGAAATCGGCCGCCCCTGCACTTCTGCTGCCGTGTACCCATAGAGCGCCTCTGCCCCCCGGTTCCAGCTGACAATGGTCCCGTCCAACGTCTTGCCGAGGATGGCTTCGTCGGAAGAGCGGACGATGGCCGCCGCCTGGACGAGATCCCTCTCCGCCCGCCTCCGCTCCGAGACACCGGCGGCGACGGCCAGGGTTGTGACTCCCATGACGCCCATGAAGGCCTGCAAGAGGAGGAGCGTCTCGTTGGGAGACGCCCTCACGAAGGGACCGTAGCCGTGGAGGGCGCCCCAGATCGCGAGCCCCGAGAGCACAGCTGTGGCGGTGGCTGCCTCGCGCTGTTCGAAGCGGAACGCCGCCCACAGGAGCAGCGGGAGCGTGATGAATGGGAGGGGGTAGTTCCTCAACCCGGAGAGGAGGCCGTCGAAGATCACGAGGCCGACGAGGACCAAGGAGGCCAGCAACAAAGTTGCCTCGAGGATCCGCCGACGATCCCAGCGCGGACGCGCCGTCGTGCCCCAGAGCAGCAGCAGGGGTGCTACGACGAGCGCGCCCCCCATGTCCCCCAGCCACCATGTCAGCCATATGGACCAGTAGTTGGCCCAAGCCGCATATCCCCCCAGGGACAAGCTCGTGACCCCAAAGGTGGCGCTCACGGTTGTGCTCACGATGCCCGCCAAAGCGGCGAACTTGAACACGTCCTGTGGTCTCTCGAAAGCTCGCTGTCCCCTAGCTAGTCGGCAGACGAGCCAGGCACCCATGACCCCCTCGAGCGTGTTCCCCGTCGCGATGCCCAAGCAGGTGATGGCTGAGCCCGCAGTGGTCACGTTCGCGAGAAAGGCGCCGGCCAGGATCCCGGGCCAGACACGAAGGCCCAAAACGAGGAGAGCCGCCAGTGCGATGCCGGTCGGCGGCCAAACAGGGGTGGCGCTCACATGGAGGAATGCCAGCTTGAGCCCTAGCTTTGCCGCGATGAAGTAAACGGCCGCGAGGAGAGCGACCCTTACAAGCGGGGGCAGGCGAGGCCTCGATGCCTCACGAGGAGGCCGAGTTCGGCCCGGAGGGAGAGGATTCCCCAACAACGCCCCCTTGCCCCCCTCGCCGCGAAGGCGGGAGAGACTCCCCCAATGGCTGATCATGCTCGGCGAGAAGAACTTACACTCCGGCATGAGCGAGCACAGCCCCAACGAGAAGCCTATCCCTTTTTTTGGATAGACTTCTCCTCCCCTTTACAATGACTCCTCCCGCCAGCACTTTGTGGTGAGATAGATCACTGATCTAACCGATTGACCAGTAAGGCTTTGGGGCTGTTGGGGGCCTCGATGTCGGTCGCGCTTAACACTCTAAAAGGAGCGGCCCAGGTTCAGGGGGTCGGAAACCGCCGCGGTTAACTCTGAAGAGGATCAGCGCTAGGAGGGCCCTCCCTCTCCCTCCCAACGCTCCAGGTCGCCCTCCTCCTCGGTCTCCGCGGCGAGGATAGGCATCTTTCCTACGGGAGCCGCTTCCGGGGCCGCCGGGGGATTCACCGTGCCGTTCAGGACCGCCCCGTCATGCATCCGGAGGCGTTCCACTCGGAAGAGACCCTTGGCCCGGGCCGTCTCCCGGAGAACCAGGATCCCGGCACGTATCTCTCCCTCGAATGTCCCTTCGACATCCACCCGGCTCGATCGAACCTCGGCTCGGGCATAACCCCGCGGGCCGATTCGCAGCTCACCGCTGAGCTCGATGCTGCCCTCGAAACGGCCGACGACCAGAAGATTCTTTCCCACGACTCGACCGGAGAGGAGTGACTCCTCACCGACAACGCTGGCCCCATCGGAGTCATTTGCCATGCCAACCCTCCGGCCCCCGACAACCGAACCCAGCCCTGCTCCGAGACCAGTCTACAGCCACCGCGGCAGCCAGCCCTTGGCCGCCTTCACCCGGGACCCCCACGGTGGATAGCGGACCGGACCTTTCCTGACAGGGTCTTCGTCTAGCCTGCTACAGAACATTGGAGCGCTTCACCGAACGCGACCCCCGGCAGCCGAGTTGCCGACACAGCAGAGGCTGCCAAGGCAATTGGACCTGACTCGGCGTCGGCCCGTGGTAGCGTGGCATCCTGACTCGCCCACATGACGGGCGCTACGGCCAGGAGGGCCGGAAGTTAAGCACGTGGAGCGTCGAGACCCCCGCCGACGTTTGGCGGCCGCCGCGGGAAGCGTGAACGGCACCTTGATGACGCCGAGTCCGAGGAGGAATCATGGCCCAGACTGTTCCTGTCCGCGAGCTGCCCATCCCCCATTTGAAGGACGACTCCCCGGAGTCGTGTCCTGTGACTGTCGAGGAGCTTGTTCGGTATCTCAGGGCCAAGACCGAGGCCAAGGCCATGACCACCGAGGATCTTACCTTCATAAGAACGGCCCAGGTCCACGAGTGCGGCTATTGGGTTTGGCGCTTTGGAGATCGCCAGCCCGATGGCTACGTGCTCGTGATGCGCGACCCAGAGGGTGAGGCCTGGATTAGCTGCTACTCGAGCTCGGCCAGCCTCGACCCCCAACAGATCCTTCTCGCCGACTACCGGATGGCCCTGCAAGACTCCTGAGCGCGGGCGATGACGCCTGGACGGTCCGTCGACGATGGCGACTCCGAGATTGGACGGCCTTGGGGTGACAACGGGGGCGCCTTATCGGCGCCCCCGTTCCGGCCCCCTTGACGACGGCCTATTTGGGTTGGGATACCACCCGCAGATAGGGCTTCAACGTCTTGAAGCCTTGCGGGTACTTCTTCTTGGCGTCCTCGTCGGAAACCGATGTAGGAATGATGACGTCCTGACCCGGCTTCCAGTTCACCGGTGTCGCCACCGCGTGCTTTGCGGTCAACTGAACCGAGTCGACCAGACGCAGCACCTCATCAAAGTTGCGCCCGGTGCTCATCGGATAGACGAGCATCGCCTTGACCTTCTTGTCGGGCCCGATTAGGAACACGGAACGGATCGTTGCATTCTCCGCCGCGGTTCGCTTCCCGCCGGTCGCGTTTGGATGAATCATGTCGTAGAGCTTCGCGACGGTCAGGTCGGCGTCGCCGATCATGGGGTAGTTGACGGCATGGCCCTGAGTCTCCTGGATGTCCTTGGCCCACGCCTTGTGGTCGCTCACAGGATCCACGCTGAGTCCGATGATCTTGACGTTGCGCTTGTCGAAATCAGGCTTTAGGCCGGCCATGTATCCAAGCTCGGTGGTGCAGACGGGAGTGAAATCCTTCGGATGCGAGAACAAGACGACCCACTTGTCCCCGATCCATTCGTGGAATCGTATTTTTCCCTCGGTGGTTTCGGCCGTGAAATCGGGTGCTTCGTCACCTATGCGTATGGCCATGTTCGACCTCCATTTAACGCCGCGGTCGGGATACTCCCGTCGCCCCCCCGCCGGGCTCTTTCCCGGTCCAAGACACCGGGAGTCACGGTTGGGTCTTGGATCCAAAATCTTAGCACAACCCGAACACGACACTTCGGCCGCGCTCGCGGCAATTCGGAGACATAAGTAAGGAGGGCATACGATATGTATTCAGCAATCCGGCCTGCCGACGCGGACGCTGGCTCACAGGGATCACAGAGGGGAGGCACCCCGGTGGTCGCTCTCACGCTGATGCTGGTCTTGGTCGGGCTTGAGGCTTCGCCCGCTCCCGCGGCTCCTGCCCGCCACGCCCATGCCTTCTGGAAGGGTATCGTCGACCACGGCTATGCCGTCCCCGCGGGAGAGTCTCCGGCAGCATTGATCGAGGAACTATCTGGGTATCTCGGGTCCCCCGACCGGCAGCTCCGCGACGACTTTGCCTACGCCATCCCGGTTCATTGGATCTATTTTGACAAGCGCCTTGCCCCGGGAGAGCTCCAGGCTCTCCTGCAGTTGTGGTCCGCCAACCTGGAGGTCGGTCTTGGAGAGACGGGCACCGACACCGTCCTCCTCCGATCCTTCTCGACGCTCGACCTCTCGATCCTGGCTGCCCTGGACAACGAACGGCCTTTTCTGACGGACGCCGAGTTCCAAGGGCTCCTGGCCCTAGGCCTGAGGTATCTCGCGAAGGAGCGAGATGTCCGGGGATACGACGAGCGAGTGGGATGGATCCATGCGACCGCCCACACCGCGGACCTGCTCAAGTTCCTCTCTCGCAACACAAAGCTCAAGAGCACGGATCAGAAGTGGATCATCGAGGGGATCGCAGCCAAGCTCGAGGGCGCAGGGTCGGTCTTCACCCATGGCGAGGACGAGCGCCTCGCCCGTGCGCTCCTTTCCCTCGCGCGTCGTCCGGATTTCGATCCTTCATCGCTTCTGGCGTGGTGCCGCCGCCTCAAGGCCGCAGAGACCAGCCTTTTGGATGCGCCCGTCTTCGATCACGACCGTTTCATTGCCCTTCAGAACGAAAAGAACTCACTCAAGAGCTTGGCGGTGCTGCTCTCCGCGGAGAAGGATCCCTCCGCCGCCGCCAGGGAGGTCGCGACGAGTCTCCTCGCCGTGTTGGTCGGTTAGGGGGAGCGATCCATACGCCCAGGAGGGGCGGGCTGGCTCCGCCTGGCATTCCCTCGGAAGCCCCGACTTCTCGATGCCCTCGCCGCATGTGTGTCGCCGGGCCTCTGAAGACTCAACGTGTTCGTCTGGCTTTCACGTGCGGCTTGGAACGCCGCGTCTTGCGCATTGGAGGCGGCCCGACACCACCGGCCGGAAGGGTGGCCACCAGCCTCTTGGGCGCCACTGCGCGGTAGCTCTCGTCGATCCACTGCCGGAGGACAGGGAGCGGCGGGTTGTCACGTGAGCCGAAGCGCGCGGTCACCCAACCGCTCTTGCCCAAGTTGTAGCCGGTGGGGGAAGCAAACGGCAGACTCAAGGCCAGACTCGCGGATTGCGGTAGCTTGACACTCAGATGGAGGCCATCACTCGCAGTACCCAAGAACAGAAATACCTTCTTCGCGACCTTGATTACGCTCTCGCCCCAGGGGAAATCCTCGTACGCGGACGGGTAGGAGAGAGCGAATCGACGCAAAATGGCCTCGCCTCTTTTTGTGCTACTCATGTCGCTCTCCCCATCCTCCCCAGAATACTCTTGGGCCAGTTCCATCGGACCTCGCCTGACCACTTCTTGTGTGATGCTTCGGAGCTGGCGAGGGACCCGCCCGGGCCGGTTGCGCGAGCAGAGGCCCGGTGCGCCCTCTTGATGAAGGCTGAGCACCTAAGTGGCGATTTGCACCTACAAGTTCCGAGCGCGCCCGACGCCGCGGCAGCAGCGCCGCCTGGCCCGGGAGTTCGGGGCCGCACGCTGGGTATATAACCGGGGCCTCGAGACGATCTCGCGGGCCTGGCGCGAGAGGGGGGAGCGGGTCACCTGCGTTGATTTCTCGCGCCAAGTTACCAAGCTGAAGCAGGCCGAGGTGCCCTGGCTCAGGGAAGTCTCGAGCTACGTGCTCAACCAGTCGGTTCGGGATCTGGAAAAGGCCTATAAGGCCTTCTACGCCAAGCGGGCCCGCTATCCGCGCTTCAAGAAGAAGCATGGGAAGCAGGCGGTCCGCTATCAGCTCGACAGTCGACTCAAGAATTCCTATGTCCCGGGGTCACTCCTGGTCCTGCCCGGCCTCGGGCCCCTGAAGCTCGTCTGGTCACGGGTACCCCCCGGGCGGCCGAAAATGGTGACCCTGAAGCGCGACGCGGTGGGACGCTATTTCGTGTTTATGGCTATGGATAGGGAGACGTTGCCCCTCCCCACCTCCGATCGTGTCGTGGGTTTGGATGCGGGGCTCTCTGCGGCCGTCACTTTTGACGACGGCACCAAGGTCGCGCCGCCCCGGTATTTGGAAAGGAGGCTGAAACAGCTCAAAAGGCGGAGTCGGGCGCTCTCCCGTGCCAAGAAGGGCTCGCGGGGGCGGGCCCGCGCACGGTGGAGGCTGGCCCGGTGCCACGCCCGGGTTCGGGACAGCCGGCGGGAGTGGCTGCACCAGGTGTCCTCGAAAGTGATTCACGAAAACCAAATGATTTGCGTCGAGGACCTGAACGTATCGGGAATGCTGCGTAACCGTCACCTGTCCAGGGCTCTAGCGGACGGGGCGCTCGCGGAGCTGCGGCGGCAGCTCGAGTACAAAGCCTCTGGTATGGGCGGACCTTCGTGCGTGTGAGTAGGTGGTTTCCGAGCTCGAAGCGCTGCTCGGCCTGCGGCTTTGTGGTGGAGAAGCTGCCACTATCCGCGAGGAGGTGGACGTGCCCCGAGTGCGGGGTTGAGCATGACCGCGACGTGAACGCGGCCATCAACATCCGGCAAGAGGGGCTGAGGATTTTGGAACTACCGCGAGGTCCGCGGGAAGTCAGGCGTGTGGAGGGCGCAAACCCCCGGCCCCGGCGGCGCGTGCCGCTTGCGTCGGGGCGCCCAGTGAAACGTGAATCGCACGAGTCCGAGGCCCGGGCTAAATGCTAAACCCGGGCCGAGACTCAGAGGACGCGAAGACCGATGGGCACCTGCCATCACATCACTCTGAAGTGCCTTCAGGGGGCCCTCACTTCGCCCAAAGGACCGGCTGCCGGATAAAGAAGTTCCTAATGACTTCGTCAACGGTCGAGTCGGCCTTCAGGGTCTTCCACAGCTCTACGTACGGCGGCTCCCGAAAGGCCAGGCCCGCGAAGAGCAGGCTCGTCTGACGCATGGGCCACTCCGTGTCATACATGACGTCGGGAGCGAACGGCCAGCCCTTGCGGTCGCGGATGTAAGGCACCATGAACGCCATAGCTCGACGCATGCCCCGCCCGTCGGAAAGCTCGAAACTCCAGAGGTCGTCCTCCGGCAGCGACAACAGCTGGGCAATGACCGCCAACGCCTCCAGGTTGAAGAGGGAATAGGAGTACGGTTTCGTGCGCCGCGTCTCCAGAGGGAAGCTTCCATCGGCACCCATCTGGCTCGGCAGCAGGACTGTCTTGAAGCGGCTGCGACAGTAGGCGGTCAACTCCTGGTTGTTCGTCAGGCTGGCGAAGGCTGCCACCTGCAGGACCCAGCAGGTGCCATGGTTGTTCTTGGCCTCACGCTCCTCGATCCCGTTCGTACTCGTGGTAAGCCAGCGGAGGTAATCCGAGAACCACTGGCGGACGCCCTCGTGCTCAGCCCTCGACAGTCCGGGCGCGCCCACCAGCGTCTCGGCCGCGCGAGTGACCTCAACCAGGTGGATCGTGTCTATGATCCCGGTCCCACGCCCGTTGACCCGGCCGTGAATCGCTTGCGCGTAGCGGAGGTGGGGACTCATGCGGGTGGTTTCCTCCAGGAACCACGCGCGGAGGTGACGGGCGGCATGGGTCGCGTAGCGAGGGTCCGCCGTCAACTTCCAGGCCGCGGCCAGGGTGGGGACCTGGACGCTCAGGCGCATGAGCGCGCGGCGGTGATCAACGAAATTGTGCGGGTTCGAGAGGCCGTCGCGTTGAATATAAGGGCCGTCAGGATGCTCGGGGTCCGGCCACCAATAGTCTCCCTCAGAGAAGAAGTCGTGGACTCCGCCGGCGCTTCGCGGGGATCTGGAGGCCGTCACTGTCTCCGGCAGCTCGGTGAGATACGCGTTGGCGGCCTTCCGGACCCGCTCGCTCTCGAAAGCCGAGAGATCGAAGGGTCGTTCTCCCGCGCCCGGGCCGGCCAACGCGACTGCAACAATGGGAGTAAGGAGGAGCGGGGCCAAGCAGATCTCTCTAACTAAGGGTCATTGTTGGGGCTGGAGCGCGCGCCCGCCCTACTCCGGATGGCAGTACTCTCCCGCTGCCGGGAGGGCATTCTTCTCGACCCACCAGGGGTGGATTTCCGCCACCAGGCGTCCCTCCTTTATGGCTGGGTCGGTGGCGGTTAAGGCTTTGGCGTCCTCGAGCGAGGGAACCTGGAACAGAAAGATTCCGCGCAAGTCCCCGTCGTCTCCGAGGGGCCCGGCTACGATCAACTTCTTCGCACGCCACATGGCGCGAATATTTGCCAGGTGGGCCTCCTGCAATGCGGATGCGCCCTGAGACTCGGTCCAGAATGGCCCTTTTCTGAGAAAGGCGATGTAGACGGTGGTCATGCGATCGGAACCTCGGGACTCCATGGTGTGAGCCGGTGCCAAGCTCGACGCAAGGGCGAACACGGCGGCCAGGCCGCCTCGGCCAATCCTCATCCACGGCCTCCGGCGGAAGCCGGAGCCGGCCCGCGGCCAAACTTCTGGGTTGCATAACCCACAATGGCGCCCGCGAGGCTGCCCGGAAGCATGATCTCCAGGTAGTAGTGCCTCTTTGTAAGGGCGTCCGGCTGGGAGGCGACCCAATAGGCGAAGAGAAGGCCCAAGACAAGGCCGAAAGCAATGCCCAGTGGTACTGATCGTACCTTGCGGGCGAAAAAGCCCGCCGCGAGACCGACGACGAGCCCTTTGACCGTCGAGCCGACTACGATCAGGGCGATTTCGGGAGCGACTTCAGGCGCGGAGACGAGCGCGGTCAGGCCATCGAAAACGCCCAGCAGCGCACCAACGATGACGCCGAGCAAGGGTTTGTTCACCTTCCATCCTCCTTACAGAGTATGCTTCAGTCTCTTCTTACGTTTCGCCTGCGTTCTCTTTACGACTCGAGAAGGAACGGCTGGAGCCAACCCCGGAAATGGTCATGACGGTATGCATATTTCGTCCTGGAAGTTCTCGCTTCAATGATAGGTCGGCTCCGCTGGTGATGTCAGTCACATAATTGGCTTGGGAACGCTAGTACTAGTAGAAGACAGTGATACGGTAGGACAAGATAGTAGTCGCTGGTCAGAGCCTCCGAACAGGTATCTTCCTTGACACTGAAAACTACGGGCTGCCGGCATCGGCAACCCGGACCTCAACGTATCCGGCAAGGCGACAAAAACTCAGGGGTGTCTCTGGGTCTTCCTCCGCCCAGAGAGCGACCCGGCATCCATCTTGGGACGACCGCATGTGCAAAAAGGAGACCGATGACTAGGAACGAGTCGGGCTTCACTTTGATCGAGCTCTTGATCGTTGTTGCGATCATCGGGATCATCGCGGCGATCGCCATACCCAGCCTCCTTCGCGCGCGCGTGTCCGCCAACGAGGCCGCGACCGTCGGCGATATGCGGACGCTCATCTCCGGCCAGGCAGCCTACCAATCATCCAACTCTGGCTTTTACGACGGCGACTTGACGTGTCTCGTGGCGCCCGGGAACGGCGCCTGCATCCCGTCCTACCCGACCAATGCGCCGACGTTCATTGACAGCCAGATCGCCTCCTTGACCGCCAAGTCAGGTTACAGCCGAAGCTGGCTCCCAGGACTCGTGCTGGCTCCCCTGCCCGCGTATGCTTCGCCTACCAGCATTGGCGCTTACGTCTACGTCGCCACTCCGGTGAGCATTGGCCAGACGGGCGTTCGGGGCTTTGGCGCTGATTTCTCGGGTCTCATCTGCTACACGCCATCGGGCGCGGCGGTAGGGGTGACGCCCGACCCCGGGCTAGACATCAATACCTGCACGCCCCTCCAGTAGACATCGCCCCAACCCGATCCCAGGGTGGGCACACCGGGCGAGCCTCCGTCCGCGCCGACGGAGGGCACGTTTAGTTCTGCCGGAGGTTGGCGCGCAGACCCCCACAATGCCAGAGGTCTCGATCCTTAGGTTCTTAGAAGGGTCTAGGAATCAATGTCTTAGCGGGAGTCTTCGACGTGCCCTCGCCCGGCGCGGGCCCCTCCTCCCGGCGTCGGCTCCCTACAGGCCAGCGCGGCGATTACAATCCATACTCACTGGAGGCGGCACCTATGGAAACTCGGCATCTGGAGGGCATCGCTAGCCTCCAGCAGCAGCTTGGCCGGGTGATCCTCGGGAAGAACGAAGCAATCGAGCGGCTCGTCGTATGCCTGCTTGGCGGCGGTCACGTTCTCATGGAAGACGTGCCCGGAGTGGGCAAAACCACCCTCGCAAAAGCCCTCGCCCGTTCGCTCGACGCGGACTTCAAGCGCGTGCAGTTCACCCCCGACCTCCTGCCCACGGACATCCTGGGCTCCTCTGTGTACAACCCGAGCGATGGGGGCTTCTCCTTCAAGGCCGGGCCCGTTTTTACAAACATCCTCCTCGCCGACGAGATCAACCGCGCCTCCCCCCGGACCCAGTCCGCACTCCTCGAAGCCATGAGCGAGCGGCAGGCCTCGATCGAGGGCACCACCCATCCCCTCCCGTCGCCGTTTCTGGTCATCGCCACCCAGAACCCGGCCGAGTTTCACGGCACCTACCCGCTGCCCGAGGCTCAGCTCGACCGCTTCGCGATGCGCATCGACCTCGGCTACCCCACGGCCGAGCACGAGGTAGACGTGCTCTTCAGCCAGGCCCATCACCATCCCCTCGACGACGTTGTGACTGTCCTCGACGGCGCGACCGTGGAGGAGCTGCAGGCCCGGGTTCGGGCGGTGCGCGTCGAGCGAGGGATCGGCCGCTACGCGGTGGCCCTCGCCGACGCCACCCGGAACCACCCATCGCTGAAGCTGGGTTGCTCGCCGCGCGGAACGCTCCTCCTCTTCCGTATGACGCAGTCCCACGCCTTCGTGGCCGGTCGAGACTACGCGATTCCCGAGGACCTGAAGGCGGTGGCCATCCCCGTCCTGGCTCATCGTCTTAGCCTCGACACCAAGGCGCGGTACTCCGGCATCCTGAAGGAAGACGTGGTCCGCGAGGTGCTCGACCGGGTCTCGGTGGGGGTCTAGGGGCGTGGCAGACCCTGGGGCGGGGCGCTGGACGAGGCGGAGTCCGCTCGCCACTCTGCTCCTACGCTTCGTCCGCGAGCGGCTCACCGCCCGCGGTCGCTACCTCCTGGGCGCGACCGCCGCCCTCGCCCTGCTGGGCCTCGACGCCCTGCGTTCGCAAGTATTCCTGCTGTTCGCGGCGGCGGCCGCCACTCTTGTCGTCGCCCTAGCCTTCGCGTTCTGGCCCCCACCCCGCGCGCGATTCGAGTGCCCCCTGCCCGCACGAACCACCGCGGGCCGCTCCTTTACGGTGCGGGCGCGCGTGAGGAGCGCCGGGGGCCCGCTCCCCGACCTCCGCCTTTCGCTTCGGCCGCGGTCGGAGGACGAGAACTCTCTCGTCGTTCGTCCGGCGGAGACCCTCCTCTCTGCGGGCACGGACGAAGCAACCGAAGTCTCGCTCCAGATCGAGGCCCGGCAGCGGGGGCGATATGTCCTGCAGGGGCCGACCTTGCGGACGACGGACCCTCTCCGCCTCGTGGCCGGTCGGGCGGCCCGCCTCCCCGACCAGGCGCTCATCGCGTACCCGCGGTTCTGGCGCATGCAGGAGTTCGCGGTACCCCTGGGCCGACGCTACCAGCCGGGCGGCATCCCGCTCTCCTCGAATGTCGGTGATGCGGTCGAGTTCGTCGGTACCCGTGACTATCGGCAGGGTGATCCTCTCCGCAGTATCCACTGGCGCTCGTGGGCCCGCCGGGGGGCGCCGGTAGTGAAGGAGTACCAGGAGGAGTATTTCTGCCGAATTGCGATCGTGCTCGACACGTTCTTGCCGAAGCGGCCCCGCCGCGCGGACCGGCGCCGCTTCGAGGCTGCGATCTCGGTCGCGGCCTCGGTCGCGGACTTCTTCAGCCGAACCGAGCACGTCGTGGACGTGCTCGCCGCCGGGCCGAACCTCTACGAGGTGAGCGCAGGACGCAGCCTCGCATACCTCGAGAACATCCTCGACGTGCTGGCCTGCCTCGAGCCCTGTCCCGAGCCACCCTTCCGGACCATCGGCCCCGCCCTCTTCGAGAGGCTCGGCCAGGTCACGACGGTGGTGGCGGTCGTGCTGGACTGGGACGACGCACGCCAGGGCTTTCTGAGCCAGATACGCGCGCTCGGGACCGCGGTCCGCGCCGTGGTGGTCCACGAGGGAGCCACCGCGCGGCCCTGGGAGGGAGTGAGCGATGAGCTAGGTGTAGTGGAGCTCATGACTCCCGACAACATCGAGCGTGCTCTGGCCGAAGAGGGAGCGGCGTGATCGAGCGTGTGCGCCGCTTCGATGCGAGGGAGGCGGCCCTGGTGGCGTTCGCGGTGGCGGGGGCCGCCGCATTCGCCTGGGGTCGGGCCGAACCGCGGGCCTGGCTGCTTCTGGTCCCCTTTTCTGCGGCCGCGGCTTTTCGCATCACGGCCGTTCCCGCGTCACTCCACGGGGCCTTCGAGAAGGCCGCGTGGATCGCCACCGCCCTGTTGGGGGGAGCGGTCCTCTACTGGCTCGCCTCGCCCGAGGGTCTGGGCCAACCTGCGCCCCCGCTCCCGGCCGCGGCAGCCTACGGGGCCCCGCTGCTCTCGGCGATCTTCCTCGCCGGGCGGTCGGTATGGCCGCCCGCGCGGGCGCTGGTGCCGGCGGTCCTCGTCACCACCGTCGTTGGAGCCTCCCAAGCGCGCAGTGCCCGGTCGATGGACGTCGCGGTGGCCGCGGTGGCCCTGGGCGGCGCGTTTCTGCTGTTGAGCGACCAGAGACCAGGGCCCGCCGCCGCGCGCCGTTCGCGCCTTGTGAGGTTCGCTCCCTTCGCCCTCCTGGTCGGGGTGATCGCGGCTGGAATTGCCTGGGCTCTCCCGCGAGCACAGCCACATGTGGTTCAGGCGGCCGCACAAGCGGCTTTTCCCACCGGCACATCTCGGTTTTCCCCGGAGGCAAGGCTCGGCGGTGCCGAGGAGCTCACCCTCTCCTCCGAGGTGGCGATGCGGGTGTGGACCGATCGGCCCCAGAAGCTGCGGGCCTGGGTCGCCACGCGGTTCGACGGAGCGACTTGGCTTCGCACCCCCGGCGCGGTGCGGCGGATGTCCCCTGCCCTTTCCCTGCCCCCGACGGAGCTCGCAGCGTGGCTCGCAGAAGTGCCCGGGGAGACATTCCTGGTCGGCTCCGAACAGCGCGCAGCGCCCCTCGACTCCCCACTGGACAAAGTTCGAGTCTTGCTGGTAGGTACGATACCCGGCTCGATCCCCGCCCCCCGGGGGTTGCTCTTTGCCCGCGTGCGCACGGAGCGCCTCGGGATCGACCCCTCCGGACTCCTGACCCCGGCCCTGGCTCCGGACAGCCTCTACTCCGTGCTGAGCGGCACACCTGGTCCGGAGCCGGCGCCCGGGACGGACCTCGTCGCTCTGCCCGCCGACACGGACCCTCGCCTCGTAGCCCTGGCGAAGAGTCTCGGGGTGGGCGCGGTCACCAACGAGGAGCGCGTGGAGCGTACCGTCGGTTACCTTCAGACGCAGCTACGGTATTCGTTGCGGGTCGGGCGGTTCCGGTCCCGGAATTTCGTGGGGGAGTTCGTGTTTGAAAAGAAGGAGGGGTGGTGCCAGTACTTTGCGAGCGCGGCCGCGGTGCTCCTCCGACTGCAGGGAGTTCCCACCCGCTACGTCTCGGGGTTCCAGTTGAGACCCCAGCTTCTTCGCGGTGGGCACTACGTGGTGCGCCAGGCCGATGCGCACGCATGGATCGAGGCATGGCTGCCCGGCCGCGGCTGGGTGGAGGCGGACGCGACACCGAGCGCGGGTTACGACCGGGCGCACGGCGAGCCCGGCGCTGGCTGGCTCCAGGAGACTTGGCACTGGGCGAGCGGTCTCGCCGGACTCCTTCTCGCCGTTGACTGGAAGGCCGTGCCCGGGCTGCTCTGGACGGAGGTCGTGGCCCTGGCCAGGCACCCCGGGGCGCGAAGCGGACTCTCCGCGGCGGCTGTGCTCTTGATGGTCGCCATCGCGCTGTGGAGGTTGCGGGCGCTGCGGGCCACGCGTGCGCGCCAGCGCATGGCTCCCAACCTCTCCGAGTTCGAGCTCGGACATCTCCTCGCCCGTCTCGACGGCCTCTGGGCCCAGCACGGCGTCCCCCGGCCACCGAGCCGAGCGCCGCTCGAGCACCTGAACCAGATGCCGGCCGGCCGCGCGCCGACGCCGCTGATCGAGGTGAGCAGGGAGATTGTGGAGCGCTACTACCGCGAGCGGTTCGCGGGCCAGTGCGCCGGCCCCGACGAGGTGCACGCATTGGAGTCGGCTCTGGAAGAGCGCATCCCCTCCTAGGGTCTCAAGGTGTAGGCTAGGGTTGCGGCAGGCGGGCGAGGAGGCGGGATCGCCGGCGCCGCGACGACGTGGGTAGAACGGTTGCTCAGCGGCGGTCAAGAAGCTCATGCCTTCCGATCGAGGGCAGCGGCTCGTGGGTCGGGGGCTAGACACCATGGTCTCAACGGCTACTCTCGCGCAGTGGGTCGTGGATGCGAGGAACCGCACGTTTGAGCTCGTGGCCGACCTTGACGACCAGCAACTCATCGGACCGCACCTCTCCATCGTCAACCCCCTGCTCTGGGAGATCGGCCACGTGGCCTGGTTCCAGGAGAAGTGGGTGCTCCGTCACGCGCTGCAGGAGCCGCCGATCCGCCCGGACGGCGACGCGCTTTGGGACTCCGCGGCCGTGGCCCACGACACGCGCTGGGGGCTGCCGCTGCCCACCCGCAAGGACACTCTCGCCTACATGACTGAAGTGCGGGACCGCGTCCTCGATCGCCTGGCCCGATCCGGAAGCGACCCAGCACTCCCCTACTTCGCTCTCTACACGGTCTTTCACGAGGACATGCACGACGAGGCTTTCACGTACACGAGGCAGACCCTCGGATATCCGGCCCCCGGGCTGTCCGGCGCGGGGGCGGCCCCGGCGGCGGCGGGTTCGCTCGCGGGTGACGTCGAGGTTCCTGGTGGGACGCTGCTCCTCGGGGCCACCCCTGATGAGCCGTTCATCTTTGACAACGAGAAATGGGCCCACCCGGTCACCATTCAACCCTTCAGGGTGGCGCGTGGTCCTGTGACTCAAAGGGAGTTCGCGGCCTTCGTCGATGACCGCGGTTACCACCGCCGGGAGCTGTGGTCTGACGAGGGCTGGAACTGGCGCACCGCGCTGGGCGCCGAGCAGCCTGTCTACTGGCGTGGCTGGGAAGGTCGTTGGGAGCGGCGCGACTTCGACCGGTGGGTGTCGCTCGAGCCGCATCGCCCCGTCCTCCACGTGAGCTGGCACGAAGCCATGGCCTACTGCCGGTGGGCGCGCCGCCGGTTGCCGACGGAGTCGGAGTGGGAAGCGGCGGCGGCTCTCGATCCCAAAACGGGCACGAAGCGCCGCTTCCCCTGGGGCGACACGCCTCCCACTCCGGAGCGGGCCCAGCTCGACGCCCGGGTCATGGGCTGCGCGGATGCGGCCGCCTACCCCGAAGGGGACACCGCGACCGGCTGCCGACAGATGATCGGCAACGTCTGGGAGTGGACGGACACCGCCTTTGGTCCCTATCCCGGCTTCGTTCCCGACGCCTACAAGGAGTACTCGGAACCTTGGTTCCACACCCACAAGGTCCTACGCGGCGGGTGCTGGGTGACCCGCGCCCGGCTTCTCCGAAACTCCTGGCGCAACTTCTACCCACCCGACCGGCGTGACGTCTGGGCCGGCTTCAGGACCTGCGCCCTCGTGTGAGGATAGCCGTCGTGTCGCCGGCCCGAGAGGGTCTGGATACGGGGAACCGGGTCACGGCTCGGCGCTGGGCGCGCCTACTGCGCGACCTCGGGCATCGGGTCACGGTCCGGCCGGAATACGACGGACGTCCCTCGGACATGCTCGTGGCCATGCACGCGCGCAAGAGCTTTCCGAGCCTTGAGCGCTTCCGAAGAGAGCAGCCCGGCAGGCCGGTGATCGTGGCTCTCACGGGCACCGATCTCTACGGGGATATCCGCACCTCGCCCGAGGCGCAGAGGTCGCTGGAGCTCGCCGACCGGCTGGTCCTTCTCCAGCCGGCTGGCCTCGAGGAGCTGGCTCTCCCGGCGCGGGCCAAGGCGTGGCCCATCTACCAATCCGCCATGCGTCCGCGGGGACGCTTTCCGCCCCGAAGGGACGTTTTCGAGGTCCTCGTCCTCGGTCACCTGCGGCCGGTCAAGGACCCGCTACGGGCGGCAGCAGCGGCGCGCCTGCTCCCGGCCTCCTCCCGCCTCCGCGTCCTCCACGCCGGGGCTGCCCTCACCCCGGAGGCCGCCCGTGCCGCGCGGCAAGAAGAGGCGGCCAACCCGCGTTACCGTTGGCTCGGCTCCCTCCCCCGCTGGCGGGCCCTTCGCCTTCTCGCCCGCGCGCGCGCCCTCGTGCTCACGAGCCAGATGGAGGGGGGCGCCAACGTCATATCCGAAGCGCTGGCCTGCTCGGTGCCGGTCCTTTGCTCCCGCATTCCCGGCTCCATGGGAATCCTCGGATCGGACTATCCCGGCTACTTCGAAGTGGGTGATACAAAGGGGCTGGCGGCCCTCTTGGCCCGCGCCGAGGACGAGCCCTCTTTCCTCGCCGACCTTCGCCGGCGGGTGCGGTCCCTCTCTTCCCTGGTCTCGCCCGCCCGGGAGCGCGAGAGCTGGCGACGGCTCCTCCGCGACCTCGCGCGGCTCGATACGGCACGTTTGTGCTAGGCTCCGGCGCGTGTCGACGAGAAAACCAACCATCGTGCGCGCGCGGCTACGAGCGGATCCGGTGGCCCAGATGGCGGAGGAGATCCGGGCCGGGCTGGCAGAGCCCCTCCCCTCGCTACCATGCAAGTATTTCTACGACGACCGGGGAAGCGAGCTCTTCGACGACATCACGCGCGTGCCCGAGTACTACCAGACCCGGACCGAGGAGGGGATCCTCGAGAGGATCGCCGCCGACGTCATCCGCCGCACGCAGCCCCGGGAATTGGTCGAGCTCGGCGCGGGCCTGGGACGGAAGATCCGCCTCCTTGTCAACGCGGCACCCGGGGTCGCCGACGGTGGGCGCCTGATCCTATTCGACGTGAACGAGACCTGCCTCGAAGAGGCGGGGGCGCGGCTCCTCGGTGAGTACCCTGCCCTCGCGGTCACGGGGATAGTCGGCGACTTTGATTCCCCGGACCTGGACCTTCTCGGCCCTGGAAAGGGTCGGCTGGCCGTGTTCTTCGCGGGGACCATCGGCAACCTGCACCCCTCCGAGGTCCCGCTTTTTCTGCGACGCCTGGCTGGCTCTCTCGGGCCGGGGGACGCGTTCTTGGTGGGCGTCGAC
>Ga0210384_10001995_pt1 | contig 25923 bp, 26 predicted proteins | sample IncBWH2MmetaG_FD_160574 | JGI IMG/M metagenome (GOLD analysis project Ga0210384, IMG submission 160574) | Forest soil microbial communities from Barre Woods Harvard Forest LTER site, Petersham, Massachusetts, United States - Inc-BW-H-2-M | ecosystem: Environmental > Terrestrial > Soil >...
GCCCGACCTCAAACGGAAGTTGATGCGCTACATCCGTCATTACAACAAGCAGCCCAAGCCGGTGAAGTGGAAGTACTTCGACATCGCCCGACGCATCACTCCCGAATCAATCGTTACAGCCCACTAGAGTCAACCACATGGACACCGCAACACCCCGATTCGTGAAAGACCTGACCGACGATTCCGGTGTCACCGCGATCGAGTACGGCCTGCTCGCCGCGTTGATCGCGGTGACCATCCTCGGCGCGATCGCCGTGTGCGGAACGTCGCTCACCGCGCTCTACGTCTACTGGTCGTCGGCGGTGGTCGCGGCTCTCTGAACAGGTATGACGCGAATCGCCGGCCGGCGTCGATGCAACAGGCCAGCAGGGTTTGGATCCGGCCCTTTCGGATCCCGGCAGGCGCCTTGAGGCGTCGATCGATCCATCCATCTCAAGGAGCACATCATGCAACTCGCTCATTTCGCTCAGAAGTTCATCCGCGACGAAGAAGGCGTGACCGCCATCGAATACGGCCTGATCGCGGCGTTGATCGCCGTCTTCATCATCGCCTCCGTCACGATCGTCGGAACACAGCTCGCGGCCGTATTCACCAAGATCTCCGGCGCGCTGGCCGCCGCGCTCTGATGCCGGGGGCGTCAGGCCGCAAGCGCGCAACGCGCTTGCCCTGACCGCCTTCGTCCTTCACTCCACACAGAGGTTCGCCATGAAAGCCATTCGATTCATTGGGCAGCTCGCGAAGTCCGACGAGGGCGTGACGGCCATCGAATACGGGCTCATCGCCGCGCTGATCGCCGTGTTCATCATCGCCTCCGTCACGATCGTCGGATCCCAGCTCGCGGCCGTGTTCACCGCGATTTCCACCGCGATCGCCGCGGCGCTTTGATGCCTTCCAACGCAGCGCACCCGCACAACGCGTGACCGCGGATCAAGCCATGTCCCATCCCATCGCCATCGTCGGATATGCCCTCCTCGCCGCGTCAATGCTCGGCGCGGTGGTCTTCGACCTGCGTTCGCGGCGGATCCCGAACCGGCTGGTACTGATCGGCATCGGCCTGGCGCTCGCCCTCCACGCCGCCGCGGCGATCGCGGGCAGCCCCGCGCTCGCCGGCCGCCAGTGGTGGGCCCCCCTCGCCGGCTTCGCAACCGGGCTCGCCGTGCTGATGCCGCTGCACCTGATGCACGCGACGGGCGCAGGCGACGTCAAGCTGATGGCGATGATCGGCGCGTTCATCGGCGCGCCGGCGATGCTGTCCGCCGCGCTCTGCACGTTCGTCGCCGGCGGCCTGCTGTCGCTGGTCTTCATGTTCGGCCGCGGCGTCGCCGCGCAGGCGCTGGTCAACGTGCGCTTCCTGCTCACCGACCTGGTGGTGCGCGCCGGCAGCGGACAAGGCGCACGCCTGGCGCCGCTGCAGGCCACCGCCGCCCGCCTGCCCTACGCCGTCGCGATCGCGTGCGGTACCGCCGCGGCCCTGCTCTGGTCGCCGACCTGGCTGTGACGAGGAACACGCGATGAGCCTCATCAAGTTCCCCCCGGTCGCCACGCGCACGTCGCACGAGTTGCGGTCGGCATTGCCGCACGCCCCGCAGACGATCGAGGAAACCGGCCTGCCGACGACCTTTCTCGTGGAGCTGATCGCCAAGACGATGTTCCAGCTCGGGCTGACGCGCCTGACCGAATTGAGCGTCCAGCTGGGCCTGGCGGGCGCGGTGGTCGAATCCGTGTGCCAGTTCATGCGGCGCGAGGCCATGCTCGAGATCGCGCGCCGCGGCCAGCACGAGGCGGACATCCAGTTCGACCTCACGCAGGCGGGCCGCGCGCGGGCCGCCGACTGGCTCACGCGCAGCTCCTATATCGGCGCCGCGCCGGTGCCGCTCGATGTCTACACCGAACGCGTGAATGCCCAGACCGTCGTCGGCCTGGCCATCACCGCGCAACAGGTGCACGGCGCCTTCGCCGACCTGGTGGTTCCCGAGCACCTGCTCGACCTCCTGGGCACCGCGGTCAACTCCGGCCGGCCGATGCTGCTGTACGGCGCGCCCGGCTCGGGCAAGACCTACCTGGCGCAGCACCTGAGCAGGCTCGTGGCCGGCCCGATCGCGATCCCGCACGCGATCATCGTGCACGGCGAGGTGATCCGGATCTTCGATGCGCAATGCCATCGCGCGCTGGCGCCGGACGCCGCGCCGCGCGCGGCGCTCGACAACCGGGCGCGCCCCGATGCGCGCTGGCTCCTGTGCGAGCGGCCCTGCGTGGTGGCCGGCGGCGAGCTCACGCTCGAGATGCTGGACCTGAGCTTCGACGGCCGCGCCGGATATTACGAGGCGCCGCCCCACGTCAAGGCCAACAACGGCCTGTTCATCGTCGACGACCTCGGCCGCCAGGTGATCACGCCGCGCGAGCTGATGAACCGCTGGGTGGTGCCGATGGAGCGCCGCCACGATCACCTGATGCTGCGCACCGGCGCCAAGTTCTCGATCCCGTTCGACATGGTGCTGGTGTTCTCGTCGAACCTGCGCCCCGACCAGCTGGACGACGCCGCGTTCCTGCGCCGCCTGGGCCACAAGATCGCCGTCGAACCCCTGTCGCCGCCGCACTACGCGAAGGTGTTCGAGAACGCCTGCCGCGCCGAGGGCATCGCCTACGACCCGATCGCATTCATCGAGCTGCTGCGCCTGTACCAGGCACCGCAAGGGCGTGAACTGCTCGCGTGCTATCCGCGCGACCTGCTGCACCTGATTGCCAGCCGGGCCCGTTACCTGGGCGTCGCCGCGGAGCTGTCGGCGCCCCTGATCGACTGGGCCTGGCAGGCGTATTTCGGCAAGGAGGCGCCGATCGGATCGGCGCCCGAAACTGGGAGTCGATCATGAGGTCTCGCGGATTTCTGATGTTGTTCATCGCGATGATCGCCGGCCTCGCGGCGGTGATCCTGGCCGCTCGCTGGATCCAGAACCAGGGCGGCGAGAAGGGCAGCATCGCGGTGGCCACCGCGGACATCGAGCTCGGCGGCCGCATATCGCCCGAGATGATCCGCATGGCCGAATGGCCCGAGGGCAGCACGCCGGCCGGCTCGTTCTCGGACCCCGGCAAGCTCCAGGGCCGGGTGGTGCTGGTGTCGATCCAGCGCGGCGAGCCGCTCACCGAAGGCCGGCTGGCCCCGATCGGCACGAAGGGCGGGTTGTCGGCGGTCGTGCCCGAGGGCAAGCGCGCCATGACCGTGCGCGTGAACGACGTCGTGGGCGTGGCCGGCTTCGCGTTGCCCGGCACCTACGTCGACGTGATGGTCAACACGCAGGACGAGGGCGGCCAGCGCGGCGACCGCGATCACTCGATCTCGAAGATCGTGCTCGAACGCATCCTGGTGCTGGCCGTGGCGCAGGAGGCCGACCGCGATTCCACCAAGCCGAAGGTGGTGAACGCCGTCACGCTGGAGCTCACCCCCAAGGACGCCGAGATGCTGGACCTGGCGCGCAGCGTCGGCACCCTGTCGCTGGTGCTGCGCAACCAGACCGACCCGCAGGCGGCCAGCATCGGCAGCGGCGCGACCAAGGCCGCGTTGCTGGGATCGCCGGCGCCGGCGCCCGTCAAGGTCGTCGCCCCGGTGCCGGCACCGGTCGTCCGGCGCCTGGCTCCGCTGGCTGCGGCGGCGCTGCCGGTCGCCTCGCGCAATTGCGTCGAGGTGATCCGCGGTCTCAGCAAGGTCACCGAGTGCTTCTGAAGCACCGGTCACAACCACAACGAAACGGGAGGCCCCCCATGTCTTCGCACTCACCTGTTCTCAGGCTCGCCCGCGGCGCGCTGGCCACCGGGCTGGCACTGCATGCGGTCGGCGCCGTCGCGCAGGCCGCCCGGCCCGCGCCGGCCAAGGCGCGCGCCATGGTGGCGGCCGAACCGGCGGGCCTGTGCTCGCGCGTCATCGTCGGGCCCCTGGTGCAGTTGCCGGTGGGCAAGTCCACCGTGCTGCGGCCGGCGGCGCCGATCACGCGCATCCTGCTCGGCAATCCCGAGAACGCGCGCGCCGCCCGGCCGGCCGAGAGCGACGGCAAGAAGGACGAAGCCGGCCGCGCGGCGACGACCGCCGATACGCGTCCCGGCGTCGCCGACGTCGACGTGCTGCTGCTCGCGCCCACCGAGCTCTACCTGCTCGGCAAGTCAATCGGCGCCACCAACGTGGTCATGCTCGATCGCGACGGCACGTGCACCGCCTTCGACGTCGTGGTGGGCATGGACACCACCGCGCTGCAGACCGTGCTCGCGACGCTGCTGCCCACGGAGAAGGGCATCACCGTCACGGCGGCCTTCGATTCGGTCGTGCTGTCGGGCGTGGTCTCGGACAGCGAGGCGCTCACGCGCGCGACCGACCTCGCCAACGCCTACGTTCGCGGCAACGACACCAGCGGCAAGCGCAGCCCGCGCGTCGTCAACATGCTGGAGGTCGGCGCGCCGCAGCAGGTCATGCTCGAGGTCAAGGTGGCGGAGATCTCGAAGTCGCTGCTCGACGAATTCGGCATCGACTTCTCGCGCGCCTACTCGGCCGCCGACGGCTCCATGCTGCGCTTTCTCTCGGGCATCTTCGGCGGCGGGGTGGGCCTGATCGGCCAGATCAGCCGCACCGGCCCGAACAACGTTCCCTACAGCTCCGTGGACGCGGTGGTCGGCGGCACGGTGCCGATACCCGGCGTCTCCGGCGGCAACGTGACGGTGACCTACGACCAGAACGGCCGGCCGACCTACACGACGACCTACGGCACGGTGCCCGGCCGCGGCGTGACCAACGCCGCGCTGAAGATGCAGAAGAACGACGGCCTGGTCAAGGTGCTGGCGGAGCCGACGGTGATGGCCATCAGCGGGCAGACCGGCAGCTTCCTGGCCGGCGGCAAGATCCTGATCCCGGTCTCGCAGCCGGGCTCCAACGGCGGCGCGCCCACCATCACGCTGGAGGAGAAGGAGTTCGGCGTCTCCGTGAAGTTCACCCCCACGGTGCTGGGCAGCGGCCGCATCAACCTGAGCGTGCGGCCCGAGGTGTCCGAGCTGAACGCCGCCGGCGTCCAGATCTCCGCCGGCGGGCTCAACGCCGTGCTGCCGTCGTTCACGTCGCGCAAGGCCGAGACCACGGTGCAGCTGATGGACGGCCAGAGCTTCGCCATCGGCGGCCTGATCAAGAACAACACGACCACCAACGTCACGGCCTTTCCGTTCCTGGGCGAGCTGCCGATCATCGGCGCGCTGTTCCGCAGCACGCAGTTCCAGACCGACCGCACGGAGCTGGTCTTCGTGATCACGCCGCGACTCGTCAAGCCGCTGCCGCCGAACTACAAGCTGCCCACCGACGGCTACGTGCCGCCGACGCGCAGCGACCTGATCCTGAACGGCAGGCTCGAAGGCCCGCGCAACGACGACCCGCCCGCTGCCCTGGCGCCGGCCCAGGGTGGCTTCGAATCGGAGAAGAAGCAATGACCGCCATCGCCAAGTCCAGCATCGCCGCAGCCTGCCTGCTCGCCCTCGGCGGCTGCGCCGCGACGGCGTCGCCCGAGTGGGACGCGCGCTTCGGCGCGAGCGCGCGCGCCCTGAACGCGCAGCAGCTGATCGACCCGGCCGCGCCGGTGAAGAACGCCCAGGCGCAGGCGCGCGCCGACGGCCGCACGGTACGCGAGGCCAGCGAGCGCCAGGTCGAGAGCTACCGCAGCCCGCCGCCGGCGAGCGTGATCAGCATCGGTGTCGGAACGGGCGGCAACTGAAGCCGGCCGCGGACTCGCCATGAATCGCAGACCTTCCCCTCCCCGTCGCCGCGCCGCCTCGCGCGAGCGCCAGCGCGGCGCGGTGGCGATCATCGTCGGGCTGCTCATCGTCGTGCTGGTGGGCTTCATCGGCCTGGCACTCGACGGCGGCCACCTCTACCTCGCCAAGACCGAGCTGCAGAACAGCGCCGACGCCTGTGCGCTGGCCGCCAGCTACGAACTGACCGGCGCGCCCGTCATCCCCGCGGCGGCCTTCCCGCGTGCCGAGGCGGCCGGGCGCATGATCGGCAAGCAGAACAAGGTCGACTTCCAGGGCTCGGCGATCACCGACGGCAACATCAGCGTGACCTTCGGCACCACGCTGGCGGCGGGCGGCATCTGGACCAGCGCCGGCGCGGCCTCGCCGGCGTCGAGCTACGTGCGCTGCACGATCACGCGCGGCGGCATCACGGCCTACTTCATGGGCGTGATGGGCTTCGGTGCCCAGACGGTCAGCTCGCTCGCCACCGCGACGCTGGCGCCGGCGCAGACCAATTGCGGCATCCCGCTGGGCATGTGCCGCGCCGGCACCGCGACGGCCACCTCCGTGCCGCCGTTCGGCCTCGTCCCGGGACAGTGGTACACCGGCCGCTTCAAGGACGGCGGCGGCAACTGGAACTGGATCAACTTCAGCCCGCCATCGGGCGGCGAGGCCCAACTGGCGGGGCTGCTCACCGGCAACGGCCAGTGCTCGCTCAACGTGACGAACCCGGTCGGCCAGCCGGGCAACATGGGCAACGCCGCGGCCAAGGCCTGGAACACGCGCTTCGGCCTGTACCAGGGATCGTCCAACGTGACGAACGCCCCGCCCGACTTCACCGGCTACAGCTACACCCCCTTCGACTGGCCGACGCAGACCAACGCCCTGCTCGACTTCGTGGCCAAGCGCGGAACCAACACCCCCTACGGCAGCAGCGTGGCGAACGGCAACGCGATCACCGGCCTGTCGATCAGCAACGCCTACGATCCGACCACCACCATCGCGCAGCACGCCGCCCACGGCGCGGATCGCCGCCTCGTCGTCTCGCCGATCATCGACTGCGCCACGCTGAGCACCAGCGGCACGCACACGACCAACATACTGGGCTGGGGCTGCGTGCTCATGCTGCAACCGATCGCCAGCCCGAACGACACCATCCGCATGGAATACGAAGGGCTGTCGAGCGCGTCGGGCAGCCCGTGCGCCTCGTCCGGCGTCGTGGGCAGCTCCGCGAGCGTCGGCCCCATGGTTCCGGCGCTGACCCAGTGAGGCCCGACGTGATCCCGCTGCGCCGCCGCCCTTCGCCCCGATCCCGCACGCGCGGCGTCGCGACCGTCGAACTGGCGTTGCTGCTCACGCCGCTGATCGTGATGGCTTTCGGCACCACCGAACTCGGGCGTGCGATCTACAGCTACAACACGCTCGACAAGACGGTTCGCGACGCCGCCCGCCATCTCTCGCAGCACGGCCCCGGCGACGCCACCGTCGCCGCCGAGGCGCGCTGCCTGGCCGTCACCGGCACCACCGACTGCAGCGCCGCGGCGGTGGTGCCCGGCCTGACCGTGGCGATGGTGACGATCTGCGACGCGTCCCTGTGCCCGGGCACGCATGCGAACCAGCTCACCGGCCTGGGCTCGGTCAACCTGGTGACGGCCGGGATCCTGAACTACCCGTTCAACTCCGTGGTGGGCTTCGTGATCCCGAGCATGAACTTCAACAACATCTCGGTCACGCTGAGGGCCCAGCTGTGACACGCCGCCGCCCCTCCTTCCAGGGCGGTGCCGTCGCCGTCGAGTTCGCGCTCGTGATGCCGCTGCTGTGCCTGCTGCTGTTCGGCATCGTGGAGATGGGGCGGATGCTGTGGACCTGGAACGCCGCCGTCGAGGCCACGCGCCTGGGCGCACGGCTGGCGGTGGTCTGCGACGTCGATCGCAGCCTGGGCGCGCCGATCAAGTCGCGCATGCGCGCGATGCTGCCCCTGCTGGCCAACTCCAACATCACGATCGAATACATGAATCCGGTCGACACGGTGGATCCCAGTTGCACCAACGACGACTGCAAGGCCGCGCGCGTGCGGCTGTCGGGGGTGACCTACAACACCATCATCCCGTTCCTTCCGCTGTCCCTGACCTTGCCCGCCTTCAGCACCACGCTGCGCAAGGAATACATGAGCAGCACCGGCAACCAGGTGTGCCCATGAAGATCAAGGTCATCACCCCCGATGCGCTCCATGGCGAAGCCTGGACGGCGGCATTGCGCACCGAGCGCGCGTTCGATGTCGCGCTCATCGTGCGCGAACTGCATACCGTCAACGTGCTCGTCAACGGCAGCCGCCCCGACCTCGTCCTCGTCGAGACCACGGCGCCGAAGGATTTCGACGCGCTGGAGGCGCTCGCCGGCGCGCATCCCGAGATCGACTACGTTCTCGTCGGCAACGACCTGAGCCCGGAGTTCCTGATGCGCGCGATGCGCGCCGGCGTGCGCGAGGTCCTTCCCGCGCCCGCCGCCGCGGCCGACGTCCTGGCCGCGCTGCGGCGCCAGCTGCGCAAGCGGCCTGGAGCCGCGGCCGCGCCGGTCGCCCGCCACGGCGAGGTGCTCGCGTTGGTGTCGTGCAAGGGCGGCAGCGGCGCGACCTTCGTGGCCGCCAACCTGTCGCACCTGCTCGCCCTCGGCGGACGGCGGCGCGTCGCGTTGATCGACATGAACCTGCAGTTCGGCGACGCCGCGCTGTTCGTCAGCAGCCAGACGCCCGTCAGCAACGTGGCCGACGTCGCGCGCAACATCGGCCGCCTCGACACCGAGCTGCTCCAGTCGTCGATGAACGAAGTGGCGCCCGGCCTGTGGGTGCTGGCCGCGCCCGAGGATCCGGCGCACGCCGCCGACGTGTCGCCCGAGGACGCGCGCCAGATCATCGAGCTGGCGCGCGAGATGTTCGACTTCGTGATCATCGACGCGGGCCGCTCGCTGAGCGCCGTGACGCTGCAGGCCCTGGACCTCGCCGATCGCGTCTACGCCGTGTTGCAGCTGACGCTGCCGTTCATCCGCGACGGCAAGCGGCTGCGCGACGTGTTTCGCTCGCTCGACTACCCGTCCGACAAGATCCACTGGATCGTCAACCGGCACCAGAAGGACGGCCAGTTCACCGTCGAGGATCTCAAGCGCACGCTGGGCATCGCCCAGGCGATCACGCTGCCCAACCACTACGAGGCGGTCGCCGCCTCGGTCAACCAGGGCGTTCCCGTGGAGACGATCTCGCCGAACAGCTCGATCGCGCGCAGCCTGCGCGACCTGGCCGAGAGCATCGCACCGCCCCCCGCGGGCAAGGCCAGGAGCGGCTGGCTGTCGGGCCTTTTCAACGGATCACCATCATGAGGGGACGATCATGAGTCTGCGAGAAAGACTGGGGGCGACCCCCCAGGGGTTCGCGCAAACGGACGCGTCGGCGGATGCGCCGGCGGTGACCACGCGTGCCTACCAGGACACCAAGGCCCGCATCCATCAGTTGCTGCTCGGGCGGCTCGACCTCGAGGCGATGGAGAGCCTGGCACCGGAGCCGCTGCGCGAGGAGTTGCGGCAGATGGTGGAGCGGTTGCTGCTCGAAGAGAACCTGGTGATCAACGCCACGGAGCGGCGCAACCTGGTGCGCGACATCCAGTACGAGATGCTCGGCTTCGGACCGCTGGAGCCCCTGCTCGCCGACCCGACCGTCTCCGACATCCTCGTCAACACGTTCCGCCAGGTGTATGTGGAGCGGCGCGGCCGGCTGGAGATGACCGACATCACGTTCAACGACGACGTGCACCTGATGAAGATCATCGACAAGATCGTCTCGCGGGTCGGGCGCCGCATCGACGAGTCGAGCCCGATGGTCGACGCCCGGCTGCCGGACGGCTCGCGCGTCAACGCGATCATCCCGCCGCTCGCCATCGACGGGCCGATCCTGTCGATCCGCCGCTTCGCGACGGTACCGCTGCAGGTATCCGACCTGATCTCGTACAGATCCCTGTCCGACGAGATGGCGCAATTCATCGGCGCCCTGTCGCAGGCGCGCATCAACATCCTGATCTCCGGCGGCACCGGCTCGGGCAAGACGACCCTGCTCAACATCCTGAGCGGCTTCATCCCGGCCACGGAGCGGATCGTGACGATCGAGGACGCGGCAGAGCTGCAGCTGCAGCAGCCCCACGTGGTGCGCCTGGAGACCCGCCCGCCCAACATCGAGGGGCGCGGCGAGGTGCCGCAGCGCGCGCTGGTGCGCAATGCGCTGCGCATGCGGCCCGACCGCATCATCCTGGGCGAGACCCGCGGCGCCGAGGCGCTCGACATGCTGCAGGCGATGAACACCGGCCACGAAGGCTCGATGACGACCGTGCGCGCCAACACGCCGCGCGACGCGCTGGCCCGCCTGGAAAGCATGATCGCGATGGCCGGCATCGACCTGCCGGCGAAGGCCGCGCGGGCCCAGGTCGCGTCGGCGATCGGCGTGATCATCCAGGCCAACCGCCTGAGCGACGGCACGCGCAAGCTGACCAGCATCCAGGAGATCACCGGCATGGAGGGCGAGACGGTGACGCTGCAGGAGATCTTCCTGTTCAAGCAGACGGGCGTCGGCGCGGACGGCGCGGTCGAAGGCCATTTCACGGCGACGGGCGTGCGGCCGCGCTGCTGGGACCGGCTCGCGACGCGCGGCATCAACCTGTCGCAGTCGCTGTTCACGCCGTTGCGGCGCGAAGTCTGAGGAAACGCCATGGACGTCTCGTTCGTTCTCTTCACGGTGGTGACCTTCCTGGCCGTCGTCCTCGCGCTCGAGGGCGCCTACAACCTGTGGGCATCCGGCAGGAGCCCGGAGGCCAGGCGCATCACCGCGCGGCTCGAGGCCCTGTCGGGGGAGGCATCGACGACGACCAGCATCGAACGCTCCCTCGCGCCGACGCGCATGCTGCGCCTGAACGCGCTGCTCGCGCGCTCGGGCCTCGGCCACCGCATGCAACGCTTCGTCAGCGCCTCGGCAATCGCGGTGTCGCCCGCCGAACTGATCCTGATGTCGCTGGCGCTCGGCACGCTCGGCCTCGCGCTGCCCGGTCTGTTCGGCAAGCCACCGGTCTTCGGGGCCGCGCTGGGCCTGGCGCTCGCCGTGCTGCCGTGGTGGCGCGTGGCGAGCCGCCGCAACAAGCGCATCGAGCGCATCGAGCGCCAGTTCCCCGAGGCGCTCGATCTCATGGGCCGGGCCATGCGGGCCGGCCACTCGTTTCCTTCGGCGGTGAAGATGGTCGCCGACGAGATGGCCGAGCCGCTGGGGCGCGACTTCCTCATCCTGTTCGACGAGATGAACTACGGCGTGCCCGCGAACGACGCGCTCATGCACCTGGCCGATCGCGTGCCCGTGTCCGACGTGAGCTACTTCGTCGTCGCCGTGATGATCCAGCGCGAGTCGGGCGGCAACCTGGCCGAGCTGCTCGACAAGATCTCCGTCATCGTGCGCGATCGCCTGAAGCTGCTCGGCGAGATCCGCACGCTGTCCGCCGAAGGCCGCCTGTCAGCCATCATCCTGACTGCCCTGCCCTTCGGCGTGGGGCTCGTGGTCAACATCGTCAACCCGGAATTCATGGCCGTGCTGTGGAGCGACCCGGTGGGCCTGCGCATGGTCGGCGTGGCCATCTTCATGATGGTGCTCGGCATCCTGTGGATGCGCAGCATCATCCGCATCCGCGTCTGAAGGAGTGCCTGCCATGACCCCGATCCAGCTCGCCTTCCTCACCCTCGTCTTCGTCGTCGTCGTGGCCGGATGCCTGGGCGTCGCGGCGCTGATGCGCCCCGATGCCGCGCGCCAGCGATTGACGGGCCTGTCCGCTCCCGGGCCGGGGGCGTCGCCGGGCAAGCTGCGCCTCCTGAGGTGGATCGCCAACCTGACGCGGCCCGTCAGCAAGCTCTCGATGCCGGAGGAAGGCTTCGAGAAATCCAGCGTGAAGCTGCGCTTCGTCCACGCCGGCATACGCGGCTCGACGGCCGCGCCGACGTTCTTCGGCATCAAGACGATCCTGACGCTCGGCCTGCCGCTGCTCGGTTTCGTGCTCCTGACCGTCGTCGGCTCGGCCCCGAAGGGCAATTCCCTGCTCTTCGCCATGCTCGCGCTGGCCGCCGCCGGCTACTACGGGCCCAACATGGTCCTGTCGCAGATGGTGAAGACGCGGCAGCGCGAGATCTTCGAGTCGTTTCCCGACGCGCTCGACCTGATGACGGTCTGCGTCGAGGCCGGACTCGGCACCGAGGCGGCCATGATGCGGGTGGCCGACGACCTGCAGTTCAAGAGCCCGGCGCTCGCCGACGAGCTGCGCATCGTCAACCTCGAGCTGCGCGCCGGCGCGGACCGCGAGCGCGCGCTGCAGAACCTGGCGATCCGCACCGGCGTCGAGGAAGTGGACGGCTTCGTGACGATGACCAACCAGGCCGAGCGCTTCGGCACCAGCATCGCGGCGTCGCTTCGCATTCATTCGCAGATGCTGCGCACCCGGCGCCGCCAGCGTGCCGAGGAGGCCGCCGCGAAGATCGGGCTGAAGCTGCTGTTCCCGCTGATCTTCTGCATCTTTCCCTCGCTCATGGTCGTCCTGATGGGGCCGGCCATGATCCAGATCTACCGCGTGCTGCTGCCCACGATGGGCGGCAACTGAATCGCCGGCCTGCCTTCCTTCCAGGAGAACCTGCCATGCGTCAACCTCCCCGGATCCTCAAGAGCGTCGACATCGAGCTTCCGCTGGCGCCCTGCGCCGCCTCGACGAGTGAAGCGACGGGGCACCCGCGGCCGGCCCCGTGTCGCGGCGGCAGGTTCGCGCGCAAGGCCGTTGCCGGCGCCATCCTCGCCGCGGCCGCCGGATGCGCCACGCAAGACGCGAACCCCGGCCGCCAGTTCCGGATCGAACCGGTGTTCAGCGTGTCGCCCTCGCCAGAGTCCGCCGCGTCGAGCCTGGCCTACTGCAAGCTGGGCAAGTACTTCGACGACCTGCACGAATGGGGCCGCGCGATCGATGCCTATCGCCAGGCCGTCTCCGCCGACACGCACAACGTCGAGGCCCTCGACGCGCTCGGCGTCGCCCTGGCGCAAGGACGCCGCTTCGCCGAGGCCGAGGCCACGCTGCGGCAGGCCGTCGGCCTGGCACCGGAGCGAGCGCGCATCCGCAACAACCTGGGCTACGTCCTGCTGCTGGAAGGACGGCCGGAGGATGCGATGGCGCAGTTGAAGGTTGCCGTCTCCCAGGACGGCACCAGCGCCGTGGCCCTGGCCAACTTGCGCGACGCCATGGCGCGGTCGGGCGTCCAGCCCGGCGCCGCGGACGCGACCATCGCGATGCTCGCCGCGGCCGCCGAGGCGGCGAAGCCGGCGCGGGCGCCGGGCGGAGACACCCGCACCGATATGCCGGTCGATACACCGGCACCTGTCCGACAGGCCCCCGTGGCGCCTGCGCCAACCGTTGCCGAGGCGAGCACACAGCCCCGTGGCGAGGTGGCCGCGGTCGACCCGAGCGCGAGCGTGCGCCCCCCCGCGGCCGCCACGCCGCCGGCAACGGCGTCCCTGGCGACGGGGGCAAGCGCGTACGACGTCCTGCGCAACTCACGGCTGGAGGTCAGCAACGGCAATGGCATGCACGGCATGGCCGCGCATGTCGGCCTCTGGCTGGCGGCGCGCGGCGCACCGACCCCGCGCCTGACCAACCAGCAACCCTATGCCCAGCGCCAGACGGTGATCCAGTTCCGCAGCGGCCACGAAGATGCCGCGCGCCGCCTCGCGAGCCTGCTGCCCGCCGGCGCGCAGACCGCGCCGCAAGCCTCGCCCGACTTGCGCAGCGACGTCCGCGTCGTGCTCGGCCGCGACTGGTCGCAGATCGCCGAATGCCTGGCCCGCACATCCTGCCCACCGGCCTCGGAGGCCGCCGCAAGCACGGCACCCACCGCCGCGACGGTCATCGCTCGGCAGTGAGCCGATGGCGATGCGCGGACACGCCGTCTTCGGACGCGGGACTGGCCTCGACGCACGGCAGCTCTGGATTCGAGCGAAAACTCTCTGCTATACTCGAAGGCTGATGGGGGCGTAGCTCAGCTGGGAGAGCGTCGCGTTCGCAATGCGAAGGTCAGGAGTTCGATCCTCCTCGTCTCCACCAATCAATTCAAGGGCTTGGCTTCGGCTTGTGACTTGAACCATTGGCTTGCACCGAGTGCAGGCCGTAGGTTTAACCAGGCAGTGCAAGTCCTACGTTTAAACAAGACGGCTCCCGGTTGGGGGCCGTTTTTGTTTCTGCCGCTATCGACCTGCCGTTGAAACAGGCCTCGGGCAGCGTCGTCATTCCCTCGAAGCGGGTTATGCGGCATCCGAAAGGCATCACCACTTCGAACTGACGGCCGGGCTCGATCGTGGCCGAGTTCAACGAGCAGGGCAACGACGCGCCGGGTTAACGCCTGTTGATGCTCGCCGGCGTGCCGTCCCATTGACGCGGACCGCTGCCTTTCACCGGCGGCCTTCTCTGCTCCAGGCCCACGATCATCACGGTCATTGATCCCTGTTGGCGGCAGACTCTCCCCGGGTTGGACACCTCCGACGTGGCCGCCTGGGTCAGCTTCTTGCCTTCGTCGGTGGTGGCCGCGACCGCGAGAAGGCATCGCACCACGGGCTTGTCCTTCGTGTCCACTTCGGGGATGTAGCCCATGATCTTGACGGCGTCGCCCTTGATCGGAGAGAGCATGTCCCGCGAATTGCGGTCCTCCACCTTGACCTCGATGAGGTAGACCTGCCGGGCACAGGCAATCCGCAGGTCGAGGCGCATCCCGGTTCCCAGGTAGTCGGCCTCGCACTGGACGTGACCCCCCAGCCACTGGTGCAACTCCAGCGCGATCTCGTTGCGAAGCCACAGCTCCGGTTGCGCACCGAACTTCTTCAGCAGTGCCGCCTTTGGCTGCAACTGGAGCACCCGGCCGACGATCCGCTCGAAGAGCTCGATCATCTCGTCGTGCTCGACATCCCTGCCGAAATCATGTCCCATCTCGCCGTCTCCCCGTGGATTGGATCGCGCCAGCGTCCCGATGCGCCGCTACTGTCGGTCGTTTATACCCGATTGGGTATAAACATCGATGATGCCGGGGCGGCTCTGGCGAAGCCATCCCTTGCCTCGGGGGGGCGGCGGAGGGACGCCGGGATGACTGTCGCGTTGCCGCGGGGCGTCAGCGGCCGCCCGCGGCGGCCGGGACATAGAGCTGGCGTTCGCGGACCTTCAGACCGATGAGGCGAGCACCGCCAATCGGGCTCGCGCTGCTTGGCGCCTGCGCGCCACGCCCAGCGCGCCCAGGCCCGTCAAGATCAACACCGCACTTGCGGGCTCGGGCACGGCTGGCGCGATGTCCGGCAGCGTCGTCGCGTAGCTCGCGCCGGACACGGCTTCGTACGACACGCCTGGCGTCAGGATCTGCACGGACTGCCGGACTTCGTCCCATGACGAAGCCTCCGCGGAGAGGCCGTCTCTCGGCCAGAGCACGGCCAGCGCGTTCAGCGACTCGTGGCTGTCCAGCAGCAAGGTGTCCCCGACGTGCACCACCAGCGTGGCGTACGAGCCCTCCAGGGTATCGGCGCCCGCTCTCGTGCCGACGTTTGCGTCCAAGGTCGCGGTGGGGTCCTGCGCGATGGTCAGCTGCGGCAGCAGGTCGACGAGCGTGAAGCTGCTCGTGCCGACGAGCCAGGTGGAGGAATCACTGCCGGCCAATACGGTATGGGCCAGCATCGATTCGAGGCCGATGCGGATCGTCACCGCCGTCCCGACGGGTGCGCCGGTCAGGGTGAAGGCATCGCCCGCGGAGCCTCGGACGGTCGTAGTCGCGAAACCCACGTTGTCGAAGAAATCGGTGTCGGCGGACGAGATGGACAAGGACGCCGACGCGCGTAGTACCGCGCCGCCCAGGGAGCTTCCGCCACGGCCTTGCGTCGAACCCGAATACAGGTGCGTCGCCCCATCGCCGGCCACGAGCTGCGAACTGAGCGACGACTGCGCGGTGTAGGGCCCGACCGATACGATCTGCTGGTCGAAGTGCGTGGGATCGAAGGCTTGCGCGCTGGCTGGCTGGAACTGGATGGTGGTCAACACGGAACCCCCCGTGGACGCCTGCGCCTGCACCCCGATCGAAACTACCGCGGCGGCGACTGCCGTGATGATGGCCTTCATGGATACCACTCCTCCGATTTTTAAAACGAGGGAGTATCCGATCTTGCGACTTCAGCGTCGACGTGCTTGTTCGCCAGCACGCCGCCTCTTCCGTGACGAATTGCACTGATGCGCATGTCGCTTCCGAATGCGGCTCACGTCCAACGGCCCGGCCCGGCGCGCTCGATGGCGACGGCCGACCAGGTGGTCAGCGGGTTGGCGAAGGCCTTGCGGCGCCGAGGTCACTTCGACAGCGATGTGGCGCCATGGCGCTTTGTCGCCGGCCATCTGAGGCGCGTCGAGCGACGGTTTGACCGTACGGGTCAGGCGGCGATCGCCGCGCCGGTCTCGTCGCCGTCACCGACGTAGTCCCGGGTGTTGGTGACGCACGCCGGCGCTCGCATCGCCGCGTCGTGCAGGCCCCTTGAGACCTGTCATTGTTCACTCGCCGGTCCGCCCTACGTCGGCTGAGCCTTCCGATGCGCTGCTTGGGCGAGTCGGAACCTGTTTAGATACCTACGCGCCCGCCGCCGAGCGCAGCTTGAACGTTCGACTTCCATCCAGCGTCACGAACTCTCCCGCGACGTCGGTCGGCTTGAGTCGCTGGCCGGTCGCCAGGCTATAGGCGGTCTCGGCCTGCCCATTCGGGAGCGTGACGCTCCGGATGAGGATGATGCAGGCTTCGCCGCGCTGGCCAATGGCCTCGTGCTTCTCGATCTCCATGCGGCGTATTGTGATGCGAAGCCACCGTCGAGCAGGCCCGGCGCCCTGGACTCCGCGAAGTCGGGAGGTTGAACCAACCCGGCGGCAACGAGCGGGGGCTTCCCACGCCGCAAGGGCCGCAGGTGGTTCAGATACACAGGCCCAGGATGGCGTGATCGAGTCGCTCCAGGATCAGGTAGCGACGCCGATACATCGCGCGTCGCTTGGCGGGGACATCCTCCAACGGTCGTGGCGCCCTTTGCAGCGGCAGGTCCCAGTTCCCGGTCCGGTCTCGAACGGCGCCGTGCTCGGCCCAGAACGCCCGGTAGTCGAACTGCAACCGCGAGCGGCGCACGTTCCAGCGCCCCTTCACGTGGTGATGAGGATCGATGCCGGTCAACGACTCGACGCCAAGACCGCACGCCAACGTCCTCAGGGCATGCATCAGCAGATGGGCCGGCCGCATGCCTTGCGCGGCATGCGTGGCCAGGCGCCCCTGTTCGAGGCCGTCGATGCCGCGGGACGCCCCTTGCACGTTGGCGATCAGGAGCTTGCCGGGCGCCGTGAAGCCGAAGCCGATGCTGTACAGGCGCTCCTCTTGCGCCGTATAGAGGCCGACCTGCCAAAGTCCCTCGTGGAAGCTGACCCCGCTGATCGACAGGGTGACGCGCAAGCCGCCTTCGAGCTCGAGCAGGACCAGGCCCTCCCGCGAGAGCAGCGACTCGCCGTCGCAGCGCAGCCGGGCGGGAATCGCCCGCAGGCTCTCCAGGGTCGCGGCGCAGCGCTCGCGCGCGTCGAGCCGACGGTCCAGAAGGTGGCTCATCATCGGATAGAACGCCCGGGGATGATCGCGCAGGAGCGTTCGAGCAAACTCGTTGGAGCGGCATTCCTGAAGAATCCTCGCCCGCTCATCCCCGGTCAGCATCATCCGCACGACGTACTTCAGTCGGCGCCGCCAATCCACGCGCCACGCGCCCTCGAACATGGCGTCCGCTTCGGGCCAGACGAGCGGATCGGCGGAACCGGCGGCAACGGATTCGACCCGGGAGATCAGAGGGAGCGTGAGCATGCCTGTGAACAGCAAGCTTCGAGCCTGTCGAAGCGAGAGCGCGGCGTGCATTCCGTACGCCCGCCAGCGAGCACCCGGCACGGCAGCGCCGCTCATCGGGAGCGCGGCAACCGCGCAACGGTTGTCACACCGGTTTGCACGGTCACTGCAAGCTTCTGCAGACTTCGATCGCGGCGCGCCGAAGCGGCTCGGGAACCTGTGCTCAGCTCTTCACGCGTCCGAGCTTGTACCAGAGCGTCCGCTCGCTCACGCCCAGCAACGTGGCGGCACGCCGCTTGTTGTCACCGGATTGCCGCAGCGCTTCCGCGATGAGTCGTTGCTCCAGGGCCTCGGTCGCCAGCGTCAGGTCGAGCGTTCCGGGCAACTCCGCGCCTGCGCCAGTCGCACCCGGCACGGTGGCCGGCGACGCGGCCATCGCGTGCTCGTTCAGGGCGTCCACGATGTCGCGCGGCAGATGGTCGAGTTCGATCAGACCATCCTGGCGGAGGATCAACGCACGCTGCACGACGTTGTCGAGTTCTCGCACATTGCCCGGCCAGCGATAGGCGCTCAAGGTCCGAAGCGCCTCGGGAGACAACGCGACGTCCCGTCCTTGCCGTGACCCGAGGAAATGCACGAGCCCGGGAAGATCCTCGATGCGTTCACGCAACGGCGGCAGGGCCAGCGCGAACACGTTGAGCCGATAGTAGAGATCCTCGCGCAGCTTGCCCACCGCGATGGCCTCCCGCGGGTCGCGGTTGCAAGCCGCGACCACGCGCATGTCCAGGTCGATGGTGCGATTGCTGCCCAGCCGTTCGATGCGGGACTCCTGGAGGACGCGCAGCAGCTTGGATTGCAGGCCGATGGGCATCTCGGTGATCTCGTCCAGGAAGATCGTCCCTTTCGAGGCCAGTTCGAACTTGCCGACACGCTCCTTGACCGCGCCCGTGAACGCGCCGCGGTCATGGCCGAAGAGCTCGGCCTCCACCATCTCTGCGGGCATCGCGGCGCAGTTGATCGGCACGAACAGATGGTTCGTGCGGTCGGACGCGTCGTGGATGGCTCGGGCGGCCAGTTCCTTGCCGGTTCCCGTCTCCCCGGTGATCAGCACGGAAGCGCGCGTCGGGCCGACCTGGCGGATCTGTTCGAAGACCCGTTGCATGGCGGCGCTGTTTCCGAAGAAGCCGGCCCTGGGCGGCGAAGCCTGTTCCCGCAGGTAGTCGTTCTCGATCTTGAGTCGTTCGCGCGAGAGCACCCGCTCGATGGAGAGTTCGAGGACCTCCATGTCGAAAGGACGCAGGAGATAGTCCTGCGCGCCCAGCTTCATGGCCTCCACCGCGGAAGCGATGGAGCCCTGGGCCGTCATGACGATGGCAGGCGCATTGACCGAACGCGCGGCCATCCCGCGCAGGAGCTCGATGCCGTCGGCGACGGGCATGCGCAGGTCGGTCAACACCAGATCCACCTTCTCGCGCTCGAGTACCGCCAACGCCTGGCCGCCGTCCGCGGCGACCAGGACGCGATGCCCGAGTTGCTTGAGCATGATCTCGAGGACGCGCCGCATGCTGGCCTCGTCGTCCACCACCAGCACCGTGACTCCGCTCATTGAATTGCTCCAGGCATCCGCATTCCACGCGGCAGGCAGATCGTGAAACGCGCCCCTGTCCACCGGCTCCTGCCGACGTGGATGCTGCCGTCGTGGGCGGCCACGATCTGCCGGACGACCGCCAGCCCCAACCCGAACCCGCCGGCCCGGCGCGAGACGAAGGGCTCGAAAATGACATTCTCCAGTTCCGGCGCGACGCCCGGGCCACTGTCTTCGCAATCGATGCGGATGGCATCCGGCGCGTCGGATGTCGACACGGCGACATGGCCGCGCAGGCCGGCGGCCTCGCACGCGTTGCCGAGCAGGTTGAAGATCACCTGCTTCAACTGCTCCGGATCGGCGACGACCTGGGCCGCCTTCGCGTGCAGTTCGAGCGTGATCGGCGGCTGCCCGGCCAGCTCGGGCGTCTGCTTGAGCGCGTGCATCTGAACGCATTCCGCGATCAGTTCGTTGAGGTCGAAGGCCATGGTCTTGAGTTGGGGAGGCCGCGCCGTGTCCAGCAACGTCGAGACCAGCCGATTGAGGCGCTCGGTCTCGGTCTCGATGAACCGCATGAGCTCCATTCCCTCCGGCCCGAGCCCGGGATTGCGCATCAACACCTGGGCGGACGATCTCAGGATGCCCAGGGGCGTCCTCACCTCGTGCGCCAGGACGGCGCCCAGTTCGCCGAGCATGGCCATCTTCGACGCCCGGACGAGCTCACTGCGCGACGATTCCAGCGACAGGATCATGTCGTCGTAGGCGCTGGCGAGCAGGCGCACCTCCGTGATCGCCGATGACCGCATGGTGCTCGAGGAGGCCGCCAGGCCCTGCTGGTGACGCCGCGTCCGCTCGGTCAGCGAGGTGATCGGCCGCGACATCGCCGAAGCGACCCACACCGCGGCGGCGAGCGTGGCGAGGAGCACGATCGAGAACAGGCCGCTGAAGACCACGGCCAGGTGCGATACGGGGGCCAGCGCCTCGTCGACCGGCTCGAAGATCATCGTCGTCCAGCCCGAGGATCCGAACGCGCCCTTGGGCATCGCCGCGGCGCGGCCCGTCAGCGCGGGTTCCTTCATCCAGGGAGAGCTCCGGGCGACGCCGGCATCGGAGTCACGCGCCAGCAGCAATGTTTCTTCCTGGGCGCGCAGGCCCGGCAGGCGCTGCCCGCGCAGCCGGCTCGACCCGGCGACCCAGCGCCCCAGGCGATCGACGACGACGATGACGCGACCGTCCCGGGCCGCCGCGTCGAGCAGCCGGTCGATGGGCGCGACGGCCAGCGTCATCCGCAAGCGCATGCGACTGGCGGCCGTGGCCGAATAGGAGGACGGGATTGGCGCGTCGATCACCAGCGCATCCCGTTCCTCGAGCGTCTCCGCCCGGGCCAGGAAGAGCGTGGCCGCGCCGCCCGGAACTTCGGCCACCACCGAGACGAATGCATCGTCGTCGGCGGACGCGGTGGTTCCGATCCTGGCGACGGCGGAGCTCGCGACGATCCTGTTCCCGGCATCGACGCAATCGAGCTGGTCGTACACGTCGCCGTAGCCCTCCCGCAGCCCGACGAGGTAGTTGGAGACGCGCTTGTCCACGTCGCCCAGCCGCAGATCCTCCAGCAGTTCGGAGCGGCGCCAGACGACGACGTTCTCGAAGCGCTCGAACAGCATCTGGTCGACGTCGGACTGGATGGCGTGCGCCTGGATGGCCAGGTTCTGCTGGATCTCGCGCGTCATGGCCTCGCGCGTTCGCGCGAACGAGAGCCACGACAGCGCGGCACTCGGCACGAGGCCCAGGAGCACGAAGGCAAGGAGGAGAATGCGTCGAAGCGTCAAGGCAATTTGGCGGACTGGTCCCTGGATGATGTCATTGGCACGATCTTTGCGCACTCGACTTGCTGCGCACTCGTTGTCGCGAACGCGCCAGCACGCCAGGAACTGCATGTGACGACCGGATTTCAATCTTTCTTGTGTGCAAGATTCGCGCCGGCGCTGTTGCTGCTCGGCGCGGTGACCGCGCAGGCGATCGAGCCCATTGCGGAGGTCCCGACCCCCGAAGCCATTCCGGACTCGCCGCCACCCGGCACGCGGCTGTTCGGCGACGTCACGTTCTCCGGCTACGCCACGACCCAGTTCCTGATCCCGGACGCCAGGAGTCGAGCGCCACAGCCACCGAACGCCACGGTCCTCGGCGACGACTCCCAATCCGTTCACCGCACGCGGCTCGACCTGAGCCACCTCAGCGGGATCGCCTGGTGGGAGCCTTCGCCGGACTGGAAGGTGCTGGGCGAGATCGACCTGCAGGACATCGTCCAGGTGCCGGCGCATTCGAGCGAGGACGGGCCCGCGTCCGAGCCCTACGTCGCGCTGGACCGCCTCTACGTCGACTACCGCTACAGGGACGCGCTCAACGTCCGCGCCGGCAAGTTCCTCACGCCGATCGGACATTGGAACCAGGAGCACTCCGACCCCCAGGTCTGGACGGTGCTGAGGCCACTCATCTCGCAGTCGGCCTTCCCGACCAATGCCACCGGCGTGATGCTGTTCGGCAGCGTTCCCGTGGGCAGCCAATGGATCGACTACCAGACGTATGCCTCCGACGGCGGCGAGTGGCGCCCGAGCCCGGGATCGCACCCCTTCGAGAGTTCATTCGGAGGCCGCGTCTCGACCGCACTGAATCCGTTCATGCAGCTGGGCCTGTCCGCGAGCCGGTTCCGGCAGGAGGGCCTGGGCTCCAGCCGCTTCAACCTGTTCGGTGCGGACCTGGCGCTGAACTGGCAGGGCGCCGAGGTCAGCGGCGAGATCATCCATCGACACGGCAAGGACGCCAACGTGGGCGAGGAGCACGGGTGGTTCGCACAGGCCGCGATCCCTGTGGCCGAGCGCTGGTGGGTCGTCTCGCGCCTCGAGCAGTACCGGCGCGCGGTGGACGATTCGCAGAGCAGCACCGCGTTGCTGGGCGTCGTCTACAGGAGCGGGCGCCACTGGGTCTTCAAGGCCGAATGGGCGCACGCCTCCGGCGGCCCGAGCGGGCTGCCCTCTGGCTTCCTGTCGTCCCTGACGATGGTCTACTGATCCCATGGCCGTCCTCGCGTGTCGGACCGCCCTTCGGGTCGCGCGCCGCCGGATCGCGTGGTGGATCGGCCTGGCGCTGGCCTGCGCCGGCGCGACGGCGTTCGCCGAAGGGAGCGAGCCCGCCATCGCCGTCGTGGTCGGGCACAACATGGCGCCGGCCGACACGATCTCGCAGACGATCGTGCTGGGGATCTTCGCGAAGAAGCGCTTGTTCTGGAGCGACCACTCGCCGGTCGTCCCGGTGAACCTGGCGGCATCACACGCCGTGCGGCGTGCGTTCTCGGCATCGGTCTTCAAGAAGACGCCCGAACAGCTCCAGGACTATTGGAACGACCAGTATTTCCACGGCGTCCTGCCTCCGCCCGTGCTGGCCTCCGAGGAAGCGGTGCTGCGCTTTGTGTCGTCCACGCGGGGCGCCGTCGGCTATGTCGCGGCCTGCAACGTCGATGCGCGGGTGGATGTCATCGCCATCGTCCCGAGCGGCGACGCGGCTTCGACCTGCGCGCGCTGATCCGCGCGTCGCGCGCAAGGCTTGCGCACCGCGCAGGGCGTTGCGTACGACTGCGCCTGAACTTGCGCATCGCGCGACCGGCAAACGCGCACGCCGCCTCGATGAAGGCGCGGCCGCACTCGCTGGCCCGAAGCTTGCGGACACAGGGTCATGGGCAGACGTCTGCCGATCGACGACAGAGGAGTCGACTTGATGACCCGAAATGCAATGCCCGTCGAAGTGGAGCTGAACGGTGTCCGGATCTCCGGGTTCTACGCCGTGCAGGCCGACATGTTGACGGTCTGGCACGCCTACCTGGGCAGCCGCACGCGCGTGATCGTGGGCGATCCCGACCCGCAGGTCGTCGAGGACCTGTTGCTGGAGCTGTACCGGGCCGGCGAGTCGCGCCTGCGGATCCTGGCGAAGCTGCGCCCATGAGCGCCGCCGCCGCGAACGCGCGCATCACCGCGGACCGCCCGCTGTCCTGGCCGATCGACACCGCGTCTGCGCTGCCGGCGGAGCGCGGCGATGAATCCTTGTCCGTCGTGATCCCGACCTTCAACGAGGCCGGCAACATCGCCGAGCTGCTTCAGCGCATCGCCGCCTGCCTGGCCGACGTGGACTGGACCGTGATCGTCGTCGACGACGACTCTCCTGACGGCACCGCCGAGGTGGTCCGACGGGCCGGTGCCGTCGATCCGCGCATCCGCTGCCTGAAACGGATCGGACGCCGCGGATTGTCCAGCGCCTGCCTGGAGGGCATGGCGATGGCCCGCGGCCGCTTCCTCGCCGTCATCGATGCGGATCTCCAGCACGACGAGCGATTGCTGCCGCGGATGTTCGAACTGCTCGCGACGGGAGACTTCGACCTGATCGTCGGTTCGCGCTACATGGACAACGGCACGGTCGGGTCGTGGCGGCGTTCGAGGCGCTGGCTCTCGCGCGCGGCCACGCAGCTCACGCGGTCGCTGCTCGCCATTCGCCTGACCGATCCCATGAGCGGCTTCTTCATGATCCGTCGCGAGGCGGTGGCGCGCGCGGCGCCGCGCCTGTCGGACAGCGGCTTCAAGCTGCTGCTCGACCTCGTCGCCAGCTCGCCGGCCCCTCTGCGCGCGGTCGAACTGCCGTACGCGTTCTCTGCTCGCGTGCACGGTCTCAGCAAGCTCGACGCCGGCGTGATGCGGTCGTTCATCGGGCTGCTGCTGCGTCAATGCGCGCGCCGCTCATGCGGGCGGTTCGGCCGCTTCTGCCTGATCGGGACCTCGGGCATCGGCGTCCACCTGCTGGTCCTGGAGATCGGCGTCACGACCTTGCACGTCGCGTTTCCCGCCGCCCAGACGGTGGCCGTGCTGGTGAGCATGGCCAGCAACTACACCCTGAACAATCGCTTCACGTTCGACGCGGGCCGCCTTCACGGCATCGCCTTCCTGAACGGTCTCTCGCGCTTTGCCATGCTGTGCGCGCTGGGCGCCGTGCTCAACGTCGCCGTCGCGGACGCCGCGATGCGCCTGGGCGGTCTGCGCCTGCCCGCGGCGGCCCTCGGGATCCTGGCGGGCGCGCTCTGCAACTACGTCCTGTCGGGTGTGTTCGTCTGGCGCCGGGGATCGGCAATCCGCCCATGACGACGCATGCGGATTTCGTCCGCCACCGACCGCTGCGCCTCGCGATCTGGCTGTTGCTTGCCGGCACCCTGCTCCACCTGGCGCTGGCCGCGGGCACCGGCCTGTCTCCGGACGAGGCGCACTACGCGCTCTTCGGCGCGCACCCCGACTGGAGCTACTACGATCACCCCGCCTTGACGGGTTGGCTGCAGGCGCCCTTCGTCGAAGCCGGCGGCAGCGACGTGGAGATGCGAATCGTCCCGATGGCCTGCTGGCTGCTGGCAGCCGTGCTGACCATGGCGCTCTGCCGCCGGCTGGCCACCGGCGACGACGCACGATGGGACGCCCCCTGCATCGCGGCGCTGCTCCTGCTCAGCCCCCTGCTGAACCTGCTGGGCGTGGTGCTGGTGCCCGATACGCTGCTGATGCCGCTGGTTCCCGCCGGCATGCTGGCGACCTGGAGCCTGCGCGCGGTCGAGGCGTTGGGGGACTGGCGCAAATGGGTCGCCCTGGGCGTCATCCTGGGCCTGTGCCTCCTGGCCAAGTACACGGGACTCTTCGTCGTCGCGGGCGCCTTGGCGACGCTGGCGTCCTTCCACGGGCGATCGCTGCTGCGCCGGCCCGGTGCCTGGCTCGCCGCGGCCCTGGTCGTGCTGATGGCGACGCCCATCCTGTCCTGGAACGCGCGACATGACTGGATGTCGCTGGCCTACCAGGGCGGACATGCGCTCGGCGACCAGCCGTGGCGCCCGTTGCCCATGCTGCGTGCGCTCGCGCTGCAGGCATTGCTGTTCGGCCCCCTGATCCCGGTCTGCGCGATGCGGATGCAGCGTCGACGCAAGGACGCCGCCGTCGAGTCGGCGGACCAGCGCGATGCGCGCCGCATGGGCCTGCTGTTCGGCGTGCCGGTGCTGGTGGTGTTCCTCTGTCTCTCCGGCCGCGGCTCCTCCCTGCCGCATTGGACGGCCTGCGGCTGGATGGCCCTGCTCCCGCTGGCCGTCGCCGGCGCGCGCGACCTGCGCCGTGGCGCGCTGGTCGGGCTCGGGCTCTGGCAAGCCGCGTTGCTGGCGGCCGTTGTCGCCGTCATCGCGATGGATGGACCGTTTTCCGAGACGGGCCCGGCGGCGGTCTCCGCCGCCGGGATCCATCCCCCCGGCGCGCGGCTGAACCCGGTGGCGGACCTGCACGGCTGGCCGGCTGCGGCGGACCATGCCAGGGAGCTGGCTGCGCAGCAGCATGCGCGCGGCCTCGTCGTGATGAACTGGTCCCAGGCCAGCAGGCTCGCCTGGTACGCGCGGCCCCTGCCCGTGTTCGTGGCGCCGCCGCGGCGCGACCAGTTCCAGCTGTGGTTCGGTACGCTCCAGCGCGGCGACACGGCCATCGCGGTCGACTGGTCGGGAATGCCGTTGCCCGCGCCGGTGGGGCCGGCGGAATTCGCGCGGTGCACGCCCCTGGATCAATTGGCCACCGTCGAAGGAAACAGGCAGCTGGCCC
>Ga0210384_10001996_pt1 | contig 25917 bp, 19 predicted proteins | sample IncBWH2MmetaG_FD_160574 | JGI IMG/M metagenome (GOLD analysis project Ga0210384, IMG submission 160574) | Forest soil microbial communities from Barre Woods Harvard Forest LTER site, Petersham, Massachusetts, United States - Inc-BW-H-2-M | ecosystem: Environmental > Terrestrial > Soil >...
GTCGGGATATTGTTAAGATATGTGTGCAATATTGGGTATGTTTTGTTCCGCCGGAATCGATCCCGACCAGGTGGATTTCAAGAGAGCGCTGAGCCTATTGGAGCGGCGTGGACCCGACGATTCGGGAATTTGGCAAGACGAACACGCCCGACTCGGTCACCAGCGGCTGGCAGTCGTTGACCTTTCTCGCGAAGTCGCGTGATGGTCGACACGCGCGCACCTGCGAGGATTTTGTTGCTTGTTACCGGCGTTTTTGTGAACGGCGGTATTCAGCGGTTCATTCACAAGAGGGCAATCGAGCGATTGAGCGCCGACGCAGCCCTGCGCGAACATCTGCGCGAACGCGGGCGTTCCGTCATCGTGGGCGACGGTGAATTCACGTTCGCGCATTTCACGCGGTGCGCTGGCACTATCTTTTCTCCGAACGAAAATCGCGCCGCATGAGCGGCGTGTCCGTCTTGATCCTGACGCTGAACGAGGAGATCAACATCGGCGAGTGCATCGATTCGTGCCGCTGGAGCGACGATGTAGTCGTTTTCGACTCGTGCAGCAGCGATAGAACCCGCGAAATCGCCTTGGCGAAGGGTGCGCGAGTCGTCCAGCGCCCCTTCGACAACTATGCGGCGCAGCGCAACGCGGCGCTTTCAACCGTCGCCTATGCGCATCCCTGGGTGCTGATGGTGGACGCAGATGAACGAGTGCCCGCCGATCTCGCCGCGGAGATCGCGGACTCCGTAGGCAGTGCAACTGACCGCGTCGTCATGTTCCGGATGCGCCGCAAGGATTTTTTTCTCGGTAAATGGCTGAAACGCAGCAGCGGCTATCCCACCTGGTTCGGCCGCCTCGTGCGGCCGGGCCGAACTCACGTGCAGCGCGAGTTCAACGAAGAATATATAGCGGACGGAGATGTCGCGCACCTGGAAGCGCACCTGCATCACCTGCCGTTCAACAAAGGGATTGATTATTGGTACGAGCGGCACAATCGCTATTCGAGCATGGAGGCGACGTTGACCCTGACAATGCGCAGCGCCCCCGTCTCCTCTTTCAACCTCTTCGTCGGGGATGTAATCGAGCGCCGACGAAGACTGAAACAGATTGCTTACCGGATGCCGATGCGCCCTCTGATGGTTTTTATTTATCTGTATGTCGTTCGAATGGGGATTCTAGACGGTCGTGCGGGATTCTATTTCAGCCGGATGCGTGCTGCCTACGAAATGATGATTGATTTGAAGATCACGGAGCTCAAGCGCCGGGAACGAGGTTTGCCCGTCTGAGGATCCCAGCCCATCGATCGAAAGCTCTCGGCGCCGAATAATGCTCGCAGTAATGTCGATAGGCATTGCTGCCCAGCCGGCTGCGATGCGCCGGGTCATTCTTTAGATGGCGGACTGCCCCGACGAGTGCATCGATATCGCCTAACGCCACCGTGACGCCGCACTCGCCTGCGCGGATGGTGTGCGCGAGTTCCCCGTCAGGATTGCCGATAAAGACCGTCGGGCGAGCGGCAGCCAGAATCCCATAGATTTTGCTCGGAACAATAAACCCTTCGAGTTCAGGCAATAGACTCACCCAGTGAACATCGGATGCGGCCAAGCTATCCCACAGATTTTCCCTTGGTTGATAGGGGAGAAACAGAAAATTCTTGAGTCCGCGCTCGGCTGTGGCTTTCGAGAGCTTGAGCATGCCAGCCCCGCCGCCTATCATCAGGAACACGATTTCCCCGTCGTCCTGCAGAACTTCCGCCGCGCCGAGCAGCGTTTGAAATTCATGCGCTCTGCCCAGATTTCCGGAATAGCCGACGACAAATTTATCCATGAGCGCGATCTTCGCCCGCAAAATGCTGCGCGAAGCTTCTTTCGGCGCTTCTTGGCTGGATTCCGCCCAATTTTCGATAATCTCGACCCTGTTTTCCGGTACCTCGAGGCCCAATAACCGTTCGCGCATGCGCTCACCCAGGACGACATTCATGTGCGCGCTGCGCAATGATAGGTCGCGGCAGCGGCGCAACAGTGCATCCAGCGGGCGTGGCAATGGATTCGCGCCCAGCAACGAGGCGACCTCCGGAAAAATATCCTGCAGCCAATTGACCAGGCGAGCGCCTTTGATTTTCGCCGCAGCCATCGCCACGATGGAAATGAGCGGTGGATCGGTTTTTGCGATCACCGTATCGCCCCGGCGCAGCAGCCGTAGCATGGCGACCGCGCTCGAGCCATAAAAGCTCGCGTAATCGAGGGCTCGGCCCAAAAGGCGGTCGCGGCCGAAGCGGGTCGTCCAGATGCGGTGCACCGTGACTCCGCCGGTGGATTCTTGCGGCGGCAGGCGCGCGCCTGGATCGTCGTAGCGCTGACGCGAGCAAATCACATGGACCGTGAATCCGGATTTGGCGAGCGCCTGTGCAAGATCGGTCAGCAACTGGCTGGTCGCGGACTGATCGGGGTAGAAGTAACGGTTGACGAACACGATCTTCGCGGCGCCCACGCCCGCACTCACTTGGTCATTCTCCCGAATTCCATTCGTCCGTCCTTCCACCCTGCGCCACGGAATCAAAGCCGCAATGCCCTATCTGGGACGAAGCCCGTAGGGTCGCGCCAATGGCTCGCCGATGAACAGCCCCTGGCCCGGCATGGCAACGCTTTTCCAATAGGCCTCAAGAGCGGTTTCACCGTGCGTGTAGTGCTTGAACAGAACACTTAAGTTCGGAAATTTCTCCAGCATATTGCATGGCTCGGATACGGAACCGTAGGAAGCCGTGGCGCCTTGGGCAATCCAGGACAGGGCCGACATCTGGTTGCCGCCCTGAAGTATGCCGCCGGTCGATGTTAAATGGTCGGCAAGCGCTCCGGCGCGAAAATGGACGAGAGGCAACTCCGCGACCTGCCGCGCACCCGTGAAGTATCCCAGCACATCCGGAATCTCTCGCTCAATCGGCGTCGAGATCTGCTCGATCCGCAGCCGATGCGCTAGATTGAGCACAACGTCCGTATAGGCCGCCGCACGTACATTGCGCGCCCCGTCGTCCGTGCGCACCAAGTACAACGTGCCTGGCGGCGCGCTGTAGTCTGCCGCCCCCCCGCGCTGGATCAAGGCATGCGCAACCGCGGGATCTGCGCTCGGCAGCAGCATGGCTGGCCACCACCCTACGGTATCGGCCGGCAACCAGCCCTCTCCATTGAATAGGGGGTTCGACGGCGTGACGGCGCAGCCTGGCTGACAGAACGCGGCGCGGTAGCCCGCGGCAAAGGCCGACGTGATCGACATGCAACCCACCGCATAGGGCCGCGACCACACCAGCGCCAGCGATTGTACCGCCGCCGGCAGCTGATCCAATACGCGCACCCTGATGGGGGAAAAAACTTCGGGCGTCATAACCTTGGAATCCGGCAGATGTATTCCAATGATGTTCTCGCGGGGAATTGCGCGTTGCGCGGCATAGTAAAGCGCCACTTCCCGGCTGGCAGCATCGTCTAAATTGAATACGACGCCCAACCGCTCCGCGCTCAGACCTTCTGCTTGCACACGGCAAAACAGGAGCGCACCGGCCAAGGCAAGCATGGAACGAAACAACAAAGCTCAGGCGCGCTCGAGCAGGGATCCGTCTTTGGGCATCGGTGCAACGGGATCGATCGGCATTTCGACATCGGGGGCCTCGGTGCCGGCCTTCTGGCTCGACCTCCCGTTGCTGCGGTCCTGCAGCACTTGCGCTACCAGCGCGGCGTCAATGCGCTCGCAACCGTCGGCAAAGGCGTACACCAGCGACAGATCACACAGCCGATTGACCAGGCGCGGGATTCCGCCCGCGAGCTTGTGAATATACGCGATTGCCAGGGGCCGGAAGATGGCGTCGCTGCCGCCGGCCACGGTCAAACGATGACGAATGTAGGCTTCCGTTTCCGACTCAGACAGGCACTGCAAATGAAAGTCGACGGCCACCCGCTGCGAAAATTGTCTAAGCTCCGGTCGCGCCATCTTCTGGCGCAATTCGGGTTGTCCGATCAGCAAAGTCTGTAAAGCGACATCTTCCTCGGAATTCACATTCGACAAGAGCCGCAATTCTTCCAATGTTTGAATCGATAGGTTCTGGGCTTCATCGAAGATCAGCAGCGTGCGTCTGCCTTTGCCGTACTCGCGGATGAAGAATTCCGTCAACGCTTCGTATTGCGCAATCTCGGACCGATCGGGCGGTACGATCCCCAGCGCGGAAAGCGCCCACGGATGAATGGAGCGAAAGTGCTCATGGGTATTGCTGATCAATCCCACGGTCACGCGGTCACCGAAGGTGCGGATCAAGTGGCGCACCAGTGTGGTTTTCCCGGAGCCGATCTCACCGGTCAGCACGCAAAACGCCGCCTGCGACTCGATGGCGTACTCGAGCATCGTCAGCGCTTTGGAATGCTGCTCCGAAGGGAATAAGAACGCCGGATCCGGATTCATGGCAAAGGGCTTTGTTTTGAAATTGAAGTGGCGCAAGTACATTTTTTTATCCACTAGCCATATGCGGAGGCCGCGTCGGCGGCCCGATTCAACACCGTACCGACGATCGGAGTTTTATGCAGCAACTCCATGCTCCGCAGCAGGTCTTCGCGTGATGTCAATCCCTCCGCGACCACCACCAATCCACATTCGACCAGCGGCGCAAAGGCCAGGGCGTCATCGGCCTCGAGTATCGGCGGCAGATCGAAGAGCACGATCCGATCGGGGTAGCGGCTTCGCAGCTCGGCGACCAATTCGCGCCCTCGTCTCCCGGCCAGGGCCTCCGAGGAATCATGCATTGCAGAACGCGCCGGCAACAGCACCAGCCGGTCGAATCCCTCGGGATGATAGAGACAATCCTCAACCTCAGCCTCGCCGCGCAACAGGTCATCGGCCCCCTTTTGAGGGCTTATGCCCAACTTGGCTGCCAGGGAGGGCTGCTTCAGGTCGAAATCCACCAACAACACCGTGTGCAGGTGATCGTTGGCAAGGTGGATCGCCAGATTGATCGCCGTTGTCGTCTTTCCGTCATCGCGGCAGGGGCTAAAGATGGCGAGGGAACGCCAGTTGTTTGCCATCATCCGCTGCAGCACTTGAGTCCGTAGCATGCGAAACGCACCAGCCGCCGCGCCGGCACTCTGGACACTGACGATGCGGTTTGATTCCAGCAAATCGGCGGACGCGGAAAACGATTTTGTTCTCGTGTACTCGATGGCCGTCGGCAGATGGGCGTCCGATTTTGAATCGAGCGACCGCGGTTCCTCAACCGTGCGCACGAAGGATCGTTCACGCTCCTGCCGCGCAAGATCGAGAGCCTTGCGTATGCGGTCCACGCTCACATCCCGAACCGTCGCAGTAAGCCAATCCACACGACGTCCAGCGGTCGCACATAAAAATGTACGACAGACGTCAAGGCGATGAGGCCCGCGACGGAGCCCGACCAGGAAAAAGCCATCGCGCGCCGGCGCTTTCGAGAGTCGGCCCGCGTGACGATCACCGGGATGGCGGCAAGCGGCGGCACGCTCAAGAGCGCACGCATATCGCGAACGCCTCGTACAGAGGTGTCGAGATTTTCGCGCAGCACCGCGGCACCGACACCGGCACCGAGACTCAGGACGAACCCCATTGCCAGAATGAGGAACCGATTGGGACTTATCGGCTTCTCGGGAGGCAGCGGCGGTTCGATCATCGTAAAGCGCTCGCCCTTGTGCTCGGTCTCCAGATTTTGCGAGACCTGCACTTCGGACTGCTTGGAGCGCATTTCCTGATACTTGAGCTGCGCACCGTCCAGATCGCGCGCGAGTTCTCGATACTGGCGCTCGACGGCCGGGGCTTGCGCCAGCCGTCTTTCATACTCATCCAGCTTGGCCTGCAATTCATCGCGCTTCTTGATCGCACTCACGCGTTCGACGCCAACCGAATCGAGCTGGCCCTTTACTTGAATGTAGGCCGGATTGTCGGCGTGCAGTCGCTCCTGAGCCCAGGCGCCCGTAGCCGCCGTAGGCGCGGCAGAGAGGCTCTTTTGCAACTCCTCGACGACCCGCGTCAACCGTACGACGTCAGGGTGATCGGCCGCGTATTTTTCCTGGGCACGCGCCAATTGCGCCTTGGCTTCGCCCAGCTGCCGAGCTATGTCGCTCGTACCATCGTCGGACGCGACCTGCTTCTCCAGACCCTCGACTTCGCGCTGCGTATTGACGATATCCGGATGATCTGGCGCATAGCGCGCCTTGTATCCTGCCAGCTGAGATTTGAGAGCCTTGAGCCGATCCTGAGCACTCATGACGCGCAAGCCGCTGTCGGAGAACACCTGCATGGTGGGGTTGATTTGAGCGAGCTGCGCTTCCAGCAACACCCGCTGAGAATCCAACGCCGCGATACGATTTTCCGCGTCTCGAACGTCCAGCTCCGTGCGCTCGCTTACCTGAATGTTGAGTTGCGCGATATCAGGAAGCTTATCGTGGTTCTTCTGCTTGAAGTCCGATAACTCCTTGTCCAACTCGAAGATACGCTTCTGCAGCCGCTCGGCTTCGGAGGCAAAAAATGACGAGGTTTGCTCGGCCATTTGCTTGCGCGAGGTCAGGTTTTCATTCAGATACAGAGAAGTCAGATCGTTGGCCACTTTCAAAGCCAATTCGGGCGAATGATTTTTATAGGACACATTAAACGCAATTGTGGCCTGCGTCGGACGCCCACTGCGCGGATCGATCACGTCGGCGCTGATCATTTTCAGGGCAATGTCTCCGCGCATCTTGAGCAGCAATACTTCGCGCGGTTTGGTGAGCCTTATCTCTGGATATAGGTTGTAGCGTTCGATCAGGCCCAACAGGTTCTGCGTGGTCATGACCCTTTGACTGATCATTTGCACGCGTTGATCGGCAAACGAAGTGACCGCCGAGCGCACCAATTCTTGGGGAATTTCCTGCTGCTCGATCAAGATCGTGGCGCCGGCCATGTATGTGGGCGGCAGCAGCAACGCCAGCGCGACAGTGCCCGCTGCTAGGATCCCGGCTACGATGAAGAGGATGCTGCGCCGGCGCCAATAGCCGCGCATTTTTTCCCGTAAATCCGCGGTCCGCGCGGGCGCCGTCATGGTTGCAGTGAGCGTATTCACAGGTCAATCCGCAGGAAGTGGCGCACGATGTCGATGCTTACGCCGCTTGATGCGGCGCTGAAGGGCGGCGGGTGAGATTGCTCCGACACGTGTGTCGCGTGCATTGAAACGACCCACTGTTCAGTCCAATGCCAATCCGCCGTGAGCTGCGCATAGAAATAACGTACGTCAATGTTGGCCGTGCCCAACGCCCCCTGTAGGCTGATGGGCCTCGGGTTGCGGTCTTGGTCCCAGACGGTGCTCAGCACGAAGTCCCAGCGCTCCGATCTCACGTACGTCGCAGTAAGATTGACGCTATCTTGCCGCGACAAGAAAGAGAACCCCGAAGGCTGCAATGACCGGGAAACGCCGCCGCTAAAGTTGAATTGCTCGGCTTGGCGGGTCAGCGTGGCAGCGTAGACCGCGCCGTTTAGACTCGACGAGAAGCTGCCGAGGAAAAACGGCCCAAAAAAGAATTTTTCGGAGTTGGTCGATCGCGTATAGCCGGCGGTCGTCGACAGAGTCCACAGCTCGTTCAACTGTCGCTGGAACCCCAGCTCGAGATTTTCCGATCTGGATTCGGTGATCCCGTCCAGAGACTGGTAACGGCCGAATTTGCTCAGCACCTTGAGCGTATCGCGCTCGGTCAATTGGTAGGCGAACGTCGGTCCCGCACTGAGGTACTTGTAATCGGTCAGGAAAAGGGCGTTCCCGCCGTAGTTCACGCGAGCCCAGCTTGCGTCCAGTTGCAGCGTGTCGCGCTCCGTCAATGACCGCGTCCAATTGGCGCTGGTCGAAGCGGTGTCGCGCCGTACTCCGACGCCATTAACGAGTCCACCGACGTGATAGAGAGACGAGTCCCGTGCCAATCCGCCCTGAAGAGTGGTGGATCCCAGTTCATTGGTAAACTGCGCGCTGCCGTCCAGGTGAGTGTAGCTCGATGCCAGCGAGGAGTATCCGGAACTGTTGCTGATCCGCGCGCTCGGCGACAAGGATAATGCCATGCCGTCGGCATCGTAGCGCAGCGGCAGGTTGACCAAAGCGGCAACATGCTCCTCGGCACCGGAATTGAATTGAATCAGGGCCGGATTGGTGTTGTAGTCCGCGGAGGCTCCCAGCTGCGGCTCGATGCTCCAAGGCCCGGCGGAGGCCGAGCCCGCAATGATTGATAGCATCCCGCTCATATAGATGAGTAACGATGCCTTCACGGCACGATTACCGTGTCCCCACTTTGCAGCAGAATGTTTTGCGCAAGATTGCGGCCCTTCGCCACTTCGCTGTAGCGAAAGCGAATCGAGTTTTGCTTCGCACCTTCGCGATGCAGGACCCGGATGCGGTCGGCGCTCGCGAATGGGGTAATGCCGCCGGCGAGGCTGATGGCCTGCATCACATCGATCGGACGATTCAATGCAAAATCGCCCGGCTTGTTCACTTTGCCGATCACGAAGACCCGATTGCCATTTGCGGCTTTCACCGACACGGTGACGACCGCGCCCGGCACCAGTTTTCGCACCCGCGTTTCCAATTCCTGGCGCAATTCATCGGTGGTGCGCCCGGCTGCCTGCATGTCGCCCGCCAAGGCAAAGGAGATGCCGCCATCCGGACGTATCAAGACTTCACTTTGCAGATCCGTCTCCTTCCACACCACGACTTGCAGCATGTCGCCCGGCTGCAATTTATAGCCGTCAGCAATGGCTGACGGGTCGGCGGCAAACGATACTGCGCAAGTGAGGAGGTAAACCAAGAGCCACTCGACTGGTCGCATCATCTAGCGGGAACACCTTTATTGTGCGTCGCAGCAAAAGCCGCGATCGGAAATCGAGGTGAAGGAGTGTAGAGACGATATGTGAGAATTTGATTGCAGAGGTGGACGATTCGCACACCAACGTATGACGCTGGCGGGCCGCAGTCGGAGGCTCTCTATCAGGCAAGGGATACGGCGACCGCAGTCGCCGTATCCCGCATTGAAGCGGATTAAATTGACCGAGCTTCTGGGCCGATCTCGGTGTTTCGCGCGCGACGCTGCCACAGCAATAGAGCCAGCCCGGACAAGAGCAGCACCGCCGACGCGGGTAACGGCACCGGCATCCCGCCTAGCGGCTGAAAGTCGATCTCAAGCGAGAACACGCCAGCATTGAGCGGTCCTTGTGCGGTTCCGAACCATTGCGCAAATACGTTGCCGCCGGCCGCAATGTTATAGCTATAGGTTCCGGCGCCCATTTCCGGTCCCATCATCCCGTTGGCCGTACTCAGGAGAAAGTTCAGGCTGGCAAGCTTCTGCGGCCAGTCTACATTCGACAAAGTCACCGTCAGAGTGCCGGGCCCAGTCAGATTGAAAGTATCAGAGAAGGACTGCGTACCTCTCATGAACGCCGAACCGTCGTAGAGCACCGTGTCCGCCACCGCGGGACTGCACGACAGAGCCCACGCGGCTATCCCCGCGAGTGCAATGCTGAATAATTGTCGGATCTGCACGCTGTTCCCCTTCTCTCGATCAAATTAAAAATCGCTATGCCGGCTGCCGAATCTGCAGTCGCGCAGCCTCATCGATCGGCACGACGTTGTCCGGACCCGCGCTGAAGCCATCAGTCCGATTCTCTGAATTCCGATATACATATTTGTCATACAAATAGCGTCGCAACGAGTGCGTTTGTTCCGACGATTCACTCTCGCCCACCCCGCCGCCCTCCTTGATGCGCATGAGCAGGTATTCGTCGCGCAGGCCGCTCATCGCGAGCAGCGCCACATCGTCGCGGTCGACCTGCCTGCCCTCTTCGGCCTTGTCGTTGATGATGCTTTCCAACCGGAACGCGTCCAGTTCGAAGTAGCGGATCAGTTCGTCGCCGGATTCGACCAGTACGGGCACGAGATTTCGTCCGCGGATTCCGTGGTCGCACAGCGGCGCGATGCGCCCCAGAGTCGATTTGATCGCGAACCGGATGATGTCGGAGTCCCTTACCCCGAGCCGCTTGGCAATGCGTTTGATGTTGCGGATATCGCTGTCGCCCAAACGAATCGATACGGCTTGTTTACGTTGTTCTACCACGATGTCTCCGTTCATCAGATGGATGTAAGACTGAGCAGGGTGGATCGTAGGTGAAAAGTGTGTCGTGAGAATGGCACTTCTATGACGAATTCAACATGTTATGTAACCCAAGATTGAGCCCGATGTATACGCAATGGGCGGCGAGCGAAATGCAGGATCGGAGGAATCGCTGCGGATCCGTGAATTCTTGATGACAGGGGGAGCCGGCGCGGCGCCCGGCTCTTGCGCTTCGCAGGGTCAGCGGCTAGTACTGACGCCCATGATTGCGTCTCACAAGAATGCGGCGGCCGCCATACGCGCGGCATTCGACTTGGCCCGTCAAGGTCAGCTGCAACGTGCGGAGGACATCTGCGGTGAAATCTTGCGGCACCAGGTCGATCACGCTGAAGCCTGGTTGCTGCGCGGAGTCATTGAAGTGCAAACCGGTCGAACGGCTGAAGCCGCCGTATCGATCCGCCGCAGCATTCAAACCGATCCGACTCGGGCCGCCGCGCATTCGCTGCTCGGCGACGCCTTGCTGAGTCTGGGCCGGCCGGATGAAGCCCTCGAAAGCTACCAGACTGCCTTAGGGCTCGATTCCCGCCTCGCGTCCGCACACTTTGGCCGGGGCAACGCACTGCTCGATCTTCAACGTCCTCGGGAAGCCTTGCTTAGTTACGATCGGGTCCTGCAATTCCGACCGAACGACTCGGAAGCGCAGTTCAATCGCGGCAATGCGTTGTTCCAGCTCAATGAGCTGGACATGGCGCTCTACGGCTACGAGCGCACGCTCGCTCTGCATCCCTCGCATGCGGCCGCCCACAGCAACCGAGGTGCGGTGATGATGCGCCTGCGGCGTCCCGACGCTGCGCTCAAGAGCTTCGATGCGGCCCTGGCGATCGCGCCCGACCTGCCGGAAGCCCAGTATCGGCGCGGATGTGCCTTGCGCGAGCTTCGGTCGTGGCCGGAAGCGCTGGATGCGTTCGATCGCGCTCTGAACGCTCATTCCCAGCACGTAGAATCCCATGTCGGCCGCGGCGAAGCGCTCAGGGAATTAAAGCGGCCAGCCGACGCGCTGGTCACTTTCGATCGCGCCTTGCAACTGCGTCCTGACTGCGCGGCCGCGCGGCGCGGCAGGGGCGATGCGTTGCTCGACTTGGGCCGGCCCGCAGAAGCGTTGACGGCGCACGACGCCGCACTGCGGCTCGGCACCGAACTTGCCGATACGTTCAACAGCCGCGGCAACAGCTTGCGTGCGCTCAAGAGATTCCCGGAAGCGGTTGCGGCCTACGACGAGAGCCTGCGCCTCGATCCTGACAATTCGACCACGCATTACAATCGGGGCACCGCATTTCTGCGCTGGGGAGATCATTCGGACCAGGCTCTGGCGAGCTATTCCCGCGTGCTGCAGTTAAACCCGGATTTTGCGTATGTCGCCGGCTCGGTGTTCGACTTGCAGCGAAATCGAGGGGATTGGTCGGTCATCACGCCCCCGGCGAGTCGCGAGGGCATTGTTGAGTCGGTGTTCGCGGACCGCCCGGTCATCGCACCTTTTGCTTTTCTGTCGGTGACCGATTCGGCCGCGGCACAACTGCACTGCGCGGCGCGGTTTGCCGCGGATCACTGCTCCCCCGATTCCCGGCGGAACAACGGCGGCTACGGTCATGAGCGCATCCGGCTCGCCTATGTGTCCGCCGATCTGCGCGAGCACGCGGTGACGTACTTGATGGCCGGCGTGCTGGAGCGTCACGATCGCCAGCGATTCGAGACGGTCGGCATATCGCTGCGCCCTGCCGAAGGCAGTATTTCAGGGGACCGGGTCAAGAACGCGTTCGGCCGTTTTGTCGACGCCGGCACATTGTCCGACATGGACGTGGCGGACTTGATGCGAGAGATGGAAATCGATATTGCCGTCGATCTGGGCGGCTTTACGGACGGGTTTCGATCGCAAATATTCAGTCACAGGGCGGCACCGGTTCAAGTCAATTACCTGGGATTTCCCGGGACGATGGGTATGCCCTGCATGGATTACGTCATCGCCGACGATTTCGTGATTCCGCCAGGCCGGCAACAGTACTACCGCGAGCACGTCGTTTACCTGCCCCACTGCTTTCAGGCGAACGATGATCAACGCGTCATCAGTGATCGACAGACATCGCGTGAGGAACAGGGCCTTCCTAAGGACGCGTTCGTCTTCTGCTGTCTCAACAACAGCCACAAAATCAACCCGGCAATGTTCGATATCTGGATGCGGCTGCTAACGCGTATTCCCGGCAGCGTGCTGTGGCTGCTGGGTGAAGAGGCTGCGGTACGCGAGAACCTGTGCCGCGAGGCGGAGAGTCGCGGCGTCGCCGCCGAACGGCTGATATTCGCGGCGCGGGCCCCCTATTCCGAACATCTGGGTCGACTCAAGCTTGCGGATTTATTTCTCGACACCCTGCCTTTCAACGCGGGCGCCACCGCGAGCGATGTGCTCTGGGCGGGCTTGCCGCTACTGACCTGCGCGGGAGATTCCTTTGCTGCACGCATGGGGGGAAGCCTGTTGCGTGCCGTCAATTTGCCAGAATTGATCACTTTCGATGTGGCGCATTATGAGGCCAAAGCCGCGGAGCTCGCGCGAAACCCGCATTCTCTGGCGGAGTTGCGGGGGCGCCTTGCGCAAAACCGAATGCTCGCCCCCCTATTTGATACCGATCTTTTTCGGCGTCATCTCGAGGCAGCCTATACCGAGATGTGGCTGCGAAGCGAGAGCGGTCTGGAACCGGTGGCCTTCTCGGTACCGGCCGTTGCACTGGAGTCGGTCAGCTGCATCAGCGGTCCCACGAACGGCGCATAGTTGCGCCAGCGTTCCACGGAAGTCTTGCTGATTTTCTGCCGCACCTGCCATTTGCTGAAGGTGCTGACCCGGCGGTTCGTTTGGTGAAAGTCGATACACGCCTCGTCCCAAGGCAGGCCGATGAACTCCACCATTTTGCGGCTCCAGGATCCCGGATCGGCCACCAGCGCCTCATAGGGGACGTCTAGAATTGCGCTCGGAGGCAGCATGGAGCGCCAATGCTGCATGAGGCGCTGATATTCGCCGTAGTAGTGCGCCAGATCTTCCAGGTCGTTCGCGTAGGTGTGCGCAACATGGAAATTCTGAAAGTAGATCGACAGGCAGGTGTCGATGGGATTGCGGCGCATGTGGATGATTCGCGCGTTCGGAAACGCCGCATGAATCATGCCCAAATGAGCGAAATTGGCGGGCATTTTGTCGACCACGCGGGCCGCGTCCGGCGACAGCCCAGCGAGCAGTTGCAAATATTCACTCGCGAGCTGCGCGAGTTCGCCTCTTTTAGCGCCGTCTTGCAAGGCGGCAGCCCCGACCTTGAGCGATGCGACCTTCCAAAAAGACAATTCGCCGGCGCCGAACACCGCCGGATGGGAGGCCAGTATTTGCTCGGCGAGCGACGTACCGGAGCGCGGCATGCCGACGATAAATATCGGGCGCGACGAGCTGTTTGAGCCGGCTCTAGCCCGGTCGAGCCAGTTGCGATCATAGAGCTGGGTGATGAACTCGAACGTCCGCGCGAGATGCTGTTGGTCATGCGGCGGGCTATAAGCCTTCGCGATCTGATTGGCGCGGCGATAACTCAAGAAAGCCTGCTCGTAATCCTGTACATCGTCGAAGAATTTGCCGATGGCGTAGCGCAAGTGCGCCTCATCCCGGGGACGCAATGGCCGCCGCGCGATACGCTGCGCCTCAGTGATCCAGGCAGAGTCGCCGATGGTCATTTTTCGCAATGCAGCCATTCCGGCCCACGCCTGGGCCGAATCGGGCTGAGCCGCACAAACTTCTCTATACAGATTCTCCGCCTCTGCGAATTCCCCTCGATCGGCGTACAGCTCCGCGAGCGAGGTCATGGTCGGCGCGGACTTCGGATCGATGCCGAGTGCTCGACGGAGGCTTGCCTCGGCCTCCTCTGCGCGGCCTTGCAACCTTTGCACGACACCCAAGTTGGTTAGAACCTCCGCGGAATCCGCGCGGATTGCCAATGCGCGCCGGTAGCTTGCCTCGGCCTCGTCCAGTCTTCCAAGTTCGCGAAATGCGCTGCCCAAGTTACTGTGGGCTTTCGCGAAGTCGGGCTCGAGTTCGAGCGCGCGCGAGTAGCTCGCGACGGCCTCCTCGATCCGCCCCAGATCGAGCAGCGCGTTTCCCAGGTTGTTGTGCAATTTGGCGTAATCCGGCCTGATTGCCACGGCCTGGCGGTAGCTCGCCGCGGCTTCCTCGAGTTGCCCGGAATCTCGCAATGCATTGCCGAGGTTGTTGTGCGCTTCGAAGGAATTCGGCTGAGATTGCAGGACGCGACGGTAGCTCTGCGCCGCCTCGTCGAGCCGTCCGAGAGCCAACAAGGTACCGCTCAGATTGATGAGCGCCTCGTTGTCGCCCGGCCGCAACTCGACGGCGCGCCGATAGCTTTCCAGCGCCTCGGCGAGGCGTCCCTGCGCGCGCAGGCAGTCGGCGAGGTGGCGATGCGCCTCGACGAGTTCGGGCTTCATCGCAAGCGCGCGGCGATGACTGGTCATCGCCTCATCCGGACGGCCGAGGCTTTGCAATGCGAGCCCAAGATTGTTGTGCGCCATCGCGAAGTCAGGCTTGATTGAAATCGCTTTGCGATAGCTCGCCACAGCTTGACCCGGACGCCGCAAGTCGCGCAGCACACTGCCCAAGTTGTTGTGTGCTTCGGCATAATCGGGCTTCAGCTCAATCGCGCCCCGATGGCATAACGCGGCGTCTTCGAGGCGGCCTCGTGCCCGCAAGGCATTCCCCAGATTTGTTTGCGACTCCGGATCGCGCGGCATCAGTTTCGCCGCGGTTTCGAGCGCCGCCAGAGCGTCCTTCCCCTGCGCGAAGAGCGCCGCTCCTAAAAACTTCCACAAGATCCCGGAGCGTTCCTGCTGCTCGAGAAACCGGCGCGCGGTTGTCTCCAGCTCGGCATGGCGACCCGCTGCCAACAGTGCGAACAACGGGCTTAAGTCCGGCGGCGCCGCGGCAGGGGTCCGCGTGACGCCCTTTGCGTCGCCGCCCTGCGCCTCGGCCGGCCGCTGCGCGCAGCACTTCTTGTATTTCTTGCCGCTGCCGCAGTGGCAGGGATCGTTTCTTCCAGGCGTCAAGGTAGTCTTCCCGGGATGGCATCAATGGCCGTGGTGGTTCTCTCGCGCGCGAGTTTGCCAGCCACGGGGTGACAACATTGTGACAGGCGGGTCGAATGAGCCCTCACGAGCGCTCCTCGACCGCAAAACTAGCCGGCGGCTGACCTGCTTGCGCGCGCCGCCACATGGTGAGATAGGCGCTCTCGAGGTGCCTGCACATTCGATCGGTGTCGAACAAACGGCTGGTCAACCTGGAGTCCCGCAGGTCCGTGCGCAACGCGGCGAGTCGATCGGGACTTCTGGCCAGCGCAAGGGCGAGATCTTCGTACTCCTGCCAGTTGCTCGTGATCAGCTCGGTCAAACCGACGGCATTGAGCAAACTGCCGGCCATGCGCGAAACAAACGAACGTCCGGCGCAAGTCACGACCGGCACGCCGGCCCAAAGCGCGTCGCTGGTGGTGGTCGCCCCATTGACCGGCGCCGTATCGAGACACAGATCGGCAAGCGCAATTCTCGCCACGTGATCCGAATTGGGAACGTTCGGCGCAAAGATGAGGCGCGCGGGGTCGATGTGGCGGGCGGCGGCTTCCGTTCGCAGGTTTTTTTCCGTCTCCTTCGCACCGGGAATCAACCACAGGACGCTGTCCTGCGCCGCGGCCAATAAGCGGCACCAAATGTCGAACAGTGGCGGATTGAACTTATAGGCATTGTTAAAACAGCACCACACGAAGGCATCTCTCGGCAAGCCGCAGTCGGCACGAGACGGTACCGGACTTGTGCCGCGCCTGCCGTCATTGGGTTGATAGGTTCCCGGCAGATACACGATTTGTTCGGAATAGTGGGCCCTTTCTGACGGAGGGATCAGGAACTCATCGGCAATCAGGTAATCGACATCGAGACTGCCCAGAGAGCCCGGATAGCCGAGATAGTTGACCTGGATGGGCGCGGGACGCCGGGCAAAAACCGTACGCAGAACGCCGCCCGTATAACCCATCAGATCCACCGCGACATCGATTTCGAGCTCCCGAATTCGTTGCGCGATGGCCGCATCCGGCAGCTTGCTCGCGTCGATGAAGCGATCGAATGCCGTTTTCGCACGCCGCCCGACCTCAGAATCCTCCGCGGGCCGCAGCGATATGGCGATGATCTCGAAACTCTGCCGGTCGTGTTTTTCCCATAACTCCATCATGAGAAAAGAGGTCGGATGACTGCGAAAATCCTCCGATACGTAGGCAATCCGAATGCGATCATGCCGGTAGGGCTCGCCTTGCCACAGCGGTGCAACGCTGGGGCGCTGGCGGGCCGCAAACTGGCGCGCGCAGCGCAGCTGCAGCTCGCGCGAATCGCTGACGGAAAAAAACACAAACGGAAATGCGCCTGGTTTGTCGTCGCGCACGGCCGCATCAATGCTTGCGATTTGCGTTGCGTAATCACCCCACTGACAGGCATGCAGCTCGACCCAGAAACGCGCTCCCAGGACGTACTCATAGGCCGGATTGAGAGCAAGGACCCGGCGAAAGCACGCGCTCGCCTCGGCCGGCCGGGCGAGCTGCGCCAGCGCGCGCCCGCACAAAAACAGGATCGTGGGATCGTCGGGTTGGAGATATGCGGCCGCTTCGAGGACGGACAGCGCCTCTTGGTTGCAGCCTCGGTCCAGAAGTATCCGGCCGCGCCCGATCAACGCACCCATGGTTTGGGGCGAGATTGACAGAGCCCGATCGTAACAAACCAGTGCTTCGTCGAAGCGGCCCTGCTGCGCAAGCGCGTCGCCCAGACTGGCATAGGCAAGGGGTCGCTCGGGCCGCAAGGCGAGCGAGCGTCCGATGAACTCGGCGCCCTCGGCCGGGCGGCCCGTCTGGGTCAGCACGACACCGAGCAGATGCAAGGCATGGGATTGATTGGGATCGAGGCGCAACACCTCGCGATAAGCCGATTCCGCCTCCGCCAGGCGTCCGAGCCGATGGCAATCCACCGCCTGCTTGAGCGGCCGTTCAAGCGCGGCCAGCACGGCGTTACGGCCCGGTCTTTTTCGCGGCCCTGAGTTCCAGGGCCCGCGCCCGGTATTCGTCCACGAAATTTTCAATCCGCGTGCGTGCGATTTTCGTGAACGGGTCCGCCGTGCCGACCTTGGTGAATACGCCAATGTGCTCGTAACGATCGAGAATCTGGCCATTCACTTCGAAAAGTCCGAGATTGTCCTCGGCGCATTTGTCGAAAGCGGCGGAACGCTCCTTGAGGTCGCTCTGCAACTTGGAGCGGTCTGCCTCCACTTCCCTGAGGTTCACCGCCATTTCGCGAAAGCGCGCCACCAGCTCCGTGGTCCGTTGCTTGAGTTGCTCGAGACTCTTTTCAGCCGCCTCCTTGCCCGCGGTCAACTGTGCGAATTGAGCGGTCGATCCTCCGGCGCGTGATTTCAACGCGTCGCGCTCCTTTTTCACCGCTGCGAGTTCGGCCTGGGCGGTGTCGAGATCCTTCTTCACCTGTGTCGCTTGCGCTTGCAACGCGGTTTTTTCCGCCGCGAGCTGCTGATATTGCTGCATGAACTTCTGGGTCTCGCCGCCGCTGCGCTGGGTCTGCGCCTGCGCGCAAGGCATCGCGAAGAGCTCCATGATCACCAGCATTGCCGTCGGCAACATGATGAAGCTGTGCAGGCTGTGGTTCATTGTCATGCCCTCCTAGAAGCGGGTGCTTACGTCAAACTGCAAGGTGTCGACGCCGAATCTCGGGCCGTCGATTTCGTTGGCACTCAGATAACGCAGGCGCAGCCACACGCGATTCGCGACGCCGTAATCGCCGACGAAGTAGTAACCCCTGGCATTGGTGCCGCCGAAGTAGTGGAAATCCGAATCGGTGAATCCGTCGATCACCGCGTCGCCTTGCAGGTAGCGATAACCGATGAGCGCGCGCCAATTGCCCGGGACCAACACCGTCGGATCGCCGAAGCTCACCTCCCCCTGATAGCCCGTCGTTCGCGGGGTGACGTAGAAGCCCGTGTTGGCCTCCACTTGCGCTTCGTGGAAACCAAGATTCCTCACGGCGTCCCCGGTGACCGTCAACACATACCTGCCGATGCCGAGCGTATAGGTTGCGTTCACGTTCGCGAGGCGGAATTTCGCGGCCAATGCGAACAGATTCGTGGTCGGGTCGGCGAGATTCGCGATATCGAACACCGTGTTGCCATAGCGCAGAAACGTGGGCGCCGTAAAGTTGAAAAGACCGGGGCTGCCCGGCGGGTTTAGGCGCCCGGTAACGTTGAAGTAATCATAGAACGCGCCGGTGAAGCGTAGGCGCTGCGCCTCTCCCCATCGAACATTCGCCCCCAGTTGGGCGGCGGCCAACCACTTGTCTTGCGCTGAGAACTGAATCTCCTGGACCGGATGCGCACCGACGGTGAAGAACATGTGCGATTGTTCGGCAGAGCCGTCCCCCAAGCCGAAGCGCCCCGTCGCGGCGAGGCCGGTGAAGGTCAAGTCCTTGTGGAATATCAGGTCGGTGGGTGTCTGGTATGGATTCAAGAATCGGCCGCCGACGACCGTGAGCCACGGAAATTTTTGTGCGTTGCGTTCGTCCAATCGGATATAAAGCTCATCGAGTCCGAATTGATACGGCGCGGTTCCATCGACCGTCTGGGTTTCGGACACCAGATCGCTGGTGTTTCCCGTCACCACGCGCATGCCCGCCGTCAGTGAATCGCTGAGATCCGATTCCACGCCGAGGCGCGCGCGTCCACGAAAGCGAACGCGTGTTTCGTTGTCGTCCAGGAAGGCATTCTGACCGGCCTTGGCGATCGAGCCGGCCTGATTGATCGCAAAATAGTTGAAAAACTGGTCGTGCGCATTCGTTCCGTCGTATAGCAAGCCCTCCTGGCGGAGCGTCACTTCACCGGATAGGCGCGTTCGTGTCAGCCAATCGGCGAGCGCGCCCGGTACGCCCCATTTTTCGGTTTTCGCTTCGTTGATGACATCCGCGACCACGCCGGGTTTGACCTCGTCGGCCACCTGCTTGGCGATCTCATCTTTGACGATTTGCGGTACATATGGCACGCGCACGGCGCCTTCGTCGGCCTTGGCCACCGCCGCGGCATCCGCGGCAGCTTTGTCCTGCGCGGCCTTGACCATTTGAGCGGCCTTCTCGCGGCTGATGACACCTTGGTCGACCAGGGCCTGCAGCAGATTGACGACGGTATTGCGCAATTCCTCGAGCGACTGGCGCTCGTCCGCCGCGCGGCATGCGATTGCGGGCGCAAGCGTGAACGCCAACAAGGCGACCGCCGGCCACAATACTTTCGCGTTGAACATGATCAAACCTCCCTCCGGGCTTTTTAATTCGGAAATGAAAATCTTCAGAAGACGACGCGCAGGTTCACTTGCTCCGGCATGCCCGGCGGCGGCGCATCGCCCAACGTGGTAATCGACGACAATGCCTTGTCGACGCACTCATCGACCCGCGCATTGCCGGTGGTCGTCGTTAACTTGATCTGCTTCACACGGCCATCGGCCGCGACGACGATACGAGTCGATACGGACCCCTTGGCCGACTTGGTGCACGGCGCGGTCGCCAACCTTTCCTTGATCGTGTCGCGCAGTCGATTTGTGTACCAGGCAAATGGCGCGGTGCCGCTGCCGCCAATCAGATCGCTGCCACCGCGACGCGCGGCCAGCCCGAATGCATCCCCGCCGGCGCTGCCGTCTGCGTCGATGCCCAGCGCCTGGTCCGGCGCCTGATCCGGCTGCTGATCCGGAGGCGGGTCCGGCACGTCCTTGGGCAGTGGCTCCGGGGTCTTCTGGGGCGGCGGTGGTGGCTGATCGGGCGGTGGCGGTGGCGGCGGTCGAATGATATGGACTGTTTGTACGAGCCGTGGCGGTTTCGAGCCCTTGAGCGACATCATCGTCTCGACGAACCAGACAAAACCCGCAATCAACAAGATCGCGATTACGCCCCCACCGAGGCGCGAGGCGAGGCGACGCTGGGCTCCCTTGTCGGCCATGGGATCGCGCTACTTTGTGAGCCGTTGGGTCACTAACCCAAGTTGAGTGATCTCGAGCCGTCCCACGACATCGAGCACGTCGATCACGCGCTGATATGCGATCGTGGAGTCGGCCTTGACGATGACCGGCAGATTCGGGTTGGCCGCCTTGGCGTTGCGCAGCAGATTCTCGAGTTCCGGAAGGCTGACCGGATACGTGTCCAGATACATCGTCCCGTCCGCCGTCAGGGTGATCGCCTTGGTCTGCGGTTTCGCCAGCGAAGGCGTGTCGCTGGCCTTCGGCAGATTGACCTTGATGCCCTGCACTGACGCGGTGGTCATGATGATGAAGATGACCATCAGCACATAGGCAAGATCTAGCATGGGGGTGATGTTGATGTCGTCGTAGACATCCTTTTCGCCGCTGTCGATGGATCCGGACACGGTCGCGGCCTCAGCTGTACTGCTCTGCGACGCGCGTGACGAATTCGTCCACGAAAACACGGTTGTCCGCCGTGATCGCCTTGATACGCGTGTTGAGCCAGTTGTAACCAAACAAAGAAGGAATCGCGACCGCGAGACCTGCGACAGTCGCGGCCAACGCGGCCGCCGTACCCGGCGCAATGGCGTTGACGTTCACATCGCCTGAAAGCGCAATGGCCGCAAAGGTGATCATCACGCCGATGACGGTGCCGAGCAGGCCTAGAAACGGTCCGCCGGAAATGGCAATGGTCAATAGGACCATCTGACTCGAGAGAGTCTGCTGCAAACGCGTCATCGATGAATCCATTGCCGCGCGAATGGCGTCCATCGACTGCGGCGACAGCGTCGTGACGCGTTGCGCGCTGACCGTTTGGCCGCCAATGCGCTTGTTCAGCTCGAACACGCCGTGGTGATAGAGCCGGTAGAGCGTCGATGCACCGTATTTGTTCTGATCCTGCGCGAGGTCGGCCATGGAAGGGGCCGCGGCGATGAGATCTTGCTCTTCCGACGACGTAGATGGCTTGTCAAGCACGGTTGGATCGCCGCTCAGGCGGCGAAACTCCTGAAGAAAGCGTGCGTTGGCACGTTCGACGCGCGCCAGGAAGATGGCTTTGAACACCATGATGAGCAGGGAGACCGCGAGCATCGCCATGCAAATTCCGATCACCACCCAACCGTCGATGGTCAGATTTTTCGCGATGGTGCCGAAGTAAGACGCCTGGCTCCCACCTTCCTTCTGCCCGTCCGGACCGTATACGACCAAGTTGGCATCCATGCCCTGGGCGCGCGCCGATGCCTTGATCCAATCCGCCGATCGCACGACCTTGGATACCTCGACCTCGTCGACGTCGCCCGTCAAGAACGCCTTGCCATCAGCGGAACCGATCCTGAACGTGCCTCCCAGCTCGGCCACAGTAACCGGAGCGCTTGCCGTGGGGAGTCCATCGACATAGAGCGTGAGCTTGCCGCTGCCTATCGTCAGTGCAACGTGATGCCACTGATTCAAGGATAGGTCGCTCGCCTGCGTCACGGTGACGGGTGCGCCGTCGAGGGCGGCGCGCGCGACCATTTTTGACCCGTCGATCGCCAGCTCGAGGAACTTGCCTTGATCGGCCAATGCAAACACGGTGGCCTGCTGGGCTTGCTCAATTCTCAGCCACGCCGAGGCGCTCAACCCTTGGGTGGGAAGCAACCGCAGGGATGCGGTTGCCGGCACCGTAATCGTTTCCTTGCCGGAAAACTTGGCACCCCCACCGATCAGCGAGGCCGGCGTCAAGGCGGCGTTGGATGCGGACGGGTTGTTCTTGTAGGCCGTCAGGTCCAGAGGAAGGCCACTGGCCTCCGACAGCGGCAGGACCAAAACCTGGGCGGCATCGTAGGTGCCGGACGGATCCGCCGCATTCGGTGCATCGGGGTTGCCGTAGTAGGCGTAAATCTTGTCGCTTTTCGCCCCGCCGGTAATTTGGGGCACACGCACCCACAACAGCGCCATCTGGTTCTGGACGTCGTACTTCTCAAAATGAAACTTGAGCGGTGTCTTGTCGTCGCCCGCGACCACGCGAAAATCAGAGCCATCAGGCTTGGTATCGTTGAAATAGCTGAAATTCGCCAATGAGAGGCGAATCAGCACCGGAACGTCGAGCGGCGTGCCGGCGACATCGGCGCCCGTGGCCGAGAGATCGAGGCCGATTTCCTTGCGATATTTCCAATCGTTGTTCCACCAGGACGCAGCCAAAGCCACCACGGGAATCAGTATCGCGGCAATTGCGATCAGACCGGCGCCACGCTTCATCAGGCTTCAATCCTTTTGGGGGAGATTACTTCCAGCATCCCATTATTGTTAATGGTTCCCGTGATGGTTGTGTTACAGCCGCCACCTTGCTTCTAGGGCCGGAAGTCAAGGCGCCGCAGCTTTTTGGCGCTTGAGGCATTCGATGTCATCTTGCTTGCAATTCTCATCGCCCAGCCCGGTCACGAACACGTCGAGCCAGCTCAGAGCCGTTTGCGCCAAGGGAACCGTTTCCTTGGCGGCATTCGCCTCGTTCACGGACGAGGTGCTGCTGTTTGTGGCGCCGGCGACGACAGCCGATACGCCGGACAAGCTGGCGCCCAAGCTGCTCAGGTCGGACGGCACGCCCGTTGCCGTGCCCCCGAAATTGATGTTGTCGATACCGATTACGTGCGCCGCCGCAATATTGATGTTTCCGGCGGCGCCAATGCCGGCATCCCCCGCATTGACCGTGCCGACCGGTGCATCCAGATCCACATCGCCCGGGGAAACGCTGGGATTGGTTTGGATGGTCCGAATTCCCGATCCCGCGGAAAGCGACCCGCCAAAGTTCAACGTGACCACGCCCTGCTTGTCCACCGAGACGGTGGGGGGCGGGACCGACAAGGAGGACTTCGAGCCGTTGCCGGCATCGATGCTGCCTTCGTCCGACCAAATGAGAATATTTCCGCCGCCCAGCGTGAACACCCGCGACTTATTCACATTCACATCGCCTTGGGTGTAAATGTTCACGCTGCCGGCTCCCTGAGCGACGATACCCAGGCTCGATGCCGGCTTGGGGGTGATCGACGGGGGCGGATTGGCGAGTCCGACGTCGATCTTTCCGCCCGGAACCAAGATCGAAATGTTGCCGCCGCTGTCGGTGTAGATTTGGCTGGAAGTCAGCGTCAAATTTCCCGCATAGGGGGAAGCTGTACTAGCGGCGCTCGAGCGGCTCCCCGGGAACAGCGCATCAATCGCGTTATAGCCCTGCTGGAATCCGACACCGGAGCCTGAATTCGCCGCGCGGCCGGACAGCAGCAACTCATGAAAGAATACATTGTCGACCAGCGCAGTTTGCTGACTCGCGGAGAGGCCGGAGAATTGTCCTTCGGCCTGCGTGAAGCTCAGGCCGGAAGTACCCTCGATCGATTCCACATAGTTGGTGAGCTCGGCCTGATAGGTTGCCGAGGGCGCGATGATCTGAGTCACGAATCCCGACAGGTCAGCGCCCTGCGTACCGTACCCCACCATCAAGGTGGCATTCGCGCCCTGCGAAGTCGGCAAATTCGCATTGACGAGATTCCCCAGCGTCACAAGCCCACCGCCAAAACCGAAATTGAGATTCCGCCCTGCCAGCACATCGATGCTGCCTGGACCTCCCAATTGAATTCCCCCGAGCGATTGGTTGCCCGCGCTCACGCTTGTGAGGTCGCGGCCCGCCGAGATCAGCGTAACGTCGCCGGCCGAGGTGTTCTGCCCGGAATAACCGAGATTGACGATGTCGCGCCCGGCAACGATGTCCGCGGCCTTGGGGATCGAAAAACTCACGCCGGTGATGTCGCGGCCCGCGGTGACGAGCGCCGGGTTCGAATCTCCGGTGTGAATGACACCTTGGAACGGCACGATCCCGGTACCCGGCAGCGACGGGTCGGCCGCCGTCGGAACCGTACTGAGAAATGCGTCGGAGAGGGTGAATTTATTGTTGCTGCCGGTCCCGGCCGCAATATCGCGCGCGGCGAACAGCGAGAGTTGGCCGTCACTCGCCGGGGCGAGATTCGGGCCGCCGCTGACGACGATATCCCCCTGCAGCGCTTGCACGGCCAAGTTCGGCGGTGCCACCAGCAGGGACGTAGCGCCTACGCGGACCTCGTTCGCGCCCAACAAAGTGGCCATCGCGCCCGCGCCGCTTGTCGAGGCATCGAGCTCAATCGTCACCGCGCCGCTGGTGCTCGAGAGGTTGACCGCCGAGTGAGGCCCATAAGTCAAAAACCCGCCGCCCAGGGTCGAATCCTGCAGTGCGCTGGGTTGCTGTACCAGCGTCGGATTGTAAATCGCATCGATCTGTACGCCGTTGCGCGCCCACACGGAAATTTGTGCGTTGTCCAGAGCAATCGACGAACCCACCGGCGTACCGCCGGTCGTGCCGAGCCGCGGCGAGATTCTGGTCGGAACGAGACCGCCGCCGGCGATCACGGTACCCACACCGTCCGCCACGAATAGCTGCGCGCTGCCGATATCACCGCCCGCGGTGATCGACAATCCCCCGCCGGCGCCGTACATGGCCGCCTTACCGTCCACGGTATTGTCACCGGCAACAAGGCTGTCGGCGGTCGCCGCGGACAGATCCTTGATGTTCGATCCGGCGGTCACCGTCACGTCGCCGCCGCCGAGCGCGCCCACATTCCAGTCGAAGGCGCCATAATCGATCCCGTATTGTGCGGGGATCCCTAGAGTGCCCTGACGCAGCTGCCAACCGGTCACGCTGAAATTGCCGCCGTCGCTCTTGGGGAACGAGACGCCCACCGGTGATCCCACCACATCGCCCCCGGCAATGACCCGCACGTTGCCGCCGTTGCTACCGAAATTCTGAATCAGCACGCCGCTGTTGTAAGGGACCGGTCCTAAGACGTTGGCCGGCGCAAAACCTGCCGTATACACCGCGGCCCCCCCGCCGCTACCCGATGCAAACACCACATTACCCGCGGCGGCCAGATTGATGTCGCCGGTGCCGGTGCGCACGACCGACGGTCCAACGCCATCCGTCGAGCCATCGGCAGCCTGGCTCGAAGCGAGGAGCGTCAAATTGGCCGCACTGCCTTTGACCACCGACAGAGGATTGGCGCTGTTGGTATCCGCACCGGCCACGAAGCTGAAGGACGCCGATGGCAGCGTGCTGAGAACCATCAATCCGGAGTTCGGGTCGGTGAGGAAGCCGTCAGAGAAGGTGCCATTGATGTTGATCGAGCCGGCTGCGCGCACCGAAACATTGATGATCTGCGGTGATGGCGACAAGCCATAAAAGCCTGGATCGCTGTAGGTGCTCAAGTCCGTTAATCCCTGTAACGTCAACGCCTCGACCTTCGAATCCCGCAATTCGACTCCTGCCTGAACCGACAGGGGCGTGCCGCCGCTGGCCAGCCGCGTCGCGATTCCCGCCGCCGCGTTCGTCAGGAAGTTTGATGCAGAGTTGATCGCGTTTGCCAAATCCGCGTTGACTGTGGCCGCCGTCGTTTGCAGCGTCGTCACCGCGTCGATAGCGACCTGACCGACGCGGCTGACGTCGGCGCCGATCCCCGTAGAGCCGACGTTAATGGCAACATCGGTGCCATCGACTGTGGCCGGCGCACGCAGGATGAGTTGGCCCATCTGGTTCGTACCCGCCGTCGTAATGACGCTGCCCGGAGCCAAACTGATGGAACAATTCGCGCACGTCGAATTGATCTGGATCTCGCCGCCGAGTTCGGTCATACCGGTGC
>Ga0210384_10001997_pt1 | contig 25904 bp, 24 predicted proteins | sample IncBWH2MmetaG_FD_160574 | JGI IMG/M metagenome (GOLD analysis project Ga0210384, IMG submission 160574) | Forest soil microbial communities from Barre Woods Harvard Forest LTER site, Petersham, Massachusetts, United States - Inc-BW-H-2-M | ecosystem: Environmental > Terrestrial > Soil >...
ATCTCACAGAATTTCTTTGTTTTCGACGCGACGACAACGCTCTTCTCCGCCGACGTATTCGCGGAGAAGGAAAATACGGTTCGTTAAAAATGGAGCGCCTGACGGGCATACCGCCGGGCGCTCGCGCTGGCTCGAGAATACGTGGCTGATTTAGCCCGCCGCGACCTTCTGCGGCGACACGCTGACTGCGAGCTTGCCGTAGCGGTCCGTGAACGCCGCGGTGTCGATCTCCTCGAGCTGGATCGCGCCGCTCATGACGCCCTTCTTCCATTCCTCATGCTCGGGATCGTGCCGAAACTCCGGCATCACTTCCCTGGCGAACAGCTCCAGCGATTCGCAGATATCCGCATGGGTGTTCTTGCCGGCCTGGTTGAGCAGGATCACCTGATCGATATGCGAGGCGCGGAAGCGCCGCAGCTTTTTCGCAATCGTTTCCGGCGAGCCGATCAGGCCGCCGCGCAGCGCCGCCTCCTGTGCTTCCGGATTTTCGCGCTTCCACTTGTTGTACTCGTCCCACATGTTGACCGTGCCCGGCGCCGGACGCGCCCGGTTCTGGCCCTGGCCGTAATAACGCAGCGCGAACTGGAAGAAGGTGGCGCCATCGGCGCGCCGGCGCGCTTCCTCGTCGGTCTTCGCGCACATGAAGAACGACACCAGGGCCATGTTCGGGTTGATCTCGTAGTCGGCGAGCTTCTTCAGCCGCTTGGTGATGGCGTTGTAATAGGCATGCACCCAGGCATGCGCCGCATCGGCACTGACGAACTGGAAGCCGAGCGCGCCAAACCCGTTCTGGCCCGCTCGCTCGATGGTCGGCAATTGCGAGCAGGCCATCCACAGCGGCGGATGCGGCTTCTGCACCGGCTTCGGCACGACATTGCGCAGCGGAATGTCGAAATATTTGCCGTGATGCTCGGTGCCGACCTTGGTGAACATCGGGAAGATCGCCTGGACTGCCTCCTCGAACACCTCGCGCTTGGTTTCCATGTCGCGGCCGAATGGCGTGAGCTCGGTGATCGAGGCACTTTCGCCCATGCCGAATTCGCAGCGGCCGTTGCTCAGGAGATCGAGCACCGCGACGCGCTCGGCGACGCGAGCGGGATGGTTCGTCGTGAGCTGGAAGATGCCGTGGCCGAGCCTGATCTGCTTGGTCCGCTGGCTCGCCGCGGCGAGGAAGGATTCGGGCGCCGGCGAATGCGAATATTCCTCGAGGAAATGGTGCTCGACGACCCAGGCGTAGTCATAGCCGCAGCGGTCGGCGGTCTCGAGCTGTGTCAGGGCATTCTGGTAGAGTTTCAGCTCGTCGCCCTCGACCCACGGGCGCGGCAGTTGCAGCTCATAGAAGATGCCGAATTTCATGACGTCTCTCCCGGGACCACCTTGTTTTTCGGTCAGTGTAATCGGCACGCGGGCCCTGTCTAGCGGCGGTTGCGCATACCAATTCCGCGCCGCGGAAGTCGACTTGATCGGAACTGCCGAATGATTAATTTGGGGGCTTGCGAGTCGCAATCCGCGGGCTCCTCTCCCTCAAGGCGCATGACCAATTTCTCTCCGCACCAGGATGCCGCGCTCAAAGCCGTTGCCGACTGGCTGAAAGCAAAACCCGGCAAGAGCGGCACGCCGCCGGTGTTCCGCCTGTTCGGCTTTGCCGGCACCGGCAAGACCACGCTGGCGCGGTACATTGCTGATGGCGTTGACGGCGAGGTGAAATTCGCAGCCTTCACCGGCAAGGCGGCGCTGGTGATGCGCAACAAGGGCTGCGACAACGCGTCGACCATTCACTCGTTGATCTATCGCGCGCGGGAATCGGGCGTAGAGCAGCCGAGCTTCGAGCTGTGGGACGACGCGCCGGCGTCCAAGGCGAAACTCATCGTGATCGACGAATGCTCGATGGTCGACGCCGAGATGGGCCGCGACCTGCTGTCGTTCGAATGTCCGCTGCTGGTGCTGGGCGATCCTGCGCAGCTGCCGCCGATCCAGGGCGCCGGCTTCTTCACCTCAAGCGATCCCGACGCGATGCTGACCGAGGTGCATCGCCAGGCGCAGGACGATCCGATCGTGCGGATGTCGATGGATGTGCGCGAGGGCCGCGAGCTCGACATCGGCCGCTATGGCGAGAGCGAGGTGGTGTCACGCTCCGAGCTCGATCCAGACAAGGTGATGAACGCCGACCAGGTGCTGGTCGGGCGCAACAACACCCGCCGCGCCTACAACATGCGGATGCGCCAGCGCCAGAACATCGAGGAAGCGCTGCCGGTCGCCGGCGACAAGCTCGTCTGCCTGCGCAACAACCGCAAGAAAGGCCTGTTCAATGGCGGGCTGTGGCGGGTGAAGGCGCGCACGCCATCGCGCTCGAAGACCTCGCGCATCCTCAGCCTACGGCTGTCGCCGGACGAGGAATTCCAGCACAAGGTGACGAAAGTCTCGGTGCGCCAGGATTGTTTCGAGGGCGGCATCGAGCAGATCCCCTGGGAGCAGCGCAAGCCCTATGACGAGTTCGACTACGGCTATGTGCTGACCGTGCACAAATCGCAGGGCTCGCAATGGGACGACGTCGTGCTGTTCGATGAGAGCTTTGCGTTCCAGGACAGCCGCGCAAGGTGGCTGTACACGGGGATTACGCGGGCGGCGAAGAGGTTGAGCATCGTGGTGTAGCGGCGCCACACATTCGACCTCATCCTGAGGAGCCGCGAAGCGGCGTCTCGAAGGATGGGCCACGGGCCTCATGGTTCGAGACGCGCTACGCGCTCCTCACCATGAGGGATGAACAGCTACTTACCCGCAAAGTAAAAATCCTCGCGTCCCGGCGGCGAGCCGTAGGTGAACGGCTGCTGCTCGTGCTTGGTCGCGGTCCAGACGTCGTCGCGGACGATGTCGAACAGCTTTCGCACCTCGACATGCTCCTTGATGTCATGCGCCAGCGCGGTCGCGAACGGGCTGTCCTTGCCCTCGCCGTCGAGGGCGGTCTCGCCGTGCTTGGCGGCATAGACGACCATGAAGCCGGCGGACGGCTCGATGTCTGAAAAGCCCTTGTCGACCAGTTTCAATTCCAGCGTATGCTTCATGGTCGAGGCAAAGGGATTGTCGCGGCAGGCATCCAGGATCACGAGCCGCAAGCCTCGCGCGCCGCCGACGGTCGCGATCACCTGCTCCAGCGCCACCGCCTCGATCTCGGCGTCCTTGTCGACGGCGAGCTTGGCATCGACCGGCACCAGATAGTTCACGCCGCCGACTTCGAAGCCATGGCCTGCATAATAGATCACGGCCCAGTCGGCCTTCTCCGCATCGGCGGCAAAGGCCTTGAGAGACTCGAAGAACTTGTCGCGGGTGAGATCGTTGGCGAGCGTCACGGTCTGAAAACCGAGGCCTTTCAGCTGGTCGGCAAGCAGCTTGGCATCGCGCGGCGGGTTGTCGAGCGGATGCACGTTCTTGTAGGCGCCGTTGCCGATCAGGAGCGCGATGCGGCGGCCCGTGGCTGCGCCGGGTCCGCCCTCGGTTAGCGCAGCCAGGCGCTCCTGCGCGGTTTTCCTCGCCATCACGACGTCGATGTCGTCATATTTCGTGAGCGCGACGGCCGCCGAGCGATAGTCCGCCCGCGCCTGGGTCAGGTCGCGCCGCCGCTCGAAGAGCTGGCCGCGGCCGACATGGGCGCGCACATTATTCGGGTTGAGGGCCAGGATCGCGTTGTAGTCCTTCAGCGCCGCATCCATATTGCCCCTGGCCAGATAGACATCGGCGCGGTTGGCCATCACATACTGGTTCTTCGGATTGATGTTGATCACCACATTGCATTCGGCGATCGCTTCGTCGAACTTGCCCATCGCGCCATAGGTAATGCAGCGGTTGGAGTGAAGCTGCGGCGCGTTCGCATCGATCTTCTCGGCGGCCGCGAAATCGGCGATGGCGGCGTCATAGTCCTTGTTCAGGGTCTCGACGCGCCCGCGATTGGTGTAGCCGACCAGCATGTTCGGCGCCCATCGGATCGCCGCGGTGAAATCATCGAGCGCGCTCTGCAGCGCGCCCTTGCGCAGATAGAGCGTGCCGCGATCATTGTAGGCCGCGCCGAAATTGGAGCGCTTCTGCAGCGCGAGGTTGTAGTCGGCCAGGGCCTGGTCATCCTGGCCCTTGTGCTGATAGGCCCAGCCGCGCATCACCAGGGTTCCGGCGTTGTCGGGATCGGCGTCGAACGCCGAATTGTAGGCGACAATCGCCTTGTCGATGTCACGACGCGCCATGAAGCCGTTGCCGCGGACATTGAGGGCGACGGCGAGGTCCTTGCCCGTGAGCGTGCCGCCGGCGAGCAGCTTTTCACAGGACACAAGCCGGGTCTTCAGGTCGTTCTGCCGGTCCTGGCAGACCGTGATGTCGTCGGCAAGCTGCGGATCGGCCGCGGCCGAAACCACGATCGAGAGCAGGGTCAAGCTCGCAAGGCAGGTGGCGCGCAACATCGGCAGAAATGCTCCGGCACAACGAAGATTTGTCGGTCAATGCGGACTGCGGTTCATTCCGGAACGGATTTCGCCATTCCGCCGGCCGGGCGCTGAATTGGGCATTAACGCCCTGATCATAGGCGATTTATTCACGGAGTCGTGTCTGTCCGCCGGTAACAATGGGGCGTCCGTCCCGTACTTATGGATGCACGAAAGCGCTTCCGGCCGATTGTGAAGCCGATGCGGAGCGCCTTACACTAGCGCCAGATCCGACACCCACCCCTTCCAGGTTCCCAACGAGGACATGCCATGAGCCAGTTCAGCCGCCTTGCGCTCTCTGCCGCCGCCATCGGCGCTCTCGCAATCGCCGCCTTCGTCGTCGTCCCGTCGCGCGCCGCCGAGGAGGCGGTCGTGATCCCCGCGCCCACGTCGGATGTTGCGGCGTCCGACGGCTTGCAGACCGCCGTGGTCTCGGGCGGCTGCTTCTGGGGCGTGCAGGGCGTGTTCCAGCACACCGCCGGCGTGGTCAACGCCGTCTCCGGCTATGCCGGCGGCAGCCAGATGACCGCGACCTATGAGCAGGTCTCGACCGGCTCGACCGGGCACGCCGAGTCGGTTCAGATCAAGTTCGACCCGAAGAAGATTTCCTATGGCAAGATCCTGCAGATCTTCTTCTCGGTGGCGCACGATCCGACCCAGCTCAACCGCCAGGGCCCGGACTCCGGCACGCAATATCGCTCGGCGATCTGGACTACCTCCGACGACCAGAAGAAAGTGGCGGAGGCCTATGTCGCCCAGCTCAATGGCGCCAAGGTCTATGCCAAGCCGATCGTGACCAAGATATCGGCGCTGCAAGGCTTCTTCCCGGCGGAGGCCTATCACCAGGACTACCTGACGCTGCACCCCAACCAGGCTTATATTGCCTATAACGACCTGCCGAAGGTCGAGAACCTGAAGAAACTGTTTGCTCAAAATTACATCGAGAAGCCGACGCTGGTGGCCAACGCGAGCGTTTCGAACTAACTGCTTCCGAAGCGCGATGAGTATCATCGCGCTTCAGTCTATTGTTTGCGCATAATCTTTCGGAAAACCGCTGCACACTTTTCCGGATCATGCGCCTGATTGAGGGAGTATCCATGTCCGACACCAAAGCAACCGACAAGGTCGTCAAGAGCGAAGCCGAGTGGCGCAAGGAATTGACGCCGATGCAGTACGCGGTCTTGCGCGAGAAGGCGACCGAGCGGCCGTTCACGGGCGAGTACGAGTATGAGACCAAACCCGGCACCTATGTCTGTGCCGGTTGCGGTCAGACCCTGTTCGAGTCCGATGCCAAGTTCGACTCCGGCTGCGGCTGGCCGAGCTTCACCCAGCCGGCCGCGGAAAGCCATGTCGACGAGGAGCACGATCATAGCCACGGCATGATCCGCACCGAGGTCCTGTGCTCGAAATGCTCGGGCCATCTCGGCCATGTCTTCAATGACGGCCCCGGCCCCACGGGCCTGCGCTACTGCATCAACTCGGCAGCGCTGAAGCACAAGCCCAAATAGACGATCCGTCCATATCGAACGCGATTGGAACCCCGCGCGACCAAGGGCTGGTCGCGCGGGGTTTTGTTTTGGCGGGTCCCCTTCCCGCCTGCGCCGCGCACCCCTCCCCGCAAGGAACACATATGCAAAATTCAAAACGCCTGCTGCTTCGCCTCGTTCTTGGCCTCGGCGTCGCCGGCTTCATCATGGAGAGCATCGTGATTCAACCTGCCTACGCCGCCGAAAAAGTGTCGCTGTTCAAGGTCATTACCAGCAAGGACGAAGTGCTCATCGGCATTCCCGAAGGAGAATTGGCGAAGATGGACGGCACTGCCGGCGGCGTTGCCAAGACGCTGGTGGCCAATGGCTCGCTAAGCGTCTGGCAATATGCCGTGCGCAAATCGGCGAGCGGCGACCTCGAGCAGGCGCCGCTGCACAGGATCGGACTGATCGCCAAGGATTCGCTGCGCGTCGAACCCTATGCAAGCCCGCTGAAGGTGCTGCCGATCGAAGACGGACAGCAATAGCCCTTGGCCCTCGGCGCAGTCACTGCCAACAATCGAGCCGGGACTTACCGCCAGAAATATGCTTTCTTCACAGGCGGCGCGGTGAGGTCTCGCCGGCCGCCTGTTGTGCTTACCGTTCGCTTGGAGGGTGCCATGTCGCTTGGGATGATCCTGATTATTCTCGTGATCATTTACCTCTTGGGCGGCTTCAGCGGGCGGTTTGGCGGCTATGGCTACGGAATGGGCCACTCCGGAATGGGAATCGGCGGCGTAATTCTTGTCGTACTGCTCGTCCTGCTCCTGCTCGGCAAGCTATGAATCATGCAACCTATTGATATTACATAGGTTGTTTGTTTACTGTTAGATTCACGTTTTGGACCGACAGGATTCGCAATTCTGTCAAACAGGCCTATATTAGGGGTCGAAATGACATGCTCGGCGGCCGCCGGTAGTGGCTTTGCTGCCGGCCCACCTCAAACCCGCTCGCGCAAGCGCCAAAAAGACATGAGGCCATCGACCATGCGTCCACTGCGTCCGTTCAACTTCAACACCTCCGCCGAACTCTTCCCCGCCGCGATTCGCAAGAAGAAGCGTGCCGGGTTTGCCTATCGGCGTTTCGGCACCGCGGCAGAAGCTGTTCGCTTCGCGATCGAGGAGTTGCCGGCGGATTCGCTCAATGGCGCCTATCTGCAGGTCGAGGAAGCGCGCTTCGACCAGAGCGGCATCCGTTCGCTGTATGAGAGCGAGTCGTTCCCGCTGCCGCGCCGGCCGCGCAAGCCTGAGCCTGCCGCCGCCAGCGACAAGGACGCTGCGTAAGCTTTTTGCTTTTGTGAAACGCGCCCTCGGACATCGGTCCGGGGGCGTTTTCTTTGGTGGGGTCAGTAGGGCTGCTTCTCCAGCCAGCGCCTGAGCAGCCGCGCATTGCGCATGTTGGCGCGGAACAGCACGTCGATGGCGTCGCCCGCAACCGGCACCGTGCCTACCACGCCCTGGAACGCGACATTGCCGAGCATCCGCGCGGTGATATGCCAGGGCGCGCCAAGCGCGCGGGCTTCGTAGACCAGCCAGAGCGAGAGGCCGGTTGCGATGATGTCGCCAACGATCGGGATCAGGCCGACGATGCCATCGACGCCGTAGCGGATTTTCGTGCCCGGCACCATGAAGGCGACGTCGAGCAGCTTGGCCATGGCCTCCAGTCGCTTGAGCCGCTGCTCGCGCGTGAGCTGGCCGAACGGGTTCATCGTGGAATGGCGAAAATCGAAATGAACGCCGCCGAAGAACGGCCGCGGCGTTTCCTGCGGAATCTCCCGCCCGTCCTGGTCGATGATTTTGCCGCGCGCTTCCGCGGCGGAAAAATCAGCGCGGGCGGCGTGGGCGTGACCGAAAGCGTGTTTGTTTGCCATGACCATCAGATGGTAACGCGCCTGCCGAGTGCAAGTTGCTTTATTTTCCGCGCGCCGCCGTCGGCGTCAGACCGAAGCGGCGACGGAAGCAGCGGTTGAAATAGGAGAGATCGTTGAAGCCGCATTCGAAGGCGATATCGCTGATGCGCCCTTCCTTGCGGGCGAGCAAATCGGCAGCCTTACGCATTCGTAATTCATTAAGCCGCGTGGTGAAGCTGGCGCCGGCTTCATACAGGAGCTCGTTGACATAGCGCTCCGACAGGCCCGCCTCGGCGGCGAGTTTCTGCGCGGAAAAATCCGGCTCCGAGAAGCGCCGCTGCAGGATCGTCAGCACCGCCTTGAGCCGCACGGCTCGCAAGCCGCCGCGCTGAGCTTCCACCGCGAGATCGCCGCTTGCGCCAAGGCCGATGGCTGCGAGATCGAGCAAATGCGCGGCGATCGCCATGCCGGCTTCTTCGACTGCTGCGGGATGCTTGAGCAGGAGATCGCTGTAATCCATGGCGAGCGAGAGGGCGCCGCCCGGCTCCAGCTCGCGTCCGACCATCGCCTCGACGCCGGGCACCATGGCCCGCAGCGTCTCCATCGGAAAATGCACATTGGTGAACTGTTTGCGATTGCTGCCGTCGGCGGCAAAGAACGGCTCGTCGAGCTTGAGCAAGACGATCGAGCCCGGCCGCAACGTGAACTCGGCCCCGCGATGAGTCATGGTCGAGGCCCGTGTCCCGGTATTGCGCGCCAGACAATAGCGGTCGTCATTGGTCTCGAGCACCTGGCGCATCTCGCGCCGCACGGTGGTGAACGTGCCGTCGCAGCGGCCGAGCATCGTGGTGCCGACATGGACGGAATTCATCGCGGCACGAAACGGCACATCGGAAGCCGGATCGAGCTCGCCGGTGTTCGAAAAATGTTCGAACAGCTCGGCGAAGCGCAGGAAGCGCTGCCGATCGTCGAGCCCTTGCGGCAGCATGTCGGTCGACAGCGATTTCCGGATGACAGTCATCGAAGCCTAAACATCGAAGCCCAAAATTTGCGGCCAAGCTGGCAGGGAGCCAATGAACGCCCGCTGAATGCGGCGCGCGAACCTAGCAACACCTGTCCGTCATTGAAATGGCGCCGGACAGTCCAAATGCGCCGATCTTCCACGCCAGCCAGTCCAAGACGGCGCGAGGCGACCAATTTATTCATTCGGCCCGACCGATTCCCCCCGGTCGGCCTGGCGGCCGTAAGCCGTTGTACGGCGACGGCCGCCCGCCTCACAAAACGACCCCTCAAGGAGACAACGATATGGGCACTCATTTCGCGCGCAAGTTGCTGCTTGGCGCCGCCATCGCCTCAAGCCTCGGCATCGGTTACGCGATCGGCGCACAGCCGCACATGGCCGAGACCATCGTGATCCTGCAATCGGCCCGTGCCGAGCTCGTCAAGGCAACCCCGAACAAGGGCGGCCATCGCGAGCGTGCACTTGGACTGATCGACCAGGCCATCGGCGAAGTGCAAGCCGGCATGAACTTCGCCGCCCAGTAGCGCTTCAATCCGTCAACTGATCCCTAAACCCAAGGAGACCGAAGACCATGCGAAAACTGTTGGCCATAGCTTTCTGCCTCGGCACGATCGCCGGCACCGCGCAAGCGATGCCGCTCGCCCCCGCAGCTTCCACGCCGAACGCTGATATCATCCAGATCGCCGGCGGATGCGGCGCCGGCTTCCATCGCGGACCCTATGGCGGCTGTCTGGCGAACTTCGCCAACCCGGGCGCACACGCCTGCCCGCGCGGCTTCCATGTCGGCCCCGGCGGCGGCTGCGTCGGCAACGGACGCTAAAAGCGCGACGACCTATCGGATCCCGCGCTGAGCTCTTTCGATCACGTAACACTACTGACGCGGCGGGCAGTCTCTGCCCGCCGTTTTTTTAAGCCGCAGGTGTCGCAGGTGTGGCCTGCACCGGTTGCGGCTCCTCGACATAGCGATGCACCAGCCAGGCCGAGATGGTGGCGGGAATGAAGCCCACCAGCCCATACATGATGAACTGGAACGCGCCGCTGTCCTGCCCGCGCGAGCCGTAGAGCAATTCGGAAGCAGCGAAGGCGGCCACGCCGACGAGCAGGATGCGCAACGGCGCGCCGATCCGCTTGACGTGGAAAAGAATATCCTCGACCGCCCCGATCATCAGCGAAGGCAAGAGGCCGAACAGATAGCTGTATTGCAGCGTCGTCGCGAACACCGTGAACAGCTTGCCGATCTCGGCCGCACTCGGATGGCTGCTCCAATAGCCCGACAACAGCGTCGTCGTCAGCAACAGCCAGAAGCCGCCCAGCAGCGGGCCGATCGCCGCGAAAATCAGATAGCGTTTCATGCTCCATCCTCCGCCTGCTCGGGGCCATTTATAGCAGCGCAGGATGAAGGCTAGACAAAATAATTGGTCGAAGGCGGCGCCCCGCTACTCGCCCCACTGCGCGAAGGCGTCGTTGAAGGCGCGTTCGCCCGGCGCGCCCTTTTCGATCGCGATGATGGCGCGGCGCTGGTTGGAATAGACCAGCGGCACGTCGAACCACGAGCGTTCCTTCAGGAGCTGGACGTTGCGCGCGCGGTCGGCGTCGACATTGGAGAGGCCGACCAGGAAGAAGCCGTCGGTGACCTTGACGGCGAGACCGGCAAGGGGAGTTCCGCGCGCCTGCTCGTTGGACTTCATCAGGATGCCGGGCACGTTGGAGACGCCGCCGCCCGAGAAATCCGGCGGCAGGATGAAGGTGAGCTCCGCGGTGTGGCTCGCCGGCAGCGATGCGTCGGTGTTGCGGCGGAACGACATCGTCATCTTGAACTTGCGATCGGGAATTTCGATGTCGGCGCGCACGGCGATATCAGGCTTCTGGTTGCCGGTCGCCTTGATCGGTTCGGTGTGCCACACCACCGAGCCGACATATTGCTTGCCCTTCGGATCGGACGGATCCTCGTCATAGAGCACGACACGCTGCGCCACCGGCGCGACCGGTTGATCCCCCGACGAGGTGGACGGCTGGCCGACGCGATCGGGAATCTTCGGTTTCGACAGCGGCGTCGAAGTATCCTTGGGCTGCTCGACAGCGGGCTGTGATTTGAACAGCCCGCTGACGCCGGAGACCACCGACTTGCCCCACAGGATCGCAGCACCTACCAGGATCAGAACGATACCGACGGCGATCGCGCTCTTGAACGGAAACACGGTGCCGGCGCGGGCACGCTTGGGCTTGGGCTCACGATCGCGATCGGCGCCGATCCGCGTGCGCGGCGCGGGCGGCGGAGGCGGCGTGTAGCGATCACCCTCGTCGATCGACTCGTCGTAAGAGAAGGGCTGGTCGCCGGGCTCGAGGCTGGGCTCCAGCCGGTCGAACTCCGGCGAGGGCGACGGCACATTGGCGTAGGTTTTCCGCGCAGCCCGGTTGGCCTGGGCGGCGGCGCGGCCGAGATCGTCGGCATCGGCGGCGATGTCGCGAAAACCGCGCACGCCGGGTGCCGGCGGACCGCCATTGTCGAGGCCGCGCCGGCCCGGGCCCGGCACCGGCGGGGGCGCACGGTCGCGAACCGGCGGCAGCGGCGGCTCGTCAAGCGAGATCGGCGGCGGGGACGGAGGTGGCGGCGGGGATGGCGGCCGTGGCGGCGAAAACGGTGAATCGGGGCGCGGGGCCCGGGTTGAACGCACCTGCTGATCCGGCCGATCCTCCTGTCCGAGCGGCGGACGGTCGTTGCGCGAAGGTGGCGGCGCTGGCGGGGCCGAGGGCCGCGGCGGCCGCGCCGACGGGCCCGCGGGCTGGGCGGTCGCGGAGCCATCGGCGGAGCGCGGCGTGCCGCGGCGGAAGGCATCGCCGGCGCGGGGGGCGGCGCCGCCGCTCGAACGGGCCTCGCGGGCGCGCTGGGCGGCTTCCGATTCGACCTTGCGCACGGCTTCTTCCAGCGACAGCCGCTCGCGGGTGATCTCGGATTCGGAAAGCGGCGGCTGAACGCCGCGGAGCTGGGTAATCAGCGCGGCGCGAGCCCGCTCATAGAGCGCGCGACGGCTTTCGCCGGGGGCACTGGGATCCAGTCCGGCGATGGCGCGAGCGATCAGCGGGTAGTAATCGGCCATATCAACTCAACTATGCGCGCTTTCCAGTAATATCCCGTTAAGCCTCAAACGGGTTTTGTACCAGGATAGTATCTTCGCGTTCGGGGCTGGTGGAAAGCAGGGCAATGGGACAACCCACCAGCTCTTCCACCCTCCTGACATATTTGATCGCCTGCGCGGGCAGGTCCGCCCAGGACCGGGCATTGGCGGTCGGCTGCTTCCACCCCTCGATGGTCTCGTAGATCGGCACCACCCGCGCCTGGGCGCCCTCGCCCGCCGGCAGATGATCGATTTCCTTACCGTCGAGCGAATAGCCGGTGCAGACTTCGATTTTGTCGAAGCCGTCGAGAATATCGAGCTTGGTCAGCGCCAGCCCATTGATGCCGCAGGTGCGGACGGTCTGCCGCACCAGCACGGCGTCGAACCAGCCGGTGCGCCGCTTGCGTCCGGTGTTGACACCGAATTCCTTGCCGCGGCGGCCGATCTCTTCGCCGATCTCGTTTTTCAATTCGGTCGGAAACGGCCCCTGGCCGACCCGCGTCGTATAGGCCTTGCAGATGCCGAGCACATAGCCGACCGCGCCCGGACCCATACCGGTTCCCGTCGCCGCCTGCGCCGCCACCGTGTTGGAGGAGGTGACATAGGGATAGGTGCCGTGGTCAACGTCAAGCAGCGCGCCCTGCGCGCCCTCGAACAGGATGCGCTTGCCCTCGCGCTTCTTGGCATCGAGCAGCCGCCACACCGTCTCCGCATAAGGCAGCAGCTTCGGCGCCATCTCGGTCAGCTCGCGCAGAATGCCCTTGCCGTCGATCTCTTCCAGCTTGAGCCCGCGGCGCAGCGCATTGTGATGCGATAGCAGCCGGTCGATCTTGTGCGGCAGCGTGTCGAGATCGGCGAGATCCATCAGGCGGATCGCGCGGCGGCCGACCTTGTCCTCATAGGCAGGTCCAATGCCGCGGCGGGTGGTGCCGATCGCGGTCACGGCATTGGAGCTCTCGCGCAAAGCATCGAGCTCGCGATGCAGCGGCAGGATCAGCGTGACGTTCTCGGCGACGCGCAGATTTTCAGGGCTGACCGCAACGCCCTGCCCTTTCAGCTTCGCGACCTCGTCGAGAAAGGCCTGGGGATCGAACACCACCCCATTGCCGATCACCGCGAGCTTCGAGGGCCGCAGCACGCCGGACGGCAGCAACGCGAGCTTGTAGGTCTCACCATTGATGACGAGGGTATGGCCGGCATTGTGCCCGCCCTGAAAGCGCACAACGATGTCGGCCTGCTCCGACAACCAATCGACGATCTTGCCTTTTCCTTCGTCGCCCCACTGGGCGCCGACGACGACAACGTTGGCCATACCTCGACTTTTCCCTCTGCAATCAGCAATTCATCCAGGCACGATCAGTTACGGAAAACCGGTCCCCACCGTTTCCGCAATCGCGCGCCCTGCCCAGCTCAAAGCACGGCCGGGGGCCGCTCGCATGCGAGGCGCTTATCCGGATAAAGGAAGCGGCCCTGCTAGGCAAGCAAGAAGGCCCCCTAAGGCAGCCTAAGAACCAGTCTCAACCCCTTGATATCCCCTATAAAATCCGCTGGCCACCCAACCTTCGCATGAGCCTTGCCAGCGTTATGGGGCCTTTCCGGGGCAGACCGGCGCGCAATCGGCCCATCATAGCCGATATATGCTTCTCCCTGTGCAGATACATTGCCCGCCGCCCTGCCTAAAAGGGCCGCTACAAACAGGCTCGCCCTGCAGAGGCGTGGGCGGCGTCTCTCACGCTCGAGACGGTCTCTCACGCTTCGATTGCGCGATCGAAGCTGCGCTCGCCTCTCGGCGCAAGCGCATGGTCGCGATGCGTACCACCCCATTGAAGCGAGGCGCAAATCCGTGTCTGTGAAGCGGCCGGGGAAAGAACCGGCCTGGAACCAATGCCAGGCCGGGGCCGCGGCGTATTGAACCGGGCCATTCTCGACCAGCATGTCTGCTTCCGACCAAGCTTCGCACGTGGCCTCGCCTTCCTCGGGCCACTGGATCGCGAACCAGCCCTATCTCCTGCTCTGCATCACCACCGCCTGCTGGGCCGGCAATGCCATCGTCGGCCGTCTTGCCGCCGGCCATATCCCGCCGGTGACGCTCGGATTCCTGCGCTGGTCCGTCGCGTTCGTGCTGATGCTTCCCTTTGCATGGAAGCATCTGAAGCGGGACTGGCCGGCGATCCGCGGCAAGCTCGGCATCATGATCCTGATCTCCATCGTCGGGATCGGCATGTTCAACACGCTGCAATACTGGTCGCTCGAATACACGACCGCGCTCAACACGCTGCTGCTGCAATCCACCGGCCCCCTGATCGTCGCGATCTGGTCGCTGATCCTGCTCGGCGTGCGGCTGACACTGGCGCAGGCGCTCGGCGTGCTGCTGTCGCTTGGCGGCGTGCTCATCATCCTCATGCACGGCGACCTCACAGCGCTGTCCAACATCAGCTTCAACGAGGGCGACCTGATCTTCCTGTTCGCGATGGTGGTCTTCTCGCTCTATTCGGTGCTGACATTGAAGCGCCCGGCGATCCATGGACTGTCGTTCGCGGCGTTCACGTTCGGCGCCGGTGCAACCTGCCTCATCCCACTCCTGATCTGGGAGCTGCTCACCCGTCCGGTCGCGGCGCTCGATGCGCAGAACCTGTTGTCGGTGCTGTACGTCGCGATATTTCCCTCGATTATCGCCTATCTCTGCTTCAATCGCGGCATACAATTGATCGGCGCCAACCGCGCCGCGCCGTTCTTTCATATGGTCCCGGTATTCGGCTCGGTGATGGCGATCATCTTTCTCGGGGAGCATCCGCAGCTCTTCCATCTGATCGGATTTGCCCTGGTCTTGACCGGCGTCTATGTCGCCTCGCGCAGGCAGGCCGCCTGACGCGCCGCCCGCGGCCGTTTTCCCCCGCAACGATGATGTCACAACTGCCGGTTATGGTTTAACATGGCCGGGGCATGGCTTTTCGCGAAAGCCTGCCAGAGCATGATCCGGACCCGTAGGGCCGCGTTAGCGCAAAGTGTGCAGCGGTTTTCCGAAAAGATCATGCTCAATCAAAGAGCTAAAGCGCGATGATGTCTCATCGCGCTTTGGGAATGTTCGGGGGCAGGGGTGATGATTACCGTTCCGGAGCTTGCGGCCGACGCGCTCGGCAAATTCCTCGCCAATTACATGCGGCGCAGGTTCGGCTCCTCGCAGACCCACCTCGTCGAGATGGTGCCCTCGATCGCCCGCATCGCCATCGAATGCATCGGCAACAGCGACGCGCTCTATCACAATGTCGAGCACACCATGCTGGTGACGCTCGCCGGCCACGACATCCTGCGCGGCCGCGCGTTGCACAGCCACATGCCGGCCGAAGACTATGCGCATGTGATCATCGCCTGCCTGACCCACGACATCGGCTATGTCCGCGGGCTGTTCAAGGCGGACGACAAGGACGGCTATCTCGTCGACTCCTCGGGGCGCAAGGTGGCGCTGCAGCGCGGAGCCTCGGATGCCTCACTCCTGCCCTATCATGTCGACCGCTCGAAGATGTTCGTGATGGAGCGCATCGAAGGCATCGCCCAGCTCGACAACCAGCGCATCGCCCGCGCCGTCGAAGGCACGCGTTTTCCCGCCAGCATTCCCAGCGAACAGGAGGAAGTCGACGAGGAGGCCGCGCTGCTCCGCGCCGCCGACCTGATCGGCCAGCTCGGCGATCCCCATTACATCCGCAAGGCCAATGCGCTGTATTACGAATTCGAGGAGGCCGGGGTGAACCGCCAGCTCGGCTATTCCTCGCCCGCCGATCTCGTCAATCTCTATCCGCAATTCTACTGGAACAGCGTCGCGCCCCACGTGCAGACCGCGATCCGCTATCTCAACGTCACCTCGCGCGGCCGGCAATGGATCGCCAATCTCTACAGCAATGTCTTCCGCGCCGAGCGCGAAATCTCGCTGTCGGGCCCGCAGAAGTGATTATGCTCGGACGCCAAGCGCGAATTTATTGATCTCGTCGTTGACCGGCTGCACCGCATCGATCATGGCGAAATGTCCGGAGTTTGGAATAATTCGAGCCTCCGATTTCGGTGCCAGTTGCGCCACAGCATCCATCCATGGCGTGGTCATGCCGGCCTGGATCGGCGCGCGCTTGAGATCGCTGTTGATATAGGTCGCCTGCAACACCAGAGCCGGCACCGTCAGTTGCTTCAGCCCGTCGCGCGACCTGGTGAGATCCCAGCGCACCAGATTCACGAAAAGCTCCTCGCGGAATTTGGGATCGATGCTCCCCGCCCGCGAAACAATGCGCTGCTTAGTCTGCTCGTCGCTCCCCGGCAGGAACATGTCGTTGAACAGGCGCTGGCTGAAGGCATCGATGCCGGCCTTGGCGATCGCGTCTTTCGCCTTGGCCACGCCCGTCTCGGGATCGCCGCCTAAAATGCTGCCGTCGACAAAAACAAGTCCGGCGATGTTGGCTTTCGATTGCAGGAAGGCCTCGAGGATCACGCGGCAGCCCATGCTGTGGCCGATCAGGATCGCCTTGTTGCTGCCGACGTGATCCTTCACGGTGTTCACGGCCTTGGCCAACGCCTCGATCGTCGGCTCCGGCGGCATGGCAGAATTGCCGTGACCGGGCAGATCGAGCGCGACGCAGCGATAGTTCGACGACAGCGCGTTGACCTGGCCGTCCCAGTCCGACAATGCGCAGGCAAAGCCGTGGACGAAGATCAGGGTCGGGTCCTTGCTGCCCGTCGTCCTAAAATTGATGCCGGCCGTATCAGATGCAGCAACCACCCGGCCGGTGCCTGCAATAGCAGCCGTTGCGATCGCGGCTCCGCCGGCAAGAACAGACCTGCGGGACATATAGCTTCGCTGAGCTTGATCAAGCATGATAATCCTCCCGACTTTTTTTCTCGTGGACCTTGCCGCAAACGATCGATCCAGCGCAAGCTGAATGATCGATTTTGCAAGACAGATTCCAGCGCATTGTCCGAGTACCTCACGCAATTTCCGCCGCTGCGCTGGCTCGTCAACCAGCCCTATCTGCTGCTCAGCCTGACCTCGCTGTTCTGGGCCGCCAACATCGTGCTGGCGCGGTTTGTTGCGGGCCATGTGCCGCCGATGGCGCTGTCGAGCGTGCGCTGGATCGGCGCGTTCATCCTGCTGTGGCCGTTTGCGAAGGAGCATCTGCGCCGGGACTGGCCGACGCTGCGCGCCCATCTGCCGCTGATGCTGTTGTTGTCGGCAACGGGCTTTGCCTACAACAACGCCGCGTCCTATCTCGCACTTCAATACACCGAGGCGCTGAATGCACTTTTGATCCAGTCTTCCGGGCCGCTGTTCGTCGCGCTATGGGCGCTGTTGCTGTTCGGCGTGCGGCTGACCTGGGCGCAGCTCGGCGGCATCGTGATTTCGCTCACGGGCGTGCTGACCATCCTGCTGCGTGGCGATTGGACGGCGCTTGCCGCCATCCACTTCAACAAGGGCGACCTGCTGTTTGCCAGCGCCGTGCTGGCGTTCGGGCTCTATTCGGCGGTCATGACACGCCGGCCGGTGACGCATCCCTTGTCGCTGATCACCTTCACCATGGCCGGCGGCTCGATCATGCTGGTGCCGTTGGCGGCCTGGGAAATCATGAGCGGTTTTCCGCCCAAGGCCGACCTTCTGACCGCGGCGACGTTCGCCTATGCCGTGATCTTCCCGTCGACGCTCGCCTATCTCTTCTTCAACCGGGGCATTGCGCTGATCGGGCCGAACCGCGCCGCGCCCTTCCTGCATCTGGTGCCGGTGTTCGGCTCGGTGCTTGCGATCACCCTGCTCGGCGAGGCGCTGCAGCCGTTTCACGTGATCGGCTACGCGCTGGTGCTGGCGGGCGTGGTGATCGCTTCAAGGCAGGGTTCGGCGAAGACATAAGCGCGGTGCCGTAGGGTGGGCAAAGGCGCCCAGCGCCGTGCCCACCATCAACATTGTGCTCGTAATAGTGGGCACGCTTCGCTTTGCCCACCCTACGGATTTGCGCAGATTGGCGCTTACGCCGCCCTCACCTTGGCGAGGAAGCCGTCGACGGCGCTGCGCAGCATGCCGGACTGGTTGTCGAGCTCGCGCGCATTCGACAGCACGTCGGAGGCCGCCTTGCCGGTGGCTTCCGCCGCCGTGGTGACGCCGCCGATATGGCTGTTGATCTCGCTGGAGCCCGCCGCGACCGACTGGATGTTGCGGGCGATCTCGCGCGTCGCCTCACCCTGCTGCTCGATCGAGGTCGAGATGCTGGAGGTGATCTCGCTCATCTGCGCAATCGTCTGGGTGATGCCGTTGATCGCTGAGACCGCATCGCTGGTCGATTGCTGCATGGCCGCGACCTGGCCGGAGATTTCCTCGGTGGCCTTGGCCGTCTGGTTCGCCAGCGCCTTCACCTCGGAGGCGACCACCGCAAAGCCGCGGCCGGACTCGCCGGCGCGCGCTGCCTCGATGGTGGCGTTGAGCGCCAACAGGTTGGTCTGCGCGGCGATGGAGTGAATGAGCTTCACCACCTCGCCGATCTTCTCGGCGCCGGTGGAGAGCACCTGCACGGTGGCGTTGGTACGCTCGGCATCGCCGACAGCCTTGCTCGCGATCTCGGATGAGCGCGCAACCTGGCGCGAAATCTCGGTGACCGAGCTCGACAGCTCTTCGGCTGCAGCCGCAACGGTGCCGACATTGGAGGAAGCGCTCTGCGAGGCGGCGCTGACATTGGCCGCACGCGCGCTGGCGTCGCTGGCGGTCGAGGTCATCGACTGCGCGGTGCCCTGCATGCCGGCCGCCGCTGATGACACCGAGCGAACGATGCCGTTGACGCTGCGCTCGAAATCACCGGCGAGGTTTTCCATCGCCGTGCGCCGATCGGAAGCCGTGCGGGCCTGGGTCTCGGCTTCGGACTTCTCGAGCTCACGCATGCGCACCGCGTTGTCCTTGAAGATCTGGACGGTGGCGGCCATCTTGCCGACTTCATCGCCACGGCCGACGCCGGGGATTTCGCCCTCGAGCTTGCCGTCGGCGATATCCTGCATCCGCGTGCCGAGCAGCGCGAGCGGCCGGGAGATGCTGCGGCCGATGAACCAGGCAATGGCGCCCGAGACCACGGCGATGCCGAGGATGGCGAGCCCGAGCACCCAGGCGATCGGACGAAGCTTGGCATCGAGATCGTCGAGATAGGCGCCGGTGCCGAGATACATGTCCAGGCCGGGGACGGCGACGGCGTATCCGATCTTGCGGACCGGCGTCTCCTGTCCGGGCTTTACATATTCATAGGGCAGCAGGATTTGGCCATTGGCTTTCACGCCGTTCAGCAGCTCCCAGGACAGCTTGCGGCCGTTGGTCACGACCTCCATACGGTTGGTGCCGACCTGCTTCGGATCAGGCGAAAGCTGGGTGATGCCGTCATAGCCGGTGCCGAAGATGTAGCCCGAGCCCTTGTCATAGGTCATGGCGTTGCCGAGCTTGCGGAGCTGGGCCATCGCCTGGTCCTTGGTCATCTCGCCGGCGTCGGCCTCTTTCTTCAGCTCGATCGCCATGTTGCGGGCCATCTCGACGATCGACTTGGTCTGGTCGATGCGGGCGTTCAGCATCTCCTGCTGCATCAGATAGCCCGCGAGAGCGCCGGCGACACAGAGGCCAAGCAGGGTCACGCCAAGCAGGATGCCGAGCTTGGGAGCAATCGTCAGATTGTTCAACTTCACGGAACCATCTCCTCCAGAGACCGGCGCGCGCGTGCGCCGCTTGAATTGCTTTCTTGCAGTATTTCACCGCCGATCGCTGGAGCGCTCCAGAGATCGGCGGCGTCACCATCATGGCCTGCCGTCAGGCGGCGCGGACTTTGGCGAGGAAGCCATCGACCGCGGTGCGCAGCATGCCGGATTGAGTATCGAGCTCGCGCGCATTGGCGAGCACTTCGGAGGCCGCCGTGCCGGTGGCTGCCGCCGCCGATGTCACGCCGCCAATATGACTGTTGATCTCGCTCGAGCCGGCCGCGACCGACTGGATGTTGCGGGCAATCTCGCGCGTCGCCTCGCCCTGCTGATCGATCGAGGTCGAAATACTGTTGGTGATCTCGCTCATCTGGGCGATCGTCTGGGTAATGCCGTTGATCGCCGCGACCGCATCACTGGTCGATTGCTGCATGGCCGCAACCTGGCCTGAAATCTCCTCGGTCGCCTTCGCCGTCTGGTTGGCGAGCGCCTTCACCTCGGAAGCCACCACCGCAAAGCCACGGCCGGATTCGCCGGCGCGCGCCGCCTCGATGGTGGCATTCAGGGCGAGCAGATTGGTCTGCGCCGCGATCGAATGAATGAGCTTGACTACCTCGCCGATCTTCTCGGCTCCGGTGGAGAGCACCTGCACGGTCGCGTTGGTGCGCTCGGCATCACCGACCGCCTTGCTCGCGATCTCGGATGAGCGGGAAACCTGGCGGGAGATCTCGGTGACCGAGCTCGACAGCTCCTCGGCGGCGGCCGCCACCGTGCCGACATTGGAGGAAGCGCTCTGCGAGGCGGCGCTGACGGTTGCCGCGCGCGCGCTGGCATCGCTTGCGGTCGACGTCATCGACTGCGCGGTGCCCTGCATGCCGGCCGCCGCACTCGACACCGAGCGGACGATGCCGTTGACGCTGCGCTCGAAGTCGCCGGCGAGGTTTTCCATCGCCGAGCGGCGCTCGGAAGTCGCGCGCGCCTGGGTCTCGGCTTCGGACTTCTCCAGCTCACGCATGCGAGCCGCGTTGTCCTTGAAGATCTGCACGGTGGCAGCCATCTCGCCGACTTCATCGCCGCGGCCGACGCCGGGAATCTCACCATCGACCTTGCCGTCGGCGAGCGCCTTCATGCGAAAGCCGAGCAGGCCGAGCGGCCTGGAGATGCTGCGGCCGATCAACCAGGCGAAGCTGCCGGAGATCACGCCGATGCCGAGGATGGCGAGGGCGAGCATCCAGGCGATCGGCTGCAGCTTGGCGTCGATATCATCGAGATAGGCACCGGTGCCGACATACATGTTGAAGAAGGGCAGCGCGACGGCATAGCCCACCTTGCGGCTCGCTTCTTTCGCACCCGGACGCACGTTGTCGTAATACATGGTGTACTCGCCCTTGGTTGCGACACCGTCGCGCCATTCGCGCGAGACCGCACGGCCATTGGTGAGCACGTCCAACCGGTTCTTGCCGATGAAGCTCGGATCGGGCGCCAGAACGGTGATGCCCTCCATGGTGTTGCCGAACAGATAGCCGGAGCCGTTGTCGTAGGTGAGCGTATTGGCGCGCTTGCCGAACTCGGCAAAGGCAGCCTCCTTGGTCAGCTTGCCGGCTTCCACTTCCTTCTGCAGCGCCAGCGCCATGTTGCGCGCCATGTCGACGACGGCATGGACCTGGTCGATGCGCGCATTGTTCATTTCGCGCTGCACCAGGTAGCCCGCCAGGACACCGGCCGCGGCCAGACCCACCAGTGTGATCCCGACGAGAATCCCGAGCTTGGGAGCAATCTTAAGATTGTTAAGCTTCACGGGGAGTCTCTCCGGGGAGGGGATAACTGGCGTTAAGGCTGGCAATTAACGGATGATTCAGCTCACGATAGAGTGAATTCCCTAGTAGTTCCTTACGACGCGCGCTCCGTAGAACTTCGGGTTAGCCATGGATGCGAAAGCGCAGATTTCGCTACCCGACTGAGTCATCGACTCACATCGCAATCCTTGATTGCGTTACGGGCCTAGCCGAGTGGCGGCCGCCCATGCTTTGATGGCCGCCGTCCAAAAAGACTGCCGCGGCAAGCGGCCAACGAACATCGGGAGCGATGAATGTCGAAATACAGGGTGGTGACGCCGAAGGCCGCAAGTTTCACGGTCGCCGGCGGCGGTTATGCCTATGAGCAGGAGGCGCTCGATCCGATCGGCGCCGAGATCATCGAGACTCCCACGAACGAGGCCGAGTTCATCGCCGTCGCGAAGACGGCCGACGCCATCTACGCCAAGGGCATGCCGATCACCAAGGCGATCATCGATGCGCTGGAGAACTGCAAGGTGATCACGCTCGGCAGCGTCGGCGTCGACTCCGTCGACGTGAAGGCGGCGACCGCGCGCGGCATTCCCGTCACCAACATCCCCGACACCTTCATCGAGGAAGTTGCCGACCACGCCATGACGCTGCTGCTCGCCGGCTTCCGCCGGCTGATCGAGCAGGACAAGATGGTGCGCGAGGGCCGCTGGTCCGAGGGCCGGCCGGCGCTGCTGAAACTTCCGCGGCTGATGGGGCAGACGCTGGGCTTCGTCTCGTTCGGCCGTGTCGCGCGCGCGGTTGCCAAGCGCGCCGCGCCCTTCGGCCTCAAGATGATGGCGTTCGATCCCTTCATCCAGGAAACGCTGATGTACGACCACGGCGTGATGCCGGCGACGCTCTCCGAAGTGCTGTCGCAATCCGATTTCGTCTCGATGCATGCGCCGGCGCGGCCGGAGGTGCATCACATGCTGGGCGAACAGCACTTCAAGCAGATGAAGAAGAGCGCGATCTTCATCAATACCGGCCGCGGCGCCACCGTGAACGAGGAAGCGCTGATCAAGGCGCTGCAGGAAGGCTGGATCGCGCATGCCGCGCTCGACGTGCTGGAGAAAGAGCCGCCATCTCACAACAATCCGCTGCTGCGCATGGAGCAGACCACGCTGACCGCGCATGTCGCCTCCGCCTCGGCACGTTTCGACGAGGCACGCAAGCGGCGGGTGGGCTACGAATTGTCACTGGTGCTGCAGGGGATGTGGCCGGTAAGCTGCGTCAACCCCTCGGTGCTGCAGAACACGCAACTGCGGCGCTGGCAACCGGTCAGCATGGATCGCGGGCCGAACAGCTAGACTTGACGCCACATTGATACCGCAGGGTACACCGGCGATCCAATGCCGCGACCCGAACAAGAAGAACAACAAGAAAGAAGAACAACCAAGAAAAAGGGAAGAAGCATGAAAAGCCGGATCACGCGCCGCGAGGCGCTGGTATTGAGCGCTTCCGCGGCGGCGCTGGCCGCAAGCGGCGCCCGCGCGCAAACTCCCGCATCGAACGTGAAGGCCACCGACGTTCCCGCACCCTCGTTGCCGATCGAGAAAGGCGCAAGTTTGCGCATGCTGCGGCCGGTGCGCTTCGTCCAGGCGGACGAGGATGTGTTCCGTGCCAATGCCAAGGCGTTTACCGACAAGACCGGCGTCGAGGTCAAGGTCGACTTCGTCGGCTGGGAGGACATCAACCAGCAGACCGCGGTCACCGCCAACTCCGGTGCGGGCCCCGATATCATCATCGGCTTTAACGACGCCCCACACATTTATGTCGAGAAGGTCGCCGACCTGAGCGATGTCGCCGAATATCTCGGCAAGCGCTATGGCGGCTGGATGACTCTCGCGGAAAAATACGGCAAGCGCTACAAGACCAACAATTGGATCGGCCTGCCGTTTGGCGCCAGCGGCGGGCCGTTGGTCTATCGAAAGTCGCTGGTCCAGGCCGCGGGCTTCGAGAAGGTTCCGGAAGACCATGCTGGCATTCTCGCGCTCTGCAAGAAGCTGAAAGAGGCCGGAAAGCCCGCAGGCTTCGCGTTGGGCAACGCCGTAGGAGACGGCAATGGTTTCGCCAACTGGCTCCTTTGGTCGCACAACGCCTCGGTGCTCGACGAAGAGGGCAATATCACCATCAACAGCAAGGAGACCATCGCGGCGCTTAAATACCTGAAGGAACTCTATCCGACCTTCATCGCCGGCACGCCGTCGTGGAACGACGTCAGCAACAACCGCGCTTATTCGGGGCAGGAGATCGCACTGACCGCAAACGGAGTTTCTCTGTACTTCTCGTTGAAAAACGATCCCGCAACGAAGGCGATCGCCGACGATACCGAACATCAACTGCTGCCGAAGGGCCTGGCCAGCACCTCGCCGATGGCGGGATTGACGCTGAACGCGATGGTATTCAAGCACAGTTCCTACCCAAACGCTGCAAAGGCGCTGCTGCAATTCCTGCTGGAGAAGGAGCAGTACGAGCCGTGGCTGAACGCCAACAGCGGCTATTGGGCACAGCCGCTGGCGGCCTACGCGGACGCGGCCGTGTGGTCAGGCGACCCCAAGGTCTCCCTGTTCAAGAACACGATGAAAAGCCCGTATTACAACGGTTACAAGGGGCCGATCTCGACCGCCACCGGGGCGATCAGTGCCGAATATGTGACGATCCAAATGTGCGCGTCGGTCGCCACCGACGCCGCGACGCCGGAAACCGCAGCAGCGGAAGCGGAGCAGCGCTGCAAGCGGTATTTCCGGCGGCAGGCCCGGTGAGGCGACGATCGAATCGAACATCTGGGATCACTCGTCATTGCGCTCGCAGTGGCGACTGGACGAATATGCAATGTCTGTAACGGCTCTCTCATCGCGCGGCGTAGCGGTCCGGAAACCCGGCAGGATCGCACGCCTGCTCGACTACAAGCCGTTCCTGATCGTGATGTGTCTTGCACCTGCGATCGGTCTCTTGGCGGTGTTCCTCACTTATCCGCTGGCGCTTGGCATCTGGCTCGCCTTCACCGACACGACGATCGGCCAGAGAGGCGTCTTCGTCGGCCTGGAAAACTTCCAGTATCTCCTGACCGATCCCTTGTGGTGGGGCGCGGTGTTCTACAGCATCTTCTATACGGCGGTCGCGACCTTCGGCAAATTCGCGCTCGGCTTCTGGCTGGCGCTGCTGCTCAACAACCACTTTCCCTTCAAGAGCCTGATCCGCGCCATCGTGCTGCTGCCGTGGATCGTGCCGACGGTACTGTCCGCGCTGGCGTTCTGGTGGATCTACGATCCGCAATTCTCGATCATCTCGTATCTGCTGGTCGACGTGCTGCATGTCCGCAGCACCAATGTCGACTTCCTGGGTACGCCCTGGCCGGCGCGCTTCTCGCTGATCGTCGCCAATATCTGGCGCGGCATCCCCTTTGTCGCGATCTCGCTGCTCGCGGGCTTGCAGACCATCTCGCCCTCGCTCTATGAAGCCGCGATGCTAGACGGCGCCACCAGTTGGCAGCGCTTCCGCTACATCACCTTCCCGATGATGATGCCGATCCTGGCCATCGTCATGACCTTCTCGATCATCTTCACCTTCACCGATTTCCAGCTCGTCTACGCCATCACCCGCGGCGGCCCGGTCAACTCCACGCATCTGCTCGCAACGCTGGCCTTCCAGCGCGGCATTGCCGGCGGCGAGCTCGGCGAAGGCGCGGCGATCGCGGTCTCGATGATACCGTTCCTGGTGTTCGCGACGCTGTTCTCCTATTTTGGCCTGGCACGGCGCAAATGGCAGCAGGGAGAGGCCAATGACTGACGCCGTCGCGCAGCCGGTCAACAACTCAAGCGCCGCGCCTGAGGCGATGCAATGGGACTCGCGCGCACGGCGGATGATGATGATCTACCTGCCGCTCGCCTGCTTCGTGCTGATCCTGCTGTTTCCGTTCTACTGGATGGCTGTCACCTCATTCAAACCGAACGCGGAGCTGTTGAACTACAGGGAGCACAACCCGTTCTGGATAACCTCGCCGACGCTGATGCATATCAGGCATCTGTTGTTCGAGACGTCCTATCCGCGCTGGCTGTGGACCACGATGTTCGTCGCGACCGGCGCGACCTTCCTCTCGCTGTTTGCCAGCACGCTTGCCGCCTATGCGATCGAGCGCCTGCGCTTTCGCGGCAGCCCCTATGTGGGCCTGGGTATCTACCTCGCCTATCTGGTGCCGCCTTCGATCCTGTTCATTCCGCTCGCCACCGTCGTGGTGCAGTTCGGCCTGTTCGACAGTCCGCTGGCGCTGATCCTGGTCTACCCGACATTCCTCGTGCCGTTCTGCACCTGGCTTCTGATCGGCTATTTCAAGTCGATCCCCTATGAGCTGGAAGAATGCGCGCTGGTCGATGGCGCGACGCGGCTGCAGATCCTGCGCAAGGTCACG
>Ga0210384_10002000_pt1 | contig 25880 bp, 26 predicted proteins | sample IncBWH2MmetaG_FD_160574 | JGI IMG/M metagenome (GOLD analysis project Ga0210384, IMG submission 160574) | Forest soil microbial communities from Barre Woods Harvard Forest LTER site, Petersham, Massachusetts, United States - Inc-BW-H-2-M | ecosystem: Environmental > Terrestrial > Soil >...
TGCTGGCCGGAATCTACTACCCGATCTCGGTGCTGCCGGACTGGGTGCAGGCGGTCTCGGCGGGCATCCCGCTCACCTACTTTCTGGACGCCGTGCGGGCGGGGTACGGGTTCCCGCCGCGCTTCGCCCATCCCTTCGCCATCGGCTTCGCCCTCTCGCTGCTCTACGTGATCCTGGCCCACTGGGCGCTGGCCGCCGCGGTCACGCGCTCGCGTCGCACCGGCCTCCTCCTCAAACTCTCGGAGTGACCCATGAAAGCCACCGCGTCCGTCAAGCTCACCATGGAGCGTCCGCCCAAGCACGTGGTCGAGGGGCTCAAGTCGCTCGCCACCACCGCGCTGGCCGACTTCCTCAAGCTCGAGTCGGTGATGCGCTACGCGATCCGCCCATTGTGGACGCCGATCCCGCGCATCGCGGGCCCGGCCTATACGGTGCGCACCGCTCGCCACGACAACCTGATGCTGCACGCCGCCATCTACCACGCCGAGCCCGGCGACATCATCGTGGTGGAGGCCGGCGACGACCAGATGGCGGTGGCGGGCGGCAACGTGTGCGCGGTGGCCCAGCGGCGCGGGGTGGCCGGCTTCGTCATCGACGGGGTGATCCGCGACGTGAGCGAGTCTCGCGCCAACGGCTTCCCGCTCTTCGCGCACGGCCTCTCGCCGGTCCCCGGGGGCAAGGACGGTCCCGGTGACATCGGCCTGCCGATCACCTGCGGCGGGGTCAAGGTGAACCCGGGCGACGTCGTGGTGGCAGACGAGGAAGGGATCGTGGTGGTGGCCCGGCCGCGAGCCGAGGCGATCCTGAAGGACGCCCAGGCCAAGGCGGCCAAGGACGCGGCGGAGAATCTCGACGAGTGGGAGCGCAAGCACCGGGCCCGGGTGGAGAGCACGCTGCGGGCGCACGGATACGTGAGCTAGCTCCGCCGGCGCCGCACGCCACGTGACCGATCTCCCGCTTCCGATCCTGCTGCTGGGCCTGCTCTTCGGCGTCCAGCACGCCACGGATCCCGACCACGTGATCGCGGTGGCCACCATCGTGGCCCGCACGCGGCGCTTCGGGGCGGGGGCCCTCGTTGGCGCGTTCTGGGGGGTCGGCCACACCATCACGATCACCGCGGTCGGAGTGGCCATCATCGTCTTCAACGTCACGGTCTCGCCCCGGGTGGCGCTCTCGCTCGAGCTGGCGGTAGCGCTGATGCTGATCTTGCTCGGACTCTTGCGGATCGTCTGGGTGTTCCGCGAGTCGGACCCGGTGCCCCTGGCGCACTTAGGCGAGCCACACGTCCACGAGGCCGGGCCCGGGCTACACAGCCATGAGCACACCCACGGCGGTGCGGTGCACCGGCATCCCCACGTCCATCCTCCCGCGCGGCTGCTGCGCGCGCTCCGCACGGTGGGCCCGGCGCAGGCGCTACGCTCCGCCCTGGTGGGGCTGGTGCACGGGCTCGCGGGGAGCGCCGCGGTGGCGCTGCTCGTGCTCTCGACCATCCGCAGCACGATCGGCGCGGTCGGCTACCTGCTCCTGTTCGGGGTGGGGACGATCGCCGGGATGACCGCGATCACCGGGCTGCTGTCGCTGCCGTTCACGATCCAGGCCCCGCGGCTCGAGCGCTGGCGGCGCGGGCTGGCGCTCCTGGCCGGTGCCGCCTCGCTCGGCTTCGGGCTCTACATGGTCTTCGAGATCGGCTTCGTGGACGGGCTCTTTCTCGACCGGGTGGCGCAGGTGCTGCGCTAGCGGAAGCCGAACCCGCGGGCCATGAAGCTGGCCACGAACACCATCACCACCACGAGAGCCAGCTCGATGTGGTTGTGGACGTAGAGCGCGCGGGCCGGGGTCGTGTCCACCGTCTGACCGCGGGCGAGCTGGATGCGCCAACGGATGAAGGTGACCATGGGACGGATCTCGAGCAGGAGGATGAGGACCAGGAGGCTCATCTTGGTCCAGAACAGCGACGACCGCAGGTAGAACTCGGCGCCCTTCTCGAGACCGCCGAAGGCGCGGAGCAGGCCGGTGGCGATCCACAGCAGGGCGGCGGCGCCCCAGACGTTGTCGGCGACGAGCAGACGCCGCAGCCCCTCGTGGTCGAGGGTCCCCTTGAGCGCGCGACCGCGCAGGAACACCGCGGGCAGGCCTACCGCCAGGGCGAGGAGATGCAGTGACGAGACGATCGCGGAGAGCATGGCGGAAGCGTAGCACGGTGGCCGCGGCCGTGATCGGGCTCCTCCTGGTCGCGGCGGCGTGCGCGCCGTACCCCGGGGCAGACGTGCCGTTCCTGGTGACGCCGCCGGACGTGGTCGATCAGATGCTGCGCCTCGCCCGCGTGACCGCGGACGACCTGGTCTACGATCTCGGGTCGGGCGACGGGCGGATCGTGATCGCGGCGGCGAGCGACTTCCACGCCAGGGCGGTGGGCATCGAGATCGATCCGCGCCTCGTCGCCAATAGCCGCGAGTACGTGCGCCGGGCCGGAGTGGCCGATCGTGCGAGCATCGTCCAGCAGGACTTGTTCCAGGCCGATCTCTCGGCGGCCACGGTGGTCACGCTCTATCTCACCCGGGAGGTGAACCTGCGGCTGCGTCCCAAGCTGCTGGCGGAGCTCCGGCCCGGGACGCGCGTCGTCTCGTTCAACTTCGACATGGGCGACTGGGAGCCCCGGTCGATGATCCGGATGGACGTGAACGGGCGCGGCATCCCGGTCTACCTCTGGGTGGTGCCTCCGCGCTGAGGCCGGTCCCGACGACGCTAGCGGTTGAGGAACTTGCGGACGGCGCCCGCGATCCCGACGGCGTCGAGCCCGTGCTTGGCGTAGAGCCCCTTGTAGTCGCCGGACTCGCCGAAGGTGGTGACGCCGATCCGCTTGAGCGGGGTCGGCATCACCTCGCCGAGCATCTCCGCCACCGCGCTGCCGAGCCCGCCGTGGATGCTGTGGTCCTCCACCGTCACCACGTGGCCGGTCCGGCTCGCCGAGCGCAGAATGGTCTCCTCGTCGAGCGGCTTGATCGTGGCGACGTTGATGACCTCGGCCTGGATGCCCTCGTCCGCGAGCCGGCGGGCGGCCTCGAGGGCGTTCCAGACGGGGCCGCCGGTGGCGAGGATCGACACGTCGTGGCCGGAACGCAGCACGTCGGCCTTACCGAACTGGAAGCGGTACGCCGCGTCGTGCACCGGCTCGAGGTTCTGCCGGGTGAGACGCAGGTAGATCGGGCCGGCGTGCTCGACCGCGTACGCCACCGCCTGCCGCGTCTCGATCTCGTCCGCGGGCTGCACGATCGGGATGTTGGGCAGCGAGCGGAGACAGGCGACGTCCTCGAGACCCATCTGGGTGTAGCCGTCCTCCCCGATGGCCACCCCGACGTGGGTGCCGACCAGCTTCACCGGCGCGTCCGTGTAGGCCACCGACACCCGGATCGTCTCGAATCGCCCGACCAGGAAGCAGGCGAACGAGCAGGCGAACGGCACGTGGCCGGTCAGGGCCAGGCCCGCGGCCACCCCGATCATGCCGGACTCGGCGATGCCGAGATCGAAGGCGCGCTCCGGGTACTTCTTGGCGAAGCCCATGGTCATGGTGGACTTGGCCAGGTCCGCGTCGAGCGTCACGATGCGCTCGTCCTTGGCGCCCAGCTCGAGCAGCGCTTCTCCGAACGCCGCGCGAGAGGCCTTGGCCGCCATCACTTCTTCACCATGGCCGAGATCTCGGCGACGATCGGCGCGACCCACGCGGGAGCCGGAGTGCCCGCGATCTCCGCGATCGCCCGGAGCGCTTCCTCGGGCTTCGGCGCCTTGCCGTGCCACTCGGGGTCGTTCTCCATGAAGGACACGCCCTTGCCCTTGATGGTGTGGGCCACGATGAACGTAGGCCCGCCCTTGGTGGCCTCGGCCTGGTCGAGCGCCTTGTCCACCTGGGCGATGTCGTGGCCGTTGATCTCGAGCACCGCCCAGCCGAACGCCTTGATCTTGTCGGTGAGGGGCTCCAGGTCGAGGATCTTCTTGACGAAGCCGTCGAGCTGGATGCCGTTGTAGTCGAGGATCACGCACAGGTTGTCCAGGTGGTGATTCGGCGCCCCGAGCTTCGGCGCGGACATCAGGCTCTCCCAGACCTGTCCCTCCTGGGTCTCGCCGTCGCCGAGCACGCAGTACACCCGCGCGCCCTTGCCAGAGAGCTTGAGCCCGAGCGCCATGCCGACCGACACCGAGATGCCCTGGCCGAGCGAGCCGGTCGCGGCCTCGATGCCGGGCAGGGCCACCCGGTCGGGATGGCCTTGCAGCGGGCTGCCGAGCTTGCGCAGGGTGATGAGCCGGTCCATCGGAAAGAACCCAGCCTTGGCCATGCAGAAGTACTGCGCCGGCACGCAGTGGCCCTTGGAGAGGATGAAGCGGTCGCGATCTTCCCAGCGCGGCTGCTTGGGATCGTAGCGCATGCGGTGGAAGAAGAGGGTGGTGAGGAGATCGATCACCGAGAGCGAGCCGCCGGGATGCCCGGAGCCCGCGTGGGTGAGCATCCGGATGATCTGCACCCGCCCTTCGCGGGCGATCGATTCGAGCTGGGCCACGTCCGGGTTCGCCATCAGTCGAGTCCCTCCATGAAGCCGGCGATGGCGTCCACGTGGACCGTGGTGACCGCGATCGACGGCGCGTACACGACCTCGTCGGCGCCCCACACCAGCGTGCCCCGCGCGTCCTTCGTGGTGCCGATCACCGCCTCGAGCAGTCGCGTCACGTTGTCGTTGATCCGGACCGTGTTGGCCTTGAGCGGCGCGGCGATCCGACCGTCGCGGATGATAAAGGAATCCCCCACCACCGTACAAGTGAAGTCGCCGGCCCGCAACCCGTTGATCGGGTACGTGTACCAGATGCGGCCGACGTAGAGGCCGTTTCCCACCCGGCCGATCAGGTCGCCGAGCGAGACCGGGTCCGCGCCCTCGATGACCACGTTCGAGGCGGAGGTGCCGGGCGTCGTCTCGAACGACCGCCCGGAGCCGCTGTCGTAGCGGAAGCCGTTGCGGGGCGCGAGCGAGCCCGCCGCGGTCGCCGGATCCACCCCGAGCTTGACGCGGGCCTCCGGATCGTGGAGCAGCCGCTGCGTGTCGTACCAGTGGCTCAGGAGCCCGACCAGCACGCCGTCCTTGATGAGGTCGGTCCGCCCGGTGGGCAGCCCTTCGCAGGTGATCCCGCGCGAGCCGGCGAGACCGGGCATGGCGCCGTGATCGTAGAGCGAGAGCCCGCGCGCGGCGACCGGCCGGCCGAGCCGGCCCAGGAACGGGGTGCTGGAGGCATAGAACGATCCGGCCTGGCAAGAGGGCACGATCAGGTTGTTGCAGAGGTCGGCGACCGGCTGCGGACCGAAGACGACGGTGTAGTCGCCCGAAGGCACGCGTACACCGTCGATCGCGGCCACCGAGTTGGCGGCCGCCTCGGATCCGGCCTCGTCGGTGAAGTGCTCGAGCCGGGTGCAGATGAACCAGCCCGAGCCCTTGGCGTCCCGGGCCTCCACCATCGCGGTGACGAACGCGGACATGAACGCGGAGTCGTCGCGCTGCGGCTCGGGCATCGCGGTCGAGGCGATCGCGACCTGGGTCTGTAAAATACTCACGTCGCCGCCCAGGATCAGACCGAGCCGCGGCAGATCGGCCTCGGCCGAGACGAGATCCGCGAGACGGGAGGAGGCTCTGAACGCGCCGAGCCCGCCCGAGATGACCTTCCAGCCGGCCTCGACCAGCTCCTCGTCCGCGATCTCCATGAGCCGCGGGTCGTGGTAGCCGACGAGCGCGCGGCGGGCCCCGTTGGGGCGGGGCAGCGAGCGGAACTCGGGATCGTGCACCGCGGCCTGCCGTGCCTTGTCGAGCGCGCGCAGGGCACCCTCCGGGCTCAGGTCGCTCGGCTCGGATCCAAAGCCCACGAGCGGGCGGCCCTCGGGGCCGGCGAACACCGCCTGCACCCCGAGCCCCGACATCTCGGTGGACTTGGGCTCCTCCACCCCGTTGCAGGCGATGTGCGAGGTGTAGTTGAGCCGCGTGAGCAGCGCGCGGTTGGAGCTCGCGAAGACTTCGACTTCGCGCACGCCGGGCTCGGCGGAGAGGCGGGCCCGCGCCTCCCCGACCGCGCGCGCGAGGTCCACCGCGGCTAGGCCCCGCCGGTCAGAATGGCCCGGCTGCGCATCGTGGGCCCGCCGTTGCCGAGCTTGCGGGTCTGCATCGGCTGACCCTTGCCGCAGTTGGGAATCGGGTAGAGCCGGAAATCGCGCGCCACCCCGTCGACGTTCATCAGGTAGTCGCGGCTGTCGGCCATGATGCCGCCGTCGCGATAGAGCCGTCCGATCTCGCCACGCTCGATCTCGTAGACCCGGCGGGCGGAGATGCGGAAGTTCTCGCGGCTCTCCGCGATGGACGGGGTTCGGTGGCCGACCAGGTAGTAGCCGTGGTCCACCTCTCGGATCAGGTCCTCCGGCGCGCGGTCGCCGCCCTCGAACACGGTGCTGGACATGCGGACCAGGGGGACCAGCGAGGCGTCGGTGGCCTTCCAGTGCCCGTTCGGGTCGCCCCCGAAGACCGCCGCGGTCTGCCGGCTGTTCATGAAGCCGGTGAAGACACCACGGTCGATGTGGACCACCCGGCGGGCCGGGGTGCCCTCGTGGTCGTAGTCGTAGTGGCCGTAGCCGGGCAGGGACGGATCCGAGAAGGCGGTCACCAGCGGCGAGGCGATCTGGCGACCGAGCTGGGTGTCGTCGAGGCCTCGCAGGAGCCAGGAGCGCCCCGCGTACGCGGTCTCCATCTTGAGCCCGCGATCGAGCTCCACCGGGTGGCCGACGATCTCGTGGGAGAGCAGCGTGTTGTAGTGCGGGTCGGTGACGACGATCACCTCGCCGGCCGGCGCGGCGAGGGCGGGAGCCTGGCACAGCTCGACGCCGTCGCGGGCGATGGCCAGCGCGAACTCCGGGAAGGGCGGGAACTCGATCAGCGGCTCGGCCACCCCGCGGGTCAGGATCTCCCAGCCGCGCTGGTGACCCAGCACGTCGTAGAGCTCCTGACTGTTGTCTGGCCCGGTGGCCACCACGTAGCACATGCCCTGGGTCAGCGCGAAGGACTGGTCGATCAGCGCGCCCTCGGAGGAGGCGAACAGCTCGCGCGCGAGCTGGGTCAGGGTCGAGATGTAGTTGTACGAGACGTGGGCGTCGAACGCGGCCACGCGGCGGGAGACGTCGGTGGTGAAGACGACCATGTCGTCGAGGGCGACGCCGCGCGGGTCCACCTCGAAGACCGCGTCCACCACCGCCTGCCGCACCGGGATCGGATGCAGCCGCGTGTCGGCGAGCGCGTCGCCGAGCGCGCCGAACTTGCCCTTCACCTGGGCCTTGAGCTCGGCGTTGGCCATCGCGCGCCGGTAGGCCGCGTGCAGGCCCTCACGCAGGAGCCGCGCCAGGTGCGGGAGATCTGCCGCGCCGAGCCCGCGGCCGAAGTAGCCGGGTGCGATCATCCGATGGCCCGCCAGCACCCGGATGCCGAACGCGAAGGCGTAGTCGTCGCCGGAGGACTTGGGCTGGCCGTTCTCGGCGCCCGCGAACTTGCTCTCGCTGACCTCCACCCGGACGTCGGCGTAGCGCAGGTCGGCGAGGCCGCGCGCCTCGCTGGTGACCAGCTCGCGCGCCATCGGAGCGATACGATCGATCAGCCCGGTCTCGATCCCGTGGGGCACGGCTCGAGTCGCCTCAGGAGACCGCGAACGGCTCGACCGACACCAGGTCGCCGGCCGCCACGTCACCGCGCTCCTCCTCGATGACGACGAAGCAGTTCGCGAGCGTCATCGAGGTGAGGATGCCCGAGCCCTGCGGGCCGGTCGTGCGGACCTCCCAGTGGTCGGCGGCGTACGACAGGATGCCGCGCTTGAACTCGCGCCGGCCCGGCTTCTTGCTCATCGGCTCCATCGCGACCGCGTGGAAGCGGGGCGGGAACAGCTCGCGCCGGCCGCCCAGCTTCCACAGAGCGGGCCGCACGAAGAGATGGAAGGTCAGCATCGAGGCCACCGGGTTGCCGGGCAGGCCGAAGAAGAGCGCGGAGCCGATGCGCCCTACCGCGAGCGGGCGGCCCGGCTGCATGGCCACCTGCCAGAAGTCGATGCCGCCCGCGTCCTGGAGCACCGCCTTCACCAGATCGTGGTCGCCCACCGAGACCCCGCCCGAGGTGAGCACGACGTCCGCGGTGGCCGCGGCGGCGCGGAGCCTCGCGTGCAGGACGTCGTAGAGATCGGGCACGATGCCGTGATCGGTGGCCAGCCCGCCCGCGGCCTCGACGAGACCGTGCAGCGAGAAGCGGTTGGAGTCGAAGATCTGGCCCGGCTTGCGGGCGTCGCCCGGCTCCGCGACCTCGTCGCCGGTGGACAGGATCGCCACCCGTGGCTTCTGCCGCACGAGCAGCTGAGGGAGTCCGAGCGACGCGGCGACGCCCAGCTCCTGGGGACGCAGCACGGCGCCCGCCGACAACACGACCGAGCCCACCCGCACGTCCTCGCCTCGATGCCGGACGTTGACGCCGGCCGGGCCGGCCGGGATGCGCACCGAGCGGTCGCCGCGCTCGACCAGCTCCTGGGGGTAGACGGTGTCCGCGCCCGCGGGGATCGGCGCGCCGGTCATGATCCGCAGCGCCTCGCCCGCACCGATGGTGGCGTCAAACACCGCGCCGGCCGCCAGCTCCGCCACCACCGTCAGCTCGCGCACACCGCTCGTCGGGATGTCGGCCGCCCGCACCGCGTAGCCGTCGACCGCGGAGTTGTCGGTGGGCGGCACGTCGAGCGTCGCGCGCACGTCATCGGCGAGCACGCGACCAAGGCAGGCGGTGACCGCCATGACCTCGGGCGGCGCCACGCGCGCGACCTGGGCCAGGATGTGCGTCTGCGCGTCGTGCACCGAGATCATGCGCGCATTATACCGTGCGGCCGCCGCGGCGGCCCGCATCGCCCATGCTAGGATACGCGCCGATGTCGTCGTCATGCCCGAAGTGCGGCTGGCCCCAGGTCGAGGGCGCGCGCTGCCCGCGCTGCGGCGTCGAGGTGGCGCGCTATCGCGCCGACATCGCGGCGGCCGCCCCGGTCGCGCCGGGAGCCGCGCCCGGCGTCACTCCCAGGGCGGCGGCGCCCGTGGCGCCCGGCGCGGAGCCGGTCCCTTCCGCCGCCGCCCGACCGGCCGGATTCTGGATCCGCGCGCTCGCGGTGCTCATCGACGGCGCGGTGGTCATGACGGCCGAGACGGTCCTGGGCCTGTTCTTGTGGACCGTGGCCGACGACCGGCTGCTCGCCGCGACCTCGCGCGCCTTCCGCCTCGTGGTGGGCAGCGGGTACTTCGTGCTGCTGCACTGGCTCCGCGGCCAGACGATCGGCAAGATGGCGGTGAGCGTCCGCGTGGTCTCGCTCGAGGGCGGCCCGCTCTCCTTCGGACAGGCCGTCCTGCGCTACTTCGGCACCTGGATCTCCGCGTGCCTCCTCGGCCTGGGGTATCTGCTGGCGGGGGTCCGCGCCGACAAGCGCGCGCTCCACGACCTCATCGCGTCCACCCGCGTCGAACACGTCACCTGAAGGAGACGTCATGGCGACCGCCCGCTGCCCGATGTGCCGCCTCGAACACACGCGACTCGGGTCCGCCCGTCCGGCGGCGTCGCTGCGCGCGGCGCCGGCCCGCCTGGCCCGCGCGGTGCGCTCCGTCCCGCGGCGGCTCGTGGCGCGACGGCCCGGGCGCGGGGAGTGGTCGGTCGCCGAGGTGCTGTGCCATCTGGCCGACGCGGAGATCGCGCTCGCCTTCCGCCTCCGGAAGGTCGCGGCGGAGCCGCGCTCGGTGCTGGCCGCGTGGGACCAAGACCGCTGGGCCGAGGGCGGCGGCTATCGCCGCACCCCGCCCCGCGAGGCGCTCGCCACGTTCTCCACGCTGCGACGATCCAACCTGTCGTACGTCGGACGTCTCAACGCGGCCCAGAAGCGCCAGCACGGCCGTCATCCGGAATATGGACGCCTCTCGATCCCCCAGATGCTCGCTCACTGGGCCGAGCACGACCTGAACCACCTCGAGCAGATCCGCGACGCCCATCGCCGCCTGCGCGCTCGGTCGTGACCCTGCCGCTGCCCTTGCGGAACCGTCTCGCCGATCTCATTCTCGATGCGCTCCATGACCAAACCGCGCGTCGGGGCCTCGAGTCACTGGCCGCGGTGTGCGTCGACCCGAGCGCGCTGGGGACCGGCGCGCCTCCCACCGCCTTTCCCGCCGAACTCTTCGAGCACCGGCCCGACGGCTGGCGGATCAAGTCGGGCTTCCGGGAGCACGCGGGCGCCTTCGGCGAGCGCGCGGTCCGCGCGGCGCGGGCGCTCGCGGGTCGGCCCCTCGCCCCCGCGGACCCGCCGCTCGAGATCGCGCTCGGCGAGGCCGCGACGCTCTTCGAAGCGGGACTCTACTTCGAGGTGCACGAGTTGCTCGAGCCGCACTGGATGCGGGCCGACGGCGTCCGCCGCCAATCGCTCCAGGGGCTGATCCAGGTCGCGGTGGGCTTCCAGCACCTGGCCAATGGAAACGTCGACGGAGCGCGCGCGCTCCTGCACGACGGCGCGGCCAAGCTCGCGGGAAGCCGGCTGGCCGGGCGCGATCTGGACGCCTTCGCGCGCGAGGTGGGGCGCTGCTTCCGCGAGATCGTGACGCTCGGTCCGGAAGCCCCGCGTCGCTTCTCGTGGCCGACGGTGCCCCGCTTCCCCGCGGGCGACTGAGGCGCGCGTGGCGTCCGTCCACCTCCTGCCCGACGCGAGCGTGGTCGCCCGCCGGCGAAAGGCCCTGCCGCCCGGACGCCTGCTCGAGGCGTGGCCGGATCTTTACGTCGCGGGCCAGGCGTGGATCGCCGAAGACGCGCGCGGCCTGCTGGAGGATGCCGGGAGCCCGGCCGCGGTGGCCCTCTCGGTGGACGCGGCCGCGGTGCCCGTCTACTACGGCCCGCGGCTGCAGGATACGGAGTCGCTCCCGCCGGAGGACTCGCTGCGCGCCCGCGTGCTCTCCGCACACGGCATCGCGGTGGCCTGGATCACCTACGACCAGTTCGGCGAGCGTACGGTGTACGAGCCGACCGGGCCCGCCGATCCCATCTTCTATCTGCGTCGCCCCGGCGGCACCGCGGCGCACATCTGGCGACTGTTCAGGACCCGAGCCGAAGCGCGAGTGTACATGGCCGAGTACTACGGCCGCGACTCCGCGGGGCGCGAGTGGGCCGAGGCGCTGCCCGCGGAGTCGTTCGACGATCTGCTCGCGCGTCACGCGCGACGGAGCTGAGAGAAAGGGGAGAGAGACCGCCATGGATCTGGAACTCCGGGGCAAGACCGCGCTGGTGACCGGCGGCAGCAAGGGCATCGGACGCGCGGTGGCGCGCGCGCTCGCCGCCGAGGGCGCGCGCGTGGCGATCTGCTCGCGCGACGCGGCGACGCTCGGGCAGGCGGCCGACGAGATCGGGCGCGCGACGGGTGGGCGTGTCGAGGCGGTGCCCGGCGACCTGAGCCAGCGCGCCGAGGTGAGCCGCGTCGCGGCCGAGGCGGTGTCGCGACTGGGCCGGCTCGACATCCTCGTCAACAACGCGGGCGCGATCAAGGGCGGCGACTTCCTCACCACGCCGGACGAGGAGTGGATGAACGGCTGGAGCCTCAAGCTGCTCGGCTACATCCGCATGGCGCGCGAGGTGCTGCCGCACATGCAGCGGCAGGGAGGCGGCCGCATCATCAACGTCGTCGGCGCGGCCGCGCGCAATCCGGCGGTCAGCTACATGATGGGCGGCACCGCCAACGCGGCACTGATCAACTTCACCAAGGCGCTGGCCGACCTGGGCGCCCGCTCTCAGGTCCTCGTCACCGGCGTCTCGCCGGGGCCAGTGAAGACCGAGCGCTGGGATAGCTTGATGGCGCAGCAGGCCAAAGCGGTCAATCAGAGCGTCGAGATCTACGTAAAAGAACGTAGTCAAGAATTGCCGCTCGGTCGCATCGCGCTGCCCGAAGAAGTGGCGGACGTCGTCTGCTTTCTCGCTTCCGCACGCGCGTCGTATCTCACCGGCATCACCATCACGGTCGACGGCGGCATCACTCGGGGCGTGTATCTCTGAGCGGTCACGCGCATTCCTTGCGCACCCAGTAAGGGCATAAACTCGTGAATTGAGGAACATTCTTCCGGAAGATTCGCTTGACACCCGTAGAGTCCCTAAGTAGGGTATCGGCCACGCTGCGGGCGCCGTATGGCGGGGCCCACGAGCGGATAGGTTTCCTACACGCCGCTGGTGAGCCGGGGGGGAGTGTCTACTCGGTCCTGATCACGGCAGGAGGTGGCGCGATGCCTGCAAAGCTTTTCGTCGGCAATCTCTCCTTCCAGGCTACAGAAGAAGACCTCCGCGAGCTCTTTCACCAGGCCGGGACGGTGGAGTCGGTCCGCATCGTGACCGACCAGTTCACGGGCAGGCCCCGGGGATTCGGCTTCGTCGAGATGGCCACCAAGGAGGAGGCGGCCAAGGCCATCGAGGTATTGAATGGCCGCCTTTTCCGGGATCGGAACCTCGTCGTGGACGAGGCGCGGCCCCAGCCTCAGCGGGGCGGCGGCGGTGGTGGTGGCGGCCCTCGGGGCGGCGGCGGCTCACGGCCTGGTGGGGGAGGCGGCGGAGGCGGCTGGCGGCGGTAGCTAAAGTTCTGGCCCCGGGGAGGGAGACTTTCCCGGGGCTTTTTTCGATGATAGACTACTCGTCAGGTGAAGAGGTCATGTCCAGAGCCATCCCACCCGCCCCAGGTTTCATCAAGCGAATTGGCCAGGTCGTCGATCGGCGTCGAGGCGTCGAGTTCCAAGAGCTTAGATCCGAGAACCTCCTGAACCGCTTGACTGGAAGCGGCATGCCGTTCGGCTTCACCGTGAACCCATTCCGGGGCTGTGAGCTGGGCTGCCGCTATTGCTACGCGCGGCCCACTCACGAGTACCTGGGTCACGGCGACCCGGAGGAGTTCGAGGATCGTATCTACGTGAAGCAGGCCGGGCGTGACAAGCTGATCAGCGGCCTCGTGCGCGCCCGGGAGACGGGCCTGGAAATCGCGATCGGTACCGCGACCGACCCCTACCAGCCGGCCGAGGCCCGGTTCGGCGTGACCCGCGGGGTGCTCGAGGCGATGGCGGCCGTCCCCGGCCTCCGGATCGGGCTCACGACCAAGTCGACCGGCATCCTGCGCGACCGGGAAGTGCTGGCCCGCATCGCCCGCAGCTCGGACCTCTGGATCAACATCTCGCTGATCTCGCTCGACGCCTCGCTGCTGCGCCAGATCGAGCCGCGCGCGCCGCGACCCGACCTCCGCCTCGACGCCATCCGGATCCTCGCCGCGGAGGGCGTCCGGTCCCGACTCTTTCTGATGCCGGTGCTGCCGCTGATCACCGACGGGGAGGCGTCGCTGCGCGAGCTACTCGCGGCGGCGCGGGCCGCGGGCGCGCGCGAGGTGATCAGCAACGCGCTGTTCCTGCGGACCGAGATGACGTGGCGGTTCTTCCTGGAGTTCGTCGAGCGCGACTTCCCGTGGGCGCTACTGCGTTATCGCGCGCTCTACCCGCGGCCGGGCTACGCGCCCCGAGCCTACCGCGAAGAGATCGAAGCGCGCGTCAGCCGGCTGGCCGGCCAGGTGGGCTTCCCGTCGCGCACTCGCGAGGCGCGCGTGCAGGCCGAGTCGCCCGCCCGCCCCCGCCAGCTCTCGCTGGTCTGGTAGCGCCGCGGGCTCACTCTTCGATCAGGGACGCCTGGGCCGGCGGCTCGACCGGCGCGGGCTCGTCCTCGGTCACGGGGGCGAGGCCGTCCTGCTCGATCAGCGGGCGGAACTTCTCGTACAGCTCCTGGAGCTTGGCCACGTAGTACGCGGTGTTCTCGTCGGGCGCCTCCGCGCTCCACTCCCCGGCGAGCTTGGCCGCCTCGTTGACCTTGATGCGCTTGCTCTCCCCGGTGACGTAGTACGAGACCTGGTCGCCCGGCTGGTAGGAGCGGCCCGAGCCCTGGGCCAGCTCGTAGGCGGCGCCCACGTTGCGCGAGCCCGTCTTGAGCTTCTCGCGGTAGGCGGTGAGCGATTCCTGCAGCGTCTCGGTCTTCATGAACTGCTTGAGCGGGACCCGGTGGGCGCGGAAGTCCTCCTCCCAGCGCCGCACCAGCGCGGGAATCTCCTCGCGCCGGCCGGTGAGCAGCAGGCGGAACATCTCCTCCATCCACAGCCGCTGGAACAGCTCGAGCCCGCGCGAGCGCAGGCCCGAGCCCTTGATCAGGAGCTTGCCCCGCTCATCCAGGACGACATAGTTCTTCATCTTGTAGCTGAACATCGCCACGTAGCGGCCGTCCAGCTCGAGCTGGATGCCCTCGGGGAGCGCCGCGGCCAGCTCGCGCACCAGCGACTCCTCGCCGAGCGACCCAACCGGCGGCACGAAGTAGATGCCGTCGGTGTCCACCTCGACCACGGTGGCGCCGAGGTCGCCCAGCCGGGCGATCAGCGCCTGCACCAGGCGGCGTCCCTCGCCGGTCACCTGGTTCGCCACGTCGAAGTCGTTCCAGTGGCCCTGCGAGAAAGCGAGGTAGCCGTAGAACGAGTTGATGAAGATCTTGAAGGTCTGCTGCAGCGCATTGAAGAAAGCCCGATCCTCGACGGGCGCCTCGCGGGCCATCCGCTTGGCCGCGACCCGGAACTCCCGCAGGTCGCGCAGCAGCGAGGTCGTCACCCCGAGCCGGTCGGAGGCGGGGAAGAGGCTCTGGCCGAGCATCAGCGACGGATAGAGTGAGGTCACGTCCACGTGGAGCACGTCGCGCGCCACTCCTCGCTGGAAGACGGCGGTGTACCCGCCGGCCACTCCGCGCCCGAGGCCGGGAGCGGGTACCGCCTGGCGGCGATGGAGGTACTCGCGCATCAGCAGCGCGTCGATCTTGGTCGCGTTGCCGCGGAGGATCGTGGTCTGGTAGTCGAAGGGCAGGGCCTGGGCCTGCACGAAGTAGGGCGGCGACAGGATGGCGGAGATGCCGAGCGTCTCGAGCACGTCGTCGCGGGCGTAGGCCATGAGGCGGGCCGGGTCCTCGGCGAAGATGCGCGGGATGTCCTCGGGCGGGAGGTAGGTGCGGTCCGGGGCGGCCATCCCGAAATGGCGGGCCACGTCCTTGAGCCCGTAGGACTCGAGATCGCGCGCCCCCACATCGTAGAGCTGGGCGAGGATCCAGGTGTCCACGATGTGCCGGCCGGTCACCCCGTATCGCCGGTAACCGATCGCGCGCTCGGCCACCTGCATGCGCGAGGGGTAGCCCCGCAGCACCGATCCGTCGCGTCCCCACGCGAGCGGGACCCGGTGGCGCCGGGCGCGCGCCTCCAGGTACTCGAGGTCGAAGCGGAAGATGTTGTGGCCCTCCAGCACGTCGGGGTCGCGCTCGCGGATGATGCGCGTGCACTCGGCGAGCAGCTCGGGCTCGGACCGCTCGGCCCCCGAGAGCACGGTCGAGAAGCCGGACGAGTCGGCGACCGCGATCGCGATGATGCGGTCCGACTCGCGCGCGGCGTTGGGGAACTCGAAGCCGGGCGCGGTGGTCACCTCGATGTCGATCGCCATCCGCCGCAGGTCGCCGAAGCTCATGCCGATGAACGAGGTCTTGCCCGAGCGGAGCAGGAACTGATGGATCGGATCGTTGAGAAAGCGGTACGGCGCATCCGGAGCGCCGGTGCTCTTGCCCGAAAGGCGCAGGCAATGATCGCGCACCCGCAGGGCCTGCGACCACGAGCCGCACTCGGCCAGCCACCGGTAGAAGCCCACGCCGTCCAGCGGGGTCAGCTCGACCTCCCCCTTCAGGCCCCGGACCAGGTCCGCGTCGGCCAGCAGGACGAACGGCCGGAACGGCTCCTCGGTCGTCACCACCCGATCGGCACGGCGGGCGTAGACCACGACGTGGCTCTCGGCGGGGCGGAACGCGAGCAGCCCCGGGGCGGGGTCGTGCCCGAAGAGCAGGGGATTGTCGTAGAACGGCAGCGGGATCGAGGTCAATTGAGCAAGCCGAGCAGCCGGTGCAGCTCACGACGCGCCGTCGCGTAGCGCGGCTCGAGCGCGAGCGCGCCCTCCAGCTCCCGGATCGCCTCGCGGATCTCGTGCCGCTTGATGTGGATGCGCGCGCGATTGAAATAGGGATAGTGCCGGGGCTCGTAGCGCGGGGCCCGCTTGGCGCGCTCGAGCCAGCCGAGCGCCTCCTCGTCGCGCCCGAGCTCGATCAGGTAGGCGCCGATGTCGTTGTAGGGGTTACCGAAGTCCGGGTCCACCGAGATCGCCAACTTGCACTGGGCGATCGCGTCGTCGTGCCGTCCCTGGTAGCTGTACGCCCAGCCGAGGAACGTGTGCGCCTCCGCGGTGGGGAGGAGGGCGAGCGACCGCTGGTAGTGCGCGACCGCCTCTTCGAGGCGACCCTGCATCTGCGCCTCGTAGCCCATCTGGAAGTGGCGCTGCGCCTCCGCGCGCCTCTCCCCGGCCAGCTCGTCGGTCATCCTACCGCCGTCGTCTCGTCCACGAGTCACTCCTGGCCGCATTCTACCCCAGCGCATGCGGCGAGGCGCGGACGCAACGGTTGCGGTATGCTCTGCCGGTGCGTCGCACCGCGGTCGCGCTGATCATGTGCTTGCTCCTGGCCGGATGCGCCGGGCCGTCCGGCTCGCGCGGCGTCCGCTTCGCCAACGTCACGCCGCAGGCTCCGCTCACCGTCGAGGGCACGCTGTTCCGTCCGAGCGGCCCGGGGCCATTCCCGGCGGTGGTGCAGCTGCACGGCTGCGGCGGCCTCGAGGCGCAGTCCTATCGATGGGGCCGCTGGTTCGCGGACCACGGCTACGAGGCGCTCGTGGTGGACAGCTTCGGCCCGCGCCACGTGAAAGGCGACTGCCGCACCGGCCCGGACGAGCCGCCGATCACCGCGCGATTCGACGACGCCTTCGGCGCCCTCCGCTACCTCCAGTCGCGGCCCGACGTGAGGCCCGACCGCGTCGCGGCCATCGGCTGGTCGCAGGGCGGCGTCTATGCGATGGCGGTGATCAACGGGCCGAGCCTCGAACGCGCCCGCCGGCGCGGAGTCGAGCTGCCCGCCACCGGCTTCGCGGCCGGCATCGGCGTGTACCCGGGGGGCTGCTTCTCGCTGGTGAAAGAGCAGGTGGTGCGCCCGCTGCTCGTCCTGATCGGCGAGGCGGACGACTGGACCCCCGCGGTCAAGTGCCGCGAGATGGTGGAGGCGATGCGCTCGCGCGGCGCCGACGCCACGATCGTCACCTATCCCGGGGCGTATCACTACTTCGACGTGGAGGGCCAGAAGAAGGAGCTGCTCGCGGAGGTGGAGAACGAGAATCGGCCGGGCGGCTTCGGGGCGACGGTGTCCTATCAGGCCGAAGCGGCCACCGACGCCCAGCGCCGGATCGAGGAATTCCTGGGGCGGCATCTGAAATAGCGCGCGGGCGCGTTGCACGCGCGGGCCCGCGCGTGCTAGCGTGAGCGCGGCCGCATTGGTCTCATGGACGCCTCGGTCGAGATCGTCAAACATCTGCTCAACTCGGTGGTGCACATCCACACCGAGGTGCCGTCGAACCATCCCTCGACCCGGATCCTGGGTGACGAGCGAATGGGCACCGGAACGGTGATCGATCCTGCCGGCCTCATCCTGACCGTCAACTACGTGGTCATGGGCGGCGAGACCATCCAGGTCACCCTCGCCCGCGGGCGCGCGCTCCGGGCCGAGATCGTGGCCCAGGACTTCGAAATCGGCCTGGCCCTGCTCCGGGTGAAGCGCCAGGGCCTCGCCGCCGCGCCGATCGCGGAATCGGAGTCGCTCGAGCGGGGCGCGCCGGTATTCGCGCTCGGCTCCACCGGGGGCCGCGATCGCCGGGTGTCGGGCGGGCTCGTGACCTATCTCGGCGAGTTCGAGGAGTACTGGGAGTACCTGCTCGAGCGCGGCATCGTCTCCAGCGCGTCCAACCCGGGCTTCGGCGGCGGGCCGCTGTTCACCTTGAGCGGACAGATGGTGGGCGTGGTTTCGCTCAACCTCAACGAGATCGCCCGCTGCTCGCTTTCGATCCCGATCGAATGCTACCGGCGCAACCAGGAAGAGTTCCTGCGCTTCGGCCGGGTGCGGAGCCGACCGCAGCGCGCCTGGCTGGGCGTCTTCGCCCACGTGCTCGAGGAGGGCGTCGTGGTGGCGGGCCTCGTGCCCAACGGGCCCGGCGCGCGCTCGGGCATTCAGGAAGGCGACCTGATCGTCTCGCTGGACGCGCAGGAGGTGCCCACGCGCAAGGAGCTCTATCTCTCGCTCTGGCGGCACACCCCGGGGGAAAAGATCACCCTCGAGGTCATGCGCGACAACGAGCTGCGCAGCCTCTCGGTGACCGGCGGTGACCGGGCCGACTTCTACAAGCAGACGTCCTGATCTGCGGGCAAGGAGGCCATCGATGGACCTCGGCATCCAGGGCAAGACCGCGCTGGTGGTGGCGGCCAGCAAGGGCATGGGCAAGGCGAGCGCGATGGGCCTGGCCGCGGAGGGCGCGCGGGTGGTGATGTGCGCGCGCGGCGAGGTCGCGCTCAAGGACGCGGCGGCGGAGGTGAAGCGGCAGACCGCCGCCGAGGTGCTCGCGGTTCCCGCGGACGTGAGCCGCGCCGCCGACATCTCGAAGGTGGTCGCGGAGGCCACCCGCGCCTTCGGGGGCGTGGACATCCTGGTCGCGAACGCGGGCGGGCCGCCGCCCGGGCCGTTCGAATCGATGACCGACGCCCAGTGGACGGCGGCCTTCGAGCAGGTGCATCTCTCCACCGTGCGGCTCATCCGGGAAGTGCTCCCGCACATGAAGAAGTCGCGCTGGGGCCGCATCCTCGCGATCCAGTCGAGCTCGGTGAAGCAGCCGGTCGACGGCCTCGTCCTCTCCAACGGCATCCGGCCCGCCATCGCGGGCCTCTTCAAGACGCTGGCCGGCGACCTCGCCAAGGACAACATCACGGTGAACCTGGTGCTACCCGGCCGCATCAAGACGGACCGCTTCCTCGAGCATCAGACCGATCGGGCCAAGCGGGCCGGCGTCACCCTCGAGCAGCAGATGGAGCTCTCCTCGGCCGACATCCCGATGGGCCGGATCGGCACCCCGGAGGAGTTCGCGGCCATGGTGGTCTTCCTCGCCTCGGCGCGCGCCTCCTACGTCACCGGCACCGTGGTGCAGGTGGACGGCGGCCTCATCCGGAGCGTCGTCTAAGCTCCCGCGGCGGAGCGGCAGGAGCCGGTGATCGGCGCGCTGCGAGTGGCCTGGACGAACTTCCGCGCCCATCGCGGCATGTTCCTCGCCTCGGGGCTGGCCTTCAATTTCGTGGTCTGCCTCATCCCGCTGCTCTTCTTCATCGTCTCGGTGGCGGGCTTCGTGCTGAGCCGGCGCACCGTGATGGACGCGGTGCTCAACCAGCTCTCGGCGATCGTCCCGGTATACAAGAACGAGCTGCACGAGAACCTCGCCGCGATCATCCGCCGGCGGCGCCTCTCCGGCCTGGTCGGCACCGCGGTGCTCCTGCTCTTCGCGAGCCAGCTCTTCAACGCGATCCGGCTGGTGCTGAGCGACATCTTCGGCTTCCGGGGGGGGCCCGGGTTCTTCCGGGGCATGGCCCGCGACATGCTCATGGTGTTGGCGATGGGCATGCTGTTCCTCGGCAGCATCGTCATCAGCGACGTCTTCGGCTGGCTCCGGATCCTGCTCTTCCAGACCATGGGAATGCCGGTCCAGTGGGTGCGCGCGTGGTCGCTCACCCTGGCGCTGGCCTTCAGCACCGCGTTCTTCTTCGTCCCCTACCGCTACCTGACGCACCGGCGCGTGCCCGCGGGCTCCGCGCTGGCCGGCGCGCTGCTCGCCGCGGTGCTGTGGGAGGCGGCCAAGCAGCTCTTCCGCTGGTACATCCTGTCGTTCGGCGTCTACGATCAGGTGTACGGCCCGCTCGGCGTGCTGGTGGCGCTCGCGATGTTCGCCTACTACTCGGGCGTGGTGTTCATCTTGGGCGCCGAGTACGCGGCCGCGCTCATGAGGGGCGGGCGCGCCTGAGCCGCCGTCCCAAAGCCCGGCCGACTGTGCTAGGGTGAGGCGGTCATGGCCGACTCCCTGCCCCCGCCGCTTCACGGCGTGCGGGTTCTCGAGCTCGCCCACCTGATCGCCGGTCCCATCTGCGGCATGTATTTGGCGGACATGGGCGCCGACGTCGTGAAGGTGGAATCGCGCGACGCTCCCGACGCGGGCCGCTCGGTGTATCCACGCGCGGTGCGCAACGGCGAGGGGGTGCTGCATCTCACGGTCAATCGCAACAAGCGTGGGATCTCCCTCGACGTCAAGCGGCCCGAAGGGCGTGCCGCCTTCCGCCGGCTGGCCGGGTGGGCCGACGTCATCATCGAGGGCTTCCGGGGCGGGGTGGCCGAGCGGCTCGGCATCGACTACGACTCGCTCAAGGACGCCAACCCGCGGCTGATCTACTGCTCGATCTCCGCGTTCGGGCCCGACGGGCCGTGGCGCGAGAAGCCGGGGCTCGACTCGCTCGCGCAGGCGCTGGGAGGCCTCATGGCCATCACCGGCGAGCCGGACGGCACCCCGGTGCTCTGCGGCGCCCCGGTGGCCGATACCCTGGGCGGCATGCTCGCCATCCAGGGCATCCTGACCGCGCTGATCGCGCGCGGCGCGAGCGGGCCGGGGCAGCGCGTGGACGCGTCGCTGCTGAACGGCATGCTGTTCGCGCACACCGCCCGGCTCTCCGTCTTCCACGAGACCGGCGAGCCGCTCCCGCGGTACGGGAGCGGGCACCCGGAGATCGTGCCGTACCAGGCCTTCCGCGCGAAGGACGACTGGATCTTCGTGGCCGCGTGGGTGGACCGGCTCTGGACGCCGTTCTGCGCGGCGGTGGGGCTCGCCGGGCTCGCCGCCGATCCGCGCTTCGCGACGCGCCGCGACCGGCTCGCCCATCGCGCGGAGCTGGAGGCCATCCTGACGCCCGTGTTCCGGCAGCGCACGGTGGCCGAGTGGATGGACGCGCTCGAGGCCGCCGACGTGCTCTGCGCGCCGGTGAACGACTACCCCGGTCTGGTGCGCCATCCCCAGGTGGTGGCGAGCGGCTTCATCACCGAGCAGGACCACCCGCGCGCCGGCCGATTCAAGACCATCGCCACCCCGGTGAAGCTCGAGAAGACCCCGGGCACCATCCGCTCCCCGGCCCCCGCGCTGGGCGAGCACAGCCGCGACGTGCTGAGCGAAGCGGGTTTCAGCCGAGCGGAAATCGACGCGCTCGCGGCCGCCCACGTCATCTAAGGAGGGTCACGTCATGATGCTCAAGGACAAGGTCACGGTGGTCACGGGGGCGGCGCGGGGGATCGGCCGCGAGATCGCGCTGCTCATGGCGCGGCACGGGGCGAAGGTCGTGGTCAACGACTACGGGGGCGGCTCCGACGGCGCGGGCGACGCCCGCGGTCCGGCCGACGACGTGGTGAACGAGATCAAGGGGATCGGCGGGCAGGCCGCCGCCAGCTACGACTCGGTCGCGAGCATGGCGGGAGGCCAGCACATCGTCCAGACCGCGCTCGACCACTTCGGTCGAATCGACATCGTGGTGAACAACGCGGGCATCCTGCGCGACCGCATGATCTTCAACATGACCGAGGAGGAATGGGACGGCGTCATCAACACGCATCTCAAGGGCACCTTCGCGGTGACCCGCGCCGCGGTGCCCTACATGCGAGAGCGCAAGTGGGGCCGCATCATCAACATGACCTCCACCTCGGGTCTCGTCGGCAACATCGGCCAGGCCAACTACGCGGCGGCCAAGCTCGGGATCGTGGGATTCACCAAGGTCGTGGCGCTCGACATGGCGCGCTACAACGTCACCGCCAACTGCATCTCGCCCTTCGCCTGGACCCGGATGATCGGCACCATCCCGACCGAGACCGAGGCCCAGAAGGCGCGGGTCGAGAAGATCAAGAAGATGGGCCCCGAGCACATCGCGCCGGTCGCGGTGTTCCTGGCCACCGACGAGGCCAAGGAGATCTCGGGGCAGGTGTTCGGGGTGCGCGGCAAGGAGGTCATGCTGTTCAGCCACATGCGTCCGGTGCGCAGCATCCACCACGATCTCGGCTGGACGCCGGAGCGGCTGGCCGCGATGTTCCCGGGCACGCTGAAGCACCACCTGGCCCCCCTCGACACCTCGGGGCAGTTCTTCAACTACGACCCGATGGTCTGAGCCGCCGCGGACCGTGCGCCGCGCCGCGGCCCTCGTCCTGCTCCTCTCGACGGCACTCGTCTGGCCGGCGACCGCCGCCGAGCCCGGCCTGCTGATCACGGTGGGCGAGGTGACCGACACCGGCGCGGTGCTGTGGGTGCGCGGGGTGGCGTGGGGCCCGGTGGCGGTCCGCTACGGTCCGGTGCGACCCGCCACGGATTCGCCGACCCCGGACCCGCAAGTCCCGGAGGCCCAAGCCGAGATCCGCGTCAGCCCGAACCGCAACCTGACCGGCAAGCTGTCGCTCCAGCCGCTCGAGCCGGCGACCCGTTATCGCTACACCGTCTCCCAGAACCACGAGCAGGTCAGCGGCGAGTTCGTCACCGCCCCGTCGCCCGCGACCAGCGGGCCGGTTCGCTTCGCCTGGAGCGGCGATCTCGGCAGCCGCGGTTACTGCCGGCCAGGCGCCGACGGCTACCCGATCTTCCGCGCGATGGCCCGCCGGCCGGTCGACTTCTTCGTCTTCGTGGGCGATACGATCTACGCGGACCAGGTCTGCGGAGAGGGCCCGCACGTACCCGGCTACGACTTCGTGGCGCGCCGGCCCGCCGACTTCTGGGCCAAGCACCGCTACAACCGCGAGGACCCGGCGGTGCAGGCCTACTTCCGCGGGACGTCGGTCTACGCGATCTGGGACGACCACGAGGTGCGCAACGACTTCTCCGGACCCAGCGAGCCGCTGATGGAGGTCGGCCGGCAGGCCTTTCTCGACTACTTCCCGATCCGCCCGCCGCGGGAGGAGCCGGGGCGGCTCTACCGGAAGTTTCGCTGGGGCGGCCTGCTCGAGCTGTTCATCCTGGACACCCGACAGTACCGGAGCCCGAACTCGGCGCCGGACGGTCCGGCCAAGACCATGCTCGGCGCGCCCCAGAAGCGATGGCTCATCGACGCGATCGGCGCCTCGACCGCGACCTGGAAGGTCGTGATCTCGAGCGTCCCACTCTCGGTGCCGACCGGCGGCCGCAATCACGACTCCTGGAGCAACGCCGGCCCGCAGGGCGTGCCCGAGGAGCGCGGCACCGGCTTCGCGGTCGAGCGAGACGCGATCCTCCGGGCGCTGCGCCAGCGCGGGGTGAAGAATCTGGTCTTCGTCACCACCGACGTGCACCACGCCGAGATCATCCGCCACCAGCCGACGGCCGAGTGGTCCTTCTACGAGCTGATCGCCGGGCCCCTGTCCGCCTCGCTCGGCAAGCCCCGGCCCCTCGACGCCGCGCTCAATCCCCGCTCGCTCTGGAGCCTGGGCGGCGCGTCCAACTACGGGGAGGTCTCGATCGACGCCTCCGGGCTGGCGGTGCGCATCATCGACGGTGACGGCCAGGTGCGCTTCACCCAGAACGCGCCCGCCGCCACCGACTAGGCGCGCCGATTGACGAGGTAGATCCCACCCGCGACCAGCGCCACCGCCGCCCCCAGGTTGCCGCTCAGACGGTCGCCCAGCAGCAGCCAGCCTCCCAGCACGCCGAAGAGGGGTGTCCAGAACGAGAACGCGGCGAGCCCCGAGGCCGGGTAGCGCTCCAGCAGCCAGAACCAGGCGAGGTAGGAGACGAAGGCCACGACCACCGCCTGGTAGGCGAACGCGCCCAACACCAGCGGGGTGAGGTGCGTGATGCCGCGCTCGCCGAACAGGGGGGCCAGCGCGATCAGCACCACGCTCGAGACCGAGAGCTGGTAGAAGAGCGTCCGCTGCGGAGTCAGGCGCCCGCTGCTTCGCAGCTTGATCACCACGGTGCTCGCGCCCCAGGCGAAGCCGCCGAGCAGCTCGAGCGTATCGCCCAGCAGCTCGCGGCGCGACGGCAGGTAGAGACCGTCGGCGAAGGCCAGGCAGAGGCCCAGGAACGCCAGCGCGAGCCCCGCGATGCGGCCGACGGTGAGCCGCTCCGCCGGGATGAAGAAATGAGCGCCCAGGGCCACGAAGAACGGCGCGGAGTAGAGGAAGATCACGCTGCGGGAGGCGGTGGTGAAGGCGAGCCCGCCGTAGATGAGGACGAACTCGCCCGCGAACATCAGGCCGAGCAGAAGCCCATAGCCGCCGGTGCCGTCGCGCCGGATCAGCGGCTCCCCGCGGATCCGGCACCACGCCCAGAGCAGCGCCGCCGCCACCAGGGAGCGGAGGCCCGCGCTCAGGATGGGCGGGATCCCGGTGAGGCTGATCTTGATCGCGACCTGGTTGAAGCCCCATCCCGCGCAGCAGAGCACCAGGATGCTCGCCGCGAGCCCGCCGAGCCGGGCCGGAGGGCTCACGCGCGGCGCCGGACGAGACTTCCGATCACCAGGGCGAAACAGCTCAATGCGCCGACCGCGACGCCCGCCCACTCCGCCGCGCCCGGTCGGTGCTCGAGGTCGACGGTGGCGGCGTCTCGCGGCAGCGAGACCTCGAGCAGGCCCAGCTCGTCCCGGCGGACGGCCCGGCGGACTCCGTCGGTCCGGGCCACCCAGAGCGGCGAGTAGGCGATGGGCAGCGGCGTGAAGCCGTCCGCCTCCCGACTGCCCACGACCACGCGGAAGCGCTGCGGGCCGACCGACTCCGGCAGGGCCGCCACCGGGACGGCGCCGACGAAGATGATGAACGGGCCGATGCGGGAGCCGAGCGTGAACGTTCGATTCTCGGTGAGGAACCCGGACCGTCCCACGTCGTCATCGAGCGCCACCACCGCGGAGACCCCGAGCCGCGCGGCGAGAAGATCGAAGGCGCCCGCGTCGAGCGCGTCGAGCGGGCGCCCAAAGAGGCTCACGCCGTCGAGCTGCTCGGCCAGGCGGGTGAGGGGACGGTTGCTCGCCGATCCCGTATAGAACAGTCCCGCCACCGGCGAGGGATGGGTGAAGGTGCCGCCCACGATCGCCCGCCCGGTCTCGAGCGGCGTCAGCGCGGTGATGTGGGAGTGAGGCCGCCACCACTCCGGCCGCCAGTCGAGCGGGACGCCGGAGCGAACGAACAGCACGCGGCCCGGCGGCGCGGCGCGGAGCGCCGTCCAGAGCGCGTCGATCCGGAGCCCGCGCACCACCTCCGCGCGCTTGGGCCACTCCCGCGCGCGCGGCCAGAGCGAGAGCCCGGGCTCGGGCGTGCCCCACGAGAGCGGCACGCACAGCACGACCGCGAGCAGCGCGCCCAACCCCGGCCGGCGGAACGGGGACACCAGCGCGGCCAGGCCGAGCGCGCCGGCGATCACGAGCGCGAGGAGGAGACCGTCCATCAGCCGGTCCGCGGGCAGCCACGCCACGCCGAGCGGCTCCGCCACGAGCGCGTCGAGTGCGATCAGGGCGACCATGACCGGCGGCAGGCCAAGGAGCCAGCGCGCGCGCCCCAGCATGGGGAGGGCCCGAGCGCGCCACGCGACGACGGAGAGGAACGCCAGCACCAGCAGGACCGGCTGCGTGGCCACGCGCCACGCCAGGGCCAGCGGCGCGTCGTCCTGCCAGGCCAGCGGCAGCGCCATGCGCAGATGCGCGAGCAGCGGCAGCAGCCAGACCGCGGCCAGGCCAAGGCCGAGCGCGAGGATCGCCGCGGCCTCGAGGAGACGCCGATGCCACGGTCCCACCTGGAACGCGGCCAGTGCCACCATCGCCGCGGCCGCGGGTACATGCGCGG
>Ga0210384_10002002_pt1 | contig 25868 bp, 16 predicted proteins | sample IncBWH2MmetaG_FD_160574 | JGI IMG/M metagenome (GOLD analysis project Ga0210384, IMG submission 160574) | Forest soil microbial communities from Barre Woods Harvard Forest LTER site, Petersham, Massachusetts, United States - Inc-BW-H-2-M | ecosystem: Environmental > Terrestrial > Soil >...
CATGCGCCGACCACCCCCGCGCCATTTCCGGACGCAATTTGGGCCAACCTCATGGCGGGCAACCAGCGCTTCGTTGCGGGCAAACCTCAGTCCCGTGCTTTGCCCGCGCTTCGTCAGAAACTTGCTTCAGCACAGCATCCGCATACGATCGTCTTGGCTTGCTCCGATAGCCGGGTTTCTCCGGATTTGGTTTTTGACCAGAGTCTCGGTGATCTCTTCGTCATACGTACTGCTGGAAATGTCGCCGATCCGGTTGGACTTGGAAGTATCGAGTACGCCGTGGACCATCTTCACAGCACTGTGCTGGTTGTGCTCGGACACCAGAAGTGTGGCGCTGTCGCCGCCGCGTGTTCGGGCGACAAGATGCCCAGCCGCAACTTGGAAGCGATCGTGGATAAGATCAATCCCGCCGTCACGCAAGCCAAAACCTACGCCAAGCCCGATGACCTGCTCGAAGCGGCAGTAAAAGAGAATGTTCACCAGAGCGCGAAAGACGTGCTCGCCAACAGCGAAATCCTGCGCGACGCGGTGACAGCCGGCAAGCTGACGGTCATTGAGGCGGAATATCAGTTCGATAGCGGCGCCGTGGCTCGCCTCAACTCGCCCGCAAGCGGGCAGAACTAGCCGTTCATCCAGAAAGAAACTGCGCACAAAAAATCAGGGGCTGACGAAGTCAGCCCCACACTTGTCTTAACTAGACCTCGGCCTTAGTCGTCATCCGAAGGCATGGGTTCCCCCACAATGTTGTAGTAGACGTTTTTCGGCTTCTTCGGCTTGGCTGGCTCGGCCTTTGGCGCGGGCGGCACGGGTTTCGACGCCACTGGCTTCGGGATGGCCGGCGTAGCGGGAACAATTGCCGCAGGCCTCACCTCTGGCGCCGGCTCAAGCGGCGGAGTCGGGGTTTCTGAGGCAGCCGGGACAAGTACGGACGGAATAACTGGATACATTCTTACCTCCTGCGCTGGAGAGGGCATCGGCGACGCTGCTGGAGTTGTTCCAAATTGCGGCGGAGCTGTCTCGGTAAGCGCCGAAGATGTGGCTGCTTGAGGAACCACCCGGATCGGCCCCGGTGTCACGGTTGGAACGGAACTCTTCGACGTCTTGACTCTTCTCGGAGCCGGCCGCTGAAAGAAGTAATTGAGGACCGCCGCCACCAGCCCTGCGATACAAAACTCGAACACAGAAACGAACAGTTCCGGATAGTTATAAGGCCGCTGCGTAAAGGAGGTCGGCAATCCCGAAGACTGGCCCATTACGTCTCCCAGCCAGGGCACGACCACATTGTTCATGACAGACACGATCAGGCCCCAGAGAGCCTCCCCGAGGAGAACAGCAATGATGATTCGTCCAAACCACCGGCGTGTGTCTCCACCATCGGAGTTAAAGGGCTTCACGGGCTGGTCCATAGTTCTTCCTTTACGGAGATTGTTACATAGAGGCTCTTGGCGGGAAAGCCAGTTGATCCATTGTGTTGGGGCGGACACTCTTGTCCGCCGGGTTTGACTTTGATTGCCGGTCGCAACTGAAAATCGACTTCAAAGGCGGCGGACAAGAGTGTCCGCCCCACACGATTTGCGTAGCTCCAAAAAATAGGGCCGACCGAAGTCAGCCCTTGCAACTCGTCATCTAAAGGCGCGTTAGTCCTGAGCGCTGACCAGCGGCATATTCACGAGATGCTCGCTCAGGAACCACACCTGCAACTCGTTTAGCCGCAGGGCGTCGCTGACTGCCAGGTCGTTGGTCCCGTCGTCGCCTAGCTTATCTGCCCGCTCTGCCAGCTCGCGGCACTCGCCGATGATGATCTTGTGGGCCTCCAGCAAGCGCGAGAGCTGCACCGGCACTTCCTCCCGTCCCCGCGGAGGTCGTGCGATCCTTGTGGTTTCGGCGATGTCGGCTGCCATGGCCAGACTTACGCCTCCTAGCAACTGAATGCGCTCGGCAATGGTGTCAACCAGTTCTGACTGCTCACCGTAGTGTTTGTCGAACAGAAGATGAAGCTGATAAAAAGTGGGTCCGGCAACCTGCCAGTGTGATTTCTTGTAAAGATCGCGCAGTGTCATGGTATCGGCCAAAAGCTGGTTGAGATGCTCCGTCATTTCCAGGCGGACGGGTTCTTCCAGTTCCAACGGCAGGGCGTGGCTTACGGTGCCGTACTTCTGGATTTCAGCAGCTCGTTGGTTAAAGTGGGGCTGGGCGGTAATGCCACCGTTGTGGCCGGCAGTTTTCTTCGACATCGGAATTCTCCTCTTTAGATTTCCTGGTACATGAATTAGATGTGTCTGGCAGACGGCAAGGATACGGGTTGCTGATAAGATTTATCCGACAGAGAGCGCAGCAAATCCCAATTATAGTCCTTGCCAAATCCGTACGGCCGCTCAAAATATCCGCTTCGCTTTCGCCGCGGGACCGGCGCGCCAGCAAAATTCTGCGCAATTGTCTATCATGGAAGGTTAAGCGTTTATTGATGGAGAAAACCAGACGTGGCTGAGACCCAAACCAACGGTGTGGAAGTTCTCGAAACCCGGGAGTGGCTGGATTCACTGGATTACGTTTTGTCGCAGGGCGGCCCAGAGCGGGCCGGACGCTTGCTGCAGCAACTATCGCTGCACGCCCGGCGCGCTGCCGGCGTAAACCTTCCTTTTACCGCAACGACTCCATACCAGAACACAATTGCTTCCCGACAACAGCCGCCCTTTCCCGGCAGCCAGGAGATGGAACGTCGCATCAAGAGCCTGGTGCGGTGGAATGCTCTGGCCATGGTGGTGCGGGCCAACAAGATCGAGAGCGGCATTGGCGGACACATTTCCACTTTTGCCTCCGCAGCCACGCTGTATGAAGTCGCGTTCAATCATTTTCTTCAGGCGCACACTGAATCGGGAGACCGCGATCTGGTTTACTTCCAGGGCCACGCCGCGCCCGGCATGTACGCACGCGCCTATCTGGAAGGCCGCATTCCTAAAGAGAAGCTGCAGAATTTTCGCCGCGAACTGAAACAGGGTGGTGGCCTCTCATCGTATCCGCACCCCTGGCTCATGCCCGACTTCTGGGAGTTTCCCACGGTCAGCATGGGACTCGGTCCCATCCAGGCCATCTACCAGGCGCGTTTCATCCGCTATCTGGAAAATCGCGGCTTGAAAAAAGCGACCGGTGGCCGAGTCTGGGCGTTCATGGGCGATGGCGAGATGGACGAACCAGAATCTCTGGGATCCATCACTCTAGCTTCGCGCGAGCGGCTCGATAATCTGATCTTTGTCGTCAACTGCAACCTGCAGCGCCTGGATGGACCGGTACGCGGCAACGGCAAGATCATCCAGGAGTTGGAAGCGATTTTCCGCGGCGCCGGCTGGAACGTCATCAAGGTCATCTGGGGCAGCGACTGGGACAACCTCATAATCAATGATCGTGACGGAATCCTGGTCAAGCGCATGGGCGAGATCACAGACGGCCAGTATCAGAAGTATTTCGTCGAAAGCGGCGCTTACTTCCGGCACAACCTGTTCGGCAGCGATCCGCGCCTGCTGAAGATGGTGGAGCATCTTTCCGACGAGCAGCTTTCAAGGATGCGGCTGGGCGGTCACGATCCCATCAAAGTGCATGCCGCTTTCAAAGCTGCGACTGAGCACAAGGGAGCGCCCACCGTGGTTCTGGCCAAGACCATCAAAGGCTACGGACTGGGCGAGGCGGGTGAAGGCAAGAACATTACACACCAACAGAAGAAGCTGAACGAAGACGAACTGCGGGTGTTCCGCTCGCGTTTCGGGATTCCCATCGCTGACGAGGAATTGCACGACGCTCCCTTCCATCGCCCCGCGGATGACAGTCCGGAAATCCTCTACATGCAGGAACGCCGCAAGCAGTTGGGCGGCTATCTGCCGGAGCGCAAAGTGCGCTCCAAGCCGATTGCTCCAGTTTCAGAATCCCACTTCGAGGAATTTCACAAAGGCACAGACGGCCGCGAAGTCTCGACCACCATGGTTTTTGTGCGCCTGCTGGGAAAATTGTTGCGCGATCCGGAAATCGGCAAGCTCATCGTGCCCATCATTCCGGACGAAGCCCGCACTTTCGGCATGGAGGCTCTCTTCCGCCAGGTGGGAATTTACTCCAGCGTGGGCCAGCTCTACGAGCCGGTCGACATGGACACGCTTCTTTATTACAAGGAAGCCAAAGACGGTCAGATTCTTGAGGAAGGCATCACCGAAGCCGGTTCGATTTGCTCCTTTATCGCCGCCGGAACCGCGTATGCCAATCACGGGATCAACACGATCCCGTTTTTTATTTATTACTCGATGTTCGGCTTTCAGCGAATCGGAGACCTTATCTGGGCCGCTGCCGATATGCGCACTCGCGGCTTCCTGATTGGCGGCACCGCCGGCCGCACCACTCTTGCCGGCGAGGGGTTGCAACATCAAGACGGTCACAGTCACCTTCTCGCTTTGCCCGTTCCCAACTTGCTCGCGTATGATCCAGCGTTCGCCTACGAGATCGGCGTCATTATTCAGGACGGCATCAAGCGCATGTATGTGGACCAGGAATCTATCTTCTACTACCTGACCGTCACCAACGAGCCTTTGGCAATGCCCGCGATGCCCGAGGGGAAGGATGTTCGCGCGGGCATCCTGAAAGGCCTCTACCGCTTCCGTGCCTCGACCAACAAAGACGCCAAGCTGCGCGCCCAACTCTTCGGCAGCGGCACCATCATGTACGAAGTGCTCAAGGCGCAACAGATTCTCGAGGAAAAATACGGCGTGGCGGCGGATGTCTGGAGCGTGACCAGCTACAAGCAGCTTTATCGTGATGGCAATGATTGCGATCGCTGGAACATGCTGCACCCCGGCGAGAAACCGCACATTCCGTTTGTCACACAGGCGCTAAAAGATGCACCAGGCGTGCTGGTAGCGGCATCGGATTACATGAAAGTGCTGCCGGAATCGATTGCCCAGTGGCTGCCTCGGCCGCTGGTGGCTTTGGGCACTGACGGTTTCGGCCGTAGCGAAAGCCGGGCGTCGCTGCGCGATTTCTTCGAGGTGGATGCGAAGCATATTGTTCTGGCCACGCTGACTGCGTTGCTGCGCGACAAGCAGATCAAGCTCGAAGTGCTCCAAAAGGCCGTAAAAGATTTGGGAATCAATCCGGAAAAAGCGAATCCGGCGAATACTTAATTGATGTGGGCGCGAGCGTCCTCGCTCGTGCTGCGTCCGTCCCGTTGCGCACGAGCGAGGACGCTCGCGCCCACATTGAACTGCCAGGAGTGAATACTCAGTGACAGAATTCAAGCTTCCGGAACTTGGCGAAAACATCGACCAGGGTGACCTGGTCCGGCTGATGGTCTCGCTCGGCGCGAGCGTCACTGAAGGGCAGCCTGTCATGGAATTGGAGACCGACAAGGCGGTGGTCGAAGTTCCATCGTCAGTGAGCGGCACGGTCAATGAAATCCGCGTCAAGGAAGGCCAGAAAGTAAAAGTCGGCCAGGTGATCTTTACCGTCGAAAATGGTGCGGGCCCCAAGGCGAAAGCGGTCGAGTCCAAGGCTCTTGCTGCAAAAGCGCCTGCGGAACCGCCGGCGCCTGTCGCCAAGCCGCCGGCCCAAGCTGAATCCCGGCCAGCCGTTCCTCCTTCTTCGCTGGCTCCTGCCGCCGGTGGTGCAACGGACTTCAGATTGCCGGAACTCGGCGAAAACATCGATCAGGGAGACTTGGTCAGGCTGATGATTTCCCCGGGCTCCAAAGTTTCCGAAGGCCAGCCTGTTATGGAACTGGAAACCGACAAAGCCGTTGTAGAGGTGCCATCTTCCGTGACCGGGACAGTCAAGGAGATTCAGGTCAAGGAAGGTCAGAAGGTAAAAGTCGGCCAGGTGATCTTCACCCTGGAGGGCGGTTCGTCGATGCAGCCTGAAAAGACGAAGCACGCTCCAGTCGAGCACATTTCCGAGCAACACGAAGCCCGCTTGTCGGTTCAGGCGGCTATTCAGGCTGAGGGGAAAACTCCCGCCCAGGTATTCCTGCCGGATCAGCCTCAGCCCTCAGCGCCGAAAACATTTGCCATGCCGGAGCAACTGGGTAAGGTGGCGGGAACCGAGCATCGCGCGCCGGCGCCCGCAGCACCCCATGTTCGCCGCCTGGCGCGAGAAGTCGGCGTAGACATCTACGAGGTGAAAGGCACGGGCCCCGGCGGACGCATCAGCGAAGATGATGTGAAGGCGCACGCCAAGGCGTTGCTCACTTCTGCGGCTAAATCGCCTCAGGGACATCATTTTGCGCAACCCGAGCTGCCCGACTTCACCAAGTTTGGAAAAGTCGAACGCGTGTCGATGCGGGGCGTGCGGCGCAAGACGGCGCAGCATCTGTGGGAAGCTTGGACCACTATTCCGCACGTCACCCAGCAGGACAAGGCCGACATCACCGAACTCGAACAACTGCGCGCCCGCTTCGCGCCCAAAGCGCAGGAAGCCGGAGGCAAGATGACGGTGACGGCGATCGCATTGAAAGTCTGTGCCTCGGCGTTGAAAGTTTTCCCTCAGTTCAATGCCAGCATTGACATGGGGAAGGAAGAGATTATTTACAAGCAGTACGTCAATATTGGCGTGGCGGTGGACACCGATCGCGGCCTGCTGGTCCCGGTATTGCACGACGTGGACAAGAAAAACATTGTGGAACTGGCTGCCGAACTGACCCAGCTTTCGAAGAAGGCGCGCGACAAGAAGCTCACCCCTTCAGAGATGGAAGGCGGAACTTTCACGATTACAAATCTTGGCGGTGTCGGCGGGACTGGATTTTCGCCCATCGTGAACTATCCCGAAGTCGCGATTCTCGGGCTGTCGCGGGCCAGCATGGAGCCGGTCTGGATGAATGGCAAATTCGAGCCGCGGCAAGTGCTGCCACTTTCGCTCTCCTACGACCATCGCCTGATCGATGGCGCAGATGCAGCACGCTTCCTGCGCTGGATCGCAGAAGCGTTCGAGCAACCTTTCCTGCTTTCGGTGCAGGGGTGAATCTGAAAAAGCTTAAACCACTAAGGACACGAAGGTGCACCAAGAAAAACCGTGGGATTCCCTTCGTGGACCTTGGTGTCCTTCGTGGTTAGTGCCCTTCTGACCCAATGACTGAAACTTCAAATTTGCACATGGCAGTAGTGGGCGGCGGGCCCGGCGGCTATGCCGCTGCTTTTCTCGCGGCCGATCTCGGACTCAAGGTCACGCTGATCGACCCGGAAGCTAATCCGGGCGGAGTCTGTCTGTATCGCGGCTGCATTCCTTCGAAGGCGTTGCTGCACGTGGCCAAGTTGATCGACGAATCCCGGCATGCAAAAAATTGGGGGATCGAGTACGCTGACCCCAAAATCGATCTGGCCCGCCTGCGTTCGTGGAAGGAAGGTGTGGTCAAGAAGTTGACCGGCGGCCTGGGCTTACTTTCGAAGCAGCGCAAGGTCGAATACATTCAAGGGCGCGCAGCCTTCGAAAATTCGAACACGCTCCGAGTTTCAAAGGCTGGGGGGGGCGATGAAAGTCTCACTTTCGATCGAATCATCCTCGCGACGGGCTCTCGTCCGGCGATCATTCCCGCTCTCAAACTGGATACTCCGCGAGTGATGGATTCCACCTCGGCGCTGGATTTGAGCGAGGTGCCGGGAACGCTGTTGGTTGTTGGTGGCGGGTACATCGGCCTGGAGTTGGGCACGGTCTACGCCGCGCTGGGCACAAAAGTTTCCGTGGTCGAGATGCTGTCCGGACTGCTTCCCGGCGCCGACCGCGACCTGGTTCTTCCTCTGCACAAGCGCCTCGAAAAAAGTTTCAACTCCATTCTCCTGAATACGACGGTTGCCGCGATGAAAGAGGAATCGGGTGGCATCCGGGCGACCTTCGACGGCCCCGAGGTCAAGGAACGCGAGAAAGTTTTCGACAAAGTTCTAGTTTCGGTCGGGCGCAAACCGAATTCCGAGATACCCGGATTGGACAAGACGCAGGTTCAACTGGGTACAGGCGGGTTCATTCAGGTGAACCAGCAGTTGCAAACAACCGACCCCACGATTTATGCGATTGGTGACGTGGTCGGCGAACCCATGCTTGCCCACAAGGCGACGCACGAGGGTCGCACCGCGGTCGAAGCTATCGCCGGACACAAAGTAGCATTCGAGCCCGCCGCGATTCCCGCTGTCGTGTTCACCGATCCCGAAATTGCCTGGTGTGGCCTCACCGAAACCCAGGCGCAGAAAGAAAATCGCGAAATCAAGGTCGCCAAATTCCCCTGGGCCGCGTCGGGGCGGGCCATGACTGTCGACCGGACCGAGGGCATGACCAAGCTGGTCCTCGATCCGCAGACTGAGCGCGTGTTGGGCGTCGGCATCGTGGGTGCCGGCGCGGGAGAGCTCATTGCCGAAGGTGTGCTGGCCGTGGAAATGGCTACTCTTGCCAAGGACATCGCCATGACCATCCATCCGCATCCAACGCTCTCCGAGACCGTGATGGGAGCGGCCGAAGTCTTCTTCGGCACCAGCACCGACATATACCGCCCGAAGAAGTGATTACAATCCTTGAAGGAATTATGTCTTCATTACTGAAACGAGCGCGCTGGTTGCTTCTCTGCCTGGCGATCAGTGCGCCAGCGTTGGCTTATCAAATGCTGCCTGGGCAGCCAGGTAAGAGCGCAGGCGCCGCGAATGGAGCTACCGCCGATCCTCTAGGCCGCGATACTCCGAGCGGCACGCTCTACGGATTTCTTCAGGCCGCGCAGTCGGGAAATTATTCCACCGCCGCCCAGTATCTGCAGATGTCAGCCGCCCGCCGGCAGGCTCAGGGAGAAGATTTCGCAACAAAGCTGAAAATCGTGATTGACCGCTGCTTCAACGGCGACTTGCGGCGCATCAGCAATCAGCCCGAAGGGACACCGCAGGAAGGCCTGCCGTTGGACAAACAGCGCGTCGGCAGCCTGACCGCCGGAGACATCGAGGCCGATCTGGTGTTGGTCCGCGTCTCCGATGCTGGCAGCGGACGCATCTGGCTCATCTCGGCTGACACTCTGGCCCGGCTCGTTGATCTCTACGACCAGGCCGCCGTGCATCAAGTGGAAAGTCACCTTCCGCATGCATTAGTCAGCCACGAGTTTCTGGGCATGCCTTTGTGGCAATGGTTGGCGATCCTGATCGCGGTTCCCATCGCTGCGGGCCTGGCGTGGTTGGCAGTCAAGCTCCTCCGATTGCCCTGGTATCTCTGGGCGCGCTATCGCAAACATGCGGTGGCCGCAGTCTGGAGTTCGTTCGTGCGGCCGCTCTGGTTGGTGCTCGCGGTCCTTGCCCACGGGATCCTGGTGTCCTACCTTCGTATTCCTGTTTTGCAAAGGCACCACTACCAGCAGGTGGCCGGGGTGGTGGCGGTCATCGGTTCCAACTGGCTGCTCTGGCGGATCCTGCGGGAATTGCTGAGGAATGTAAGGCGCCGGGCTCTCCTCGCCGGGCGCATGGGCACGGAATCGCTCATCATCCTGGGCGAACGGATGCTCAAGGTTGCGATCGTCGTCCTGGCCATCTTCACCGTGATGGGTACGCTCGGCTTCAACCTTAGCGCTCCGCTCGCCGGACTCGGTATCGGTGGTATCGCCATCGCTTTCGCCGCGCAGAAGACGCTGGAGAACCTTTTCGGGGGCGTGTCGATTCTCGGCGACGAAGTCATCCGCATCGGAGATACCTGCCGCTTCGGCGACCGGGTGGGCACGGTCGAGGACATCAGCCTGCGCTCCACCCGGATCAGAACTCCCGATCGGACCGAGCTTTCCATTCCCAACGGTTCGCTGGCCACCATGAACGTGGAGAACCTGAGCCGTCGCGACAAGATGTTGTTCAATACCAAGCTGGGCCTGCGCTACGAGACTTCGCCGGACCAGATGCGCTACGTGCTGGCGCAGGTCCGTCGTCTGCTATACGAACACCCGAAGGTGGAAACCGAAGGTGCGCGCAGCCGCTTTGTTTCTTTCGACTTGAACGCGCTCACGATGGAAATATTTTGTTACATTCTTACTCGCGACGACAAGGAGTTCCTGGCGATCCGCGAAGACATTCTGCTCCGGATCATGGACATTGTGGACGCAGCCGGCACCGGTATTGCCTTATCGTCTCAAACCGTCTACCTGGGCCGCGATACCGGAGTGGACAAGCAAAAGGCGGAGAAAGCCATCGAGGAGGTGCAAAAGTGGCGGGAGGAAGGCCGGCTACCCTTCCCCGACTTCACGCCTTCCGATATTTCCGAGATTAGCAATTCGCTGCCCTATCCGCAGCCCGGTTCGGCGGTCGGAAGAAAGCAAGACACGCCCTAGCGCGAACCAATATACCGGCGACGTTGTTGACGAAAGAGAGACGTTCCATGCGACCAGCAATTTGCCTGGCCCTGCTTACTGCCGCCGTTGCGGTCTTCGTGCCGCGAGTTCATTCCGGGGAGATTCCCATGCAGAGTTCGATTGCCAGCCCGGCGCCCGCGGCCGAAGTCACTCCGTCGTGGATGAGAGATTCCGCAGCAAAGCTGGAAAGGGAACTAGTCTCGAAGTATGGCGAGTCGCAGCGCGCGCGGGTGCAGCGCGGATTGCACCAGGCAGCCGAGTTCTGGCGCGCCGAAGATGGCGACGCAGCCGCTTTCGACGACTTCGTGCGCGCTAACTTCGCGGGAGACGAGGTCACCTTGGATACGATGTTCAACCGCCTGGAGAGTTTGCTGGAACAGCTGGGCGGCCACATGCATGAGATCAACCGTGAATTCCGCCAGCAGTCGGACCTTGATCTTGGTCCAGTGCTTCCGTTCGACGAAATCATTGGCGGCTACGATCCTTCCGCCCACGTTCTCGACGACTTCTTTCAGAACAAGCTAGCCTTCGTCGTGCTGCTCAATTTCCCTCTGACCACACTCGACCAGCGTCTCAAGGAAGGTCCGTCGTGGTCGCGCCGGCAGTGGGCCGAAGCACGCTTGGCGCAAGGCCTCTCCAAAAGAATTCCGGCGGATGTGAGCCTGGGCATCGCCCAGGCCGAAGCGCAAGCCGGCCAATACATCGCGGAATACAACATCTGGATGTACCACCTGGTCGACGTCCAGGGGCAGCGCCTGTTCCCGCCGAAGATGCGCCTGTTAAGCCACTGGAACCTGCGCGACGAAATCAAGGCAGACTACGCTGACTCTTCCAGCGGCCTGGCGAAGCAGCGCGTGATTCAGCAGGTCATGGAGCGCATCGTCACGCAGACGATCCCGGCAGGGGTCATCAACAATCCGGCATTCGATTGGAATCCATTCACCAACGACGTGACGCTTGCGGCGGTGAAAGATTCAGATACCGCGACCTCGCCAGCGGCGAAGCCGAGCAACGCGCGCGAACCCGACACGCGTTATGCGACGCTGCAGAAAACATTCTTGGCGTCGAAAAAGGCCGATCCTTATTCTCCGACCGCCCCCACACTGATAGCTCGCCGCTTTGACGAAAATCGCGAGATTCCGGAAGCCCGAGTGCAGGCCATGCTGGAACAGGTGCTGACCTCTCCGCTCGTCCCGCAAGTCGCGAAGCTTATCGAATCGCGGCTGAAGCGTTCGCTCGAGCCGTTTGATGTCTGGTATAGCGGCTTTCGCCCAGGCAGCCAGTACACTGAGGCGCAACTGGATGAGATGGTTGCGAAGAAGTATCCAACCGCCCAGGCTTATCAGCAGGACATTCCCAACCTGCTGATGAAACTCGGGTTCTCTCCCGAACGGGCGCAATACGTTGCGAAAAATATTGTGGTAGATCCCGCGCGCGGCTCCGGTCACGCCATGGGAGCTGAAATGCGTGGGGAAAAGGCACACCTGCGGACCCGCGTGGAAAAGGGTGGCATGAATTACAAAGCGTATAACATTGCCGTCCACGAAATGGGACATAACGTCGAGCAGACGTTCTCCCTCAATGACATCGACCATACGCTGCTGAAAGGTGTTCCCAATACCGCGTTCACCGAGGCCCTGGCCTTCGTGTTCCAGGGTCACGATCTCGAACTGCTCGGTCTTCCCGCGCCCGACGCGCGCAGCCAATCGGAGAAAACGCTAAACGACTTCTGGGGCACTTACGAAATCGCCGGCGTCGCATTGGTGGATATGGCGGTCTGGCACTGGATGTACGACCATCCCCAGGCCACGCCGAAAGAACTCAACGATGCTACCGTGCAAATTTCAAAAAATATCTGGAACCAGTACTACGCTCCGGTCTTTCACAAGAAGGATGTAGTGCTGCTCGGGGTTTACTCGCACATGATCGACTCGTTCCTCTATTTGCCCGACTATCCCATCGGACACATGATTGCGTTTCAGATTGAGGAGCAGATGAAGAAAGCAGGGTCCATCGGACCTGAGTATGAACGCATGGCGAAGATGGGCGATGTCACACCCGATCTGTGGATGGAGCACGCGACCGGCCGTCCCGTCGGCCCGGAGGCTTTGCTGGAAGCGACACATGCCGCATTGACTGCGGTGGAGTGCAATTAAGCGATACGTTGATCCGAACGATCCTCTTGTCATCTTGTGCGAGGGAACAGACTCGCTTGCGAGTCCGCTCCCGAAGTCGAAAGATCTGCTGTTGGACTATGGCGCCGATCGGCCTGCTCTTGGAAGGCAAACTCCCGTCTCGACTTCAAACACAAGGTCCCTCGACTTCGCTCGGGATGACAGCGCGGAGAAGGCACGATGGTCTAGAGACTTTAGAACTGGGTCGGAGGACGGGTGGCCTTCGAATCGACAGGGTTTCTTGCGGTAAACCAACACCGAACAAACCAAAAATCCCCAAGTAATAGGAACACCGACATTTCGGAGAACCAGGTTCCCGGCAATCGTCGCGTCTTGCTCCTCAGTCTCGCAAATGGGGCGCCAAATCGGCACGTACTCGGCCAACGGTATGCCTTCCAATTACCACAGTAACTTGATGGCCGTGACCACCCTACCTACCATTAAACGCTATGAGTTACCAAGCGCTCTTATTCTGCCCGGATGAAAAAACGGCCCGCGTGGTCAGCCAGGTGTTAAGTGAACTCGAGTTTGCTGTCGAGCCCTGCCACGAGCCTTTTAGCGCAGTCAAGAAATTGATGGTCCAGCACTTCGACGCGATCGTGGTGGACTGCGACAACGAGCAGAACGCAGCTCTGCTGTTCAAGAGTGCACGCAACTCAGGTTCGAACCAGGCTTCACTGGCCGTTGCCGTAGTGGAAGGGCAGGCGGGAGTAGCCAAGGCTTTTCGGCTGGGCGCCAATCTGGTCCTGACCAAACCGATTCATGTAGAGCAGTCCAAGGGCACCCTGCGTGTTGCCCGTGGTTTGTTGCGCAAGGGACAGGCCGCCAAGGCAGCCGCAGCGACTCCGAGCGCGGCGCCCCCGACGATGTTCCCGCAACCGTCTGTGGCCGCACCGTTTCCACCGCCACAACCAAGCGCAGCCCCTCCATCGCTCAGCGCTTCCGCTTTCGAACTTGATGCGGAACCAATGCCAGCGCCAGATCCAGCCGACGCCGCGTTGCTCGAGTACATGCCGGACTCCCCGGTTTCGAGCGCCGAGAATGCGACGCGGTCCGTGGCAGAATCCGATCCTTCCAAACAGTATCCCTGGCAGCCGCGCAAGCCGCTCGCCGAGCCTATGGCGTCTGCTCTACGCCGGGCCGCGGAAGCCGCCGGAAAGTCTGAATTTGACGGCACCGCCCCGCGTGCTACAGGTGCTTCGCAAACCAGCGCACCACAAGTTTCGGTTCCGCCAGCCGGCTTGTCGCAAACCGGATTTGCCCAGCCTGGGTTCGCTCAGGCCGGGTTTGCCCAGGCAAAGACAGGCGCGGCCGCCGCACCAGCCCGAGCCAAGGAAATCCCAGTTCCCGATGCCAAAAAATTGGGTTTGGAACCGACCGCGAGTGCAATCGCGGCGCCGGCCACAGAAAAAGAGACAGAAATCAAGAGGATCGAAGATCCATCGGCAAGCGATGGCTGGGAATCGAATTCAATTTCGGTTGCCGCAGAAGCGCATAGCGCCGCCTTGCTCGATGGCGACCCGCAGGCTTCCGACGCAGGAGGCAGCAAGAAGACTGTGCTGATCGCGGTCCTGCTAGTCGGACTCGCAGCGGCCGGCTATTTCGGCTGGACCAAGATGCAGTCGGCGCATCCCCAACCAATGGCGCCGCAGTCTGCCGTTCCTGCCAGCCCGGAGACGTCTGTCTTGCCGCCGCAGCCAACGGCATCAGCGCCAGAGACCCAACCTGCGACCGGCGAATTTGTGGTGACACCACAGACCGAACAAAGTTCGATCAGCACGACTGTCGTTCCCTCTTCATCCAAGCCTTCGGCTGCCGTATTAGCCGAGGGCCCGGGAGCCAAGACTTCGATGCCGGCCAAGGCGACACCCGCGGCAGATGAGATTACAGTCGTCAAAACGCCTGCAACCGGCCAGACAGAAGCTGCGCCGGTTTTGATGGTCCACAATGGGTCCTCGACTCAAGCGAAGCCCGAACCCGAAGTACAGGAGTCGGAGCAAGCCCCGGCTGCGACCAGCATCGCGACCGGCACAAGTACGAACGCCTTGTCGGGTATTGTGAATACGACAGCGATCAATGCCCAGAAAGCTCCTGAGCAGACGCTAAGAATTTCGCAGGGTGTTTCGCAGGGACTCATCATCAAGAAGGTCCAACCTGCTTATCCTCCGCAAGCCCGGCAGATGCGGCTGGAAGGGAAGGTCGAACTGCAGGCGAACATTTCCCGGTCGGGCAGCATTTCCAGCATCAAACAGCTGAGCGGCGATCCGGTCCTGGGGCGCGCAGCTATGGACGCGGTTCGGCAGTGGAAATACAAGCCTTACTATCTGAATGGTGAGCCGGTCGAGGTTGAAACCCAGGTCACGGTGAACTTCAAACTTCCGTAAAGTACTGCACAAGCGAAACGAGTCTGACGGCGCAAGGGTCACTATCTGCTTGCGCCGTTTCTTTTTCCGTCCGGAGAGATCACGACCGCGAGACCTATCCCGCAAAACCCCACCTAGGTCCACGAGTTATAATCGAGAGATGCCTACTCGCCAAAATTGCCTTCTGTGAGGGGCTGGAACGATTTTATGGACTTTAAGCTAGTCAGCGACTACAAACCGCGCGGCGACCAGGCCACCGCTATTGAGGGCCTGGTCCGGGGTGTATTCGATCGCGAACAGCACCAGGTTTTGCTGGGGGTTACGGGGTCGGGCAAGACTTACACCATGGCCAAGGTGATCGAGCAGGCCAACCGGCCCTCGATTGTGATGGCGCACAACAAGACCCTGGCAGCCCAGCTTTATCACGAATTCAAGAGCTTCTTCCCGCACAATGCGGTGGAGTATTTTGTCTCTTACTACGACTACTACCAGCCCGAAGCGTACGTTCCCGCCGCCGACCTCTACATTGAAAAAGAGGCCACCATCAATGACGAACTGGACAAGTTGCGGCTTTCCGCCACCCGGTCATTGTTTGAGCGGCGCGATTGCCTGATCGTGGCCTCGGTGAGTTGCATTTATGGCCTGGGCTCGCCCGAAGCGTACTACGGCATGCTGCTTTTTCTGGAGAAGGGCCAGAAGATCAAGCGCGAGGACATCACCCGCAAGCTGGTCGAGATTCTTTACGAGCGCACCGATGGCGACTTCCGTCGCGGCACCTTCCGCGTGCGCGGGGACGTCATCGAAATCTTCCCTACGTACGACGACATGGCCTACCGCATTGAGCTCTGGGGAGACGAAGTAGAGGCGCTGTCGCAGATCGATCCGCTGTTCGGCACCGTGAAACAGAAATATGTGCGGCTGCCCATTTACCCCAAGACGCACTACGTAATGAAACCGGAGACCCGGTCCAAGGCGGTGCAATCGATCCGGGAAGAGCTGGCGTGGTGGGAAGTGGAGCAGGAGAAGCAGGGCCACCTGGTGGAAGCGCAGCGGGTCCATCAGCGCACCATGTACGACCTTGAAATGATCAAGGCCATGGGCTACTGCCATGGCATCGAGAACTACTCTCGCCACTTTACCGGGCGGCTGCCGGGCGAGCCGCCGCCGACGTTGCTCGACTATTTTCCGCGCGACTACTTGATGTTCATCGACGAGTCGCACCAGACCGTGCCCCAGTTGCACGGCATGTATCACGGAGACCGTTCACGCAAGGAGACACTCGTGGAATATGGCTTCCGCCTGCCCTCGGCGCTGGACAATCGTCCCTTGACCTTCGAAGAGTTCGAACACCGCATGAACCAGATCATCTACGTTTCCGCGACGCCCGGCCCGTACGAGCTGACGAAATCGGCCGGCGTGGTAGTAGAACAGATTATTCGTCCCACCGGCCTGGTCGATCCCCCGGTTGAAATTCGACCCGTAAAAGGCCAGATTGACGACCTCCTGCATGAGATTCGCGAACGCGTGTCTCGCGGTGAACGAGTGCTGGTGACTACGCTCACCAAGCGTATGGCCGAAGATCTGGCTGAGTACTACAGCGAAGTGGGTGTGAAATGCCGCTACATGCATTCCGAAATCGAGACCCTCGAGCGGGTGAAGATCCTACGTGATCTGCGTAAAGGCGAGTTTGATGTGCTGATCGGTATCAACCTGCTACGCGAAGGGCTCGATCTGCCTGAAGTATCACTCGTCGCGATTCTCGATGCCGATAAAGAAGGTTTCCTGCGCTCGGCTGGGTCGCTGATCCAGACCATCGGCCGCTGCGCCCGGAACTTGAACGGTCGTGCCCTTCTCTACGCCGACCGCATGACCGATTCCATGAAGAAAGCGCTCAGCGAAACCGACCGCCGCCGCGCCATACAGGTCGCCTACAACGAGGCCAACGGCATCACGCCGGAGTCGATCGTGCGGCCGCTCGAGATGTCCCTGGCCAGAATCATCGAAGCCGACTATGCCGATCTGACCGACGTTGAGACGGAAGGGTTGCCAGACTTCAAGTCCCAGGATGAACTGGAGGCGTACATCAAGAAACTGGAAAGCGATATGCGCGAAGCGGCCAAGCGCTTTGAGTTCGAGAAGGCAGCCAAGCTTAGGGACACGATCAAGGACTTGCGGACCAAAGAATTTCTATTTGCGTGAGTACACGATATTAGTGTTACACTGTATTCGTGTCACAAAAGAACCGCCTACGCAACGTAACCGTGACCCTGGAAGAAGATGTCGCTCAGTGGGCTCGGATTGAAGCGGCACGACGGGACACCAGTGTTTCGCGACTGTTAGGGGAGTTGCTGAAAGAACGCATGTCGACCCATGACGGCTCGGCCACCGAGGCCGTGGAGCGACTGGCGAATTTCGGCAAGCGTCACCGGCTGTCCTTACGCGGGCTCAAAATCAAAGACCTGATCAACGAAGGACGCCGGTGAGCCGGTTTGTCCTTGATGCGTCAGTTGTCTTGACCTGGTGCTTTCCCGATGAAAATACCGATTTGGCTCAGCGTGTCGCCGATCGGTTCAAACAAGGCGACACGGCCATGGCGCCCTCATTTTGGCCACACGAAGTGTTGAACGCCTTGCTCGCCGGAGAGAAACGCAAGCGCATTTCCGAGGCGATGATACGAAGCTTCCTCGAGGACCTCGCAGCGCTCCCGGTGATGCTCGAGCAAATCCCCGCCGGGATTGTGTTTGACCGGATCCAGTCCCTCAGTCGCAAGCACGGCCTGACCGCCTACGATGCTGCTTACCTTGACCTGGCTCTTGAAAATGGATTGGCGCTCGCCACATTGGATGAAGCCCTGGTTCGTGCCTGTAAGAATGCTGGCGCGACGTCGTTGTGGTTTTGAGCCTCTTAGGAGGTCGCAGCGGCCACCCGAATCCGGGAACGGGCTTCGTTTTCCGCCTGCTGTTCTACCGCATTCAGTTCTTTTTCGATTGATGAGAAGCGCTGCAAAATTTCGTGCATGCGCACCGCCATGTTCCGGATGGTCTCAATCTGTGAGCGTGATGCTACCGAGAGCGACCCCGGTTCGAGCAGCAGCAACTCGGAGTTTCCCAGGACCGAAGTGAGCGCGTTGTTGAGCGTGTGCCGGACGTCCAGCATGTAGCGGCCCAGGGCGGCCTGCCGCTCCAGTGACTTGACCGACTGCTCGGCACGCTGCGCACGCGCCAGCGTCTGTCCGTGGCGCAAGACCTCCGCCGATACCAGCACTAGCGCATCCAACCAGCCTTCCTGCTGCTGCAGGACGTTGATGCGCGGCTGCATGTGGCGGGCCTTCTGTGTGGATTGCTTTCCGTCACCCACAAACACAACGGGGTTACCAGCTGGATCGAGGGCTTTGAAGACAGCGGGCAGGGTATCGGGGCGCACCGCACCCACCACCGCCATGTCGAAACCATCGGCATCGAGATCGCGGCAGATGTCGCCGCTCATCAGGGTAAATGCGGGAGTGTTTCGCTCGCCTTGCCAGCGGTCCATCACGGCGCGGGAAAAGTCAGCGTCGTCTGAAATTATCAATACCGTGGACTGATCCAATTTCTGCTCTCCGTTCCCCGATCCTGCGATGCGACGATCTGCGAAGTGACGACCCCGGGGCGCGGCTGTGGTCCCGCGCCGGGACGATCCAGTGCCTAGGCTTTCTCGTCGTCTCCCGGGGCCTGGTCAGTAGCAGACGAATCCTGGTCCCAATCGGGTGCGGCGGTGACTTCGAACTCTGCCCCTTCCGAGCTGGAAGTCGCGAAGCTGGAGGTCGCCAACCCGGAAGTCGCAAACTGGGCGCCGGCTGCGGCCGCCTTGGCCTGAACGACCGCCGGTTCAGATGGCGGTTTGACAACCTTTTCCGCCTTCTTGGTCGTCCGGGAGAGGGCTGCGTCCACCACATTGCGCAGATCCACGAGCATGCGCAGCGGGCTGCCGGAAGAATACTCGGCGTGGAACATCACTTTCCAGGACTGGCAGATCATGCGCAGTCGGGTTACCGGCTCGTCGGCCGAGAATTGGGCAGAGCGGCAGTCCAGAGTGTCGACGCCCCGAGCCTCCAGCTCGCGCAATCCATCGAGAATGGTGTTCAGGTCCTGGTGCATCAGCCGGAAGAAGACCCGCCGCATCAGGAAGCTGAAGCGGGTGAATGCCACCATGGCGATGGGTCCGAAGTAGTCTTCTCCAGCAGAGACTTTCAGTTTTCTGCCCTTTTCCAGAATGCCGCTGGTCAGCAGCTCATTCAAGCTGCGGCATCCGTTGGCCGACTGAATGAAATCATCGATGGGCTCGAGCCACGACGGAAGGTTCAGGTCAACGCTTCCTAAGACCGGCTCCAGCGTCTGGGCCACGTAGCCGAGGTCCACGTCCACGTCTTCCAGGCGTGATGGAGCGCAATGGGAAAAGAACTGAACCAGGAGGAAATCGATCTTGTCGCGGTCCGAGCCGACCCGGATCGTCCGGTTGAGATGGTGCTCCAGCAGGGTTTGCAGGGCTTCTTCGCTGGTCAGACTTGTGGTCTGAAGGAACTGGCGCAGTTGATGGACTTGTATTTTCTGGTCCATTTCCAGGAACCATTGGCGGGCCAGCTCCACCGATTCTTGCGGTGGATCTTCCAGACCGGATTCCAGGTCGGGACAAGAAGAGGGCAGCTCGATCACAAATTCGCGCCCCAGAGCACTGTACATAGGATGGAGCAAGCGCGCCTCGCGCCACTCCGCGGCCAAGTCCTGCGTTTTCGGTTTCAGAGTCATGGTTTCACGATCCAGTTGGAAACTTCCTGGGTAAAGCGGGCAGCGACCGCGGTGCGTCCGCTGGTATATTGCAGCGCCACCACGGAGGCTTCGGCGTCCAGAGTGCCGTCCGAATTCTCCAGCCGCAGGCGGTCCGCAAACTCCAGCGGCAGAGTGGAAGAGAACAACACTTCACGGGGTGTACCGAACTCAATGACCGTGCTTTCGGTACAGACATTTCCTTCCCCCATCACTCGCGTCAGACGCACCGGAATGCGCACCGGACTAGCCTCGGGAAAAAACTTGGCAAGCTTGGCGGTGCAGCTCTCCTGCCGGACGCGCGCTCGGCCCGTGGCCTGTGTGGACACTGCGAATACCTCAAGTTTTCCAGGGTCGACGCGGCCTGGGTCCCCAGGCTGCCGGTTAGCATGGCAAGGGCACCCGGACCGCATCGACAGTTAAGAATGCACTCTCGCAACCAAAGTGGTGTTCGGTAAGCAGTTTATGTAAGTTGCTGATTGGCAATGAACTATGTTGGACGTGGGTATTGGGGTGTGGGGGTACGGGCAGGCGTTTGTCTCAGAATGAAACACTGTCTCACCCCCGACGGGTGGGCCCAGTTGAGATGATCTCTTCAACATTGTCATCTTGAGCGGAGGGAAGCGACTCGCTTGCGAGTCCATTCCCGGAGTCGAAAGACCTTGTGTTGGCTGGCGGCGGCAAGGTAGCCGGCTGACGAACCGGTAGCGGCGGACTAGCGCCGGCCGAACGCAAGGTCCCTCGGCTTCGCTTGGGATGACAAAGTGTGGCGTAGCGCCGGCGCTACGAAACGCCTACTGCAGTGCCTGAATCGGCGCCGCTACTTCCCGGCCTCCGATGTTGTAGCGTTTCAGCTTGCGATAGAGGGTGGCCCGGCTTATGCCCAGCATCTTGCCGGCAAGTGCCTTGTCGCCCTTCACCTGTTCAAAGACTCGCTCGATGGTGGCGCGCTCAATGTCCTCCAGGTCGGTGGTGGTGAGCCCGGACGAGGGAGATTCAGCGCTCATATCGCCCGGAACGCCGGAAGTGATGGAAGGCGGCAGATCGTTGAAGTCGATGGTCCGCCGGTCGCCTAGAGCTACGGCGCGCTCGATGCAGTTCTCCAGTTCGCGAACGTTCCCCGGCCAGTCGTACTGCAGCAACGATTTCATGGCTGCGTTCGTGATCTGAATCGATCCGCCGTGCGCGTACCGCTCCAGGAACCAGTGCGCCAGCATGGGGATATCAGAACGGCGTTCGCGCAGCGAAGGCAAGCGAACGGTTACGACGTTGAGGCGAAAATAGAGGTCCTTGCGGAAGCTGCCGTTGCGGTACTCCGCTTCCAGATCGCGATTGGTGGCAGCGATGACCCGCACGTCCACCTTAATTTTCTGGTTGCTGCCTACCGGACGGACTTCCTTTTCCTGCAGAACTCGCAGCAGCTTGGCCTGCATCTCCGGCGGCAGCTCGCCGATTTCGTCCAGAAAGATGGTTCCGCCGTTGGCGGATTGAAACAGCCCGGTCCGGGCCTTGACCGCACCGGTAAACGCGCCTCTTTCGTATCCGAAAAGTTCGCTCTCGATCAAGGTGGGGACAAGCGATCCGCAATCCACTGCGACGAAGGGACGCTTCGCGAAGGAGCCGCGGAAGTGGATGGCGCGTGCCACCAACTCCTTGCCGGTACCACTTTCTCCGGTGATCAGGACCGGCGTGTGCGTGTCTTTCAGGCGTGAAATCATGCGCAGGACATCCTGGATCTTCGCCGAGGCTCCCACAATTCCATGCAGCTCGGTCTCTGTATCTACACGCTCGCGCAGGAACTCGTTCTCTTCGACCAGGCGAACTTTTTCCGCCATGCGACGGAGGAAGAGGCGCAGTTCCTCTAGCGGGGAGAAGGGTTTGCTGATGTAGTCGTAGGCCCCGAGCTTCATGGCCTGCACGGCGGTTTCGACCGATCCATGACCGGTCATGACCGCAACCTCGGTGCGGGGCAGCATCTTTTTCACTCTTTCGAGGAAGGTGAGGCCCGACATATTGGGCATCACCATGTCGGTAAGAATGATGTGCGCGGGTTGTTCTTCGAGCAGGGCCAGGGCCGAGTCGCCGCCGTCGGCCTCCATGCAAATAAACCCCAGGGCTTCGCCCACCGTCATGCACAGCTGGCGGATACTCTGCTCATCGTCAACGATCAGGAGGCGGATTCGTAAGTCTTCGTTCACACTGCCCTCCCTATGGTTTTTTCGACTACTGAAATGAACTGCTGTACACGAAACGGTTTTTCGACGCAGGGAGCCCCGGTTTCACGCAGCGTGGCCACGGTTTCTTCGTTGGCAATATCGCCGGTGATGAAGACGATCCGGGCCGCCAGTTCGGGCCGGTTTTGCGCGACCCAGGCGTGAACATCGGCCCCGTTCACCCCTCCGGGCGTGCGCATATCGGAGACGACACCTAGAAATTCTCCCACCTCCAGGAGCCTCAAACCATCGGCGCCAGACTCGCTGCATACTACGGAGTAGCCATTGCGCTCGAGCGCGGCTCGGACATATGCCATGACGGCGGGCTCATCCTCGATGAGCAACACCGGTAAGGTTGCGGGCTTGGTGACAGGTTGTGTGGTCATCGTTGTATGACTCCGGCAGCGGCCCCTACGGAGGCCGTCTCTGGGGTTGCGGGCAGGCGTACCACGAAGGTCGCGCCCGGCCCGCCGGTGTTGTTCTGGCAAAGAATCTCGCCGCCATGCTCGTGCACAATGCCGTAGCAAATGCTCAAGCCCAGGCCGGTCCCCTTGCCCACTTCTTTGGTGGTGAAGAAGGGATCGAAAATGCGGTCCGGGTGGGAGATTCCAGGCCCGTTGTCGCGAAACAAAATCTCGACCGAGTTGCCCTTGCGCGCAGTCATAATCTCAATCTTCGCCGGGCGGCCGGTCTCGCCTACAGCGTCGTAGGCGTTGTTCAGGATGTTCAAGAACACCTGCTGTAACTGATGCGAGTCCCCGATGACGTTGGGCAGCTCCTGGTCCAGGTGCTCGATAACTTCCACGCCGTGGCTCTGGAAGTCGTAGGAGCGCAGTTGGACTGTCCGTCGCAGAATGGGGTTGAGCTGCAGGGCCTTTCTCTGCGGCGGCATCTGGCGGGCAAAGCTGAGCAGGTTCTGAACGATCTGCTTGGTTCGCTGCGCCTCTTGCAGGATGACCCTCATGTCCTTGCGGGCGCTCTCTGGCAGTTCGGGGTTTTCCATCAACAGGTCGGCAAACCCGAGGATGGCGGTCAGCGGATTATTGACCTCGTGGGCCACGCCCGAGACCAATTGGCCGACCGCAGCCATTTTCTCCGCGTGCATCAATTTCGACTGCAGGCTGGCGGCATCGGTCACGTCCGTCATGACCACCACCAGGCTGATCACGTGCGACTGCTCGTCGCGCATGGGACTCAGGTTGACGGAGAAGTGGCCGATTCTGCCGTCTCCGCGCAGGATTTGCAGCTCAAGGTTGTCCACCTGGCGTCCGGCTAACGTTGCGCTAAGGGCCTCGGTCAGGATGGTGCGCCGGGCCGGCGCCACCAGGTGTTCCAGCGGGCGTCCCAGCAATTGCTTCTGTTCGTAGCCCATGTCTTGCCAGCGCCGGTTGGCGTAACTGATCAGTCCGGCGGTGTCGGCCACCAGGATCAGGCTCTGGGTGTTGTTCAGAATCTTGCCGGAGAAATCGCGCTCGCGCTGGAGCTCCGCCTGGAAGTTTTTCAACCCACTGATATCAAGCATCAGGCCGCGGAACTGGGATACCCGGCCCTGGGTGTCGCGCACGGCGAAGGCATTGATGAGTACGTAAACCGCCGATCCGTCGCGGCGGCGGAGCGTCTCTTCGTGGTTTCTCACTACGCCGTGCTCTTCCATTTGCCGGGCAAGCTCCTGATGGCCGTCAGCCGAGAAGTAAACCTGGGTGCGGACGTCAACCTGCAGCAACTCTTCCCGGCTGCCGTAGCCGAGCATCCGAACCAGCGCGTCGTTGACCTCGATAAAGCGGCCGTCAGGCGTGGAGAAAAACAACCCCTCCTGAATGTTGTCGAACAGTTCCCGGTATCGCTGCTCTACTTCCAGTCGATCGCTGATGTCCTTCAGCACGTGGATGGTCTGCATTCCCTCATTGCTGGCCCCGTGCACTCTTGACGTGGAAACCAGGTAGGTTCTCTCCAGCACAGGATGGATATATTCGTCATCTCCGTCGGTGGTGCTGCGGCAGAAAGGACAGGCCCGGTGCGGTGGGGTGTTGCCCATCGTCAGCAGGGCAGACATGTTGACCCCAATGAGGGCCTGCGGCTGCACGCCAATGAACTCAGCCAGCGAACGGTTTACGCGTAATACATTGCCGGCCTCGTCGTGCGCCACGATGAAATCGCTGATCGCATCGAAAATCTCGACCCAGTGCCGGTTGGCCTGGTCCATGCGGGTAAACAGACGGGCATTCTCCAGCGCCACGGCGGCGTGACCGGCAATAGCATGCAGGACCTGGTTGTCTTCGTCGGCTGGGCGCTGTTCGCGGTCTCCCAGGAAGAGCACACCAACCAATTCTCCCGACGCCCCCAGCAGCCGCACCAGGGTTGCGTGGCCTTCCCCCAGTTCGGAGGCCACCGCGGGGCCGAATAACTCGGTCGTGCTGGAGGAAACAATCGTGCCCTCATGTCGAGCCAGGGCTTCCTCAATGGCGTAGCTGAATCGGCGCAGCAATGAACGTTCCTGGATCTCGCGGCCCTCAGCGCTGTGTATGACCAGGGTTTCCATGCCGCTCTCTTGTTTGACCACCAGCGCCGCCTGACGTGCGCCCAGGATGTTCGCCGCCCGGCCAACGAAGTTTCGCGCAAAGTCGGGTAGCCTTAGATGGCCATTGAGTTCGAGGGCCAGCCCCATCAGCGACTCGGCGCGGCGGCGGTGTTGTTCGGATTGATGAAGATTGCGAGTTACCTCCAGCGCCACCGCAACTTGCGCTGCCAGGGCCCGGGCCCGGCGGATCTCCTCCTGCGAGATGCCGGCCTGATCGACCCGGTCCAGCACACCGAACATTCCCAGGACTTCGCCGTCGGTATCGAGCAGAGGGACGGTCAATAACTGCCGCACGTCGAAAGTGGTCAGGATTTCCAGGTTCGCCCCGGGGACTTTGCTGGGCTCGTCCGACCAGAAAACCTCCTTCTTGAGGAGAGCTCGGCTGGCGGGTCCGGGAGGGAGCCGGAAATCCACCTGCTTCTTCTGGCCGTTTTCTGCCGCCCAGCGCACGTGGAAGGAGCCGTCCTCGAGCAGGCCGATGAAGCCCCGTCCAAAGCCGAGGAAATCCGCCGCCCGCAGCGCAAATTGTTGCAGGAACTCATCCAACTGGCCGATGGAGCCGAGCTCAGCCGATATATCCAACAATTGGTGGAGTTCGTAAGCCCGGGCTCGGGCCGTGTTGTAGAGCTCTGCATTGGCAATGGCGACCGCGGCAAAACCGGTGACCACGGAAATCAGCGATTTTTCCTCCGCGCTGAAAATGCCCTCTTGCCGCGGATAGATTAAAACTGCGCCCTGGGTCAGGGATGTCCGAAAGGGCGCGGCAATCAGCATCCCGGGCGGAACCAACTCGCCCAAAGCGTGGGTAGCGGGATCAATCGCAACACTAATCGGCTCGCCGGCTGCCACCGCCCGGCTGGCCAGGTCCGCAGCAAACTGCAATCCCCGGCGATCATGCCGGGCCCGGACCGAAGCGGCCAGCTGCGAAGACTCGGCGGCCACCGCGTTCAAGCTGAAGCCGCCCCCTTCCCGCACCATCATGCAGACCAGGCGGGTGCGCAACAGGACCCGAAGGCGGTCAGCCACGGCTTCGACGACCGCAGTCGACTGGGGGGCAGCGTGGATAGCTTGTGCGACTTCAGCCAGAATCTTGGTTCGCCGGTGTTCTTCGCGCGAAACCTGGGTAAGGCGACTGGCTTCGAGCAGGCTTCCCAACTGTCCCGCCAGGATGGTGGCCTTGGCCGCCATGTCCGGATTGAAAAAGTCAGGGTTCGAACAGTGCAGAAAAACTGCCGCTCCCATTGCTTCATGGCTCACCACCAGGGGAGCGGCCATGATGGAGCGAGCGCGATACTCGGCGGCCATGAGATAGCGGGCGGGATCCAATCGATTCTCGTAGACCGTCTTCTGCTGCTGGATGGCCTCGGCCGCGATTGCTACCGAATTCTGGTTGGCATTGACCCGCGTCCCCCGAAAG
>Ga0210384_10002003_pt1 | contig 25858 bp, 22 predicted proteins | sample IncBWH2MmetaG_FD_160574 | JGI IMG/M metagenome (GOLD analysis project Ga0210384, IMG submission 160574) | Forest soil microbial communities from Barre Woods Harvard Forest LTER site, Petersham, Massachusetts, United States - Inc-BW-H-2-M | ecosystem: Environmental > Terrestrial > Soil >...
CCCAACCGTAGTGCACTTTGCCCTTGATTGTGAGTTTCAGTCCCAAATACCTATTCTTAACTCCCTTGCCTCCGTGGGCCCACGGGTCGAGGAATGAATGGCAGTACGGTCCGACACAGTATTCCGCCATGCCAGGCCCTGAGGAGTGCGAAAAACGTCTGTTCGGCCCCACACTTACTCCAGCTTTAAGGTCGGAGAGCCCCCCATATTTGCCGCCGATGTACTGTCTCACAATCGCGTTTGCTTTATAGCCGCCAGCGCGTAAGACGCTATAGAACGTTGCGCCAGAGAAACTTACGTTAGAAAGAGCGAAATCGTTGACTCCGTCGTGGTTGACATCGAGTGGCACCATCTGACCAAAACGGATGTACACATTGGCTGGCGTGTAAATGATCTTGGCCTCGGCTGGCAGAGGCAGTGCCAGTACTCCGATTCCGGCCGCACTCGCCGCGAGTGCATACATGTTGAGCCGATGATGGGTTGACTCGGAAAGGTTGGCGGGTTTCCTGGTGGGAAGAGCAGATCGGGTCATAAAAGCTCCTTACGGAATACACCGACGATCGCCTGAAATTGTACTCTGTCACGAGGACTCTTGTCGTAGCGCCGGGCCGTTCCTGCGATTCACGGAGTTGCGCCCAGCGACTCCTTCCGACGCCAGATCGAGAAACCGGGCGATCCCATCGCCAGTAAGCCAAGCGCGGCGGGTGCGACAGTGGGCGTGGCGAAAGATGCCGGACTCGGACGTTCCAAACTACCCTTGCCGTCTGGTCCCTTCGTTTCCCCCGCGATGATCGACTTGTTGGGGATCGTCTCATATGCGTAGCCGGTTAGGGTAGCGGTGAAGGTCTTGCCGCTTGTCGTGACGGTAACCCGTGCCCAGCCGAAGTGAGCCTTTCCCTTAATGAAGAATTTCAGGCCGAGATAGCGGTCCTTGAGGCCCTTGCCTTCGTTCCCCCACTGGCCGTCCCAGTTTGTGGAACTGGAACCCTTCCCGAAGTGGGAGTAGTGTGCTGCCAGAATATCTTCTCCGTTGAACAGCCTGCCGGGTCCGATTCGTGATCCGGCGCGGAGCGCAACCGCCGGTTCATAGCCCCCTTGAGCGGTGGCGATCGCCTCGTTGCCTGGATTCGAGCGGGGGGAGTAAACGAAAGCGTATTGAGATGCAAAATTAGACTCGGCGCGTCCGCCTAAAGCCAGAATGAAATCGCCTATTCCATCGTGGTTAAGATCGAGGGTCACAGGCGGGTGTTGCGAGAAATTCACATGAGCTGGAGAGTAAACAATCCTGGCCTGGGATGGCTGTGCCAATGCCAGCACGCCGACTCCGGCTGCGCCTGCCGCGAGGGCGTACCGGTTGAGGTGTCCATTGATTGAGTCTGACAGCGTGACGGGTGTCCTGCTGGCGCGGGAAGACCGATTCATGAGGCCTCTTTTCAAAGGGGACACATTATCCTCTGGGTTTCTCAATTTGTCATGTGAATTTTTGATGTCAGGTCCGGGGATGCTTGCGACTGTGTTATGAATATTCGCCGATGCCGCCATCAAGTCAGGAGCACTAACTACCCACCCCTTTGGTGCGATTGACGCCTTCGCGCGGCTTCCGTAACCTGTAGAGTGCAGAAGACAACCATTGAGCGCTCCCGCCCGCAGGTCGCTGACGATATTACGCAGCTTGTTGGCGAAACTCCCATCCTCAAACTGAAACGTATTGTGCCCGCTGGTTCGGCGGAGGTTTACGCCAAGCTCGAGTATCTGAACCCCGGCGGAAGCGTAAAAGACCGGGCCGCCATCGGGATTATTGGACGAGCCGAGGAGCAGGGCCTGCTCAAGCCCGGGGGAACGATTGTTGAAGCCACGGCGGGGAATACCGGAATCGGACTGGCGCTGATCGGAGTGAATCGCGGCTACAAGGTTGCGCTGTTTGTCCCGGAGGCATTTTCAGAGGAAAAAGTGATGATCATGCGGGCCCTCGGCGCCGAGGTGACCCGGACCCCGGACGCCGAGGGCATGCAAGGAGCGATTAAGCGAGCGAAAGAACTGGCCTCCCGCGATCCCAACGCATTCATGGCCGCGCAGTTCGAGAATCCCGCCAACCCTGACTATCACTACGAAACTACCGCCCGCGAAATCTTCGAGCAGATGGAAGGACAGATTGACGCGGTGGTGATCGGCGCCGGAACTGCGGGCACTTTTACCGGCGTGGCCCGCTACATGAAGAAGCAGTTACCCAACGTGCTGGCGGTGGCGGTGACCACGCAGGGCTCGGTGCTGGGAGGGGGACAGGCTGGCCCTCATAAGGTGGAGGGGATCGGATCGAGCTTCATCCCCAAGACCTTCGACGCTTCGGTGTGCGACGAAGTTGTGGTCGCCAACGATGTTGAAGCTTTTGGGATGGTGAAAGAGTTGGCAGCGCGCGAAGGAGTGCTTTCCGGCTCCAGCGGCGGGGCAAACGTGTTCGCGGCGTTGCAAATTGCACGGCGTCTCGGCGCGGGCAAGCGTGTGATCACCATAATTCCAGATTCAGCCGAGCGTTATCTGTCGAAAAAGATCTTTGAGGGTGGGGTCTAGCGAGACGTTGCAAGCGACGTCTCTAGCGTGGAGACGCAGCTTGCTGGGTCTGGCTTGCAGCCCAAACATTGAATCATGTCCAAAAATAAGCTTCCCGGTTTTGCCACTCGTGCCATCCATGTCGGGCAGGAGCCTGACCTCGAAAGCGGAGCGGTCTCGGCGCCAATTCATCCCACTTCCACCTATGTCCAGCAGGAGATTGGCAAGAACAAAGGTTACGAGTACGCGCGGGTTTCTAATCCGACTCGCACGCGTCTGGAAAAAAATCTCGCAGCCCTCGAGGGCGGAATCGCTTCCCGCGTGTTTGCCAGCGGGATGGCTGCTATCACCGCTCTCTGCACCATGTACAAATCGGGCGACCACGTCGTCTGCGGCAATAATCTATACGGAGGAACGCCGCGGCTCTTCAACCAGGTCCTCACCGGATACGGCATCGAGTTCACCTACGTGGACACCTCCGACGTCAGAAATGTCGAGCGCGCCATTCGCAAAAAAACGCGGATGGTGTACGTGGAAACGCCAACCAATCCGCTCATGGCTCTCGCTGACCTTGAGGCCATTAGCAAAGTTTGCCGCCGCAAGAAAGTCGAACTGGTTGTAGACAACACTTTCTTGTCGCCCTATTTCCAGCAACCCATTGCCCTAGGAGCGGATATGGTCGTGCATTCGACCACGAAATTCCTCAACGGGCACAGCGACGGTCTTGGAGGCGTCGTGGTCTGCACCCGCCCGGAACAGGCCGAGCAACTCGGGTTCATACAAAAAGTCACGGGAGCGATCCTCTCGCCTTTTGAATGCTGGCTGGTGCTGCGCGGGGTTAAGACGTTAGCCGTGCGCATGGAGCAGCACGATCGCAGCGGCCGGGTGGTTGCGGAATTTCTGGCCCGGCACAAGAAAGTTAGGAAGGTCTTCTATCCCGGCCTGCCCGATCATCCGCAGTATGCGCTCGCCTGCCGCCAGATGACAGGCTTCGGTTCCATGATCAGTTTTGAAACTGGATCACTTTCCAACGCCAACAAGATGCTCAGGAAGGTCCGCGTCTGCTCGCTGGCCGAATCCCTCGGCGGCGTGGAAACCCTGATTTCACATCCCGCAACCATGACGCACGGCGCAGTTGGAGCGAAAGTGAGAAAAGAGATTGGCATCACCGATGGCATGGTCAGGATTTCAGTGGGAATCGAGAACGTGGAAGACATTGTCGCCGACCTCGATCAGGCACTCTCGGCAATGTAGGCGCGGGCGTCCTCGCCCGTACGGGACCAGCGGCTGCATGTCGAATTCCTCCCAAACCCGCGAGTGGAATGCCACTGAATACCATCGTATCTCCGGGCCACAAGCCAGTTGGGGTCAGAAAGTGTTGGCTAGAGTGCACCTGCGCGGTGACGAGTGGCTTATGGACGCTGGTTGCGGCACTGGGCGGCTGACGGCCCAGTTGTTGCAGAGCCTGCCGCGAGGTCGGGTGGTCGGCGTGGATCTGTCGCAAAATATGCTGGCCGCCGCACAGGACTACCTCTCGCCCGATTTTGGCGGGAACTTCTTGCTGGTGGCTGCCGATCTGCAAGATCTTCCATTCGAGCGTGTGTTTAATGGCATTTTCAGCACGGCTGCCTTTCACTGGGTTTTGGACCACGACCGTCTCTTTCGTAGCCTGTTCCGAGTGCTCCGGCCCGGGGGATGGTTACAGGCACAGTGCGGTGGTGGCCCGAATCTGGCGCGGTTACGCCAGCGAATCGGCGAACTTGCGGCCACGGCGAAGTATGCGCGGTACTTTGGCGGCTTTCGCGAGCCGTGGACTTTCGATGATGCGGAAACTGCCGCCGCGGTTATGCGACGCGCGGGATTTATCGAAGTTGAGACCAGCCTGGAACCCGCGCTGACCATTCTGGAAGGCTCACTGCAATATTCAGACTTTTTGCGCAGCATCATTTTGCGTCAACATCTGGAGCGGATTCCAGACGACGAATCGCGCGCGGCATTCCTTGCCGCACTCGTCCGCCAGGCAGCGATCGACGATCCCCCATTCTCGCTGGATTACTGGCGGCTCAACTTGAGTGCAAAGATTCCTGAGTAATCCTTCCCCCGGCCTTGACGCAAAAATGACTTGTTTCCGCGGGCAGCGTTTCATCTGGATGCACGGCGCGAACTGCGCTGGAATCTGTTATTCCGCCGAATCCGCAAGCCACTTTAGGTAGTCCGGGCTGCCGGCTTCAATCGAAATCGACAGACATTCCGGCACCTCGTAAGAGTGCATTTCGAGGATGGCATCCCGCACCTTCTCAAAAGGAGCCGCGGTTTTAATCCACAGCAACCATTCTTCCGCTTCCTCCACCTTTCCTTTCCAGCGATAAATCGATACAACCCTGGGGACGATGTTGACGCAGGCTGCGAGCTTGCGGTCAACCAATGTCTCGGCAATCCGGCGTGCTTCGTCGACGGATCCGGCGGTCGTCATTACGATTCTCTTGTCAGTCATATGAGATCAGCCCTTAGCCCTCCAGTGTACGGTATCAAAGGCTAGCACTTAGGAAAGTGAATCCGCCGTGCCGGCAACTGTCGAGCGGACGTTGCCCCAGGCCGAATGGATCGGGGAGTGGACAAGCCATTTGTCAAAGTTGATTCCCTTGATCGCCAACGAGAGAAATTCCCCTTGACGGCGCAAGTAAAACAGACGTTCACTGGGAGACTGGGATGGAATCCGCGCGAGACGTTCGCCCGCGGCGAACAAACGATGGGCCTTCGAATAGGACGTTTCCCTACAATCCGAGTTTTGCCGCGTCCCGAAGATGGCCTGCGCACCTTGGTGGAGCGCGCGCCACAAGCCGAAGCCTGGGCCGACCGGATCATGGCAAAATTTCGCCCCACGCTAACCCTTCTCTTTAGCATACGGCGACGATTGGCGACCGGCGCGGTAGCCGTGCTCACGGTCTGGCTGTTTGCGCACGTGATGTTCGGCGCGAACGGCATGGTGGTCTACCGGCAGAAGAAAACCGAATACCAGACCCTACAGAAGGAAATTGAAGGTTTGCAGAAGGAAAACGACCGTTACACGCAGCAGGTGAAGTCACTGCAGGCTCCGGATCCCAACACGATCGAGAAAGAGGCCCGGGAACAGTTGCACTATGCGCGTCCGGGCGAGGTAGTGTATGTCGCGCCGCCGCCACCGGCACGTCCTGCAACGCAAGAAACAAACGCCGCTCGGAAATAACGGTGCTCTTTCGGGGCTTCGGCGCAATTAGTTTTGTGGTATAGTTCTCCTAAATTTCCTTTGAAAAATACAAGGTGATGTTGTAATAGTTCCGCCTTGTTCGTGACTTGCGTGGGCGCAGCGGAATACTGGCAAGGCGAGATTTGGTTACAAAAATCTGCGGTTTAGCCGCTAAACGAGGTGTGCTATGAAAAAAGTACTGATGAGCTTCGCTGCCGTCTCGGTTTTCTTGTTTATGGTTGCGATAGCCTCGGCAGGAACGGGAGACAAGTCCGCGACCGTGAACGGTTACGTGAGCGACTCCATGTGCGGCGCCAAAGGCGCCAATGCTAGCCACGCGGCCTGCATGACCAAGTGCCTGGGAAAAGGCGGGAAGGCAGTGATCGTCACGGATGGCGATCAGAAGGTAGTGAACGTCGACAATCCGGATGCACTGAAGGGACATGAAGGACATCATGTGTCCGTCACGGGGGCGATGACTGGAGACTCCATTCACGTGGATAGCGTGAAGATGCTCTGATTTGTGAAGGAAGAATCAAAAGGGCGGCTTGGTGCCGCCCTTTGTTTTTCAGAATCTAGCGCACCACGCCTTCCAATGGCGAGCTTGCCGTCGCGTATAGTTTCTTAGGCATACGCCCCGCGAGATAGGCTTCGCGCCCCGCAAGCACGGCGTGTTTCATCGCCTCCGCCATTAACATTGCATCCTGAGCGCCTGCGATTCCGGTGTTCATCAAGACGGCGTCGGCTCCCAGTTCCATCGCAATCACCGCATCGGAAGCCGTACCCACGCCAGCGTCGAGAATCAGCGGGACGCCTGTAATCATCTCGCGCAGGATCCGGATATGGGCCGCGTTCTGTATCCCCAGGCCGCTGCCGATGGGCGCTCCTAAAGGCATAATCGCACTGGCGCCGGCATCCAGAAGGCGCTTAGCGAACACGATGTCGTCCGAGGTGTAAGGCAGCACGGTGAAACCTTCCTTCACCAAAACGCGGGTTGCCTCGAGGGTGGCCTGGACATCCGGATAGAGCGTTGCCTGATCGCCGATGACTTCGAGTTTGACCCAATCGGACAGACCGACCTCGCGTCCCAGACGCGCCGCGCGGATGGCCTCGTCGGCGTTGTAGCAGCCGGCGGTGTTCGGCAACAGAAAGTATTTCTTGGCGTCGATGTAGTCGAGCAGCGATTCCTTGCTGCGATCGAGATTCACGCGGCGCACGGCGACCGTCACCATCTCTGCCCCGCTGGCGTCCAGCGCCCGCGCGGTTTCCTGAAATGACTTGTATTTCCCCGTACCCACGATGAGCCGGGAACGGAACTCGCGGCCAGCAATGACCAATGGGTCTTTCATGCCTTCTATTGTAACCAAACCGTGGACGTGGAATTGATCGAATGAGTGGCGTTTGGAACCCTTAGGCTACCTTTAAGCCATTCGGAACCAGTGGCAGCGAACGCAAACGCACACCGGTCGCATCGAAAATGGCATTGGCAATTGCCGGAGCCACGCCCACCAGAGAACTTTCTCCAGCACCCGCGGAAGGAATGTCTTTGCGGTCAATCATCACGGTCTCAAGGACGGGGACGTCGCTGAATCTCGGGAGGCGATAGTCCGAGAAGCGGCCGTTCAGGATCTGGCCATTTGCAAACTCGATGGCTTCAAAAAGCGCGCCGCCCAGGGCCATGATGTTGGCGCCTTCGAGTTGATTGCGGAGACCGTCGGGGTTGACGATAGCGCCACACTCGAATGCCGTGACCAGGCGAGCCACCTTGACCTCCCCGGACTTCCTATCGACGGCAACTTCGGCGAACGTGGCAACATTGCCGCCTTTTTCGAAGCCTCCGCCCATGCCGAAACCCCGGCCTGGATTGGTTTTCGCCTGGTTCCATCTGAACCTTTTCGCGCCGGCTTCAAATACCGCACTGAGGCGCTCGTTCTTCAAATTCTTCAAGCGGAATTCCAGCGGATCCATCTTTATCTGATGAGCCAGTTCGTCCATAAACGACTCCCGGGCGAAATGGTTCACGGTGGCCGCGAGCGCACGGTAGGAGCCCTGCCGCAAGGGAGTGCGTGCGGGATGAAACTCGATTCGCTGGTTCTCGATGTCGTAAAAAGTGGGGATACCGGCCGCACCCGAATTGTAATTGTGAAACTCCCAGCCGGTGATCTTGCCATCGTTGCGTACCGAACTGTTGACATCGATGACCGCAGCGGGACGGAAGTAGGCCCAGGTGAATTCCTCTTCACGAGTCCACATTACCTTGACCGGACGCTTCGCCGCGCGCGCCAGTCGCGCCGCCTCAATGGCGGCATCGCCGGTGTGCTTCCCGCCATAACCGGAGCCTGTGTCTGGCATCAGGACACGGACCCGTTCTTCGGGCACCCGGAATGCTGCCGCTAGTTCCGTCCGGACACCAAAGGGTCGCTGCGTGCCCGTCCACACGGTCAAATCATCGCCCGACCACTGCGCCAGCGCTGCCCGTGGTTCGAGCGGACAATGAGCAATGTATTCGGCTGTATAAGTCTGCTGCAGGCGATGATCGGCGGATGCCAATGCCTTATCCATCGACCCTTTCTCATAGCGGAAGGGCGAATCCAGAGGGCCGCTGCCTTCGGCAGGATTCTTTTTCAGATACTCGAACAGTTCTTTATTCGAGATCTGTGGCGGGGATTTCCATTCGGCGCGGATTGCCGCCAAGGCGCGAGATGCAATCTCCGCGCTGGGCGCCGCAACCCCGACGAAATTGCCATCGTGAACGACGACAACACCGGGTATTTTCTCCGCCTCTTGCGTGTTGAGCGAGGAAAGGGTCGCGCCAAAGGAGGCTGGACGCAGCACTTTGCCGTAGAGCATGTCCGGCAATCTCTGATCGTATGGATAGCGATGCTTGCCAGTGACGAAGTCGCGGCCGTTGACTTTGGGCAACGGCTGGCCGGCGACCGTCCACTGGGCAGCCGGAATCAGCGGGTCTTCCACGGGAAGGGTTTCGGTGAGCTGCTTACCTTTGACCAGCGCCGCATATTCAACCGTGCGTTTGCTCTCCGAATCCGTAATCTTACCGTCGGCCGCGGAAAGACGCTTGCGATCAACCTGCCATTGAGCCGCGGCTAGCACGATCAGGGTGTCGCGAGCGGCAGACGCCACTTTCCGCAACTGCAAATTCATCTCCGGAGTAGTGCGGCTGCCGAATGTGCCGCGGTCGTAAGGCGTGAGCTTGGTATCGCCCATCACCATCTGGATCGAGCCCACGGGAACGTGTAGTTCCTCGGCGACGGCCTGAGTGAGAGATGTCCGGATATTCTGCCCGACCTCGACCTTGCCGGTGTACACGGTGACGTTGCCGTCCTCTCCGATGTGCAGCCAGGCTCCGATTTCCTTGGGGAGTGATGGCCCCTGTGCCCCCTGGCCGGCACCCGATTCCTGGTGGGCATGCGCGTCCTTCAATACGCAAACAATCAAGATCCCGGCGCCAAGGAATCTGAAAAACTCACGCCGATCAACATCGAAGTGATACGTGGGAGGCGCGGTGAGTTCGTAGCGTTCCGGTTCTATCGAAGCGTCGAATTGCAAATCCTTACTCATGTCTTGGACGCGTTCACGGCCTTTGCCGCCCTTTGGATCGCCAACACAATGCGCGGCTGGGTTCCACAGCGGCAGATGTTGCCTTCCATTAATCGGGCGATTTCACCCGCGGATGAATCGCGCATGGTGTTCAACAGCGAGACGGCCGTCATGATCATTCCAGAAGTGCAATAGGCGCATTGCATCGCGCCCTCATCCAGAAATGCCTGCTGCACCGGATGCAGGCGGTCGCCCTGGGCGAGGCCTTCAATCGTTGTGATTTGTTTCTGGGCGACATCGCCGACGCGGGTGATGCAGGATCGACGGGACTTGCCGTCGATCAGGACAGTGCAGGCGCCGCACTGGCCTTCGCCGCAGCCGTACTTGCTACCGGTCAGATCGAGATGGTCGCGCAACACAAAGAGCAGGCTGGTGTCGGCATCCGCTTCGGTGCTATAAGTGCGCCCGTTGATGTTCAATTGCTGGATCGTAGCCATGCGAGAACCTCCTTATATTGGAGGAGTGCCGGGACGAACCGACTCGAAGCACTGTTCCACAAATCCTCGCAAGAGGGTGCGCGCTTCCTACGAGCAGGCTATCAGTTTATTTCACTGGCAGCGGCGATGTCCAGTCGCCGCTGTAGATATACGAACATGTTCATATTCTACCGAGAAAGCTATCGCAATCTCGCGCAAGAGTTTGTTCCTGCTATAAGATTTCTGTGACTGTGGACGATTCGAGGCTAACCATGAGATTTGCGAAGATTGTATTTTGGATCGCGGGCATCTGGGGCGTGCTGACTCTCACCCCGCTCTACTTTATGTTTGACGTGATCAGCCGAAACGATCCGCCCCCGATTACTCATCCGGGGTTCTTCTACGGATTCGCGGGCGCGGGACTGGCATGGCAGATTGCGTTTGTTTTCATCGCGAGAGACCCGGAGCGCCATCGACCATTAATGATCCCTTCGGTAGTTGAAAAATTCAGTTACGGCTTAGCCGTGGTAGCCCTGGTTCTGCAAGGGCGGATGCACCCGGCAGATATTGTCTTTGCCGGCACGGATTTGCTGCTCGGTCTTTTGTTTGTGGTCGCTTACTACAGGACGCGGCCTACCATCGCTTAACGTGTCCCCGCTGCCAGGCTTAGTGCGTCGGTTGCGGAGAGATGTTTGCTTCCGGGTAAATCTTGATCCAGTGATTCCGCACTTCAGGGCTCACTTTCCGGCCATTCCAATTAAAGATGATGAGGTTTGTCTGCTGGTTCGGCATGTGGCAGTCAACGCAGTTGTTCGCGATCTGCTGCGCGATCTTAGGATGGCTCCCGACTTTGTGGCAGCGCAAGCAATGCTCAGAGAGTGCAACCGGGTCCTTCTGTGCGGTGTGAACATCGTGGCAGGTGAGACAGGTCATCGCCGATAACTGGAAGCAACGGCTTTTCTTCAGTAGTTCGACCTGGCTTCCATGAACATCGATGGGTGCGTCTGGGTCGGGCTGGGGTAGTTCAAGGTACTTATTCAGAGGTTCACCCGGAATATAGGAAAATGTCGGCTGCGACGGTACGCCGTGCCCCGCGTGGCACCAGGCGCAAAGATCCATCTGCCGGTCTCGCGAGAATCGCGCTGGGTTGAGGATGCCTGATTCCAAGGGAGCATCAGGGGATTTTGAACTGAAGTGCTGAATGTGTTCGCGTCCAGGTCCGTGACATTTTTCACAGGTGATACCAACCGCAAAGCCAGTCTGGTTATAACGATTCGGAGGCGGTGCATGCGACTCGAAATAAGTTCCGTGGCATTCGAGACAGCGCGGAATCACAGGGCGATCGAAGTACGCCACCCCATCTCGATAACCGGGGCTATTGACCCAGCCTACTTCTTTCCAGTAGGAGACGGGCAATTGAAAAAGCAGATCACCTTTCCAGAACAAGAAAGTTTGTCCCTTTCCACCCGACCCAACGACCAGGCTGAAGCGCTCGGTGCGTGAGGTGGTGTAGGGCGGTATGCCTTGCACGGCGGTCTGGAAAAAGCCGTCGTCCTTGGCTTCCATTCGGAAAAACAGATCGGGATTCGAAGTCTTGAGAACGTTTTCGCTCGGACTGAAGTTACCCAGAATGGAATCCTTGTCGGGGAGTCGGGATGTCAGATAATGGGCGGTTCGGTGAAAACTTTCGACCTTCCCTTGATGACAGCTAAGGCAGGCGTCATCACCAACATAGTTTTCTCTCAGATTGGGCCGCCGCGCAGGTGCTTTCTGATCACTGTTCTGACTTGCGGCCCCGATCGCTAGAAGGAGCGTCACTATCGCGACCAGTTTGCAATTGAGATCCATCTCCGCTAGCCAAGGGTGGGTTCAAGACGACACAATCGGTGTCATTTCCATTTCCGCTGGCCCTCCACAATAGTGACATAGCGGTCAATGGGAAGATCCGTAAAGCGTTCCGTTGCGCCACTGGGCAACGGCCATTTTACTTCGACCCAGTCGATCTTCGTGCGCTCGCCCAGGCCGAGGACAATACGCGGGTCGTGGGAGGAGAGGAAACTGCCGCCTCCAACCTTCATTCTGTGGCGCTTCAGATCGCCGGCCTGGTAGGTGATCCGCGAGCCGACGGAGTCACGGGTCGATTTTGTCCCCACCAGATTGATTCCCAGCCAGTGATGTTGTCTGGCCGCGTGGTTTCGCAGAAGAAGCGGCGCACCATCGTTAATGGTAACCAGCACATCTACCGCGCCGTCATTGTCAAAGTCGCCGATCGCCATTCCACGCGCCGAGAGAGGTCTCGCGAAAATCGGGCCGCTCTCCGCGGTTAGGTTCTGAAAACCTGTGCCCGTGCGATGGAACAAAAGCATGGGTTCCTGGTAGTTCACGTCTTTGCGTAGGACCTGGATAAGATCATCGGGGTTGCCGTTGCACAAAAATAAGTCAAGATCGCCGTCGTTGTCATAGTCGAAAAACTTCAATCCCCAGCCGCTCATCAAGCGGGTAGCGGATGCAATCCCGGCTGATCCAGCCACATCATCGAAAGTCAGGTCGCCATTGTTCTTGTAAAGCGAATACATCTCGTGGTCGATGTTGGCGACGAACAGATCCATCCAGCCGTCCTCGTTGAAATCCGCCGAATCGAGGCCCATCCCCGAGCGTGGCCGCCCGAACTCGCTGTAGGCAACCCCAGCTTGCGCGCCGATTTCCTCGAACTTACCGCTGCCACGATTAACGTACAGAAAGTTCTGTACCGTGTCGTTGGCAACAAACAGGTCCATGAGACCGTCGTTATTGATGTCAGTCGCAACCACTCCCCACGCCTTGCCGAGGTGATCGCCGATTCCTGAATTCTTACTGACGTCGGTAAACGTCCCGTCCCCGTTGTTGTGGAACAGCCAACTGGCCATCGGCTTGTAGAGCCGTGGAATACAGTATCCGGGACTGTCACCGGCCGCGCAAGGCAAGTTCTTGGACTTGTCGAAGTCCACAAACCGGCAGACAAACAGGTCGAGCCGTCCGTCATTGTCATAATCGAACCACACCGCGCTTGCAGACCATCCCGGAGCGGCGACGCCGGCTTTCTCGGTGACATCGGTGAAGGTTCCATCTCCATTGTTGTGATACAGAATGCTTCTGCCATATTGGGTTACGTACAAGTCAGAGAAACCGTCTCCGTCGTAATCCCCGACCGCCACTCCTTGGCCATAGCCGCCAGCAGCCACCCCGGCTTTTTGCGTGACGTCCGTAAAGGTTCCGTCGCGATTATTTCGGTACAGCGCATTGCGGAGCGGAGGATTTGGATTGAAGAAATCGCACTGCCCGCTGTTGACCAGGTAAATGTCCATCCAACCGTCGTTGTCGTAGTCGAGGAAGGCACAGCCGGCGCCTGTCGTTTCTGGCAGGTATTTTTGCGGAGATTTTCCGGCGGTATGCTTCCAGGAAATGCCGCTCACTGCCGAAGGAACTTCCTCGAACGGGTAAGCGGGTTCGGGGAGCGCTCGAGCAAGTCGAGAGAATGACGGCAGCGCCAGGCTGGTTCCCAATCCCCGAAGGAAGCGGCGTCGAGAAAAAATGAAGGATCTCCTGATCGGCGGCGAACTCACCATTTTGATCTTTTGATGCAGCCCTTCTAGTTCGGCTTTGCCTGCGATGGTGGAGTGTCTTCGCCCGCGGCACCCTTTTGGGTCAGTTGTCTTTGGATGGCAAATTGTTTGTCGCCATCCTCTTTGCGGCCGGTCCGGCTGTATGCGATCGCAAGCAAGTAATGCGTCGTTGGATTCTCGGGCTGCATTCTGACGGCAGTCTCGAGCGGTACGATCGCTTCCGAAAATTTCTTTTCCGAGACCAACGCCCCTCCCAACCCCACAAAAGCGTCGGCAAAACTGGAATCGATCTTGGCAGCATGGGAGAAATGCTGAATCGCTTCATCCCATTGCTGACCCTGCCGCGCCATCTCGCCCAGAACATATTCCGCGCCCGGATGCTCAGGATCGATCTCCAGTTCCCGCTGCATCTCTTTTTTCGCTTCCTCCGCGTCAGTCTCCGTAGGATTCGCCTTCGAAAGCAGCAGCCGCCCCAGCCGGAAATGAATTCCCGGCATTTTCGGATTCTCCTGCAGAACCAACCGGTACTCTTTCGCCGCTCCGTCCCAATTCCCTTGCGTCTCCAAAGATTCGGCGTGAAGTTCGTGGCCGGCCGCTGACATCGGCGCCGTCGAAGCTAAGTCCGCCGCAGCTCGGCTCGAGAGATCCGAGTAAGTGTGAACCGACAAGTACAGAACATCCGGATCGTGCGGGAACTCGTGATTGAGGAACTGAAGGAAAGCCTGCGCCGACTCGGGCTGGTCGGCAAACATCGAGCAGTGCACGCCCGCAAAGCCGATGCTGCGCTTCATCTCCTTGTCCGTGACTTGCGACTTTGCCTGTTTCAGCAGCGGCAACGCCTCTTCGCAGTGGCCGGATTTGGCCATCGTCAGCGCATGTTCCGTCGAGGACGCGCTAGCGCCAGCTACCTTCTTCGCCGTTTGAGCCGGCGCACACGTGGCGATCAGGCAAACAACCAAGCAGCAATGAATTGGATGCGAGAGCCCGGACATAAAAAGGAGACAGGCGCGTTGCGGCGCCTGCCCCATTGTACAGCGTCAGATCTTCAGAAATAGAGCTTCAGTGCAAACATCATCTCCCGCGCATCCTGAGTATTGGTAATCAATCCTCCGCCAGGAATGAAGGTACTTGGCGCGTTGAAGTTCGGATGGTTAAAGATGTTCAGGAAATCCGCCCGGAACTGTAATCTCATCGATTCAGAAAACGGGATATTCTTCTGCATACTGATGTCAGTATTGGAATATCCAGGCCCGATGACCGGGCCTTGAGATGGACAATTCCCAAACGTGCCCGGCCCCGGGTTGGTGAACGCACCCGGATTAAACCACATCACTCCGCCCGACACCGTCTGCTTAGGATAAGAAACCGCACCGTTGCAGTTGGGGCGTGGCGAGAAAATGTCCTGTGTTCCCGAATTGTCGGACCCGCGAAGATTGAGCGGGAAGCCGCCGTGCCAGCTAATGGCTGGGCTGATGGCCCAGTTTCCAACCACTGCATTTAATGCTGAATTTAGGTCATGCCCAATCTGCTTGCCGCGGCCAATCGGCAGGTCATAAACCGCGTAAGCGGTCAACTCATTGGTGGTATCCCAGTAGCACCTCGCATAGTCGCCATTGGGGTTAAAGATGTTTTGCCAGTAGCTGTCGGCATTCTGCGACTGACCGCCCCAGCTGCCGTAATAACCGGCGCTGTTGGCCATGCACTTCTGCCAGGTGTAGGAGACCTGAGCCTCGAGTCCGTGGCCATACTTTTTCTGCAGCACCGCCTGCAGCGAGTTGTGGTTCATATTGCCCACAGCGGCACTCTGCTTTACGAGACCGAGCCCGTTTGGCCCATACGTGGGAGCAGTTGTCGTAATCCCGTTGATGACGGTACCAATCGGATTCCGACCGCCTATGAAGGGATAGGTGACAGAACCGTCCGAATGCAGCAACCCCTGAGCCAGATCGATCGGCACCATCAAATGCGTAGTGCGCTGGGCGACGTAGCCAATCTGGAACGTGGTGTTGCGCGCAATTTCGCGCTGGACCGTCAGGTTCCACTGATCGGCTACTGCGGGCTGGATGTTGGTCCAAGTCAACATTGTGGAGTTAATGAAAGGATCACCCGCCGGGGGTGCCGCAGCCGCAAAGGCGCTCTCCGTATTGAAGGCGGTGGCGCCGCTGCCCACATTCTGTCCCGCAGACTGAGGTGGTGTGAAGGGCGGGTTCTGCGTCGGCCGCAGGTTGGTCCCGGTGCCCTCCTGGAACGACGAAATCGCGAAGCCGCCGCGAATCACGGTTTTGCCTCCCCACTTCGCTGGACTCCAGGCGAAGCCGAAGCGAGGCTGGAAATCCGGTAATCCATTCGTAGCGGGGTACAACCCGGCAGGAAATCCGTTGCTGCCGACAACTCCGGCGGGAACTGGAGTGTTCCCAATAAACTGTAAGGCGCCTGTATTAATATTTACGTTCACCTGGTGATTGTGAAGCTCGGTCCACGGGGTACGATTCTCGTACCGGAGGCCCAAGTTCAAAGTCAGAGTCTCGGTTACGCGCCAGTCGTCTTGCACAAAACCGGCGAAGAGCCAGTCGCGTGCATGCCATCCACCGGTGCTGACGCCGCGGCCGACGCTCACGGGAAGACCGAGTGCCCAATCGGCTGACGGATCTCCAGCTGTACCATTGCCAGAATAGTTCCCACCGGGACCGAGGCCATAGACGATGGCGCCCAACTCGCCGGCATTACCGGGATAGAAGACATTCAAATTGTACCTTTGCATCTGAAAGCCGGTCTTAATCACATGGCGTCCGTGGGTGTAAATCAAAGATTCATCGAACTGGGTCACCGTCGAGGAAAAGTGCTGGGGATTCACCAGCGAGCCGAGATTCGTGAGAGTCCCCTGCCCGACCGAACTGCCAGTGCCGCCTGCGAAACCAAACTCCGGCAGCCCCTGGATCCCTGCTGGATTCCCGTCCGTAATGCCTATGGTGTTCGCGAAGTTGCCTACCGATGGGTCGAACGTGACCGTCGGAGCAATCAGTTTGATGCCATTTTTTCCGAAACGAACTTCATTCAGCAGGGTTGGCGACAAAGTGTGGGTCCAGTTCGCGCTTCCATTATTGAGCCACGCTTCGCTCAGAGAATTGCCCAAGAGGGGCTGGGAGTTGCTGCCGGGATCGTACTCATCAGACTTGGAATAGCGCACACTGATGTGGTCTTTGCTGGATGGAATATAGTCAACTTTGATGTCGCCTTGGTCGGTGTTGTACCGATTGAAGGTGGTATTGACCGCCGAACCGAAGCCATTCGCTAGAGGGCTCCCCACTGCCTTTGGATACAGCGGGCTGTTCACCATAGCTCTGAAAGCGGGGTTTAAATCTGCGGCGGGAATAATATTGCCCGCAAAGGCCGGCCTGGAAGCTGGGGGCAGGATGTTGCAGGGAACGGAGGAGGAGCCCCCAGTTCCGGCAGCGCAGGGATTGTAGAGCTGCGTAGGAGTGCTGGTCGCAAGCAGACCGGAGAAGTCACCGGTAGTCTCGGCCGGCGTGAGCACGGTGATTTGACTGGCGCTCGCTGGAAGGTCGCGGCGCGTGCCCTCATAATCACCGAAGAAGAACAGCTTGTTCTTGATGATCGGACCGCCAACAGTCCCGCCAAAGATATTCCAACGCAGTTTCGGGGTGGGTAGACCGCCTGGCGTGTTGGAGACGTATGGGCTGTTCTCCCACTTGTTGGCGTTGAAGAAGTCATTACGCAAAAACTCAAAAATGTCACCGTGAAATTTGTTAGTGCCCGACTTGATGGTTGCGTTGATGATGCCGCCGGCATAATTGCCGAACTCGGCGGATGCATTCTGGGTGATCAGATTGAATTCGCCAATTGCATCAGGCGATGGTGTGTAGCCCGTCAGATTATCGGATGCCTGATTATTGTCGACACCATCTAATAGGAAGTTGTTGTCCTCTTCGCGGTTCCCGTTGATATAGGGGCGCCCGCCTCCGTTATTGGCTCCTTCGGCCGTCTGCGAACCAAAATTAAACGTCGAAGGATCGGTCGTGACTACTCCCGGCTGAAGCAGCGTCAACTGAATGTAGTTGCGGCTCGTGAGCGACAGGCTGGTGATGCTGTTCGAATCCATCACGTTCCCCACCTGAGCATCTTCCGTCTGCAGAATGGGGGCCGCGGCGCTCACTTCCACGCTCTCTGTGACCTTGCCGACCTTCATTTGAAAGCCCAGGCGCGCGGTCTGGTTCAACACCAGCGTGAACGGAGGATAAATGGTCTTCTCGAAACCCGCAGCGGTAGCCTCGGCCTTGTACGTTCCCACAGGAAGGCGCAGAAGGTTGAACGACCCTGTGTCATTCGTCTGTGCGGTCCACGAGACGCCACGCTCCGTGTCGGTCGCGACCACGGTTGCGCCTTTGATCGGTGCACCGCTGGGATCTACAACCGACCCTACAATTGCCGCAGAGACTTCTTGTCCCGACGCTATCTCGACTGCGCCAAGAAGTCCGATCAACAGCAAGAGGGCAAGCCCAACTCTCATCGACTTACGCATCACGCCACCTCCACAGAAGACATCCGGATTTGGAATAACCACATCCCGAGTCACTAACGACACACCCGCACCGTTAATAACGACTGGCCAATGCTATATAGTAGATTCACATTAGCAGTCAAGAAAAAAATGAAAGGATTGTTAATTTTTTGCCGTCGTGATTACTCAGATTGGGCTATAGCACATAATATTGTGCAAACCACGCCACACAGATTGGGCAAGCAGCTAATTGCCGTGGAAACCTTTCATTGACGGATACATAAAATGGAATATCGTGCTCTAGAAATCAGTATTCTTACGTTGATGTATTGCCTCCCTCTTTACAAGTGTCCCGGAGAGGATTAAGGTGGGAGTCTTTATGAAGTGTTCGTCCGCTCTATAGCATATGGACCTAAGCTCTATAGCACGCGAGGAAGGCAAGAACTGCGGTGGCTCGGTACCAACATTATTCTGGATTGCTCTAGCTCTATAGCACACGAGCGACCAGAACATAGCGCGAACTTTTCATTCGCTTGCAACAAAAGCATGCTATAAAACTCGATGATTTCTCAGCCGAATGACTCCGGAGAGCATTCATGCCAAACAACCATCAAAACGGAACGCCCGCTTATAAGAAAATTCAGGCGACCATTCTCAAGCGCATTGAAAGCGGACATTTGAAACCGGGCGACGCCGTCGAGTCCGAGCGGGAACTCGCCAAGATCCACCGGGTGAGCCTGATGACGGCGCGCCACGCGTTGACCGTGCTCGAACGGGAAGGCATGGTGCAACGGCGGCGCGGCGCCGGAACTTTCGTGGCGCCCCCCAAGATCCACTTCAACAAATTGATGGGATTCACCGAGTTGATGGCGGGGCGAAATCTGAGTGCTTGCTCAAGAGTTATGTCGTTCAGTGTGGTCGATAACGAGCAGGCAGTGGCGGCGCGCCTGGGCTTGGCGGATAACACTGCGCTATGCAAGCTGTCGCGGTTGCGGCTGGGAGCCGACCAACCGTTTGCCCTGGAAACCTGTTATTGGCCGGCCCAGGAGTTCAACCGGCTTACCCGCGCTTCCTTTGCGCGTGGCTCGCTGTTTTCTATTCTGGAGCACGACTACGGAATCCAGCTGGCGTACGCCGATGAAGAAGCCGACGCCGCCGCCGCCGAGTCCACCACCGCGAATCTCTTGCAGGTTCCGCGCGGGCACCCGCTGCTCCGCATCCGCCAGGTCATCTACTCCACCCAAGGCAAGGCGACGCTGTACGTATTGGGCCTATATCGATCAGACCGATACAACCTGTTAGTGCGAAGGTTTCGCTAGACATTAGCCTTGGTGTCGTCGCGCTCTGAGCGCTTGATAGGCAGCTCCCCACACCGGAGCATCCTCGTTCACGACTACCGAGATCGGAACCCGTGCCAGCACCTCTGCGAACTTGCTCTTCCCGCAGAAAGCACGCAAAAAGCTACCATCTCGAAGCTTCGACAGAATTTTCGGAGCGATGCCGCCTGCCACGTAGACTCCGCCGAGCGCAAGCGTTCGCAATGCCAGATTCCCGGCCTCCGCACCATAAGCCTCGGTCCACAGTTCAAGAGTTTCGACGCAAACCCAGCAAGATTGCGCCAACCCTTGTTGCGCGATTTCGCGAGCCGCATCTCCCTCTGGAGTATCGAACGACGGGTGGCGCAAAGAAGGCTTTAGAAATTCATGAATTCTGCGGAAGCCCCGGCCGGAGATAACCTCCTCGCACGACACGTGAGGCAGTAGCTTGTTGAAATGGGTAAGCATCTGGATCTCGATCTCGGTGCGTGGCGTAAAATCGGCCTGTCCTCCCTCCGACGGGGCCACTCGATGATGCTGGCCATCCCAGTACAGAATGGCTTCGCCCAATCCAGTTCCAGCAGCAATCACCGCTTTCGTCGCTTTTTTCTCCGGCGTGCCTTGATTCAGGATAGCGAAGTCATTCGAGCCGAGCCGATCCAGACTGAGCGCGGTCGCAGTCAGATCATTGAGTAACACTACTTTGTTCAGATGGAGCTTCTGCGCCAACGCCGAACCGTTCAACACCCAGGGGAGATTTCCGGCATGAAGGGATCCATCGACAACGACTCCGGCCAGGCCGAATCCTGCCGCTTCAATTTCTTGCTCGGGTGCGTTCCGATCAAGTCCCGCCGCGCGTTCGAGGAAATCCCCGATCAGATCCTCGAATCCCGAGTAGTCTCGCGTCGCCAGCCGCCGCTGAAACACAGAACGAAGCGCCGACCCGTTCTTTGTGAACAGACCAAGATTGCACTTTGTCCCTCCGACATCGCCTGCCAGAATCATCGTCGTCGCTGCGGCTCCTCAGAGATTCTCATCGCAAACATGAGCCATGCTCCGGGCAGGGTCTACTATACTGCATGTTGTATGCGTCGCGACCCGCGGAGCGGTGGCGACCCGCGTACTTGTCGAATGAGCGTCAAACAGACTTGAGGGTTGTGCATTGCATCCACGAAGTAAGATGCGCCCAACGCTGTTTTGGGGCTGCTAACATTCAGAGGGATTTTCCTCGGAAACGCAATGACGGGTAAAGAATTCCAAAGAGTCAAAGTGATTGATTCCCACACCGGTGGCGAGCCGACGCGGTTGGTTGTGAGCGGTGGTCCTGCCCTGAGCAGTGGTCCCCTCTCGGAGAGGCTGGAGCATTTTCGCAGCCGACACGACTGCTTCCGATCAGCTATCGTCAATGAGCCAAGAGGCTCGGACGTGATGGTGGGTGCGCTACTCTGTGAACCCATCGATCCTGCGTGTGCTGCGGGAGTGATCTTCTTCAACAACGTGGGCTACCTGGGGATGTGCGGTCACGGAACCATAGGCCTCGTGGCCACTCTGGCATATTTGGGACGCATCGAGCCGGGTGTGCACCGGATTGAAACCCCGGTGGGAAAGGTGGGCGCGGTTCTGCACCAGAGCGGCGAGGTCACGGTGAATAACGTTGCCAGTTATCGCAGCGCCGCGAACGTGGTAGTTGACGTGCCCGGCTTCGGCGAGGTAAGAGGCGACGTCGCTTGGGGGGGGAACTGGTTCTACCTCGTTCGTGATCACCACTTGGAGTTGACACTGAACAACATCGAAGCACTGACTACCTTTACATGGGCCATCCGCCAGGCTCTTCGTGTGAACGGTATATCCGGCGACGGCGGCCAGGAGATCGACCACATCGAGTTGTTCGGCCCGCCCCGAACTGCCGGCGCCGACAGCCGAAATTTCGTACTCTGTCCCGGCAAAGCCTATGATCGTTCTCCTTGCGGCACAGGGACCAGCGCCAAATTGGCATGCCTCTACGCCGACGGCAAAATTCGCGAAGGTCAAACCTGGAAACAGGAAAGTGTGATCGGAAGTGTATTTGAAGGCGCGATCGAGGTGCGGGATGGCAAAGTGTATCCCAGCATCAAAGGATCCGCCTTCGTGAACGCCGAAGCCGAGCTGCTGCTGGATCCGCGCGATCCTTTGTGCATGGGCATTCGGGCATGAACCAGGCAGCGTATGACGTGGTCATCGTGGGCGCTGGCATTGTGGGCGCGGCTTGCGCGGACGAATTCTCCCGCCGGGGCATGCGCGCTGCGGTCGTAGACCGTGATCTGGTCGGAGGCGGGGCGACTGCGGCGGGCATGGGCCACATTGTCACCATGGATGACTCCGACGCGCAATTCGCGCTGACGCGTTACTCGCAGCGGCTCTGGCAAAAACTGTGCCCCGATTTGCCAACTGATGTCGAGTACGATCGGTGTGGCACCATATGGGTTGCGGCCGACGACGAAGAGATGAACGAAGTCCGCCGCAAACGAGATTACTACGGCCATCGGGAAGTCCCGACCGAAGTCCTGGACTCGCAAGCTCTGCGGCGTCTTGAACCAAACTTGCGGCCCGGGCTCGCTGGCGGCTTGCTTGTGACGGAAGACGCCGTGCTCTACCCGCCCTGCGCCGCCCACTTCCTGATGGAACATGCCCAGAAACGCGGAGCTAAGCTTCATTTCGGTTACTCTGTTGCGCAGATGGGACAAGGACGGGTGCGGATGACCGACGGCTCCGAGATCGCTGCAAAGATCATCGTGAACGCAGCGGGCGCTTGCGCGGCCAAACTCACACCGGCGGTTGAAATCAAAAAAAGAAAAGGTCACCTCGCCATCACCGACCGCTATCCCGGATTCCTGCGGCACCAGTTAGTGGAACTCGGTTACTTGAAAAGTGCGCACGCCGTTACCAGCGATTCCGTTGCCTTCAACGTACAGCCCCGCCGGACCGGTCAAATCCTCATCGGATCGTCCCGGCAATACGGCGAAGATCACAACGAAGTGGATAGCGGAATCCTGGCGCGCATGCTGCAACGCGCGCAGGAATACATGCCCGGCCTGGCGCAGATGTCAACGGTGCGTACGTGGACCGGATTCCGCGCCGCCACTCCCGACAAACTTCCTCTAATCGGGCCGTGGCCCGGCGATGACTCGCTGTTCCTGGCGACCGGACATGAAGGCCTTGGCATCACAACCTCTCTCGCAACCGCCCGACTGCTCGTCGATCAGATCACGGGTACGAAACCGGGAATCCCCATCGAGCCGTATTTGCCATCGCGAGTCGCCAAGGAACACGCGCATGCCTAGTCAACTCACGGTGACGGTGAACGGAGCGCCTGTCGCGGTGCCTCCCGGCACAACCGTCGCCGCCGCCGTGGCAATCGCTGGGCAATCCTGCCGCACTTCTGTCAGCGGCGAGCCGCGTGGTCCCCTCTGCGGGATGGGTATTTGCTTTGAGTGTCGCGTCGCCATCAACGGAAGGCCGCATCGCCTGGGTTGCCAGACTCTCTGCGAACATGGAATGGAAGTAAGAACACATGAATAGCGTATCCAGCCAACGGTTCGACATTCTCGTGGTTGGCGGCGGACCCGCCGGCATGGCCGCAGGAGTTCATGCTGCGGAATCTGGTCGCAAGGTTGGCATCGTCGATGACAACCCCACGCTCGGCGGTCAGATCTGGCGTGGCACCGAAGCCGGACCCGCAGCTTCGATGTGGACGGAGCGCGTGCGATCGTCCGCAGTCACGGTTCTCTGTGGCAGAGCGTTTCACCAACCCGCGCCTTGTGTCTTGCTGGCGGAGAATAACGACAGTCTCCACGAATTGCACTACGGGAAGCTGATTCTGGCGACCGGAGCGCGCGAGAGATTCTTGCCTTTTCCAGGCTGGAGTTTGCCGAATGTCATGGGCGCCGGCGGCTTGCAGGCGATGATCAAATGCGGCCTTCCCATACGGGGAAAGCGGGTCGTTGTTGCCGGCACGGGTCCTTTGCTGTTAGCCGTCGGCGCATATCTGCTCGATCACGGCGCCGAGATCCCCATTATTTGTGAGCAGGCATCGTGGATGAGTCTGACCAGGTTCAGCATGGCACTGCTCGCTCAACCAGAGAAGATTGTTCAGGGGCTCGAACTGAAGAGACGACTGGCCGGAACGCATTTCAGCGCCAACAGTTGGCCAGTCACCGCGAGCGGCAAGTCCGCGCTTGAGACTGTAACGATTGCACGAAGCGGAAAGACGGAAAGCATTCCATGCAATTACCTGGCTTGCGGTTTTCATCTCGTTCCCAACCTCGAATTGCCGCTGTTGCTGGGTTGTCAGATTCGAAACGGCTGCGTGCAGGTAGACGATTTTCAGCGAACCGCCGTCCCGGAAGTATTCTGCGCAGGCGAACCCACGGGCATCGGAGGGGTTGAGTTGTCACTGGTCGAGGGTGAGATCGCTGGTCTCGCCGCATCCGGCCGCATTGCGGAAGCAAGCCGCCTATTCCGCAAACGCGAGCGGCTGCGCCGCTTCGCCCGGAGCCTCGACCGTGCCTTCCGGCTGCGCTCCGAACTCAGGAGCCTACCCTTGCCCGACACCATTATTTGCCGCTGCGAGGACGTTCGCTATTCCCATCTCCGCGAGCACAACGGCTGGCGCGCAGCCAAGCTGCAAACCCGCTGCGGCATGGGACCGTGTCAGGGCCGCGTTTGCGGACCGGCAACCCAATTTCTTTTTGCGTGGAGCCCGGATTCGGTACGCCCACCGATCTTTCCCGCCCGTGTCGAAAGCATTGGCCACACGAATCGGGAGCTCAGCGAAACCACAGGAGGACCCTGATGCACTGGAAAGGCGTGATGCCCGCCATCACTACCGGCTTTACCGAGGATCTTCGCATCGACCACGCGTTCATGGCAGTCCATTGCCAGTGGCTGCTCGAGAATGGTTGCACCGGCATCGTCGCGCTCGGCTCCTTGGGAGAGGGCGCAACTTTGTCCTTCGACGAAAAGTCGCAGGTTCTCCGCACTTGCGTTGGCGCCGTGCGCGGACGCAGTCCGGTCGTTGCCTCCGTTTCAGCGCTGACGACTTCCGAAGCCGTGACCATCGCCAAGGCCGCCGCAGATTTGGGCTGCGACGCTCTCATGGTCTTGCCCCCATACGTTTATCAGGGCAACTGGCGCGAAATGAAGACTCACGTCGCTGCAGTGTTCAAGGCCACGCCGCTTTCCTGCATGCTGTACAACAACCCGGTTGCGTACGGCACGGATTTTCTGCCCAGCCAGATTCAGGAGCTGGCTGCGGAACACAAAAACTTCGAGGCGGTAAAAGAATCGAGCACCGACGTCCGTCGTGTATCCGCAATCCGCGCGTTGCTTGACCGCCGTCTGGAAATATTTGTCGGCGTGGATGACACGGTGCTCGAAGCCATCGGCGTGGGAGCGACCGGTTGGATTGCTGGCTTGGCCAATGCGTTGCCCCGTGAATCCGTCGACCTCTTCAACTTTGGCAGGAAAGGGGAGAGCGACAAGGCATTTGACTTGTATCGCTGGTTCTTGCCGCTGCTTCGCATGGATACCACGCCCAACTTCGTTCAACTCATCAAACTGGTGCAGGCCGAAGTCGGAATTGGGAACGCGCGCGTACGTCCGCCCCGCTTGCAGTTGGTCGGCGATGAACTGGAGCAAACCAGGAAGGCCATCATCGACGCTCTACGTTCCAGGCCGCAATCTGTGATGAGCTGTGCTTTAAGCAATGCAAAGTGAGCCTGGGGGTGCGATGTTGATCTCCGCGCACCGGATAAGCCAGCTAGGCTTGGCGTTTAGCGCTGTTGCCGACAGCGACCAGGAAAATGGCGGTCTTGTTTTCCGCATGCGGCGAGAAAAAGCGGATCACGTCGTCGTCGTAAAAGGTGAGGCCGGTGGCGCCCAGGCGTTGGGCGTACGCTGCAAGATAAAGCTTGCCGCCGAGGATGCCGGCCTCGAGCTGCACGGCACGATATCCGCGATTGCCAAATCGCTGCAGGATCGGCCGCAGGTCCGCCAGAAAAAAAATGTCCACCGCGGCGTCCGCAGGCAACTGCTGCTCCAGTCCCAGATAACCTGCCTGGTCACGAAAATTTCCCGGCTTCAGAAATTCGAGTAGACCGCGGTCGCGATGGAAAACATAAGCGCCCGGTTCGAGGCCTTCCACGGCGTGAACAATCAGATAGAGATGATTGAGTTGAGCTCCCAGCGGATCGAGAAAGTCGGCAGGCACGCCGCGCGAAGCCCGATCCAATATTGTAGAGAGCTGCGACAGGCTGATTGGCGTGCGTTCAAAGCGGCGGCTGGACCCGCGCCGCAGGATGACCTGCTCGATCGGGTCGCGAGGCATCTCCACATCTGACGGAGGCTGGAGCGAAAAGATTGACCCTGCAGGCGGCGGAAAACTGGCGAGCGGAGTGAGCCCGCGCCACGCGGCAACTTCCTCGGTTGAATGAAGTGAAGATGCAGCATGCATTTCGCGCATCAGCGGATAATCAACTTCGTTCCGCGAGAGCGGAACAGTTTCGAGGCCGAGAGGAGAAATCTTCGCCGGAGATTGCGGCGGAATCGGGGAGACGTGGCCGAGAGCGACCAGCGAG
>Ga0210384_10002004_pt1 | contig 25856 bp, 11 predicted proteins | sample IncBWH2MmetaG_FD_160574 | JGI IMG/M metagenome (GOLD analysis project Ga0210384, IMG submission 160574) | Forest soil microbial communities from Barre Woods Harvard Forest LTER site, Petersham, Massachusetts, United States - Inc-BW-H-2-M | ecosystem: Environmental > Terrestrial > Soil >...
TCTCGCTGATCACACTGCCTGCTGCTACCGTGTTGCTCGACGCCGTGGTCACAGTGCCCAGCACCAGGCCTGCGTTGGTTATCGCCGTTGTTGCTGCCGCCTGCGTCAGCCCTACTACGTTCGGAACACTCACCGGCGTGGGCCCTGTTGACACCACCAGATTCACGGATGTTTGCTGGAGCACGACCGTCCCTGCAACAGGATTCTGGCTGATGACGTTTCCGGCCGGCACGGTTGCACTGCTCGCGTGGGTCACTGTCCCTACCGCGAGGCTCGCAGCCGTAATCTTCGCTTGGGCAGCGGCCAGGCTCAACCCTACGACATTCGGCACAACAGATGTATCCGGACCAGCCGACACAATCAGGTCCACGTTTGAGCCCTGCGCTGCACAGGTCCCGGCCGTCGGACTCTCGCTGATCACGTCTCCTTCAGGCACTGTGGGATCTGTCTGAAGCGTCACAGTTCCGACGTTCAGGCCGGCGGCACCGATCGCGGTATCTGCGTTGAAGTTGCTCAGCCCCACAACATTCGGCACGATGGACATCGAAGCGGGTCGACTTGCGATCGCGAGATCAATCGCAAGTTTTCCGAAACCCCAGGTATTGTTGGGTGTGGCGCCCGTTGACGCGTCCGTCCTTGTGATTTGCAAAGCCTCTTTCGTCTCGCACGCATTTAGAGCCCCGTACTTGGCCAGCAGCAGCGCCGTAGCGCCCGCCACGTGAGGAGCGGCCATACTCGTGCCCTGTTCGATGTGGTGCTGCCCATCAGGATCGAAGCACTTAGAGGCCGGAGTGTTGTCGAAGCACGTCCCCGTGTTCGTCCCCGCGGCGTACGAAGACATGATCTCTTCACCAGGCGCCGTCAACTCCGGTTTCTGCACAGTAGCCGTACAATCCAAACTCTGGGTGTTGCTACAATTCCTCCTCGGTCCCAAACTGCTAAAGGTAGAAATATTTCCGACAGTCACTGTGGAGTCGGTACCGCTGCCACCAACCCCGGTCCATGACGTCTTGGTGGCGTGGGATCCCACTGCGATCACCTGAGTGGCCGTCGCCGGGATGCCCAGGGTCTTGCTGGTATCAATGTGGTCCGCAAATGCGACGCAGAAATTAGGAGATCCGGCACACTCGGTACTTCCAAACGAACCCGTTGTCCAAATATCAAATCCCCCATTCGAGACACAAGGGGCCGTGAGGCTTCCACAGCCACTCCCTGTCAGTGTAACGATCCACGCTCCAGGCAGGATGGCCGAGTTTTGTCCTTCCAAATCAATCAGGATTTCGTGATCGCCATTGCCGACGTTGATTGCTGATGCCGTAATTGCTAGATCACCGCAGGCAGTTAAAGCGGACACGCTCTGGCCCGTGTCACCGGGATAGAGGAAACCGTTCGCAGGAATCGTGCACGTACTTGCTGGACTTGTAAGGCTGACACCCAATTGGTCAGTTCCGGGATACCAGATATCCAGGACAACGCTACTCACTGCCGGCTGGACTGCAAAACCAACCTGTTCCGTCCCGCCCAGTGCGACTTTCCCGCTTGCGTGTATTTGATCCCGCGCCTCATTTCCGGCCGCCACAATGACCACTTTGCCTGGGCCCGTAAGGCTGTCGAGGGCCATCTCCAGCATTCCTGTCCCATCATGTGCTCCAATCTGCCCTCCGAGGCTTAGATTGACGACGGCAGGCTTTCCCAGGTTGGCAGCCTGTTGCTCAATGTACTGAACTCCTTGCATGATTCCCGAATCGGTGAAATCGGTCTTCACGACGATCAGATCGGCTTCGGGGGCCATTCCGATGTATCGGTAGGCGGGATTCGAATCCGGACTATTGGTGGCCGAACCGTTGCCGACGGCGATTCCCGAGACGTGGGTCCCATGGCCGTCCACGTCCCGCTCCGCACACGCCTGGCTATGAAAATTTCCAACTGCTATACCCGTTGAGTTCTGTGAGTTTGTTGGGAAATCGGTGGCGGTCCCAAATGTGCCGTCTCCCTTGCCTAGCAAAACCGTAATGGTGTCGTAGAAACCACCACTGAAGCTTCCTTTTCTCGTTAAACTGGCTAGATCAAGAATTCCATCGCCGTTGAAATCACCCACAGCCAGAGTAACTTGACCAACACCAAAGGGGAGCGACGATGAGTTGACCAACTCGTAGTCCACGAGCGGTCCAAAAGTCCCATCTCCATTCCCAAGAAGAACCGTCACGTCGTGGGAATAGCTCTCTAGCGCGACATCCAACTTGCCGTCACCGTTGAAGTCTCCCAGCACCACGACGGATTCAAAATGCCCCGTTTCGATTGTCGTAGCTGCCTGAAAAGAACCATCCCCATTCCCAAGAAAGATCGAGAGGTTGTTGTCGTTGTTTGTCCCTCCTGGACCATATGTGGCCACCGCCAAATCCGGCTTTCCATCGCCGTTGAGATCTCCAATTGCGATGGACATTGGGGGTTCATGAACTGCGTAAGTTGTCGCGGCTCCAAAAGTGCCGTCGCCGACTCCAAGCAATATGGAGATGGTCATTGCACCTTGGTTGGTGACCGCCAGGTCTAGGTTTCCATCACCGTTCAGATCGGCAACCGCGATGGCGGAGGGGAAGCTGCCAACGGTGTAGAAAGTGGGCGGTCCAAACGTGCCGTCTCCTTTTCCCAGCAGGACCGCGACATTGGTGCTGCTATTCAGCACTACTGCCAGATCCACGTTCCCGTCGTGATTGAAATCTCCGACGGCCACAGCATCCATCTCGAAACCCGCGGCTACAGTTACCTGCGTAGGCGTGCCAAACGTGCCGCTCCCGTTTCCCAAAGCGATGGAGATCGTACCGTTGTTCACATCGCCCAGCACCAGGTCCATGTTTCCATCCCCATTGAAATCCGCAACCGCGACGGCAGATGGTACATTCGGTTCGGCAGATTTTGTGGCCGCTCCAAAGCCGCCACTCCCATTTCCCAACAGAATCGAAAACGTCTTGTTGAATGCGTTCGACGTCACCAGATCCGTCTTCTCCTGCAACGCATTGATTTCCGCCTGCGAGCACTCATCGCCGCTCGTGAACCCGGATGGAGGCGTTCCTGTAGCGGTCTGATCCCATACGGACAGGAGACGAGTCTTGCCAGAGATGTCCCTGAAGTCGCGGTGGTCCAAATCAATCCCTGAGTCCACAACGCCGACTACAACATTCTTTCCGGTGATTCCTTGCCAGGCTGGAGGCAGCGGGCGTTGTGTCGATAAACCCCATACTTTGTTCGCTCCGGTGGAGGGAACACTGCTGTCCAATGTGGGCCTGCGTTTTCTGGACTCCTCGACTCGGATTACGTTCGGATTGCCGGCGAGAGCCTCCAGCACGCCAAGCGGAACGTCGACTGAAGCTACGTTGCCTACTATCGACGTAACCTTAGCGCCAGAGACTTCAAGCGACTTCGAATCGCCCTTAAACTGCACGAGCACATCCACCATCGGCTCGGGGAGGGCCACAGCCGCTTTTGCTGGGAGTCCTCTCTTTTTGAGGGCGGTCTTAATGTGGACGTGTTGCTTCGCAATCGCAACCAATTGAGGATCGCCGCTAACCAACATTCGAAGATGAGGACTGAGCTTTGTGCGTGAAGGAGGTTCTTGTGCGAACGCGCCAAGAAGAATTAGTGTACTCGCCACCAAGAAGAGCAAACTTTTTCTCATGGGTTTGGCCTCTCAGGGACGCAATTCGATTGGCTGTCTTGAAAGGAGCGAGGGCCGTGAGTGTCATTGCCAAGCCTTGCGACGTAGCGGATTGCAGTGAGCGCGAATTGGCTCCGAACGCGCGCGTCCCGCGGCGTGGCGGTCTGGACCGTTGCGTCGGCCGGTCTAGCGCTGGTTGGGGAGACGCCTCTTCCGAACATAGACTCTCAGCCCCATAGGAGAAGTCAGTAACGAACGGTCTTGGTCTTAGGCCCTGACCTTGCGCCCCCGCAACAAGAACGCCACGCCGCTAGCCATCAGCAGAAGCGTGCTAGGCTCCGGAACAGCGGTACTCGTCGCGGTCAAGGTTGCCTGCCCTCCTGGTGCTGTGTAAGCACTAAGCGATCCCGTCGCGCTGCCATCGAGACTCAAAACTGTAAGAGTATTTGCCCCAGTGGGATCGGACGTGGCAAACAGGGGCAAGCCAGTGAGAGGATCAAGAAGAGACAGCGAGAAAGCATCTGGAAAAAATCCAGAGGCCGGCGGATTGTTTGTCGCGCTTACGAGGAAGGAAATGTCTGTTCCCAGCGTGATGTCCGTCAGATATTCATTAAAGAAAGACGAATCTGTCAGCGTGACGGTTCCGGGCAAAGTTCCGCTCACTCCGCCAGTCGGCGAAACTGCGCCCAGAGTTCCATCCGTAGAAAACCCGGACACGGTTACGGAGTTGGTAGACGATCCCCCGGAGATGAAATCGAAGGCGAGTTGCGCTGAAGTGCCGTTGATCGCTGAAGTATCAAGTGCAACGGTATACTGAACCGAATCCGCCCTTATTGAACTGACAAAAAGTGTCAAGCAGAATACGGCTGGAATAAGTAGGTATCTCAGGCGGAGGGCACCCCGTTTTCTCTTGAAAGCGTCCATCGGGTCAGCTCCTTCTCTTTCGGGGCTCGGCAGACTTAATTGCCCCAGTCAGGCGCCTTCGGAACCTGCGAGGCCGCCCAGTTCGCCCTATTAACCAGTCCCGAAACCTTGTAGTCCCCCAATGAGAGAGCTGAACATGAACTCAGACAAGCAACACCCTTACTACCTGCTTTGAAGCCTCCGTAGTGCAATTCCGCTACCATGAATACCGAGCAGAAATACAGTACTTACTTGAGAGCGGTAAGAAACATTCAATGCAGGGCCTTCCATATGTGTGCAAAACTTTTCTGTTGTTATGCACCGAACGCAACATAGTTCCAGCACTGTCTTCGGCGCGTTTTCTGCCCAGCAGGAGTGCGGATCCAGCCGCGGGACGACCGAGGCGGGGCTCATCCACCAAGTTCAGTGAAAGAGTTTTGTCCACGAAAGACTCTTTGCGCAAGGTCAGAAGGAGAATTTCACCGCTAACTGGACCAACCGAGGAGCCCCTGCGCTCACAACTTGACCAAAGGTCGAGCTCTCGAGATTACCATCCACCGTATTGGGACCGAAAAACTGGGCATGGTTGAACAGGTTGAAGGCCTCCACGCGGAATTGTACGGATAAAGGCTCATGCAGCTGCAGGTTTTTGAGCAGCGCCACATCAAAATTAACCTGGCCAGGCCCGCTGAAGAAGCGCCTCGGAACATTTCCAGGCGTGCCCAGCGGTTGGACCGTGAAGAGGGTCGTATTGAAATACGACTGCCCATTACGCGGGTTGTCATTTAGATTTAGGGGACCTGGCTTCATCTGCGGCAAATCTGCCGTGAAGGCATTTACTCCGTCCGGCTCGGTGCCCAGCAAAGAGTTATCCGTCGGGTTCTGGAACGTGACCGGAAAGCCCGTGCTGAAGCGCGTGATCCCGGAGATCGTCCAACCCTGCGTCAGCCGGTTGTTGGCACCGAACATGCGCTCGAATGGGACTTGGCAACGATAGCTGGCTACAAAGTTGTTCCTCAGGTCAAACGCGGAGTATCCGTAGCTCAGCCGGGGATTCCCAGGGACCAACTGATCGGAAAGACTGGAAGAGTTGTCGAGAGACTTGGCGTACGTGTAGCCGGCCAGAAACTCGGCACGCCGGATGGTGTGGCGTAAGGTCACTTCGAGCGCGTTGTAATTGGAATTGCCGACGGTGCTGAGCCAGTCCACGCTGCCAAAGCTGGAACCCAGCGATTGCCGCGTGCCGTTGATGACCTGGCCGGATACCCTAGTGAATGTGCTGCTTTCCTGGAAAGGTCCGCACGTCGCGCTTCCGGCTGCAACCTGGCTAGTCTGGCTCAAGCTGAGGCACAGCGCGGGATTGCCAGGGTTGGCTTCCTTGAGCACCAGCAGGTGATGCGATTGGCTGCCCACGTATGCAATCGTCAGCAAGGAACTGGTCCCCAACTGGCGCTGAATCGACAGCGTGTACTGTTCGGTGTACGGGCTGACGTTCGTTACTTGGTAGGCCGGGTCGCCGGTGATCGGAAGGTAGTTCACCCAGTTCACGCTGCTGTTCGGCTTGCTGGCGCTTGCGTTCAGCGGAGGATATTGCAGCGGGAACCGCTGGCCATTGTTCACACCGTTGGCAGCCGTGACGTACGGGTTCGTAAACAGCGGAGACCCCAGGCTTGTGTACGTCTGTCCATAGGGAGCGTTGCCCGCCATTACGCCCGCGGAAAATCCTTCAATGGCCGAAAAGAAGCGCCCGAAACCCGCTCGAATACTGGTCTTGTCCGATCCGCCGAGTATCTTGCCCAGGAAACCGTCATGTGCGCCGGGCGAATAGGCGATTCCCAAGCGAGGCGAAAAATTGGTCCAGCGCGTGGGCGCCAGACTCCGCGATACGCCAGGATCGCCCGGGAAAACCAGACCAGTCGGCGCCCCTGGGAAGACGATGGATTGCTGCCCGGGCACGATCGCCTGGATTTGATTGTATTTTTCATACCACGGCATGATGACATCCCAGCGCAGTCCGTAGTTCAGCGTGACTCGCCTCGTCACGCGCCAGTTATCTTCGCCGAACAGCGCTCCATATTTATTGCGCATGTAAAACGCCTGTGCATCTCCCTGCGTGAAACGGCTGGGAATTCCCAGCAGGAAATCGGCGAAGTCGCTCCCGGTTTCCGTGCCCGAGAAGGTGAATGTTCCATTCGACTGCACGTCCGCATTCGTATTCACCTGGCTATAGAGGAATTCGCCGCCCAGTTTGACGGTGTGCGCGCCGGCAACGCGCGAAAAATTGTCGCGTAATTCCCAGGTGTTATCGTGCTGGTTGAGGCCGGTAATGTCCACGCCGAGCGTATAGCTGTTGAATATGGTGTTCACGACGCCTTGGTAGGCGGGGCGATTGGCGACAATGCTCTGCGCGCCCGTGGACGTCGCAAATCCCTGGTCGGCAAGCGTGGGGCCCACGCCGCCCACTGGTGCGCCCAGAATGTTGACGTCGCGGACGAACGAGAAATGAACTTCGTTCAGGCTGCGCGACCCGAACGACTTCGTATCTCCAAGCGTAAGCAACTGCGAGCGCCCGATGTTCATGGCGTTAAAGCCTGGCACGTTTGCGCCGCCTTGCTGTGTCGGATAAGGGTTGTCAACCGTATAGTCATCGAGAAAGTAATAGCTCGAGAGCATGCCCCAGCGCGTGTTCGCGTCCAACCGCAACGACCCTTTGTTGTCGTGCAACAGCAGATTCTCCGCGGAGGTGGAGAACGTGTCGCTTCCCGAATTCGCCACCGGGATATATTTCAACAAGTAGTTGGCGGGCGCCGAGAATGCGCTTTGCGGAATCACGGCGTTTGGCAATACGCACTGTGCCTTGGTGGCGCAGCCTCGGGTGTAATAGGCTTCGCCGGGCCGCACTGTGTAGCCGAGTCTTTGTGAAAGCTGGTCGGCCCAGCTTTGTCCATTTACGGTGCCTGTTAGCGAGCCGGCGAGGTCCCCAAGCTTCCCGGTACGGTCATCCGAAGAAGGCACCGCGATGTTCCCCGTATCCACCCCCTGCTTCAGCCGCGTGCCTTGAAAGTCCGAGTAAAAGAAAATTTTATCTTTGATCAGCGGACCGCCAAACGTCCCACCAAACTGATTCTGCTGGAACGCTCCGCGCGACTGCGAAAAGAAATTTTTCGCGTCCAGATTCGTGTTGCGCAGAAATTCAAATGCGCTGCCGTGAAACTGATTCGCCCCGGACTTGGTGATCACGTTGATGCGCCCGCCGCTATAGTTGCCGTACTCGGCATTGAAATTGCCGGTCAGCACGCGGAACTCCGCGATCGAATCCAGGTTGGGAACTACCGCCGCACCCATCGTAAAACGTTCCACCACGTCGGCGTCGTTGACGGTAAATCCGTTGGCGTATTCGCGCTGTCCGTTGATTGAAATGGTGCCGGGATTCAGGTAACCGGAGGGAGAAAACGTGCTGGCGCCCGCCGCCTGCACCGACGCTCCGGTAATCGTCGTGAGCGGCGCAACGCCAGGCTGTAGTGCCAGCAAATCCGTAAAACTGCGTCCGTTTAAGGGAACCGCGTCGACGGTACCGCCGGTAATTACTTCGCCGAGTTGCGTGCTCGCGGTATCCACAGTCGTGGGAGACTGCTTGACCGTGATCGTGTTCGACTGCTCGCCCACCGTCAGGGCCACATCGACGATCAGCGCGTCGTTGGCATTCACAGTGATGCTCGTCCGGCGGTATGGCTTGAAACCCGCACACACGACTTGCAGTTCGTAAGTTCCCGCGCCCAAACTGAGGAACGAATAGAGACCCTTGTCATCGGTGACCACGATCTGTCGCACGTTCGTGGCCGTATTCACCAGCGTGACGGTAGCGTTGGGGATAACCCGGCCCTGAGCATCAAGCACCGTGCCAGAGATGCGGCCCCCGACACCTCCCCACGCGGGCAAGGCGAGACACAAAAAGATGCACGACATAGATAGTGCGCGACCCATATGAAGTGCTCCTTTCCGTCTTCAGAAGCTGAACCGCAATGCCAGCTGAATTTGTCTCGGATCCTTGGCCAAACCAATTTGCCCGAACGTAGCGTCTCCCACCACGGGATCCGGCAAATTAAAGTTCGCGCGATTGAATAAATTGAAGGCCTGCGCCTCAAACGACATCTTCAAATGCTCCGTCAAATTGAAATTGCGGAGCGCGGAAAGATCGAAGGAGGCGAAGCCCGGCCCGCGAATTATGTTCCGCCCGGCATTTCCGAAAGTGTTCGGAGGGCCGGCGACGAAGGCCGAGGTATTGAACCAGCAATTTGCCGTGCCCACTGCGAACGGCGCTCCTCCGCTCGGATTGGGGCAAGACCCGGTGGTCCAGCTGCCCACCACGTCCGGACGGTCCGTGCCGGCCGAGCCGCCGTTGTTCCCGGTGTTGCTGTTGTCAAATCCAGACGTCAGTTGCGGCGTGAACGGCTGGCCGGATTCAATCGTGGTGATGCCGCGAATTTCCGTGTTGCGTGTCCAAAGGTTTCCCTGCGGGAGATGAATGACGTAGGCCCCGACGAACCGGTGGCGCATGTCAAAGCTGGAAGCCGCTTTTTCCGCGGCCAGGTTACGGCTGTTTTGCGGGAAGTTTGGATCTGGCGAGATTCCAAGAAACGAGGATTGATCGTCAATCGATTTTGAAAAGGTATAAGCCAGCCGCAGAGAGAAATGCGAACTCATGCGCTTGAGATAGCTGGCTTCGAGCGAATGGAAGCTGGAGTTGGCGCCGCTTTGCACCTCGAAGACATTGCCGTACTGGCCGTAGCCGTAAATCGCGCGGCGCGCTTGCAGGTCGCCGCCATTCGGATCCAGCGGCGGCTGGTTAATATCGAGCGACCGAATCAGCTTCGTGCCCTTGGAACCGGCGTACGCCAGGGTGAGCGTTCCCCAGTCGTCGAAACTCCGCTCCGCGGTCAAATTCCACTGCTGGATATACGGCGTCACCATGTTGGGGTCCAGTACGTTGAGCGCTGGCGGCGGCGTAAAGCCCAAGCTTGAAGGAAACGGATTCTCCAGCGACAACCGTCCGGCCTGCACCGAATATACGAACAGGTTGAACTGCGGCGGATTGAAGTACAGCGCAGAAGGCACCGTAAACATGCCGGAATCGTAGTAAATTCCGTAGCCCGAACGAATCACCAGCCTTCGCGACGGGCTCCAGGCCGCGCCGACACGCGGCCCGAGATTGTTGTAGTCCGGACGAATGCCCGAGCGGGTGACGCCATTCGTACCAACTTGCACGATTTGCCCGGTCTGAAAGTTCAAATCTGACTCGGCGTTCCGCGGGTCGACAGATGGCGTGTTGTATTCGTAACGCAGGCCCAGATTCACGGTCACGTTGCGCGCAATCCGCCAATCATCTTCAAAGTACCCTTCATACGCTTGCGTGCGCATGGTGATGGGATTGTGGGCTTGCACTCGGATCGAAAAAGTCGGCACATCCTGCAGCAGGTCGTTGATGCCGCTTCCCGTGAGGAAGCCGCTAAACGAAATCAAACCGCGACCCAGGTCGTCCAAGTTGCCATTCAACTGCAGCTTGCGTATTTCGACGCCCACCCTAAAAACGTGTGCGCCACGATCCAGGGTCAGGCTGTCGCCTAGTTCGTAGGTATTCGTGTGCCGCAAGATCGGAAGGCTGCCGGAGTCGCCCACGGATGAAAATCCCCCGACGGTGATTCCCGGATAACCCTGCATGTCCGCCGGAACATTCAGCCAATTCACGCCCCAAAGCTGGCCAACATTTACGTTGTAATTCTGCGGCAGCAAGTCCCGCGAAAACCGGCCATAGCTCAATCGCACGGAATTGGTCGCCCGCGTCCCCAAAACCTGCTGATATTGCATGGCAAAATTCTGGATATGATCCTTCAGGTAGTCGCCGAATCCCGGCAGCCTCACCGCCGACCCTGGCAAATAAGGCTCAAACAAATCGACGTCCGCGAAGCTGTACCGGAACGTCAGCAACTGCGACGACGTTAAATGACGGTCGACGCGGTAACTGCCCAGTTCGGTATTCTCGGTTCCCTTCGGACTGCCAAAGTAGTTTCCGTTGGCGCCGTTATAATTCGGCAGCGGATACAGATTCAGCACATCGTTCACCAGCGCCGGGATCTGCCCCGTAGGCACCACGCCATTCCCGGCGCGCTGCGCCAGCGTGGGCACCTCGGTGATCTCGCTCATCCCTTCCCGGTTGCGGTAGAACTCCGTGGACGCAAAGAAAAACGTCTTGTCCCTGGTAATCGGCCCGCCGCCGCTAAATCCAAACTGATTGCGGTGCAACGGCAAGGCTCCCGAAGAATCGAAAAAGTTCCGCGCGTCCAGCGCGCCATTCCGGAAATAGTCGTACACCGATCCGTGGAACGCGCTCGTGCCTTGCCGCGTGATCACGTTCACCTGCCCCGAGGCGCTGCGTCCGTATTCCGCACTATAGGAATTTACCGCCACCTTGAATTCCTGAATGCTGTCGACAGGCGGCTCCACGCCGTAGCGATTCACATATGGATCGTTGTTATCCGCGCCATCCAGCAAAAAATTATTGAACTCTTCCCGGCCCCCGCCCGCGTTCATAGAAAACGCTCCGCGCGTCGACAGCTCCGAACCCTGTACCGGCGGAAAAACGCCGGGCACCAGCATCGCCAACTGCAAAAAGTCCCGCCGATTGAGCGGCAAGCTCTCGATCTGGCTCTGATCGATCACCGCTCCCACTTCCGCCGATTCCGTCTGCAGCGGATTGGCGGTGGCCTCGACCTGAATGGTTTTCTTGACCCCCGCCAGAACCAGGTGAAAATCCGTCCGAAACTGCGTATTCACTTCGAGCTCGATACCCCGCTGCGTAACCTCCCCAAAGCTTGGCGCCGTGGCCGTAACCGAGTACACCGCTGGCGGCAACCCCGCCACGATGAACGAACCGGAAGCGTCCGTGGTGGTACGGCGCGTCAGCGCATGGCGCGCGTCAGACACCGTGACGTCCGCGTTCGGAATCGCCGCCCCGCTCGGATCAAACACATACCCGAGAATCGCACTGCTTGTCACCTGAGCTGAAGAGGGGAAGACGCTCAAGAGCAGGACCGGCAGAAGGAATGAAAGAGTTCGTTTCAGCTGATGGCGAGCCCGTGCGGCGAAGCGAATAGGCAGGCTGGCCAAAGACCTCTGTGTTGAGGGTGGTACGACCATAAAATCATCGGCCTTTCTGAGCGGCGTTGCGCACGCCTTTCTGTCTTCTGTCAACAGCCCAGATGGGCGCGACGAGAATCCTATCCCTGGGCCAGAAGGTCCTGGAGGCTTACTCGCGACAAGCCTTGGCACACTTTGTGAGCGAGGTCCAACCCAAACGGCGAAAAAGAAACACACATCCCCTAACTGCCATGCACTTGACCGACCAGGCAGAATTCGCGTTAGAGTATTGTAGGCAAACGATTTAGTGATGCGGAGACGCAGCCAGAAGCAGCCACTATGCAAAGAAGTTCCTCTTCTGTCCAGCAGTCTTCATCTAGCATTGTGAACCGACCCAAGAGGCGGCCGCCGCGTGTCCGCGAACGGGGAGCATTCCCAAATCAAGGATCCGCCACGGGAGTCGAAACTGCCCTACCGTCGGGCGGCACGCAGCCGGGCCGCAGCCCTAGTTCGCAGGCCTGTCGAAAGCGCTGCTGAGCAAGCGCTTCATCCTTTATGCCGCCCATCCCACGACGGTACATCATGGCCACGTTGAAGCAGCTGGCTGCGTGGTGACCGCTGCAGCCCTTCTCAAAGTTCTCGATCGCCTTTGCCTGATCGACGGCCGTCCCTTCGCCCCACAAATAGCTTTCCCCAAGGCGACCGCATCCCCTTGGCCAACCACTCGCACAAGACTGGCTGAACAAACTAACGGCGCGACCTGCGTCCTGCGGAACTCCAGAGCCTTTGAACACTAACGAGCCCAGGATGAAGCAGCTCGCACCGTCTCGGCGGTTGCAAGCCTCCAACAAGGCCTTTCCTGTATCGGCGCGCACGGCCTCGACGAGATTCGTGCAACCGTCAGCTAGGCCAAGGTCGCATGCGCGACCGAAACTCTTGCCGGCCTCGGAGACGTCCCGAGGCGCTAAGCGCCCCTCGCTCAATACCTGTCCCAGCGTCAAGCAGGCGGAAGCCACGTCATCGTTGCAGCTGATATTAAGCGTGTGCAGCCACGTCTTGCAGCCGTTCCATCGGCCTTCGGCGCACGCTTGCTGCCAGAACGCAGGGTTTGAGCCCGGGTGATCCTTGCCCTTGCTTAGAAAGCCTGTGGTTGTTATGACCGCGAAAAGTGAGATCCACACGGCCATGTGCGCAAGGTTGTAGCGTTGTGGGTTCCAAGCCCAGTCTGAGTTCAGCACTCGCACGCGCCTGGCTAATGCGTGGCTCACCCTGTCGAAAAATTGCACGCATAGGTTGAGCACCGGCACACAAAGGAGCTTGTCATAGAATGTTGGAGCTCCGAGCCAGGATAAGGCTCCGTACATAGCGAACACTGCCGCGCCATACGACGCGCCGAACAGAATCTTGCCCAGGGCCGTGCGTGGCGAGGTGGCCGGGTCGGTGACCAGGAGGTGCAAACCGACGAAGACCGAAACTGGAATCATCGAATCGATGAAGTGATAGCCCCCCGTCCAGTGGGTATAAACGAGGTTGAGAATGCAGAGCGCTGCCGCAGCCCAGAGCGTAACCAGCGTGACCGAAAAGAGAGCCTGCACGACAAGGCCAACGAGGAAGATCTCAAGATAGATATGCGGCGGACGTTGGAGAGTGGTGGCGATCTCCTCCCCCCAGGTGATCGAGGTGCTTTTCGTTATGAGCAGACCGATTGAAAAAAGGGCAAGCGCAATCGCTGAAGGATTGAATATGTGCGTGACACGACCTTCGCGCTTCCATTTAACGAATTCCTTAAAGAGGACACCCACGGCCACCATTAGAAATTGCAGGAAGAACCAGTCGTCCTTATACCAGAGGAACAGGTTGGTGCTTAAGATGATCGGAAACGGACCGAAGCCCAGCACCCATTTGTCTCGTCGCCACCAGCAGACCAACATATCGAGTCCATACACAAAGACGAGTTGCGCGAGGATCAGGGGCGCCTGCTGGTAAACAGGGCTCCAATACTTCCCCCAGTATACGTAGATACAAAACTGCATTAAGCCTTGGATATAGTGGACCTTAGCGGGTACGAAATCATACTGCAGTTTGCGTGCGGCACGGATAACGTGACGACGCAGGAGGAAGAGAAATGCCAGCAGGATTGCCGCTGCACCCCCAAAGGACGCAACCAGCCTGGGGTTGGCACTCACTCGGGGAAGAAAGGAAAGGCCGGCAAGCAAGATCGGAGGGAGAAGCGCCAACAGCAGCGGCGGAAGCCGGTTTGGGTTAGCCTGTTGAGGCCGGTTGGCCATGGATTCTCCAACTCGCGTCATGAGACGCATGGAATGAGTTCAGCAGCCCCACTCAGCCGGAAAAGCGCTCTTTGCTCCAGTGGGATTGCCTTAACTCTCAAGCAACCGAGAATTCGTGCTCAAAGCCTGCCAACGGAATCCGGAGTGACAAGAATACGAACCCGCTTCTACGCGTCATCTGAACATGAGCAGGCCGATGCCCAAAACCAGATACTTCAGTTTCTACCATCCGCCAAGTTCCCCGAGTCGCTGCCACCGGACCGTGGCAACTGAGCTGTGTTCGCAATCGATCAAACGCAGCATTGAGACTGCCGCACCGCAGCTGACCTGGCGGCCACCAGTGGCTTGGCAACGCCCACGTCGGCATTCAGTTCGAGGCCTGCGTCGGCGCGATGTGCAGTGGCGCCGGCTTAAAGGTCCACGTTCCACCTTGGTCGATGGGGAGTCTCTGCTTGGGATATCCAAGTCCGGACCCCGAGAAGTTATTGGTCATCTTGACCTTGATTTGGGTAGACGGAGAGGGTGCCACCAAGGACTCCAGCATGAGACGCAGAAACTGGCCTGCCGTCAGATGAAGGCTTTCCATGTCCACCGACATTGGTATGACATTACTCGGCACTGGCTTCCACGTTTCGTCACTGAGTGCGCGGGCTAAGTCCGAGGCGGTGCGCGACACAGAAGCCCCGGTAACAGACCCAAGCGCAGGTCCATGGTCGCTCGGCATCTGTAGTGGACCATACACGGTGTGAATGCTGACGATTTGCGGGCGCTTGCCTGTGCGCTGCTTCTCGGCTAGCACATCGCACAGCACCTGAAACGTGTCGGCCAGGGACAAATATTGATTCCCAACCGTAACGTAATCCGGGAGATACGTATCGTCACCCCATTCCTTTAATAGAGCACCTGCAGCCTTCTGGAGTTCCGCGACCGAGACACTCTGACCCGCGTTCGAGGGCGACATTTTCGCCAAATCAGTGCTCGAAACAAAGCGGCTTCCGGCATTCGCAGGTATGAAATCCCGAACCAGCCAATTCAGAAGTGCTTCCTGGCTTGCCTGGTTTTCCTCCTGTTGCTTACTCCCGGCGAACGCTTCCGGTGGCAAGGTGGGATGATCGGGGTGGTCGTAGGCAACCCTGAGCGGCGGAAACAGTGTGCCCTGGTTGAAGAATTGGCTCAGATACATCCTCACGTCGCTCAGCTCAACGTGGACAATGCGAACGTGGGATCGATTTACGACATCTAGCACCTTCTTGATGGCTTCGGGGCCTTCGTGGCCGTGTACGACGCGGACCGCAGCATCGCTGGTTTCTGATAACCGCAGGAAGTTGTCCATCCAGTTTAGCTCCGGCGACGAGTATGGGATGGGGCTCATGGCCTTCCCAAATTGCTCGACAGAGCCACGATATCCGTGGATGTTGAGGGCCGGGTCCGGATCGGGCAAACCCCACATAATGGCCTTTGTGTTGTAGCGCCGCAGGTGGTGAACGTATTCCGAATCGCCGCCGATTCCAACGTTCAAGCCCTTGATGCATACCGCTTCCCCGAAGACTTCCTGCATGGCTTTGAGCCCGCCGGCCTTCCCCCTCTGAACCTGTCCGGAAGCGGGATCTCGGGCCTCGGTCAGGAATTGTTCTGCGGCTTCTCCGCGAAGGCGCCATCTCTCCTGCGGCGACGCGATATTCGCTAGATTCACGAGAGGACGAGAAGTGTAGGTGGGTTCATCGGTTCCGTCATAGCCGATTTCAATAACCCCGCGATGAGCGGCCTCTAATACATAGTCCTTGATCTGTGTTTTGGCGTTTCTCTCAGCAAGCGCCTGGCTCAACGCACCGGAAAACAGCACAGTCGCTGACACTTGCGATTCGGGGTATTCGCGCCGATACTTTTCCACTAGCGAGACAGTGTCGCGGATGCGTCGTTCGGTCATCTCAATATTGACGAAATCGCTGTATCGACCGAACAGATAGACATAAGCCGGCTGTTTTTCCTGGGCTGGAAGACTCCGCGCAATCAATATGGCAAGTAGCAGACCGACTGCAATGCGCATGCCTTTGGCCATCGTTTTTACCTCTTGTAATTTAGAAGCGATTAGCAGGTCGCGCGATTTCTCCGTCCAGCCTCAAACCGCAGGGCGGAGTCCGAAAGATCGCCGACCGTAAAGAAAAGACCAGCCGAAGGTGCCTTTCTTCGGCTGGTCTCAAACCCGGGCCTCCCGACGGCACAGTTACTATCTGGGTCCGGAAGGAATGGTTATTTGCTTTTCGTTTGATTGGCAGATCTCTCCGCCTGAGCCGTTATCCGGTTGGAGAATATAGAAGTACGTGCCTCCGTTGGCCAAGCCTGCCGTATCCGAATAAGCGGTAATTGTAGTGCTGCCGAGGGGTGTGTACGGTCCGCCTGAAACCGTGCCTCGGAACACCGAATAGTGATCGGCTCCCGTTTGCGGGCTCCAAGTGAGGTCGACGCGAGCCGGGGCGCGTCCGGAAGGAGTGCCCTTGCCCGTCAGGTCCGTTACGCAAGCCGTAAACACCGATTTCCTCAGCATGATGATAGCGAAGCCAGTACTGAATGGCCATTGCGAGCTGGTATTGATCTGCAATTGGTCATACCAATATCCTGCCGGGTTCTGTTGACTAACCAACCAGCGGGCTACGCCATCGGTCGGGTCGCCTTTTGCAACTTCCGCTGCGTACCAGTCGAGGGGGGTGACACCGGGAGTCTGCGACTGCAGAAGCGTAATCGGCGTCAGGACCCCGCCGGGATTATGCAGCAGCATGGATTTGGTGAACGAGAACAACCCGTAGAAGTAAGCCTTTAAAGAGACATTGCTGTTTACGGGGGCGTTGCCAAAATTGTCCCGAAGGAAAGTTTCGGCCTTGTCCCACCTTGGATCTCCTCGTCCGACGTGGTCCATCGAAAGCTGCACCATTCCGGACGGGGTGGTTGCGTAAGGTCCCCAGACTGGTGCAGGACTTACATAGCCAAACTGTCCACTCGCAGGATCCTCTGAGTTGCCCGCATTAAGCCATACGTTATTCCAGCCAATCAAGTTCGGGTCAATCGTTGCGCCGAAACCACGTACCGCGGCGATGATGCCGATGGCCGCCCACTGAGAAACGGAACCATCCCCCACCGTGTCCGGACATCCATATCGCCAGCCTCCACCGGTGTTGCCCCGGACTACGCAGTAGACGTATGCGTCGACCATGTCCTGCACGATAGTGGCGTACGACTGCCCTACTACCCCCACCGGGCCCGTCACGGCCGTTGCCGCCGGGGTACCGGAAGCAACGATGGCATCCATAACCATACCGTCTTCGTAATTCGTGCTGCCGCTGTTAATGCGCGTGGCAAGGTGATTGCCATTAGCATCCGGGTTGATCGGGCATGGTGGTGTGCTGCAGCCGCCGGGAACAGTGAAAATGCCACCGGGGTTAAATGTAAGTGTGAGGTTCTGGAACAGGGCCTTTAATCCACGGGCGACATCATCCGTATACGGGTCGGCCGCTGGGCCGCTTTCGAGATGCGCATTGACCTCAAATGCTTGCAGGTTGGTAGCCGTCGTCCCCCAAACGCCGAAACAGGCAAAGCCCGAGCATCCGCTGAACCAGTCGCCTTCGTTAAAGCCACCTGAAATGTTCCGGTGCATGGTGGAGTGCAGGTACCAGAGGCCTTCATCGATGGCGACATTGACATTGGATTGCAAATTGTTAGGAGACATCAGAACCGGATAGGTGGCATTGGCGTTGTCGCCCGTGCTGGTATCGGTAATCGTCAGCACTGCGGTCCACGTCGTGCCGACAGCCCCCGCGTAGGTGTGTGTACACTGCACGACATACTGATTGGTCACCGTACCTGTGCAGTGCGCGCCCCCGTCGCCAGGATCCCAGTCAAACACGAAGTTCGCACCCTGCTGGTCGGAAGTGCCTTTGAGCGTAATGACCTTCCCGGCGTACGTAAAGTGGGGGTTCGAAAAATTGTTTGTATCCCACGGCACAGTCTTCACAACCGGCACGACCGCCAGCGCCAATTGGGGAAGCGCAACAACCGCACACAAACCCAATAGCACCTTTGCGGCAAACCGAAACCCACTAAAGATCGCTTCCATATGTTCTCCCCCTAGCGATTTGTTCACCCGGTCGAAGAGCCCACTTGCTTGGAGCTTGCCCCTACCTACCTTTGGTTACCCAGGCCCACGTTTTACAGCAAGAGCGTTAAGTATGGAATTACCTATGCAGTTTCTTCCGGAAAAATGCGGAAGCAATGAGCAGGCCGGTCCCGAGCAGAAGCAGTGAGCCGGGCTCTGGAGCACTGGTTGTACCGATTGGCTCGGTGACAGCGCTGCCATTGAAGAAAAGTTGCCCTGCCGTCGGATTAGCGGGATCCACCGGATGCGTATCTTGGAGCGTAAATCCCCCAGGATCGGTATGTGACACGCCCAGGGTGATCAGTTCCTGTTGGCCGGCTGCGAGAGTGAATGCGAAGCCCATAGCCATAGCGAAGTCGCCGTTACAGTTGGCACCAACGCAGAGGTTGTGAAAGTTGCTAACCTGTCCAGGTAGGGTGTTTGTATTGGATAGAGCACCGCCGGCTTGCACATCAGGGTAGATGTTGGAATTAAACGAGTCTCCAATTTCATAGGTCTGGCCCGCCGCCGGCGCTCCGTTAACCGTGCCGAACTCGTTGAAAAACGGCAGATTCAGTGAGTGATCGAAGAACACGTCGACGAAATAGGTCCCGGGTCCAGGGTTGAATGTCTGAGTCAGCGTCCCCAATCCTGTCGTCGTGTTGAAACCTCCAATATTCACGCCCGTAAAATCAGTTTGGATTGCCCCGTTGACATTAAACAAAACCGACTGAAGGCTGGTTGAGTCGGCAAGGGCCATCGGCGCACCGGCACCCAAGACGACAAGAACCAGTCCTACAGCTACTATTACTAGTTTCTTCATTTTGACCTCGCGGCTGAGATGTTTCTGGGACGACATCAACGGAAGGACACGAGCTAACCAGGGTTTGCTTGAGCTTTGCGGCATCCGGCAACCTCACATCAAGTACTGCTAACAAGTACTGCTAAATGGAACACACACTGGCCTATTTGCAAACGATACGTGCAATTTCATAACCACGCTGCACTCTGAGCAAGTCTATGAATCTAAAAGGTTGTCTTAATTTGCCTGCAGCGCGAGGTCAAAATCGTTGCACAATCCTAGCAGGTCTGTTCCTTGCTATTGCGCCGGTAGACCGTCTGCTCGTTGCCACATTCCGCATCGGCGGACCTACGAGCAGCTAGAGCGTGATTCGTCTTGGACTTGCCAATGATTAGGCGACCTGACCGAGGAAGGAACCAAAGCTGCATGCGTTTGTGAGTAGGCAGGTTTCCCATTGCATCTGGGATTGCCAACTTTGCAAACGAAAAAAACTGAGACTGTCCCAATCTTGTTTAAACTCTAAACGGCTTCCGTGGTAAGACAAGAACGCTGCAGGAGAAAACTATGAACAGCCGGCAATATAAAAATGGGCCAGCCCTGGTGAGCCTTGCAGCCCTTCTGGCCATGGCGGCTACTGGCGGTTTGGCACATCCATCCATCGACGTTGCGGCGGAAAAGAATCCCTTGTTTCCGAATGATCAGGTAATCCCCGAAGTTCAGACTCCGGTGATTCGGCCGCCTGACTCTGCTACCAGCACTACTACCGCCGGGATAGTTTTCGATGGAACCAGCCTGTGGATATCCCAGAGCCAAAACGATTCCGTAGTCAAGCTTTCCATCTCGGACGGCACCGTCGAGGCAACTTTTCCCGCGGGGAGTCGACCTTTGGGTCTGGCTTGGGATGGCGAAAATGTCTGGGTGGCCAACGCTGGAGATAGTTCCGTGACCAAACTGCGCGGCGCTGATGGCAAAATCTTGGGACACTTCGGTGTTGGAGCCGTCCCGGTGGCGGTACTCTGGGATAAGCCTAACATTTGGGTAGCCAACAGCGCTGACGACTCGATCACGAAACTGCGCGCGAACGACGGCGTAGTCTTGGCCAAGGTCGCCGTTGGGGGCGGTCCCTGCAGTTTGGCATCCGACGGTGAAAACATATGGGTTGTGAATGAGAACAGCAACTCTGTGACAAAGCTGCGCGCCAGCGACGGAAGGGTGCTGGGCACATTTCCGGTTGGAGGGGGCCCCGCCGCAGTCGCCTTTGACGGAAGAAGCATTTGGGTGGTCAATCGGGCAAGTGACTCGGTAACCAGACTGCGTGCCAGCGATGGTGCGGCCCTGGCGACATTCGAAGTGGGAACGGTACCCGTGGGGGTGCTCTTCGACAAGACAAACATCTGGATTACCAATAACTTCAGTGCCACGAAGGTGGGCAGCGACGGCACCATTCTCGGCACATTTTCTGCCGGGGGCGGTGCTGGAGCTATGGCGTTCGACGGAACAAGCATCTGGGTAGCCAATTACGGAAGCGGGTACGTGACCAAGCTTGACGCCCAAGACGGCAAGATGCTCGGTTCCTATGGTTTGATGACAGCACCAAGGGTAGGCGGCCCAGGGAAATCGCCAGAATAAACAAAAACTGCGGGAATCTAGAGCACGGTTTTGAAACCTGTGACGACGGACTATCGGAGGATTAGCGTCGGCTCGGAAACGCGAGGAACTAAGATCTGAAAACTTTTGACCCTCCCCCTCTCTCAAGTCGTCAAGGTTCGCGAACTTTCAGGGCCTGATCTGCTCGAATATTTTTCAATTCTTGTACCGCCCCGCTCGGCCATCGAATGCGGATCTGTTTGGCTATAGTTTCAGAGCCCAGCCCGAACCGCACCAGCGGTTCGCTGGATGAGGCGTATCCCACACTTGTTGTAACGTGGTTGTATAGGATTTTTCCGTTGGCTAGGGTGAGTTGAATGGCTGCTCCAATGCCGTTCCGGTTGCTCCGCGTCCCTATCAACTCCAGGGCAAGCCAGTGAGAATGACCGGGACTTACATTCCTGAACAGCCTGGCCGGGGCATTGAGTGCCGTGACCACAACATCGATTCGCCCATCATTATCGAAATCAGCGAAAGCCGCCCCTCGGTACTCGGACGGGAATTGAAAGTCCTTGCCTGCGCTCTTGGAGACATCGATAAACGACCCATCGCCGAGATTGCGGAAAATGGAGTTGGGCAACGATGATGGAACGGCCAGATAGTCTCCCAATGCGGGGAAGTGCGCGTTGGCTGTGAAAATGTCCTTCCATCCATCGTTGTCCAAGTCGTAGATGGCAATGCCCCAGCCCGTCAGCGCACGCGTGGCCATGCTGAAGCCAGAAGAAGCTGTAATGTCCTCAAAGAATGGAGCCCCGCCCGTATTCCTGAACAGCAGATAAGAATCGTTGATCATATCGGTGATCGCCAAGTCCGGACGGCCGTCATTGTCAAAATCCCGAAAGTCAGCTCCCATGCCAGCCACAGGGCGGCCATCATCGTTCAACGCCACACCTGACATGAGCCCTACTTCTTCAAACTTGCACTTTCCCAGGTTGTGAAAGAGAAAGTTCCTCATGGAATCATTGGCCACGAAGATGTCCATTCGCCCGTCTCCATCGTAGTCGGCAACCGCAACACCCATTCCTTTGCCGATGCTTTTCGCAATGCCGGACTCACGAGAGATGTCCGTGAACGTGCCATCTCTGTTGTTCCGAAAGAGTTGGTCCGGCCTACCCGCATAGGCCGATGGATGGCAGTAGAGCCGATGCTCAGCCGTCCCGCACACCGGTTCTTTCGCGGGATCCCAAGCCACATAGTTTGTGACGAAAAGATCCAGGTAGCCATCGTTATCCACGTCCACCCATGCTGCCGCGATCGACCACATCTTTCCGTAGGCTGGGTCTACCCCCGTGAGGCCAGCTTTTTGCGTAACGTCCTCAAATGTGCCATCGCCACGGTTGTGGTAGAGAATGTTTCTGTTCACTCCGGCGACGAACAAGTCTACAAAGCCATCGTTGTCATAGTCCGCAGCAGCAACTCCCATCGAGTAGCCTTCCCCGACGACACCCGCCTGCTGCGTGACGTCCGTAAATGTCCCGTCGCAATTGTTGCGAAACAGCCGGTTGTAATACTTGGGCGAGTCTTTTTTCAGCGACGGCAATGCTGCACCGTTGGTGAAAAAAATGTCTGCACAGCCGTCGTTGTTGTAGTCGAGAACTGCCACACCTCCAACCATCAATTCCACCTGGTGAAAGTTACCCGTGGCGCCGTTCTCCAGTTTGAAGCGGAGCCCCGCCTTTTCGCTGATTTCTTCAAACTGAATCTGACCCGTCACCGAAGCAGAAACGACCAATATCAAAACAAGACAAATGGAAACGCTCTTCATCTTCATAAGGTCAGAGTCTCCGGTCTACGGGATGGCCCGCCGCCGCAGCAACACAAATTCTGTCCGTTCTGAGCGGCACGGAGCAAAAGACTGGGCGGAAATTCCGGCTGAGCCATGAGTCCCAACTATATCTGTACAGGAGCAATTTACTTTAGCCCAACGAAGGTCAAACACTGGGTTCCTGCGGAGAGGAAGTTCGCGAGGTGTTCCCCAGACGAGATTCTCTCCCATCGGTGCCAGGCGATTCTCCAAGAAGGCGCTATTTAGGAGGAGATACAATCATGCGATCTTCATAATTCCGTAGCCATTCCGCTTGCCCGAGAGCCTCCTCGTTGCGCCCTAACCCTTGATAGATTTTGACCAGCAGACTTCGGGGATAGGGCAATTGCGGAAGCATGCGCGTAGACTGCTCGGCTGCCCTTGCTGCTTCCTCGAGACGCCCGAGCCGATACAGCACTTTTCCCTTCCAGAAGTAGCCCATCGCCAGGTCCGGCCTGACACGCAGGGCCTGCTCGACCTTCTGAAGGGCCATTTCTGACCTTTGTGTTTCATACAGCAGCTGAGCGAAAACGAGCAAAAGGTCGGGATCTTTCTCAGCCGCCGGATCATTCGAAAGCCTGGTCATGGCGACTTCGGCTTCCTGGGTCCGTCCCATGTGCACCCAGCAGATAGCACGGCAGATGTCGGTTTTCAGGTGGCGCGCCTGGTCGGTGGAGGCTGGGTCGATGGACTTTTCCAGGTTCGCGTCTGCGGCTCGATAATAGCCATTTTCGTACATCAGCAAACCGAGGAAGTACCAGCTTTCCTTGTCCTTCCCATCCGCCGCGAGAAGTGAATTGAGCAGGCTCTCAGCAGCAATGAATTGATTCAAGTCCACGTAAACGTGGGCCAGAATGCGCTTGGCCTCTCGGTCAGCGGGCTTTCGCCTCACCGCCTCGCTCAAAAAGGGAACCGCTTTCTGCAGCCGTCCCATACCGACATAGCATTTTCCAGCGCCCGCAATTGCCTCCGCGGAATCCGGGAAAACAGATAAGATCTTGAGGTAGCTCTCTTGCGCCTCCTGAAAGCGATCCTGCTGGTAAAGGGAATCTGCAATCCTCAGCTGTTCCTTGACGCTCTGTTCTTCGGCGGGAATCTGAGCAGCTAGATATTGGCTCGACAGATAGAGAAACAGGAAAGCGAGAATCATTTGGTTTCGGCGCGGATTATAGGCCCTTGGACGGAAGGCGGCAAGCGGTGTGGTCGTAATTGGCTTAATCGAGAGCCAACGTATCCCTTCGGACTCAGAGTGATCTTCAAAGGATGGCTCGTCGGACGAAAACCTCTTCCAATCCTTTCGGTTACCGCTAGAAGTCACAATTCACTTTGAAGCGAAGTGTGGGAGTCTTTCGAGCGGTGTCAATATCCGCAACGACCGCGCTCGCACTTTTTTGCACTACGCTAAACCTGTTCCCAGTTTTGGTTCAGTCTTTCAGCGCTTAACCTGAGATCTGTTCTATCGCCGCCGGCCGCCCCTGAATTCCGCCGCCCTGGTTCGCATATCCAACCTGCCTGCAAGTTGAGGCAAGTTCTTCAGTTGAGCTGGGGTGAACCGTGGTGGCAAGCAGTTACGTTACGTACAGAACGTTGTTTAAGGTTTTGTGTCAGAGCAATTCTCTCCTTCTCGATGTTGTTGGGAAAAGTTTTGCAGACAAAGAGAAGTACGTCGGACATATCTCCAGCCAACGAACATAACCGTTTTGTTATGTTTGCGCCGCAGTGGTCATGGGATTGCTCCCCCGTAAAGACACATCCTTACGTGCAAAGTCCTCATTCCGCCCCGGGAGGGCCCAATGAAGAAGCTCTTCGCCTCCGAGCGTAGCTGCATTAGGACTACTCTCCGCGGATCGCCGTCGACAGACGAAGTGCCGCTATCCGATTTGGGCACACGCAGTGGATTTCTTTCTCAGCCCGGATGGTTGACGATCTCGTTGCTCTCGCGAGCCCTGCTCGGGCTCCTGCTGGTGCTCATGGGCTCGGCAGCGGCAAGGGCCGACTCGCTGAACGTGGGTGTACTGTCATTCGATGTGCTGATCCCCGGTGCGATAGACGCCTTTACCGTGAATAATTCTACCGAGGTCTTCAAGCTTCCCCCTGACTTTCCGGTCTTGTCGGCTCTAATTTTCTCCAGTCCGACGCTCACTCTGACAGAGTCTGGGACGCCCAGTCCCATGTCCTTAGCAGACATCGGGCCCGGACCTTTCCAGCAGTTCGTTCTAGATTCAGCGACTTTTTCTGAAGCAGACTTCAGCGCTCAGCTTAGCCAAACCCTTTTCGCTCTCGCCGATGGGACCAGTTTTCAAGCCAGTTCAAATACTTTGACAGCCACCCTATTGCCATCTTCAGGGTCTTTTCTGACCCCGGGAGTGGACCAAGTTCTCTTAACCGTTTCGGGCTCCGTCGTTGCCACACCGGTGCCTGAACCTTCGAGCTGGTTGCTGTTTGCCGGGGCGGCGCCTTGGTTCATCTTATTCCGGGGAGTGATTCGAAGGCGTCATCCATAGATTTTTAAGGGCTCAGGGCCAACGCGTCGACTCTTTGAACTCGGAGCCGGCCTGCCAGAGTTCAGACACCCAGGGGGTACCCGCTTCATGACTTTGCGTCGTCGCGTTTTAATTGTCGATGCTCTACGCGTTATTCTCAGTTCTTTCCTTACTGCTCTCCTGGTGTTGCCTGCCCCAGAATTCCTGGTGCCGACTGCGGCGGCGCAATCCGTCACGCAAGTCACGCTCCAACCGAGCACAGTCCCGAGTTCAGCCGAACCTGGCGTCACCTACGTTAATTTGACGGGGACCAATTTTCCGTCCGGGACTATCGCTCCCACCAGCATCACCGTGACTCTTGCGCCAGCTGCTTCTGGCCCGGCAATGACAGCCATCGTAGAATCCGTCACAACACTGGTTGGAACCAGTCGGCGGATTACGTTTCAAGTCTCACCAGCGAACGGTGTCGCGTCTCCGACTCCTTATCTGGTTACTGTTTCAGGGACCACCAGCCAGGGATTAGGTTTTGTCAGCGCCAACACATCCTCTTTGACGATCAATCCAGCTGCTACGATCACGTTGAATCCTTCCTCGGGCCAGCCAGGACAAAGCTTGGCAGTGACGATCAACGGCAATTTCACGAACTTCTTTCAGGGTGCCACCTTTGCGAGCTTTGGACCCGGTATCTCCGTTGGCGGAGCTGCTCAGGGTTCCCTGGGCCCCATTTCTGTTACCAGCGCGACCAGCGCGATAGCGCAACTACAGATTGATCCTGCGGCGAGCGGGGGTTCCCGTGATGTAACGGCAAAGACCGGCGCTGAGATCGCCTTTTTGGCCGGAGGGTTCACGGTAACTGCGGCTGCGAAACCGGTACTGAGCATCACGAAGTCGCATTCAGGAAGCTTCACGCAAGGGCAGCTGGGAGCTGCTTACACCCTGACGGTCAGCAACACTGCCGGTGCTGGACCAACCAGCGGCATCGTGACGGTGACCGATACCGTGCCATCCGGGTTGACG
>Ga0210384_10002005_pt1 | contig 25836 bp, 36 predicted proteins | sample IncBWH2MmetaG_FD_160574 | JGI IMG/M metagenome (GOLD analysis project Ga0210384, IMG submission 160574) | Forest soil microbial communities from Barre Woods Harvard Forest LTER site, Petersham, Massachusetts, United States - Inc-BW-H-2-M | ecosystem: Environmental > Terrestrial > Soil >...
CTCACCCTGCATCACTATTAATTCATCCTGACTATCATTACGTATGTCTGATACTTGTGATTCTTCTATCTTAAAGTCTTGTGTTAATATCTTTAACATTATCATTTCTGCCAAAGTAAATGACATTGGATATTCATCATCAACCGTAAATGGTCTTATTTGATTAACCAGTTGTACTTTGCCTGTACCTAAAAAAACAGAATTAACCGCTGTAAACGTTTGTGGTGCGTTATATTGTATTGCATTATGTACAATAGTACCAGATTGTACTTGATAAAGAGTGCCTATTACAAGTGTTCCAGACACTTTATCTGTAGTATCATAAATAGTCCCTTCTAAAGGATTGTCAAGGATAAGTATAGGATTAAGGAAGTCTACAAGGCTATTTACATAGATAGATGTACCTACTTTAAAATAATAATCGAATCTTGTCCTTAGTGAACCTTGTACAAAATCAAAAAATCTCGGTTGACTCACCGGATAATATGTAATCTGCTTGGTCGCAGAACTCATACGATATATCCCAGCATTGCTCGGCAGTTGTACTACTGTAGGAATAGTTATCTTGCTCAAAGTAACTGATGAGATAGGTATGATCGGATCGTCCGCTGACGTTACTGTAGTAGTTGGGATCGAGCCCATATCTTGCAACCATGATGTATCCGTATCTAAAGTTTTTGAATAATTCTGTCTTATTGCTATTGCACGATAGCGATTGATTAGATGCTCTATGTGGCGTGGATTTACCCGAAAGTCCTTACTTATCTTAGATTTTTGTAGAAGTAAAAGAATATCACTCCTATAATTTTTCAGCGAGGCCATATTAAATATTATATATTACAAATATAATAAAAATAAAAGGGAGAAAACAATTAAGTTTTCTCCCTCTTTTATCAACCATTTTCCTATCGATTAAATGTTAATCATTGTAGGGAAGTTTGCAAGCATAGCCGCATCAAATGCGCCATAACCAGCAGCACCTTCATTAGCATACACTACTTGTACTCTACGTGCACCAACCAAAACTCCACTTGAAGCATTGTCAGGAGCAAGAATAGAATCAACAACTATATATTGAGTATAGTTATTAGATGCTATTACCAACTCAAAAGTTGGGAAAGAGAACAAACCTTGACGTAAGTTATCGCTCAACAATTCTTTTTGAGGAACTTCATCAACTAATCTTGAACCAATACCACGACTGATAACACCAGCAGTTGTAATAACTAAATCGCTTGCTGCAAATCCTTTAGTAACAAGTACTGTATTTGGACCTTGGAACAAACCTTTAGTATAAGCAGAGAAATAACCACCAATATCAATGATTCTTAGACCTAATCCTAATACTGGAGGAGCACTTGTTGTAGTTGTAGCACCACTTGTTTGACCAGTGATTACTTCTCCGTTTACGAATAAACCAGAGAATACTGCAATGGTCATATTTCCTGCTACATCGGATACAAAATATCCTTTTGCGCCAGAAGTTCCACCTGTTACTACTTCATGTAAAACAAATGTTCCTACTACTGCACCATGTGTAATGGTAATAACAGAACCAGCATTAGCACGTGCCGATGCTGTATTGTTAATTTTTGTTGCAATAGAGAAATAGATGTTGTATTTATCTGTTGCAGGGCTTCCCGATAATACCGCCGGAGCAGTAGCACCAAAGAATGTTAATTGATTTTGAGCACCTTCTCTACGATTACCAGTATTGCCTATTGCAACTTGGTATTTAGAGAATGCTACAATAGCTGCTGCACTTGTAACAGTTACCACTTGACGAATTTCTGCAATAGAGTGTGCTCTTGTTGCTGAAAGAACTTGTGTTTGAAGAACTGGAAACCAGCCAGAAACCTGTACGGACCCGGCAGTTAAAACAGAATCTCCTGCTACCTCATTATTCAAGAGGTATGCACGAACTACTTTTGATTCCATGATTAAAAAATATTAAATTTAATTATTTAGTTGTGTGCCCTATGGCACCACTAAATTAGTAAATTTTTTTTAATCTATTATATTTATATCGGAAAGTTTCCCATTATATTTAATCACTCCTTCGTTGTGCGCTATGGCAGCATCCTTTTCATCTTCAAAATATCCCAAATGTTTTACTTTATTATTTATGCGAACTGAAGCAACCCACTTACCTATTTTCATTTTTCGTGTTTCCTTATGCCAACTAACCCCCTTGTATTTACTTCTTTTATAAGCATGAATAATATTGCATCTATCTGTAATTATCATTTCTTCCAATTTTTTGATAGGAATATTTATTTCATTAGGACAAAAATAGTCTGATAATTCTAATCCTTTTTTATTATAGGCATGAGCCGCAGCCTCCTCTGTTCTATAATACCCACAAAAATGTTTCTTACCATTCATTCGGCAATATGATAACCATGTTTTTGTTTCTTCTCTAAAATAGACACCTTTATATTTATTTTTTGTATTTTTTCGCTTTTCCTGATTATGACTATTGCCTTTTTTATCTGTTATTCTAATATTATCTCTTGTATTATTTAATTTTATTCTATCGATATGATCTGATATTTCACCTGATTTAATTTGTTTAATTAAATGGTGCATTTTTGTTTCTTTTCCATTTATTTTTGTTGCTGCATAACCACCCGAAATCCACCACCGATGTTTATTTATCCAATCATAATCTGAATCATCAACTTGGGCAAATTTACCATTTCCGTGTATTCCGTGTAATTTAATATGTTTCATACTATTTATTTTATTTTGTTTCCATATTTCTTACTTTCTGCATGACAATATCTATGTGGTATTTTATACCAGTATATTAATACTGGACTTTTGCCTTTATCTAAATACATTTTTCTAACACCAATAACTTTTCTAACTATTAATGCAGGACCATCATATTCTGATCCATCATAAATTACTTGTGCATTTTTTGGCATTTTTTGTAATTCTTCAATTAATTTTTTGACTGTCATGTTTTTTGTTTTTAATTGTTTATAAAATAAAAAATCCCCTTGATAGTGCAGCTATCTCAGGGATTAGTAAAGGCTTGCGCCAATATTTTTTTGAATTGCTGCACAATTCTATGCTCAAATATACAAAAATAAAATGGGATAACAATTAAGTCATCCCATTTTTTATTATTAATCCTATTAATTAAGAGGTAGGAAGTACATAAGTACCTGCTCCAGCACCAGTGCTTATAGCTGCTGCCGCTGTTGACAATAATCTACCTTCAAGTTGCGTATTAGCACCAGTAGTTTGACCTGCTGGAGAAAGAGAGTTTCCTTTCCAGATAGTGTTTGCTCCTGTTGTTAATGCTGCGCCTGATGCGAAGAAAATCCTTGATGCAACTGCTCCATTTAGCAATACAAAAGTTGTATTGGCTCCTGTGGTAATCGCACCGGGGAATATAAATACATAATCTCCAACTCCGCTAAAGGTAACTGTTCCTCCTGCTCCTGTTCCCGCTGCACCTGTTCCTTTAAAGATACCCGGATGGAATATACCCGGACCATTACCTACGTCAACAGTTTCTAAAACAACTGCTCCCGGAATAAAGCTAAATGTTGGTGTTAATCCTGTCAATGTAGCATAAGTATTTGCTGCATCATTAACTGCCGGAGTAGATGCTGGGGCTGGATAATCTGCACCAGAAGTAAATACTACCGAACCAATTATTGCGCCTGCTTGTCCTATATCTCCATTTACTGGTTGTGCTGGTGTTCCAACTGTAAGAGCACCACCTGTAAGAATAACATAAGTAGTAGCTAATCCTAAAGAATAAGCTGGTGCTATTGGAACACCATTACTATTTACCATTGTAGGGAAATTGGTAAGCATAACGGCTTGAAATGCTGCATATCCCGGTGCGCCCTCGTTTACATATAAAACCTGTACACGTCTTGCGGCAACGGTCGTTCCTGCTGCTGCATCATTTGGAACATTGTTAATATAATCTACTACAATATATTCTGTGTAGTTATTTGCTGCAATGATAGCTTCTGTTGTAGGGAAAGAAAATAATCCTTGAGCTAAATTACTACTCAACAATTCTAATTTAGGTACATCATCCACTAATCTTGTTCCAATACCTCTGCTAATAACGCCAGCGGTAGTGATAACTAAGTCTAATGATCCCCAACCTCTTGTTGCAAGTACTGTATTTGGTCCCTGTAAAAATCCTTTAGTATATGAAGAAAAATATAAACCTGTATCTGTAATTCTAAGTCCCAATCCAATAGTAGGAGGAGCAGTAGTAAGTGCAGTAGCACCACTTGTTTGTCCTGTGATAGTTTCACCACTAATGAAATCACCAAAATAGTTAGCAATAGTTAAAACACCTGCTGCGTCCAATACCAAATAACCCTTTGCGCCTGACGTACCGCCTGTTACTACTTCATTAAAAATAAATGTTCCAACTGTTGCTGCGTGAGCAATAGTTATTACCGAACCAGCAGTAGCGTGTGCGGAAGGAGTTTGATTTATTTTTTTTGCAAGTGCAATATAAATATTGTGTTTATCCTGAGCAGCGTTACCAGACAATAAAGCCGGAGCTGTTGCACTAAAGAAATCTATTGGAGTTTGTGCGCCTTCTCTGCGGTTTCCTGTGTTACCAATGGCAACTTGATAAATTGTGAATGGCGTAATTGCAGCGTTACTTGTAATAGTAACAACTTGTTTTACTTCTGGCGTAGAAGTAATTTTAATAGCCGAAAGAACATTGGTTTGTTTTATAGGGAACCAGCCCGTAATATATACGTAACCTGCCGTTAAGACTGAATCTGCGGGGGTTTCATTATTGAGCAATTGCGCTCGGACAACTTTTTCTCCCATGATTTTTAATTTTTAGTTTTTTGCTTTATAGCATTACAAATATAATGCTTTTTATGATTTATTTGCTTCTGCTTCCGACCATTTAGACTTTGAGTAATTTTCTACTTCTCCAATAATTATAGACGCAGCCAATTTAGCTAATTCCTCATGAGTGCTTACTGGCAAATCAGTATTAACTATATTAATTACAGTACCAATACCTGTTAGTGCAGTATTAACTGCAATAAATGTCTGTCCTACCTGATAGGTAATAGCATTATGTGTTACGGTATTTGTAGTAACATAATATGTTAATCCAATAGTAAGAACAGCCGGACCCGCCACTATAGGAACGGTAGATACAAATACTATTGCAGGAGCAATTAGATAGGTTAATATGGCACTACTAAAAGTACCAGTACCACCAAAGTCTACATTGATTCCATTTTGATCTTCAAAGTGTACAGGATATTCTATTGTGGGTTCTTGGAATGTATTACTCTTTATAATTCTATATTCATCATAAGATACCATACGACTACTTTTTTGTATTCCATTAACTATTGTATCAAAGCTGAGTTCGTGTTTGTAATCAGATGGGTAAGTAACTAAATTGCCTGAGGGAGTTAATGGAGCTGTCTTTACTAATGTACGAAGGTCATCACGTACCCTTTGAATAAATTCAAACGAATACATTTTATGCTGCTTGATATTATCATACCTGTCATAAAAGAATTGATCTATTGCTGTATTAACAGCATTGTCCTTTTCAATCTCTGTGAAGCGAGCAGAACGGGCACGATCCACCCATTGCATCATTCTATTTTCTAATTCTACAATATTCATGATAGTAAGTTTTTATAAAGGTAAAAAAAATAGGCCAACAATTTCTTGTCAGCCTATTTCTTGTTCAAGCAATTAATTTATTCAACTTCAAAAGATTCTGCATATCCTTTTTTAGCTAATGGATTCTTTTTATCTTCGACTTCTTTTTTAGCGGTTTCTACCGCTGCTTCTTTTGCCGTTTCTACTTTCTTTTCATTTCTGGCTTCTTCAACATAGAATATATCCTTCTCTTTCGATTCCGTATCAATAAACACCATCATCTGTCTATCCTTGCGAAGGGAATTAACTATACCACCCTCAGTACTTCCAAGAGGAATGGTATTCTTAAACATATACCCTTTGTCAGGAGTAAGTTGGATAAGTCCAGTTGCCATACCACGCTGTATGATAACTTTAATATCTCTTTCTTCTTCATTTTCAAGCATACTCATAAAATAATCTGGCTTATTCATAGCCTTCTCATAAAGCATCTGTTTGATAACAATGTAACTATTATTCATAGTATCAATAGCAAATAAACGTGCTATATCACGAATCTTAGTTTCAGTCATATCAGGTGCATTAATAAGTGCTACCGCATCCATAGATTTAACAACTGAATCAACTTTTGATTGAGCATCACGTTCTGTATCTATAACTTCAAACATGTGGAAACGTGTTCTGTTACCATCGCCACAGATAGCAGGATGATGTTTTACAACATGCCATTCTTTAGCATCTTGTTCTATCTCTAAATTGTAATGTCGGTGTCCATCAATTATAATGCGTTTGAACTTATATGTTCCATCTGCATTACGACCAATAGGAATACCATACCATACATCAGTATTAGGATTTCTCCATCCTCTGAAGGATAGTTGATTACTATTTAACTCTTTACCGTCTGTTGATTTTTTACTTCTTAACGGCTTAAGGATTACATTTCCTTTGCGTTGTATGTCTGAGAAGTCTACCAGATTTTGTTCTACCGGAGCGAAGCTCGGTACTGAAAATTGATTATTCATTTTTATGTTTTTTAAATTATGAAGAGGGCTACCTCTTATCCGTTTAACAATAATTTAAGGAATTTTGGGGGAAGATGCTTAGCAACTCCTCCCCCAATTTCCTACTCCTATTTTTTAGTTAGGAGATTTGTATATAATACCACATGACATAGTATTGTAAATGAAGATACCATCTTCTTTCAGCATATTGAACTCAATAGCATCAGTAGAAGATACAACATCTCTGTTATCACCAGTTACACCATTAAGGTATGCTGATACCATAGAACGATTAATTCCATAAGCACCTTTAGTCATAATCTCAATGTTGCTACGTCCTGCAACAGTACCCATATCAAGGAAAATCATCATAGATGATTGTAGCAATTTACCATCGCTTCCACGTTGAGTAAAACGCTCTTCATCATCAAACATTGGATGTTTAACAGTAACGATTTGATTACCGTGAATGTTAAACACGTCGAAGTTACCTCCTACTGGAATATCTTCTCCTCCGATAGTTTGTGTTTGACCTGCATTTTGGTTAAGATTTGTACGACCACCCATGAAATTAACACGGTAATCTCTAAACAAATCTTGTAGTGTTCCGTAACCATCAGTTCCAGTAACTACATACCACATTTTACCATATACGCTATTAGATTTCTTTTCTAATTGACGCATAAAGTCAGAGATGTCATCGATAGTAGCTGAACCATCAATGCCAGAACCGAACATTTCGTTTCCACCTTTGATTTGTTCTAAGATACCATCACCGATAACAACTTGTTCTCCAGTTTCAGGATCAATAACGTTAGAAACAGCTAACAAGTTATTGTTAGAATCTCTCATTGTTGATTTACCGAAGATTTTATTCCACTCATCTTCCATCATAAATTGAATACGTGCTTGACGTTCTTTTTCAAAGATCCATCCTTTAGCACCATTGTATTCATACCAAAGTACATCAGTAAGTGCAGAACCAGAAAGGGCTACTGTCTTACGTTGAATACCTAAGTGGTTAATGAATTGGTCAGGATAATGAGTACGACCAAAACCACGAAGCGAACGTTCGCTATAAGCAGTAAATTGACCGAAACATGTTTTATCTCCTGACTGTGGAGTTACAGATGCAGCAAAGTTAAATACTGATTTGTCGATAGTTTGGAAACTATAAACGAAATTACCGGGACCTCCTGCTGGAAGACCTTGAACACGAGCTTGCAATCCATCCCAAAAAGTAACAATCATACCTTGTACGATATAATTATCCTTTAAAGAAAGTTGGAAAGAACCATCAAGTCCAGAAGTACCCACTTGAGCACCAATAACTGTTTTCTTTTGAATACGACCTAATACATTGTAACGGAAAGCATGATCTCCAATCAGTTTGTCTGCTGGAATTTTGCCAATCTTGTTACGTGTATTCATTCCTTGAAGATCCCAAGGAGATTTTGCACCTGATACGATCAAAGTTGAAAGCATACGAGGTTCTGCATACTGAATCACATCACGAATAACTGGTTTCTTTTGTTGATTTTCAGTAAGGTTACTTGATACTGTGCAGGTTTCATCGAACCTACCAGCATACACTTGAATTTTTCCCATAATTATTTAAACATTTTAAAAGGTTAGACAATACTTAATAGCCGTTGCTGTCAACTGTGGCATTGTCCTTATCTACCTCTTCCCAAGCATCAAATGCACCAGCACCGACTTTTTTGGTTGAGACTTCTCGCCTTCCAGATGTTTCAGAATTACTTAAATCCTTTGTGTTGTGTAACTTACCTTGTATGTCATCACGACCCTTTTGAAATGAAGTTTTCTTCAACTCTTTTAAAGCATCTTGCCCTAAATACTTATTCAGCATAAAATCAACAACGTCTTTCGAGTTACTTTGAAACGCCTTGCGTACTTCACCCGATTCCCATTGTTTCTGTATATACTGACGAGCATTGTCAGGTATTTTAAAACCCATGAATGTTTTGGTTTCTGCCAAAATATTTAATACTTCTTTACTTTCTTTTTCATATTGCTGTTGCAACATGGTAGTTCTTGCGGCAGCTTCGTTTTTAGCATCTTCTACTATTTGACTTTCCGTAGTTGCACGTACATTTTCTAAATCTTTGCGTAGTCCGTAGGCTTCACTTTCTAATTTGCCTTCGTCTTTAAGGATTTCCATCTTTTCATCAATCCGGTCAGCCTCCCATCCTCTCGCTTCAAAATCTTTACGCAAAAGAGATTCGTTATCTAATACCAGAACTTCATCAATTCTTTTTAATGGATTGATAAAATCTTCGATTGTATTTTGTGGATTAGCATTTAAGTATTCAATAGCCTTTTGAGCCTGTGGAGTTAGCTTTTCTAACTCTATTTTACTTGCTTCTGCCTTTCCTTCTTCTCTTGCTTGTTGTTTAATAGTATCTATCGATTCTTTGAAAGCCTCGTAACTGTCTTCCTTGAGCTCTATACCTAAATCTTTGCCTAAAGTGGACCATGTGCTTTCTGATTCGTCGGATTTTTCAAGTTTAAATCTTGTTTCATCGATTGCAAGTTCTGGAGCCTTATCTTCTTCGCTAATATCTGTATCCTTTCCAGCAGTGTCATCTTTTTTTGCTTCCTTCTTAATTTCAGCAGTAGTTTCTGGAGTTTTTTCTGCATCTTTTTTCTCTTTTTCCTCGTCCTTTTGTTCACTTTTAGGCTCATTGGATAATTCTTTTTCTAATTCATCGAAACCTTTGGTAGTAGATGCCTCTTTTGGCATTTCTTCTACCGATTTGAATGAATCTTGAGTGTTTGAATCTTTATTTACATCATCAAATCCAGAAAAATTGTCTTTTGGTGATGTATTTTCATTTGCTTGCTCTGTGGCAGCGGTACTTTCTTCCTTTTCCATTTTTGTTTGGCTTTAGGTTAAACTAACTATTCATATCGTACTGATCGATAAATTTTTTATCTGATTTTGGCGTTACCTTTGTAGAAGTAGCTTTAGTTACTGGTTTAGCACCATTCTTTTTTACTACTTTACCCCCCTTTTTTAACATATCATACTTGTCTATAATAGCTTTCTTATCAGACTCTGGAGTTGCTTTAGTGGATGTTGCTTCAGATACGGTCTTTCCTCCGCCTTCTTTTGCTTCTACCTTACTTCCATCTGCATATCCGTTCTCTTCCGATTCTTCATGTTCCGTTTTTGCAGAAATTATTTTAAATTCAGCACACATTGATCCATCTTCTTTTTTACGGATAGATGTTTGTTCTACTTTAAGTTGAACAATATATTCTTCTCCAACTGTCCAATCTTTTATCTCTGGTAATTCTGCATCTGTCAATACAAGAGTATTTGGAAAGTCGAAAATAGATTTCAACATTGCTTTTGCGGGTGGTAATTTCTTGTCTGCCATAATTTTTTATTTTTTATTTGTTTCCCATGCTCTGATAGTTCCTTTGGCATCCCAAAGCGCACAGCATTCTCTTTTAGTTACTGGTTGATTAACTTTTTCGTTAATACAAAAGTTATCTTTAAAATATTCGCAGTTAGAGCAGTTTGTCCCGGTTATACTTGGAGGGAGAGTTATGAGGTCTACGTTTTTAGCCTTTTTTAAATCTTCTGTTAAAGAACTCTTTTTCGGTGGCTTATTCATGCAAATATATTAATTTTTTAATTAACTGTACAACTACTACTTATCAACGGTTATATAAAGGATTACTTTAAGTCAAAAAAAAGGCAAAAAAATTTACGCTCCCTTACCTTGATTTTTTATAAAATCATTCGCTGCTTGCTGTGAATTTAACACATGTTGATTCTGCGCCTTCACCGTTTCAGCGGCAATTTTATTTGTTCCTTTTTGCACTTCCATTTCTTTTTGATGTTCAAACATTCTCTCATTCATTCCAGCTTGTCCTTCCTGAGCTTGTTGTGCCTGTTGCGCCTGAGCCTGTTGTTGTGCCTCTTGTTGTTGTTGATTCATTGTCTGCACTTCTTTCCATCCTTGCTTAACGCAAGCAACCGCTTCTGTCATAGTTTCTGCAAGTTCAAAACCAAGAGCATCCTGTACTCTCATCTCTTTACTATTAAGAGCAAATTCCATAAGGCCACGAATACGATTTTTAATCTCCTCTTCTTTTCTATTATCAGCTAAATAATATCCGTAATCATCGTAACTAATATCTTTTGTAATCTTTAAGAATCCTACCGCATCATCACCTATTATCATTCCCAATTTATCAGGATGAGTAAATACGGTAATCTTAGAATATTCCGCAACACGTATCAAAATATTTTCTACATACCTATCGAAATAATAATTAAGAGGCTCTGTAATATTTCTTGATCCCTGTACTGCCAACTGGGCATTACCGGATGTTTGACTTGCCGCTATTTCACCTTGTCTTTCGTTAGATATTCCAGACAAACGGTCTGCCATATCCTGAAGTTGAACTTTTAGAGTAAGCAGTACTTGCATGTTAGAAGAAATACCTAAATCTATTTCACGAATAGAGCCCTGTACCTCTACGCTTGTTCCACTCATATTGCCATCAGCAGAAGAATCATAATCATAAATACCATCGTTGGTAAGTTTGTGCATTACATCCTTCATGGTCTTCCCTTTTGGAAGATATGCTCTATCGTATGTAACCACTTTACCTTTTGCTTTAGCAAGTTCCCTATTGATCTGGAACATGATAATATTATATATCCTACTTATATTTTCTAATGATTCTAAAATAGAAATACGTATGCCATCCCTTGTATTGAGTAGCATGCCAGTATAAGAATACATAGTATTAAATGGATTATCTAAAGAGCCAATTATATTCGGTTTCTCACGCATATTAACGTACATGTCTGCACCTATACGTGTTGCTTCCCAGATAATCTTTTTGTATTTAGTTTCTATTGTATATTTTCCTTTATTCACATCACTTTGTATCTGGCTATAATTTTTATTATAATAGTCAAGTGATATAGATTGACGGTAAGGTTCTGCATCAATATTTCGTGGGTCCTTTGATACTTTAGTATAGAATGGCTTTAAAGCATACCACTCTAAAGTATAAACCATAACTGCTAAATTCTTTTCTACTAACCGATAGTTCATCCTCCATTGTTCGGAAGATGTATTTACGTTTTGATCCCAACGATCTCTTATCTCATAAAGATTTTTCTTTTGGTCATCGCTTAATTCAAATTCAGAAAGTATGTCGTGAATGAACATCAAACGAGCTTCTCCCAAATAAGGTGTTTGTCCTAAAAACGGATCACGTTCAATCTCTTCCCATATACCATTACGGGGATCAATTTCTCTGAACCGCACATTTCCATCCTTGTCTATTGACACTTTACCAAAACATTCTGCTGTGATAAGTACATCTAAATAGTTAGAAGCGAAACGAGTTTTTACATCCTGACCGTAATGATTATTTTCTATAAAGTTTTTTATTAAAGTTTGCATAACAACTTCGTTACGCTCCTTAATATTAAAGTCTGGCTTTGCGGTAGCTTGATCTGCGCCATCTGCCTGTTTAACTTCCGGCATAGGCATGCCTTCAAAAACATCGTAACCTACTAATTGTTTTTGTTTTTCTAATTGCTCTTGCGCTGCTTGTCTGCCTAATAAAAATTCGTAGTTCTGAAGTTTACGTGAACGGGCTTCCTTGTTGATAGTATATACTGTTCCCGAAAGTGGTCGTGATAAAAATTCTCCTACCAATCCATCTATCTTAGGGCGTGCCATACGATAGTCTATGTAATTGGCTAAATTCTCCTTCCCGTATGTCCTGTTCAAATACTCGAAATTCCTTGCGTCCGTAATACCATTGTAGGAATCCATAAGCAATGTCATCTTCTTTATCTGCCTTCTGCGGTATCCGTTATAGTTATTAACTGCGTAATCAATGCAGTCTTTACAAACCTGCTCTTGCTTATCTATATTCTTGTGTTCGTAAATCTGGGTTCCAACGAACCGCTCAGGAGTGCTACTTGACATCTAATTTTGAATTAGTTTATCAAAAGTACGAAAAAATATTAAATTATATTAGGACTGCAAAATTCCCCAAAATATTTTTCACATGCCTTATTATATGCAATCGCAGCATGCTCTTCTGTTTTATGTGATCCTAAATGAATAGCTATGCCATTAACCTTTATTCCACATTTCCATGATTTATAAATATATAAACTTCCATCTTTTCTTATTCGTTTTTTAATTGCTAAAGAAACACCTTTATATTTTGATGAAGCATTTTTTTGTTTTCTTTTATTCATTGCATTTTGACTCGTAGTGCTTGGCCTTAAATTATGCCTTTGATTATCAAGTCCATTTTTATTTTTATGATCTGTATTTTTTTGACCAGTAATATCTTGGTGCATCATGCTATATTTTCTTATATCGTCTTCATAAACAGATCTTCTTGCATATAAATTATTCTCGTCTGGAAGTAAATGGTAATTATACTTACTTAACCTTTCATAGTCTTCATCATCAACCATTGCAAAATATTTTCCTTTACTTGGCCCTTGTTTAGATAATTCAATTAATTTCATAATATTTATAAATAAAAACGCTTTGCCTTTCAGGGTAGTGCATCCTTACTCAGCAAAGCGATTAATAAGTTTTAGTCGGCACTACTCGACTATATAAATATACAAAAAATTTATGTAATCTTCCCTTGTGCTATTAAGCGAAGAAATGGATCTTTGATTTCCGACAACTTTTCTTTTGATACTATTGGTCGAAGATGTCCTCCCTCTCTTGAATATGTTGTTAAGTCATAAGGGTCCTGTGAAATTTCCTGTTGTAAATTTATTGGCTTTTTATTTATATCAGTATGCCTCATAAGTGCTATACCTAAAGCATCAGCAGCATCCCAATCGGAATCCTTTTGTAACTGATCGTAGTTAAGCAAGTCATCTATCAGATATTTAAACCAGATTTTGTGTCCGTTATATGCAACAAATGTTTGTAGTAATGATACCATGCGAGGCTTACTAAGTCCAGTAAGGGCTACACCAAATTCATGGGTCTGCTGTGAATTTTCACTTTCAAAACTTGTTGGGCGTGGTGCTAAATATTTTTGGCAGCCTTTGTCTTTGTAGTATTGTATCACAGCAGCCTTTGCTATATCCACCAAAGTATTTCCTATAAGATTATAATAGATAGAAAGTTTCAAACAATTTTCATAAAATATTTCTTTGTGCTTGGGGCGATTACGTATCATGGCAATAGGGGACATACTATCCAATCCGGGTATCATGTGTTCACGTATCAACACAACCATAGATCCTAATGATTTACTTGTTTGTGAACTGTCCTGATCGTAACTGTCAAGCCCAGAACAATATAAATTCTTGTATCCTAAAACAGGAGTATATCCCGGACGAATAAATATTATATTATCTTCCGGCTCTAATTCATCAGCAATCTTTGCTTTAACTTTAAATGGTGTCTTAATACTTCCATCATCATTCTTTTCCCACTCCAAAATATATTTTAAGTATGGAGTTGTTGGTGAACTGTCAATAGCATATCCTTGATTGGATAAAATAGTACTGTCGAAATTATTACTACTGAAAGTTAAGAATGCTTCCTTGTCTGTTAATGGATAATTCTGTAAATAGTCATAATACTTTTTCTTATTGCGCCCTTTAACAAGTTCTCGTCTTGTTTCCATTATCACCTTCTCTGCCTCATGTATATCTTCGCAACCGCTAATATTATTATTGCTATCTTTTAATTTTTTTATATTGGGTATGTGTTCTTCCAATTTGCCCTTCTCATTTTTACTTCCTCCGAAGTACCCAACCATCATACGGGGGCCCATAATTTCAAACTTCATTAATCCGTAATTGTCTGCCTCCAGCCACATATCCCTAAAGTCGTGTGATGAAGATTTTATATCTCCTCCAGTGCCGTATAGATACGGAGTTCCGACCATCTTTGTTCCTACCATGAAGCAAGCCTTAGTAGCATTATATCCTGCTATCAAGTGATCGAACTGCCCGGCCTCCTCAAATATTACATCATTGAACGCATTACCCTTAAAAATATCCGGGTTGTTGTACATGGTCTCGCAGATAACAGTATTAAGACTACCTCTGCTTACCTCCCCGGTATTTGTCATTTCTGTATATCCACAAACCAATTCTTTTGCATTATCTTTTAAATAGTGCATTTGTAATTCTTTTGGCAAATCTTTATTTACCTTCTTCACCTTATCGAATAATTCCTCACTATACGTTTCTTGCCCGGCGCATATACCTGCTTTGTATCCTGAATTAGAAAAACGTATTCCATAATCTAAAATAGATTTGCTCTTTTCGCTCATACCTTTACGCCTTGCCTTGATACATATAATTCCTTTGTTATCTTTTTTTGCTTGCTCTATGAAGTTGAAGTATTCAAGATCTATATCTACAAATTCAGGATGGTGAAGTCCACGACCTACTGTGCTGATAAGAATAAAATTCAGGTAGTAATAATATCTTCCGGGAATGAATACGCCTCCGGTGGTGTAACCATTTAGGATTCTATGTAGTTGTTCTTTCCACCATTCTTCGTGGGCCATTGTACCAACAATGGTATGGTTGAGTGTAGAATTTGCGTAATCTGGAATACCATTAACAGCTATCTCGTTGGGGAAAAAACCACGCTTTTTTATTAATGGTGTATATGGCATAATAATATTTTGTGGAGCTGGTGGGAATCGAACCCACGTCCAATATATTTAATTAATTGATTTTATTTAAAGGCTTAGGATATGATTTACTAACCATCCAAAATCGGGGTCGATAATTTACCAACCTCTCCACCAGTTAGTTTAATGTTCTAACAAACCACAGAGCTTCTGTTCCCAAAAACTGCTTACGCAGCCGCTCTCATTTCGGTTATCATTTCGATAACTGGCACATTTTTAGTTTTGCCATTTAATTGTGAAAATAATTTATTAATCGGATATTAACAGCCGATGCCTTAACCAAAGAACGAACCTATACTGTCAAAAGCCTGTCAGCCCCTTTTTAATCTATTTCAACTATTCCTTGTCTACTCTGTGCAGCTTTAAAATCACGCATGTTATTTTGCCACTTCTCTATCCATGTCAGTTCACCTCCACCACGTAATTGTTCTATGTCATCACTCTGATCGATTTGTTTCTGTAACTTATCTATCCTATCACCCAAACGCTCTATCGCATCATCTATCTCCTTAATAGTCTTTGCCTTTGTTTCATCGAGCATAGCATCGGACAATAATTTTATTTTGCCCTTGTACTTAATAACCAATTCCCTGTTATGATCGTACTGCAAACCACGATAGCAGTCAATAGCACTACGTATAACTACACTATCTATTTTATATTTGCTATCTCCCCAGACGTGATGCTTTGCCCTGCGTTGCCTTTCTTCTTCCGGCAACTGGTGATAAGGTGAATGATAATCTACAAAAATAATTGTGTAAAGCAATTCGTCTTCTGTCAGGTCCTTAAACTCAGGACACAACAAAATAGCATCTTTATTTAGTATAACCTTTTTAGATTTGTCGAGAGAGAATAACATTATAATGTTTGTAGATTATTGTCAGATAAAAAAAGCTCTTTGCTCTTACCATAACTCTTCATTATCATTTTTGCTTCATATAGCATAAAGGGAGCTGGTATCACCTGATAAAGCTCCGGATTAATCTCCGGTATGAAAACTATATTTATCCTGCGTGTCTTATAATTAAATTGCCTCTTAAGCATATAGGCATAAGAACTTAACTGAAGCGCATAGCGTGAATAGCTACAATCACTCAAATGACTTACCGGCTTCTTTAAATACTTACCACGCTTACTATAAAATTCTATTTCACCTTTACTCAAACTCGTTTTCCAGTCGTACATATCAACAACACTCCTACCTACATAACCAAGATAATCAGTACACCCTGCCACATTATACTCATCAAGATACAAAACCTGCTGACAAAAACCCTTCTTATAAGTTCCAAAAATCTCTACCTGCATCCGATCCAACATCTTCTCATACCCTACCGCCTTACTCCCATCCAATAAATATTGCTCTATAACACCATCCACAAAACTACCAAAGTCAGTACTGCGTTTATTCTTTTCTTCCCAACCCTTCAAAATACTTTCCTGCCGTATAGTTATCTCTTCATCATTCTCATTACACTCCAATCTCATTTGACTCTTTGCCATAGACCACGATATAATATTCTTATTGAAATCATTCTTCACACTATCCAATACCCAACTCACCCTATCGTACTTCCTACCACCTTCCCCAAAGTACGTATTCTCCAAAGGATCCAAAAATACGCTATGTTCTATCAGCTTCTTCATATCACTCTTGAAAATATTTTTCTCTGTCCACATCCCTCTCAAAAATAAAAACATCTATACGTATACAACTCTCCTTAACCACCTCAAACAAATTAATCACACTACCTCCAACTATCTTCACCTCTACCTCAAATGGCCTGCCTTCACCCAACTCCTCACCCATCCTATAGCTATCTTCCAGATACCTATCGTAATCATCAAGATTACCATAAATCCCATACTGATTATATATACCCTTTTCCTTTAACATTATTTTACATTTATCCTAAAAGTTAAAGGTGCTCCGATAGGATAAAGATCAATCTAACCTAACAAGCACCTCTCACTTCTCTAATTAAAAAAAGGCTTACACCCAATACAAAAATAAATCTTTTCCCTTTTACTTCAACATAAACAAAAAAAAGATATTAACTACCCATCAACTGCGGATTACTATTAAACAATCTAAACCACTGCTGACTTTGTAGTGCCTCCAACTCCGTATTCCATCCTCCCTTAAACTCCTGCATCACAGTAAAGAAATTCAGATTACCATCACGACCAACATAATTATTATGCCCGGCCTTCGTTACCTGTATCCAATATTGTCCCGCCACAAACACTACCCCTATACTAACCCCAATATCCGTAATACTTACATCCAACACTCCATTCGGCGTCGGAAAACCTACCGCTACCGTCGGATAACCAACAGTTGCCATTTCTACCATTACATCTTGCATATCTTTAAATTTTAAAAGTTAATTACTACTCCTATTCACAAATATAATAATTTTTATACTGATGTATATTCCAATAATCTATAATTACATTATGTCTGCATAATCACTATTCCTATAATTAATTTATATGGATGTAATAACAATACCCCCTACCCACTCTGCCAAAACACTAGGGACGGCTGCCGATAACCGGGGGTCTTAAAATTCAGAGCAAGAAAAAAGTTAAAGTAATTTCTTTTAAAGGTTGGGATGGTAGGCTCTCCGTCTGAAAGCTATTTTGGTTTTGAATGTATGTACATACTGTTTTGTTGGCTTGCCAGATGATTGCCTAAATTATATGTGCCTGCCGTATATGTTTTGACATTGTATGTATATACATTTGAGACAATAAATTGTCGTGGAACAATTGCGTGGAACATAACAACGTAACTCATTGAATCCCAGTAAATTTAGACAAGCCTAAAATATTCTACATAAACACCTGATTGTTAATAAAATAAACCTATTTATATGAAGTATTTGATTAATCTTCATTAAACATTCATAATTAATTTACTAAAATTACTTTTGCTCTTAACTTATTGATTTTTAATTAGTTTGAAGCATAAATGAAGAGACAAATATATCTTTTTAGATAGTTTATGATATTGAATAGTATTAATTTGGGTATATTATTTGGTTTATGCTTTTATTTTTTTTTAGTAGATTGTTTTGAGTTAATATACTTGTAATTAATAGTATATTACTGGTAATTACTTATAATATATATATAATACTTGTTATACTGGTTATATAGTTACTATTAGTTATTAACTGGTATATTATTGCTTATACTGATGTACTTACCAAGTATATAAAAGGTAATATATAAGTAATTACTTGTAAATTACGACGGCAGCTTGTAAATGTCCGTAGATTGCATTAGCTGCATTTTTTGGGTTGGTTGATACTTTGGTGTGTTTTAGTGTAGATAGTGTCTTAAATAGCGAACGTATACATAAATTAGCCCTTTTAAATTACATTATACATAGTTAAGTTGTCCAATAATCCCGAACAATTCATTTTTAATCAAATTAGAGGCTTACCAATAACGTTTTTTGCGTTTCTTCTTCTTTTTGAGTTTAACCTTTCGGGCTAAAGATATTTTCTTCTTGTATTTGCCCTTTTTATTCTTCACATATCCATACTCTTTTTGATGGCAATTTTTACATAAAATCTTTAAGTCTTCCGGTTCTTCATTAAATATATTTTTATATGTTAAATGATGAATTTGCAACCTTTTAGTATTGCCACAATCTTCACATTTTTTACCCCTAATGTTAAACAAATCAATTCTAATTTGCGCCCACTCATTACTATTTAAATAATCCTTATATTTTTTGTCAATCATATATAATTACCGTTAATTATTGAGTGTATATTTTTCCGAGAACCACCAAAGAAAAAAGAACAGAAAAGTAACAAACACTAAAACAATAGTAAAGAGAATAAAAAAGAAAAGCCCTCCACAAAAGACTATTCTCTGCAATTAGATTGCCTTGGCCTGATCCAAGTAATGTTTATTTACAAGTTTGGTCTGTTTGTAGCTTTGACTTACTACTTATTGGTATTATACCCATAAAAGATTTTAGGAGGTTTTAACTCTTTCCTATTCTTTCGCCTGTTTTGCTTTTTAGTTAAACGCTTTACTTTGCCCTTAACTAATCGCTTAATACCATACATAACACCGAGCGTTAAACCAGCTGTTCCATTTGCACGATATAATTCTAATTGTTGTTGTTTAGTAAGTCCCATAAACCATATAAAACACAAAACCCCACCAGTTTCCTGACAGAGTTCTTGCATGGCATGGGCTTTGCTCGGTTTTACCCGATTCGGTTTTTACACCGCAAAATATTTTTATTTGTTATTTAGAACTCTGTCAAAAGCCTAATAACACAACAAAACTATAACAAATATATCAAACTACCAAATTTATTTTAAATGAGCAGAAAATAATAACATAAAAACGGGGTTAATTACTGTTATATATTGGCATGGTTCAACTGTTTCTATGCTTGCAGTCCAGTTATCAAAAGAAAGCACAATCCATTTAATGCCATTACCACAACCGTAAACTTGTCCCGGTATCATATAGGGTTGATTGTGTATAGTTACATTGGCCCTGTAATGATATTTATACTCAATAGGTATATTAAAGAGTTTAGCTATTACTATTTTGTACTTAGGTATGTGCACCTGAGTTGTTTTTGTTATAACTGATTCACTTATTTTATAGATCATTTTTTATTTTCCTCTTTTTTTAGTTTACTGTCCTCTAATTTTAACGCCTCCTGTATTACTGAAGAATAACACTCTTTTAATGCTTCTTGTATTAATTCCCCCAATGTAATATCATTATCAATGGCAAGTTTATGTAATGCTTTTTTTACTTCCAAGCTACCGAAGTCGAATGTATATCTTTTAATGTGTTTCATAAAACAAAGATAGGCAATAATATTATAACATTTAATATTAACGCATTTAATTTGTGGCATAGAGTTTGTATGTATGCTTAATTTTAATAGAAACGCACAAAATATGGTGTTTTTAGTTTCTAACAACCCATTGTTTAACCTAACTGTATAACTTTAGATAAATAATTATGTAATAATATTTGCGCAATTAATATTGTCAACCTATCTTTGATGTAACAAATAATACAAACGTTCTTTATTTCAGATAATAAAAATTAAAGCCCGAAAGAGGTGCTAACATAGTTAGACGTTAAATAGGGACTGAATGCCAACAGGAATGAACGAAAAGTCGAAAGGCGAGTACAAGTAAAGAAAAGGCATAGCGATAATCAAATAGATGAGCTAAAAGAGGGACAGTCAAAAGGGCTGAATAGCGTAAACGCTTTCCTATGGAAACAGAGGTAATACTCGCCGTACTTAAATAACAATGAGCCTGCCAGTAAGGAGTAGTTTCCAGTACCGCAGGTGAATGAATTAGAATACATTTAAAGCATTATTATAGGTAGATACCTATCGGAGTATCTTTAATCGTGAGCTATACACGTTAACCTATTATTACATATAAATTCGGCGGGATAACATAATACGGTTAAGGTATCGCATACCGCCCGCCGAACTCACTAATAAATTAACAACCATGAAAACCACAGAAAAATTAAAAAAACAAGCCACTGAACTAATGAAAAGAGGTTATAGTCAAACATTAATTGAATCTAAAATGTGGGCTATGAGAGATTCCAATACAAGCATTAAAATGATTAAAAAAATCATTGAAAAAATAATCGCCTAACCATTAAAACACACTTTAAAAGGCTTGAAATATTAGCCATGTTCAGGGAACGCATTAAGTTTTTAGACCCAAGAGATCAATATCAAATTATACGTTAAACTAACTAAAATCACAATCGCCATGGACAAATATAAAATAGTATCAAACTTTGAAGGCAGCTATATAAGTGTTGACCAAGACAATAATTTTACATATTGTGGTAATTGGGCAAATAAAATATTAAGCATGTTTATTAAACTTAATATACTTAATAATACAGCCGAAAAAATTAATGTAATTAAAAACGTTGTTATACCAAAAACAAGCGGATTTGTTATTTACGGAACTATTTAATATTAACCTTTTAAACCTAATCGCCATGAAAACTAAAACAATTACGACATTGCAGAGCTTGCCGAGATGGCACAAAAATTAAGAAAATAATTTAAAACTTTACAGCCATGAAAACTAATATAGATTTGACCCTAAAGAGTGGTGCAAAGATAACCGTACAATGGATATTTGACGATCATATTAATTACTTACTATTAAATGATTCAGAGCCTTGGGCTTATTTGCAAGCAGACAAAGGAACTGACAAATTCAATGAAATAGTAGAACTTTTGCATTAATATTAACTCACATAACTAATAACTAATCGCCATGAAAAAGATAAAATTAAATTCAACCGTTTTATGGTATAACCGGAAATTATGCAGCCTATTTTATGACTACAAAATGACACGCCAGTTTCCGCAATCGTGCCTAAATAAACAGGATTATATTAACTTCTTAAAACAAATACAGCCATGAATAATCTAAATATATGTATTTGCACTACTTCAATTGAAGGTGAATTTATTCATTTACCAGACTTTTATTTAAACTAACCCAAAAAACCACAATCGCCATGAAAACCGTAAAAAGAAATTCCAAAGGCATAATAACCCATACCACAAAAGACGGTATTAAATGGGATAAAGTGAATAACATTTATAATAAAGCTCAGCATACAGCGGGCGAATGGAAAATATTATTCGGAAATTATATTCATTTCGCAACAATCAATAAAGATGCGATGACTCGTATCTGTGAAATTAATATAACAGAAGATTCGCCTCAAATAGATGAAGCAAGAGCCAATGCCAAACTGATAGCAGCAGCACCGGAATTATTGAAAGCCCTTGAAAATGTACTGCAATTTAATTGTTTGATTCCAGATACAACTGTACGTAGAGAAGTGTTGTATCAAATACATCAGGTAATTAAAAAAGCAACTGAATAATTAACTAATACCACCAACGCCATGAAAACCATAAAAAGAATCGACATAAAAGAATGTCCACCACAAGCCACTCACGCTAAATTTAATCCAACAAACGAGTTTATAGAATTATTTTATAAAATCGAGAAAGATGAAATTAAATTTTTATCGACTTGTGGAGGAGGGTGGGGACATTCCGACAGCGCAGACAAAGACAAAGATTTTATAAACAAATTGATTAAAATAGTTTAATCGAAGATGCAGTTAATTGTATATAAATATAAATAGGGAGAAAACTAACGGGCACGATTATCGTGGCGATAGTCTGCCCGTTAACCCCTTGTTAAATTCACTTAAACTTATTAGCCATGATTAAAATAGAAATAAAATCAATATTAGGTAAAGTTCTTTTTGAATACAAAAAAGAAGATAATACCATACTGAAAACAGTCGTAGAAGCCGTAAATAAAGGCGCAGACTTACAAGGCGCATACTTACAAGACGCAGACTTACGAGGCGCATACTTACAAGGCGCATACTTACAAGACGCAGACTTACGAGGCGCATACTTACAAGGCGCAGACTTACAAGACGCAGACTTACGAGGCGCATACTTACGAGGCGCAGACTTACAAGGCGCATACTTACGAGGCGCAGACTTACGAGGCGCATACTTACGAGGCGCATACTTACAAGGCGCAGACTTACAAGACGCAGACTTACGAGGCGCATACTTACGAGGCGCATACTTACGAGACGCATACTTACAAGACGCAGACTTACGAGGCGAAAAAATTTTAAAAGCTATTGTATTTAATGGGTTATATGATTATATCATTATTCCATACATAACAGAGAAAGACGAAAAACGTGTTAAAATGGGGTGTTACGATAGAAGCCTTGAAGAATGGAATAAAGATTTTTGGAATAATACAAAAGAATTTCCAAACGATAATTCAGAAAAAAGTAATTTACGTTTAATGGCCTTTGAAACTGCTAAAAAATGGTTTGAAATTGTAGAGCCTAAAAAATAAATTAACTCACTTAAAACTTATTACTATGAAAACTATCGAAAAAATAAATAACATTGATGTTGAAATAGAATGGCGTTTTATAGAAAAAATGGACTCGCACGATTCTAACTGGTTTGAATGGGCTTGCGAGGGATTTGATAAAGACGGGAATAAATATCAGGCCAATTGCCAAGCAGACGGAACCGAGCCATATGATTTGCATGACAATGTAACCGATGTTGAATTATTAAAATTAGATTCTGAAATAAATAAAGCATGGTTGAATTATAGAAAAAATAATATTAAACATATTGAACCATTAACCGCTTTAACTTATTACGGAATCTTTACAGATGCCTACATGATAGCAATTAAAAAAGAAACATTATGACAACATTTATAAAGATATGCTCACACCTCAAGTCTGCACATTGCCTATCCTATAAAATAGTTAATGACAGACTAAAAATAATTGAACTTGTTAAACAATTACAATCTAACTATAAAATCAACACGCCATGAAACCCTCAGAAATATATACGGAAATATCCGAACAATTAGATAAATTAGATTTGTCCTTTTCTCAAAAGTTAGAAGTCAGAAATATAATTTCAGACGTACTAAATAAAAGTATTTCAAAAGACATCGAAAACTTGAAAAATAAATTAGAAACCTTTCACCTTTAAAATATTAATCGCCATGAGACACTACATCACACATTCAAACATCCGGGAGGACTTAACTATTGAAATTCTTGCCGAGATATTCGCAGTGAAGAGATATTTTTCTCACCTGTTAATTGATAGATACATAATTGACTTACAAATACAAAATAATTAATAGCCATGAAACAAAAAACTTACAGAGACTTAGACTATAACAAGGTTATAGACTTTGCCGATAAAAAAGGATTAAACACTCAAACAGAACAGAACTACAAAGAGGTAGCCCAAATGATGTTTGAGGAAATGAAACGTAACCACAAAAAGAAATGAACCACGTTTATAACGTTGGCGAAGCTGCGCCCGAAGGCAAGCCCGTCCCCACAGAATATAAATGTTGTTTATGCTTAGAAGAAAAGGAAGCAAAGGACTTGATCGCTATTGATAGCATTAAAAAGATAGTGTGTAAAGATTGTCTACAAAGTGAAGATAGTACCTTTGATGACATATACGAACTCTTGCAGAAGAGAGCCAACATAAACGAAGAAAGCAACCCTGCTATATGCGCCAAGCTGCAAATAGAATTAGAGGCCAAGATAGGACGTGCCGTTGAATGGGTAAGTGAATGTTGCAGCACACACGCACCTAACGAGCAATTTGAACTAAGGCAAATATGCGGTAAATGTTTGGAAAACGCTCGATACATAGGGCTGTGATTTACAGGCGAAGGCGTTTTTATTAACATGAAATAACTATAAACGGGTGGCTAAAAAACTTAATCCTAAAATCTTTATCGGTATGAAAAATGAAAAATATTTTGCTTTGCTCAAAGAAACATTTGGGGAAGACTACGCTAAATTGATGCTCAAGGAAAGACAGGACGCAGAAGTAAGCGAACGCAATGCCCGTATAATCCTAATAGAGGATATAATGAAAGCCCGTAAACTAATAGGGTTGCCACCAAGCGTTAAAATGTTTGACCACCTCTATGATATGCCATTCGATCAATTACAACTTGCCTCAGTAATTTGGCACGATGAAGTATATTATCATAATTCTAAAACTAAAAAACCATGAGCAAGCCCAAAATAGAACTAATAAAACGTACCAATAAAACGGGGAATGTTTGGTATGATGTACGGGTAAACGATCAGACTGTTGACTTTTATCTTACTTTAGAAAAGGCAACCGAAAGGTATCATTTACGTTGTGCCGTACTTTCAGACCAAGAAAAAGAAGAAGTAATACTAACTAACAAAACCAAAACACCATGAAAAAAAAGATCATTCCGCTACTTATAGCCGTTGTTATAATAGCGTGCCAATCTATGCGTAAGCCAATAGCCCTAACTAAAGAGCAGGCTTTCGCACAAGTTAAACAAGACCCTTACCATGTTAGGTATCTTGGCTTACCCGAAGAATTTACGCAGATGCGTAAGGGAGATACTATGTACGTATCAACAATCCATGATACTCTAAGTATAGGATTTTATAAGGCCCGTAATGGGATATTGCCTAACATATACTTGTATCTTGTTAAATAATTAAAAGAGCCGTATATCCCTTTTATGGAAGTACGGCTCTTATAGATAACTATACCTAAATCCCAGCAACGGGCTATTCAAAGTTAATTAAAATAAATAAACATGAAACAATCATTTTTTTTGCTTTTCATCACTTTAATAGGAATGTCTTGCTCAAAACCATCAACGACAATCACAACACCAACGAATAATAATCCGGTTAATCTTTCAGACAACTATTTTGATTATAAGGGCTGTATGGGATCGGGACGAGTATATTTAACCTCTTCTTTAACCAATTGCGGAATAGGAAGCAATAATGGGTTTACTTCTATAACTACCATTTATAATACAAATACAAATTCAGAATATTTATCTTTTAGTGTAAA
>Ga0210384_10002008_pt1 | contig 25829 bp, 19 predicted proteins | sample IncBWH2MmetaG_FD_160574 | JGI IMG/M metagenome (GOLD analysis project Ga0210384, IMG submission 160574) | Forest soil microbial communities from Barre Woods Harvard Forest LTER site, Petersham, Massachusetts, United States - Inc-BW-H-2-M | ecosystem: Environmental > Terrestrial > Soil >...
CATCTGGTGGACGCCTCGAGCTTCCTGGAGGTCCAGCCGGGGTGGGCCGGCAACATCGTCACCGGCCTCGCGCGCCTGAACGGGGCGTCGATCGGGGTCGTCGCCAACCAGCCGAGCGTGCTCGCCGGGTGCCTGGACATCGCCGCGTCGTCGAAGGCGGCGCGCTTCGTCCGATGCTGCGACGCGTTCAACCTCCCGCTCCTCACGCTGGTGGACGTTCCCGGGTTCCTGCCCGGTACCGGTCAGGAGCATGGCGGGATCATCCGCCACGGAGCGAAGCTCCTCTACGCCTACTCCGAAGCGACGGTCCCGAAGATGACCGTCATCCTCCGCAAGGCGTACGGCGGCGCCTACGACGTGATGTGCTCGAAGCACCTGGGAGGCGACCTCAACCTCGCCTGGCCGACGGCGGAGATCGCGGTGATGGGCGCCGACGGCGCCGTGAACATCCTGTTCCGGCGCGAGATCGACCGGGCTGCGGAGCCCGAGCGCGAGGCGATGCGGGCCAAGATGGTGCGGGAGTACCAGGCCGAGTTCCTCAACCCGTACCTCGCCGCCGAGCGCGGCTACGTCGACGACGTCATCGACCCCACGGCGACGCGCGCGAAGCTCGTGGCGGGCCTCAAGATCCTCGCGACGAAGCGCGAGGAGCGACCCGCGAAGAAGCACGGGAACATCCCGCTCTAGCGGTGGGTGGGGTCGGCGATGGTCGGCATCACCGAGACGGTCCTGCGGGACGGGCACCAGTCGCTGATCGCGACGCGGATGCGCACCCGCGACATGCTCCCCGCGGCCGAGCGGTTGGACGCGATCGGCTACCGGTCCATCGAGGTCTGGGGCGGGGCCACGTTCGATGTCTGCCTGAGGTTCCTCCGGGAGGACCCGTGGGAGCGGCTGCGGCTGCTGAAGAAGGCGATGCCCCGGACGCCGCTGCAGATGCTGCTGCGCGGGCAGAACCTGGTCGGGTACCGCCACTACGCGGACGATGTCGTCGAACGGTTCGTGGCGGAATCCGCCCGTCAGGGGATCGACATCTTCCGCGTCTTCGACGCCCTCAACGACCCGGTCAACATGGCCCCCGCCGTCGCCGCGGTGAAGCGCGCGGGCAAGGTCGCCCAGGCGACGATCTGCTACACCCAGTCGCCGGTCCACACGCTCCCGGCGTTCGTCGATCTCGGCCGCCGGCTCGCGGAGCTCGGCGCCGACGAACTGTGCGTGAAGGACATGGGCGGCTTCATGCCGCCGGGCGCCGCGAGCGCCCTCGTCGGGGGCCTTGTGAAGTAGGTCCGCCTCCCGGTGGTCGTCCACACCCACTCCTCGAGCGGCATGGCGACGCTGAGCTGCCTCGCCGCCGCCGACGCCGGGGCGGCGGCGGTGGACTCGGCGCTGTCGCCGTTCGCCGGCGGGGCCTCCCAGCCTCCGACCGAGACCCTCGTCGGCGCGATGCGGGGCACCGCCGTCGATCCGAAGCTCGATCTCGGGGCGCTCGCCGAGCTCGCCGGGTACTTCCAGGGCGTCCTCGACCGGTACCGGCCGATGCTGAACCTGCGTTCGCTACAGACCGACCCGGGGATCCTGCTCCACCAGGTCCCCGGCGGGATGCTCTCGAACCTCCTCTCTCAGCTCCAGGAGCAGGACGCGCTGACGAGGCTCCCGGAAGTGCTCCAGGAGATCCCCCGCGTGCGGGCCGACCTCGGCTACCCGCCCCTCGTGACGCCGACGAGCCAGATCGTCGGCATTCAGGCGGTGCTCAACGTGCTCGTCGGCCAACGATACGGTCAGATCACCCGCGAGGTCCGCGACTACGTCCGCGGCCTCTACGGGACTCCCCCTGCCCGGATCGACCCGGAGCTCGCGCGCCGGGTCCTCGCCGAGGCTCCGGCGATCGCCTTGCGCCCGGCGGCGCTCCTCGGGCCGGAGTTCGCGAAGGCGGTCGAGGAGGTTCGGGCGCTCGTGCCGGCGGCCGATGACGCCGAGGCGCTCTCCTACGCGATGTTCCCCGTCGTCTACCGAACGTACCGCCACGCCCGCGACCGCGGGCTGACCCCCGCTGTATTGAACGCCGCGGCGCTCGGGATCGTCGCGGCCCTGAGGGGGCCGGCTCCGGCCACAGGCCCGTCCCGGCCGCCGGCCTCCGCGGGCGGGGCGGTCTCCCCTTGGGCCCACGAGGGGCGGAGCCGCCTCATGCAAGGCGGGAGGTGGATCGATGCGCATCGCTCTCGTCGTTGACGGCCAGCCGGAGGAGGTAGTGGTCGACCTCGCCGCGTCGACGGTCACCGTGCGCGGCGTCGCCCATCCGCTGAAGGTCGCCCGCCCGGACGGCAAGGTCGAGCTCGAGGTCGATGGGGAGCTGCTCGCCATCGAGGGCTGGCCGGTGGGCCTGGCGAGGCCCCCGGGGCCGGTGAGCGTCAACGGGGAGGTGGTGGTCGTCGAATTCCGATCGGTGTCGGGTCCGGCTCACCCGATTCCTGCTCCGACCCCGACGCCGGCCTCAGCGCCGGCGAGTCGGGCGGTCGAGCCCCCCGAGGCGACCTCAACGGGAGCGGGGATGGTCATCGTTCCTCCGATGCCGGGCAAGGTGATCGACGTGCGAGTGCGGGACGGCGATGCCGTCCGACGCGGTCAGCTCCTTCTCGTCCTCGAGGCGATGAAGATGCGGAACGAAGTGGTCAGCCCGGCCGACGGGCGGGTCGCCGGCCTCCGCGTCGCCGCCGGGACGAACGTCCGGGCGCGCGAGGAGATGCTTCGGGTCATCCCGGGGTAGAGGGACCCCGGGCGCTTCCTTCGGGCTCGGCGGTCGTCGTCGGAGCGGGCGGGGCGGCCGGAACTTCCGATCCCCCCTCCGACCGGGAGCTCTCCGTACCCAGATCTCCGATACGATCCGCCTCCTCCACCGGGTCATCGAACGGTTCCTCCGGAGCGGCCGCGGTTCCCTCCGAGGGCTCGTGGGAGGCGTAGAGGTACGCGGCCGCGAACAGGATCGCCGCCACGAACGGGAGGGGAACGAGCCCGGGCTCTCCGGCGAGCAGGACGGTGGCGACCCCCAGAAGGGCGATGAGGGCGACGATCCCGAGGGCCAGCAGGAACGGGATCTCGCCGAACTTCAACCGCGCCGCCCTCCGATCACGCGAGAGGGAGGCTTCGTCCGCAGCTCGGGCACAGCGCCGTCCCCGGGTCGACGATCGACCCGCAGTACAGGCAGAAGCCGAGGGCCCCGGCGCTTGTGCCGGCGGGCGGCGGTGCCCCGCCCCCGAGCGGGTCGTTCGGGGCGGCGGACGGCGCTGGGAGGGCGGAAGCCGGACGGGTCCGACCGACCTGCCTCGACATGATCGGCAATCGGTAGATGAAGAAGCCGAGCAGCACCCAGACGAGGACGACGTAGAAGATGATCAGCTGGAGTCCGGGGTAGACGAACTGGAGAGCGATCGCCCCGAGGACCGCGACCAGGCTGACGATCGAGACCAGCGAACGCAGAAGCATCGACGCCGTCGCCACCCCGTTCGGCGTACTAAGGATGTTCGGGGGCGCTCGCCGTTCCTCGCCGTTCTCTAATACGCAGGCTTGTTTGCCGCGCGCCGTGCCCCGAGTACCGACCCTCGTCCCGTTGGACGAGTTCACCTTCGAGATCCCGATGACGGAGCAGGTCGGGATGCGGGTCCCGGGTCGGTTGTTCTCCAACCGCGCCCTCCTCGGGGCCGTGCAGGGCGACCCGTCGCTCCAGCAGCTCGCCAACGTCGCGACGCTCCCCGGGATCCAGTCCCCCGCGCTCGCCATGCCCGACATCCACTTCGGCTACGGGTTCCCGGTCGGCGGCGTGGCGGCGTTCGACCTGGCGGAAGGGGTCGTTTCCCCGGGGGGGATCGGCTACGACATCAACTGCGGGGTCCGGCTGTTGCGGACCAACCTCACCGCGGAGGAGGTGACTCCGAAGCTCCGGGCGCTGATCGACGCCCTCTACCACGAGGTTCCGTCCGGCGTCGGCTCGAAGGGAGGGGTGACGCTGACGGGCTCGGAGATCGACGAGGTCCTCGCCCGCGGCGCCGAGTGGGCCGTGGGCCGGGGATATGGGCGTCGCGAGGACCTGGCGGTCCAGGAGGAGGACGGACACCATCGGGCCGCCGAGCCGAACGCCGTCAGCGACCCCGCCCGAAAGCGGGGGCTGCGACAGCTGGGGACCCTGGGCTCGGGGAACCATTTCCTCGAGGTCCAGCGCGTCGACGAGGTGTTCTACCCGGAGTTCGCCGACGTGCTCGGTCTGGTCCGGGACCGCGTCGTGGTCATGCTGCACACGGGTTCGCGCGGTCTCGGCCACCAGGTCGCGACCGACTACATCCAGACGATGGATGCCCGCCTGGCGAACGACGGGGTCACGCTCGTCGACCGTCAGTTGTCGTGCGCCCCGATCGCCTCCTCGGAAGGTCGCCGGTACCTCGGAGCGATGGCGGCGGCCGCGAACTTCGCGTGGGCGAATCGCCAGCTGATCACCGACGGGGTACGCCGCGCCTTCCGGCGCGTATTCGAGCGCCCGGACGCGGAGCTCGACCTCTCCGTCGTCTACGACATCGCGCACAACATGGCGAAGGAGGAGGAGCACCGGGTCGGAGACGGGAGGCGTCGCGTCCTGGTCCATCGCAAGGGGGCGACGCGGGCGTTCCCCGCGGGACGCGACGAGGTGCCGGCACCGTACCGCGCGTTCGGTCAGCCGGTGCTCATCCCGGGCGACATGGGGACGGCGAGCTACGTGTTGGTCGGGCTTCCGACCTCCATGGAGCGGTCGTTCGGCTCGTCGTGCCACGGGGCGGGTCGCCTCCTCTCCCGTCATGCTGCCGTCCGACAGTTCCGTTACGAGGAGGTGACCCGAGCGCTCTCCCAGAAGGGGATCATCGTCCGCTCGGCGTCGCGGGAGGGCGTCACAGAAGAGGCGCCGGGCGCCTACAAGAACGTCGAAGAGGTCGTCCGGGTCGCCGAGGGAGCGGGCCTCACCCGCCGGGTCGTCCGGCTGACGCCGATGGGAGTCGTCAAGGGCTGACGGCGGAGGCGGCCGGAGCCGTTCGGCGAGAACGGCCGGCGACGACGAACATCCCGGTGAGCGCCGCGGCGAACACCGTGGCGACGCCGAGGATCAGCCACGGCGGGAGGACCAGGCCCCCGAGCGTGCCGTAGGTTCCCTGGAGGCCGAGGACGAGCGTCACCCCGCCCGTGAAGGCCGGGCCGACGACCGCCACCGCGAGCTGGTAGGTGCCTCCCTCCGACGGGAGGCCGATCGTGACGTTGGCGTACCCGCTCGCCGGGAACGAGACCACGCCGGCGTCGCGATTCCCGGGGAACGACGAGCCCCCGGGTTTCGACCACGTCAGATGCACTTGGACGAGGGCGTCGGAGCACCCCCGGATGCTTTGGGCCCCGCACGCCGCGATCACGCGCAACGCCAGCGCGAGGCTGCCGGAACTGGGGAACGACGGCGTGGCGAGGGTCTGGACGTACGTCGAGTTGTAGACGTCGATCGACCAACCGAGGGTGGCGGTCGTACCGATGGCGTCGGTGACCGTCAGGGACGCATCGTAGACCCCGGTGCGGTTGTACTGGTGAGCGGCGCTGGACGCGTTCACGGCCGGGCTCGCGTCGCCGAAGCTCCAGTTGTAGAGGTAGGGACCCCCGGATCCGCCGGTCCCGTTGGCGGAGAACCCGACGCGGAGCGGCGCCTCCCCTGAGGTGACGTTCGGGCCCCCGGAGGCGCTGGGCCCCGCCTGCGGGAGGCCCGTGATGGTGAAGGCGTTCGTCCGGACGAGCTGGTCCCCGAACCCGTCCGACGCGCGGACGACGACGGTGAAGTTCCCCGGGCTCAGGAACGTGTGGCGGACCGAGCCTCCCCATCCGGAGCCTCCGTCCCCGAACGACCAGGTGAGGTTCGCCGGGGCGATCCCCGCTGCCGAAGCGGTCCCTCGGAACGGAAACGGCGTGGCCCCGCCGGTCGTCGGCATCGTGGGGTACAAGGTCAGCGCGCTCCAGCGCGCCGAGAACAGGGGGCTCAGGGAGATCGACGCGTTCACCCCGGCTCCGTTGGCGTCCACCGCCGAGAGGATTACTGTCAGCGGACAAGCGCCGGTCGCGAGGCAGCCCCTGGGCGAGTACGTCTGGGCCCACGTAGAACCGAAGGCGGAGTTCCCGTCACCGAGATCCCAGTGGAACCGATAGGGGCCGGTCCCGCCCGACGCCGACGCGGTGAACGTCATCGGCGCCCCCGAGGCGGTGTGGATCGCGGGCGTGATGTTGGCAGTCAGGACGACCCCGCCGCCAGAGGTCGGCAGGACATCGATCAGGAACGCCTCGGAGGAGTTCCCGAACCCGGAATCCGATAGGTTGCCGACCGCGACATAGAGGCCGGGGGTCGAATAGACGTGGCCGACGTTGGCCCCGCGCCCGCTCGATCCGTCGCCGAACGACCAGTAGGTCCGGCTGGCGTTGGTGAGGTGCCCGCCGGAGGCGATCACCGTGAAGGTCTCGGCGAGCGGGGCCGTCCCCGACGGAGCGCTGATCGAGAACTGGGCGACGAGCGCGGGGAAGGTGGTGACGTTGATCGAGGCCCGACTCTCTCCGATCAGACTGTCGTTCGCGAAGACGGTCACGGCGTGGGCGCCGACGGTCCGGAAGATCCCGCAGTTGCAGGCGGCGACGTACGGATCGTCGGACACCAGCTGGGTCGTGATGGGCCCGGCCCCGCCGGAGACCGGCGCGAGGAACGGGAAATCGCCCGGGACGTCGGCGCTCAGGATGGAGGAGCCCAGCGTGACGGAGAGGTTCGAAGGTTCTTCGCAGGGAGGCGCGGCCGCGCCGCCTACCCGGAGGATCACTCTCGCGGAGGCCCCACCGTCCGGAGATGGCAGGAGGTCGCGAACCTCGACGGCCGCACAGTAGCCCCCGTACGACGCGTAGGTGTGGTTCGTCGACGACCCCGTCGAATTGTCGAGGTAGGTCCCGTCCCCGAAGGAGAAGTTGTACCGGTACGGCCCCGTCCCTCCCGATACGCCCGCCGTGAACCCGATCGGCGTACCGACGCTGGGCGAGTTCGTCGACGGGGTCAGGGTGACGTTCAGCGCCGATCCGCCGCCCACGACGACGGCGACCGGGGGTGCGGTCGTGCTGTTGCCCGAGGAATCGAAGACGGTCGCCCGGACGGTGAAAGCCCCGGCCCTATCGTAGAGATGTTGGACCGAGCCCCCCGGAGCGAAGCTCGCGTTCCCGTCCCCGAAGTCGATGTCGACCAACGGGTAGGATCCGGTCCCCCCGGTGGCCGCGGCCTGGAAGGTGGTGACGAGCCCGACGGGGCCGAAGCGCGGGGTCGCGTGGACCGTCGCGTAGAAGCTCGGGGGTCCCGAGACCGACCCGGCCAGCAGCGGCACGAGGGCCCCGACGATCGGGGTCCCTAGTCCCGTGACCGGGTCCCACCCCGCCCCCGCATGGTAGCCGTTCGAGCCGCTCTGGATATCGTGGAACGCCGTGGAGGCCGAGCTCCCGCGGGCGATCGCGTACAGGCTCGGGTTCAACAGCCCGAGGGCCGCTCCATGATCCTGATCGGCGATCGCCGCGATCCCCGCCCAGATCGGGGTCGACTCGCTGGTGCCTCCGACCGCGGTCGTGCCCCCACCGAGGACCACCGACACCCCGGTCCCGCCGATGATCGAGACATCTGGCACGCCCCGCACGAACGGATTGGACGGGACGCCGGGGGCCACCTGCCACCAGGGACGCGGGAACGGCGAGAATCCGCCGCCGGATCCGCCTTGGTTGGCGCACCCCTGGCTGTTGTTGCCGGTCGCGTTCCCCGACCAGCCGACCTCGCTGACCCAGCCGTCCGTCCCGTTGATCGTGAGGACCGTGCCTCCGACCCCGGTCACCGAGGGGTCGGACGCGGGGTAGCCGGTCGCGACGCCGCGGGTGCCGTCCGCCGACCCGCAATCGCCGCTGGCGCTGAACACGCTGATCCCTTCGATCGCCGCCGCTTGGAGGACCGGGTGAAGCAGGGTGTACGAGCCGTCGGAGGAGGCGTTGCACGCCGAGCTGCACGGCATGGTGATCGGGTTGTAGACGCCGACGTCGGGCTCGCCCCAGCTCAGGGACAGCACATTGACCGCCTGGTGGGCGACGAGCCAATCGACGGACGCGTAGAGGCCGGCCGACGCGTCCGGGGCCAGGGTCATCTTGATCGAGTCGCCCGGAGCCGCGGCCCTCGCCCACTCGATATCGAGCCCCTCCTCGATCCCCCATTGGTTGCTCTTCGACGAGTTGAGGTTGACCGACGTGGGGACCGGGTAGAGATACTGGACCCGGCTCGAGGGAAGCGAGTAGTCGTTCGTGAAGGTGGCGAAGTCGGACGCGAGGGTCGGCTGAGGCTCGGCGGAGTCGTAGGCGTCGACCACGCCGATGGTGATCCCGGAGCCGTTGATGCCCGAACCGAGCAGAGCATTCTCCGCGTACGCCGTGTGGACCTGGCATGGGGTGAGCCCGAACGCCCCCGCGCAGCCGGCAGTCGGCCCGGGAACGATCGGATGGACCGTCCGAACCGCCCCGGGACGCGGCAGCTCCGTGTTCCCGAGCCCCAGCGCTCCGCTGATGCCGAGGCGGGCCGGGAGCCAGGCGCCGCTGGGGTGGGAGAAGAAGACGCCCGAGGCGCCTTCGTACCGCTCGAAGGACGTATGGAACGCCCCGGCAATCGTGCCGGCGGAGCCGGTGACGAGGAGCATCAGCCGGTCCGGGCTTCGGGAGACGTTGAGGCCGAGTCCGGTGAAGTAGGAGGCGGCGGCACCGTAGTCTGCGAGGGTGGGGCCGAACCGGTCGGTGAGCTGGGCGACGGTTAGGAACTGATGATACCTCGGGCTCCCCGGGGCGTATTCGAGCACCTCTTGGGCGTACAAGCCCGCCGGGTCCGACGGGGCGAGGCCCACGGCGACCCGCAAGGGGGTCGACGGCGCCAGCGGTCCTTCGTCCCGCATTCCCGCCGGCGGTTCGTAGGCCGGCGCGACCTCGACGGAACCCATTCCCGGAGTCGGTGGGGCGACCGTGGGGGCCGAAGGGGCCCGGTCTCCGGTCCAGTTCCCCCCAGGGAGAACGAGCGGGCCCGCCGCCAGCACCGACGCGAGCGCCACGAGCGCGGCCGCGGCCCGCAGCGATCGAGAGCGGCGAAACGTTCGCATCTTATCGTAAGCAGTCTAGCGCTCGTAATAACCTGAAGCGAGGGAGGCAGACCCCGACGGCGACCGCGCCGTTCACCCGACCGTCGCGCCGGCAAACGCCATAATCTCCCCACCGCTCGAAGGGTCGGAGTCAGTTTCGTTGGCGGCGATCGATGGCTGGCTGATCGCCCTGCTGGCGATCGTCGCGTACGGGATCGTCGTCGCCGTCCTGTATCGGACCGGCCGGATCGGCCCCGATCGGGCGCTGAGCCTGTTCGGGCCGGCCCTGATGCTGAAGACCCAGCGCGGGAAACAGTTCTTGGAGCGGGTCGGGCGATACCGCCGCTTCTGGACCCGGGTCGGGGACCTCGGGATCATCCTGGCGGCGACCGCCATGGTCGTCATCGTTGCCCTCCTGGTCCTCGACGCGATCATCGCGTCGACGGTGCCGGCGAGCGCGGCCCCCTCGCCCCAGGAGGCGCTCGGGCTCCCCGGGATCAATCCGATCATCCCGCTCGGCTACGGCATCGTCGCCCTGATCGTCGGGGTCGTCCTCCACGAGCTGATGCATGGGATCGTCGCCCGTTCGCAGAAGATCGGCGTGAAGAGCTTGGGGGTCCTCTGGTTCGTGATCCCGATCGGCGCGTTCGTCGAGCAGAACGACGTCGAGATGATGGCCGCGCCGAGGCGCCAGAGGGACCGGGTGGCGGCCGCGGGCGTGCTGGCCAATTTCGCCCTCACCCTGGTCTTCTTCCTCCTCCTCGCCTCGATCGTGTCGACGTCGGTCCAGCCGAACGCCACCGGCGTCGGGGTCGTCGCCGTCGTCTCCGGATATCCGGCCGATAACGCCAGCCTCGCTCCCGGCGACATCATCACGTCCCTCAACGGGACCCCGATCACCTCGACGACGACCCTGCTCCAGGTCCTGTCGCACGGCCGGGCCGGAGAGACCATGGCCCTCACGTACTATCGGGCGAGCGACGGAAGCTCTGTCTCGACCTCCGTCACCCTCGCTCCCCTTTCTCGGTACACCGGGGTCGCGAGCGACTCGACGAAGGGATTCCTTGGGGTGAGCCCGGCGTTCCTGACCCCGACGGAGCTTCGGGGGGACCTCATCTGGCCGGCCTCGAGCCCCCAAGGCCCCCTCGTCGGACCGATCGACTGGCTCGTGCTGCCCCTCGCCGGTCTGGAGCCGCTCCAAGGGACGGACCAGCAGTTCTTCCACCTCTCCGGCCCGGTGGCGAGCCTCGGGGTGGCGAACGGATGGGTCGTGCTCAACCTGCTCTATTGGCTCGCGTGGATGAACCTGCTCCTCGGCCTATCGAATGCGCTCCCGCTCTACCCGCTCGACGGCGGGCTGTTGTTCCGCGACTTCACCGCCTCGATCGCGGCCCGGGTGCGACGCGGATGGGACGAGGCCCGGCTCGAGCGGTTCGGAGGTCGGGCGGCCGCGGTCTCGTCGCTCGCCGTCCTGGGGCTCTTGATATGGCAGTTCGTGGCTCCCCACCTGTAGCCGAACGCGACCGGTTCGCGGAGTATCCGTTCCTCCCCGGGGCCGAGGCGCTCGTGGCGGAGCTCGCCGCTTCGCTCCGGGAGCTCCTGACGGATCCCGTCTACGCGCGCGCCCAGGAGCTCGGACGGGCCCGGATCCGCACGGCGATCGAGGATCCGACGGGGTCCACCGGGGTCGCCGAGCTGGTCCACGCGACCCCCGAGGAACGGTTCCTGTCGTTCCTCTACGCCCGGCTATTGATGTCCGCGGCCCCGACGCGCGCGCCGATCCGTCGGTGGGCCGTCGCCGAGGCCAAGCTCGGATGGAGCCGGTTCCGTTCGGCGCCGCTCGAGGAGCTCGGCGAGGTCGCGCGACGCCTTCAGTTTCCCATCGAGACCGAGGCCGGGGCCGTCACCATGGCCCTCCCGGATTACCTCCATCTCGCGACGCCGATCCGGGAGGGGGAGTTCCGGCTGGCCCACCAGGGCGTGCGGTCCGGGAGGGTCCACCTGGGGCGGGAGCGCGCCGCCCGGCTGCTTCAGGAGGGGGTCCGCGTCCGCCTCAGCACGCCGATCGACCTCTCCGAGGAGGTCCGACAGATGATCCAGGAGCGCGAGGCGGGGTTCCTCAAAGAGGTCGGGGAACGGATGCCGACGCCCGCCTCGCGTAGCGGTCCGGGGGTGGCCCAGCTCCTGCCGGAGAAGTTCCCGCCGTGCATCCGCAAGATGCGTCGGGCGCTCAACGAAGGGGAGAACCTCTCGCACGCCGGGCGCTTCGCCCTCGCCGCGTTCCTCCACCGCTGCGGCGCCGACTTCGAGACGATCGTCGACGCCTACCGAGGCGCTCCGGACTTCGACGAAGGGATCACCCGCTACCAGGTCGAGCACATCACGCACCGCTCGGGCGGGACCGGCTACGAGCCGCCGGAGTGTGCGAAGCTGCGGACCCACGGACTGTGCGTCCGGGAAGGGGACCCGGCGGCCCCCTCGCCGATCGACCGGCTCCCCGACCCGCTCTGCCACGAAGAACGGCTGCGCCACCCGCTCCAGTACTACCGGATCCGGGGAGGAACGGTCGTCGAGCGGGCCACCGATCCCGACGCTACGCCGGTCGCTCCGGCAACTGCCGGTAGACCGCCCACGCGCGACTGAGCGCCGTCCACTGCCCGGCGATGACGAAGTAGACGAGGGCGAGATCGATGACGGTGAACGTCAGCCCGAAGGCGTGGATCCTCGACAAGGGTTCCGACGGGGCCCACGGCCATGGCAGCGAAAGGTCGAACTCAAGGAACGTCGCCAGCGACAGGGCCAGCAGGCGGTCCGCCCGCGTCAACAACCCGCCGTAGCTTCGGCCGGCCCCGACGGCCTGGGCCTGGGTCCCCATGTAGCTCGTCAGCAAGAGACTCACGAGCGCGAGGAGCGCCAGCGACGGGTAGGCGTACGACGAGAAGGCAAGTCCGAGGACGATGAACAGATCGGCGTACCGGTCGAACACGTGGTCGAGGAAATCGCCCCGGACCGACGCGCGGCCGGTGCGACGCGCCACGGCGCCGTCGAGGACGTCGAACATCCCGCTGAAGAAGATCAGCAGGGAAACGGCTAGGAAGAGGAGCGGGGAGGTCCACCGGGCCGCGACGGCCAATAGCCCCGCGAGCGCGCTCAGTCCGAGCGCGACGCCGCTCAACCGGTTCGGGCTCCACGAAAGGAACGGCGTCGCCAGCCGGTCGACGTACGGGGCGACTCGGCCGCGGTATCCCTCCGTGACCATCGGCGCCGTCACCGTGCCGGCCGCAAAAGATGCTCGGTCACCCGGGGGTCCTCGAGCCAACGAACCGTGCCGTACCGAGGGGGCGGCCGGCGCTCGAGCAACGAGCGGACCTCGCGCGTCACGCTTGCCGGGGACCGGCGGGTGGTGTCGATCTCCCAGACGCGTCGACGATGGGCGAGGGCTTCGATGAGGATCAGGTCCGTCGCCTCGGAGACGGAGTTCGCGTGACGCTCCTCGGGCGTGCCGCGTCGCGCCCGGAGGAGCCGACGCTCGAGGATCCGGGGATCGCACCGGAGCACGATCACATCATGGACCGGAAGCAGGTGCGAGAGATGGCCCAAGTAGATCCGCCCCGGGGGGCGTGCCGATCGGAGGAGGCGGTCCCGCAGAGCGTCGAGGTCGAGCGCGACCGTCGACCCCCGGCGCCTTCCGAGCCGCCACTGGAGGGCCAGATCCCCCACCTCCACCGCGTCGTAGGGAGCCGGGAGCCGGCGACCGACGGTGGATTTCCCGGTCCCGGGCGACCCGGTGATCGCAGCCGCCCGAAGTCGTCGATCGCCCACGCTCGGCCCGACCCGGCGCTCGCACGGCCCGCAAAGGGATATACGCAGCGTGGGGACCGGGGGGGTACGGGCCCCCGGCCCGGCGAGCGCACGATGTTCGACTGGCGAAGGTCTTTAAAGCGACCCTTTTATGGCGCGCTCGTTCCCGCCGGCCGCCGGGGACCCGACCGATGGAGAATCGAATCATGAACGCCGCATCGACCGTAGCACCTCGCCCTGTTCTGCAGGTTTCCGGCGCCCGGTTCCGCGCCGTCAGCGCGGCGATCTTCGTGGCCCTGATCATGGTGTCGGGCGGATTCATCGCGCTCACCCTCGGATTCCACTCGAACGCCGTCGCCCCGGTCGGTTCCGCCCATCCGGGAGTCGCCTCCGTCGGGGTCAAATCGGGACCGGTGCTGGCGCACGGGCCGTTCACCACGAACCCCACCAACACTTTCGCGAACATGGGCGGGGTCCAGGGATCGACCCCCCTGGCCTCCAACGCGCCGATCCACTTCAGCGTCGGATTCCAGATGCGCAATCAGGCCCAGCTGGAACAGATCCTCACCGGGCAGTCCACCCCGGGATCGCCGCTGTTCCACCAGTGGCTGACCAACGCCCAAGAGATGCAGATGTTCGGACCCGACCCGGTCGAGGTCCAGAACACGATCAACTACTTCACGAGCCAGGGGTTCCACGTCGGGACCCGCGGCATCCTTTCGATCTCCTTCACCGGCACCGCCGCCCAGGCGAACGGCGCCTTCCGGACGTCGATCTCTACGGTCGCCCTCCAGAACGGCTCGACGCGCACGATGAACACGGTGCCGCTGTCGCTCCCGTCGCTCCTGTATCCCGGCGTCGCTTCGGTCAACGGGCTCGACTCGGGCAACACCTTCCACGTCACGAGCTTCGCGGACCCGTCCCTCGCCGGCGGCGTGCCGGTCGGGGCCGCCCTCAGCCCCTCGGGGATGGGGGGCGTACAGACGGCGGGCCAGATCTACTCGAACATCTCGACCGCCTACAACGTCAGCAACCACGCGTTCATCTGGTTCCACATCCTGACGCCGCACAAGCACCTCGTCAACTGGCAGGTGCTGACGCCGGCGTCGCTCAACTACCTGTACAACGCCACATCGTTGATCAACCAAGGGTACAATGGCAACTCGACCGGGAACCCGATCACCATCGCGATCGTGATGGCGGGCGGGATCAACCCGTCGGACCTGCAAGGCTACTCGCAGCTCGCCTACAACAACCCCTACCAGATCCAGCACCGGCTGGTCCCGGTCCCCGTCGACGGATCGTTCACGACCAACGGGACGGTCACCTACACCGACGGCGCCTCCGGCGAGATGGCGCTCGATATCGAGTACTCCAGCACGATGGCGCCGGGTGCCCGGATCATGCCCGTCTACGGGCCGTGCCTGTGCACGAACGTCCTCGATGATGACTACGCGACGATCTGGGCGATGGCGACGACCCCGAACATCATCTCGAACTCCTGGGGCGGCGACGAGGACGGGAGCGGGAACCTCTACGGCCCCAACTTCCAGAACGATGTGACGATGCACAACTACTTCATGCTCCTCGACGCGAAGGGCGCGACGATCCTGGCGTCCAGCGCGGACGGCGGCGGCTTCGACAAGACCACCGGCATCCTGGCAGGCAGTTTCCCGGCGACCGACCCGTACGTCCTCTCCGTCGACGGGCTTCGGACGGTGGCGACCGACTACTCGAACGTGCCGTTCCCGCGGGAGCCGGCGTACGGACTCGCGAACATCTCGTTCCTCTACCCGAGCATCCCCCCGGGATACTACGAGAACTACCCGACTTGGATCCCGCAGGCGGACAAGATCCTCACCCAGTCCTACTGGTACGACCCGCCGTCGAACACCACGCTCCAGACGCTCCCTCCCTCGGGGTCGGGGGGCTTCGGCACCAGCTACTGGTTCAACCAGAGCTGGTTCGAGCACGGCTACACGATCCCGGACCTCGGCCGATCGCTCGGTAGCGGGGTCGCGGCGGAGGCCGATTTCAACCAGTCGATCTACTTCGACGGGGGCTTCGAGTGGTTCTACGGCGGCACGAGCTTCGCCTGCCCGACGACCGCCGGTGAGCTCGCGCTCATCGAGGACTACGTCAAGGCCCACGGGCACAACGCCTACCTCGGCAACGGCAACACGATCGTCAACGACATCGGGAACGCATACTACAACGGGAACCTCACGCTCAAGCCGTACTACGATGTCGTCGGGAACGGGACCAGCTACTGGGGCAACCGCGGCGTCCACTTCGGCTACTCCTGGCCACCCGGCCAGAACTTCCCGATCAACGCCCAGGGCTTCGTGACCTACGGGAACACGACGAAGGGCTGGGACTTCCCGACCGGCTGGGGCTCGATGATCGTCGACAACTTCGCGGTCGACCTGAACTATCTCGAGAGCCTTCCGGGCACCTTCATGACCACGAACGCCGCGGGCACTTCGTGGAACTCGGGGGGATGGGGCAACCTCGTCACGAACCAGACCTACCCAGTCGAGGTCAACGCCACAGGGGTTTCCCCCGCGTCGAATCCGCAAGTGACCTTAAGTTTCCTGCCGAAGAGCGGCGCGCCAATATCGACTTGGCAGCCTGCCGTCACATCGACAGTTACCCCGAGCGGAGGAGCAGGCTACAAGTTCACGCTTGACACCAGTACCGGCCCGATCACAGGTCCCGGCACGGTCATCTTCATGTTCGGGAACTCGACGACGAAGACCCTCGGGTTCTCGTACAGCTGGGTCTCGGCCGCCCTCCCGACCGGCGGGAATCTGACCGTTCAGGTCGTCAGCCCCGGCGGAAATTCGATCGTCGGCGGTTACCCCTCGTTCACCACCGTCCCCGGCCTCGGCCTGTACTTCCCGCCCGTCACGGTGTTCCCCAGCTGCTGCACGGCGTACCCCAACACGTTCAGCGTCCTGGTGACCTACGCGGGCAAGCCGGTCTACAACGCGCGGGTGACGGCCCAGGTTCCGAGCATCTACTCGCTCGCTTGGCAAGGATCCCATGCCCAGAACGCCACGGACTCGTTCGGGCGGCTGTACGAGCAGTCGTCGCAGACGATTTCCGCCACGTTCACCAACATGACAGGGATCGCCCTGGTCTACACCTGGAACGTCGTGAAGCCCACGACGTACTTCGTGAACGCCTCGTACAGTACGGCGAAGGCCGGAACGACGTTCAGCGTCGTCCCCGGTCCGAACATCAAGGCGCGGGACAACTACGGTGGCGCCTACTCGAGCTTCAACACCGTTGCGTTCATCCTCCAGAACCTCCGGCAGCGGGTCAGCCCGTACAACGAGAACTACTGGGTCCCGAACTCCGTGAACCAGTCGGACCTGTACTCGCTCATCTACGCGTGGCAGGGCGAGAGGCTCAACCTGAGCGTCAACGACTACACGGGCCAGTCGATGCAGGGCATCCACGTCTGGTTGGGCAATCTCGACACGAGCAGCGAGAACAAGTTCTACCACTACCAGGGCAACGGCGGGCTCGACGGCGTCACCAACACGACCGGCACGTCGAACATCACCGACTTCACCGGGAACACGTCGGTCACGATCCCCGACAACCAGACCGACGACAATTACTTCACCTACGCCAGCGGCGCGACGGCGGGATTCGCCTTCCTGGCCGCGTCGGTCCCCGGTCAGTTCAACCGCACGTCCTCCTACACCGAGCCGTGCTCGCCGACGAACCCGACCTCCTCGCTGATCAACACGATCACCTGCCAGTTCAACAACACCTACCAGCGCAACTACACCTCCGTCCCCGTCCTGATCCTGTCCAACCCGATCGATGCGTGGACCCAGACGACCTCCCACGCCCACCAGGATTTCTTCGGGACCGGGGCGAACATCTCTTTCGGGTTCAACATCACCCTCCCGTCGAACGACCCGTTCGTGAACGGGTTCGGGTTCAATTGGGGTAACGGTCTGGAGCACGTCACCGGCGCGGCCGCGTACGTCGACGGCCATCTCGCCGCCAACGTCAACATCCCGGTGCCGCCGTACGTCCAGCAGCAGCTCGAGACGAACGGGAACCTGAGCGGGAACTACGCCCCGGGGATCCACACCATGACGTTGGTCGTCACCGACAGCATGGGGCGGGTGTTCACCAAGGCCCACACGTTCGTCGTCGGCTCCGTGTCGATGACGAACCTGGGCGTCTCGAACACCTACCTGATCATCCCCTACGTGCTCAACTGGACGCTCGGGGTCCCGTCGAACGTCGTGAACAACCACACGTTCTCCCAATCCCTCGAGATCAAGTACGTCTCCCCCGGCTGCGGCGGAACCACGAACCCGTGCCCGGTCGTCGTCAACCTCTCGAAGAAGATCCTCTGGAACCAGATCCGCTACAACCAGAGCATCAACACGACGCTGCTCAACATGAACCACTTCTACGGAGGTTCCGGCGAGCTGCCGTCCGGACAGTACCAGGTCATCGTCTGGCTCAACGCCAACCATAGCGGGAGCATCACGGCCGAGGTGACGACGTACTTCGTCTACGTACCCGTCAACGGCCAGATCACCGGGCCATCGGCGAACGGTCTCGTGCCGATCGGCAACGTAACGATCGCCTACACCTACTCCGGCGGATACGTCACCAACGCCACGTTGCTCGTCTTCTCCTCGGCGTCGCTCACGGTGCCCGTCTTCAGCGTCGGCGCGTTCGTTCCGGGCATCGGGGATGCTCCCCGCGGGGGCGCGGCGATCTGGCCGGCGGTCCAGGGAGGCTCGTACGAGATCGTGCTGTCCCTCGGTACGCCGTACGGCGCCTACAACGCCACCGAGCTGATCAACGTCACCGCCACGACCGGGGAGACGTACCTCAACCAGACCCACCAGAACGGGCCCCTGGGGAGCATGAACCCCGCCGTCATCGCCATGGTCCTCGCGCTGGTCGCCGCCGTGATCGGCGTGATCCTCGGGATGTATCTCGCCCCGACGATCCGTAACGGGGTCGGCACGAACGGCGCCACGGCCCCGGCGCCCCCGGTGAAGCCCTGGGAGGAGAAGGCCGGGACCCCCACGGCGGGGAACCGGTGTCCGATCTGCCAGGACCAGTTCGAGACGACGTTCGCCCTCCACCAGCACCAGAAGATCGCCCACGGGATCGAGGAGTAGCGGACCACCGTTTCCGGAGGGGGGCATCGCCCCCCTCCCCCTGGGCCCGGCGAATCTCCGGCGGGGACGGGAGCGCCCTAGGTAGGCTCAGTCAGGCCCGTTTTTACGAGACTTTTAAGTAATGCAAGTCGTCACCCGGCTTATGCGCCACCTATACGGAACTACGCGTGGAACGATGGCGACTGTCCTGGTGCTCGCGATGTCGCTGCTGGCCTTCTTTGGTGCCGGCGCGCTGGCGACCATCGGAACGAACCACTCGGCCGTAGGGGCGCCCCGCGGCCCCTCGCACCTCAGTGTAGCCTCTCCCCACCCGCTAGCGCCTACCGTCCCGAACCCTCCGACGTTCCTGACCGTCGGGACCGTCACCTCGACCTCCGTCGCGCTCAACTGGACGAACCCGGGCGGCGGCGGCCTGGTCAACGACACCGTCTGGGTCGGCACCAACTGCACGGTCTTCGTCTGGCATTTCAGTACCGCCGGCGCGGTCCAGGTCTACACGGTGACCAACCTGCAGAGCCTGACGCACTACTGTTTCGCGGTCACGGCGTGGAACGTGACGGGCCAGTCGAACGCCTCGAACACCGCCACGGCGATGACCCGCATCATCCCCGGCTCTCCCCTCGTCTCGATCCAGTTCACCTCGAGCCTGCCGCTCTACGTGAACTTCGGTGTCAACGTCGCCTGGCAGCTCACGGTCGTGAACCAGACCGTCGGCGCCAACAACACCGTGATGTACCTGGTCATCAAACTCGGTAGCAAGACCATCAACAACATCTCGATGGCGAGCGAGATCGCCGCCGGGAACAAGACCAACTTCAACATCACGCTCGACTCGACGACCGTCCCGGCGGCCAATGGGGGCCAGTTCGCGTTGACGGCGTGGGCCGACGTCAACAACTCGGCGAACAACTCCAACGGCCAAACCTATGGCGCCGGTGCGGGATCGATGACGCAGTACCTGGTCGTCAACGCCCCGACGGCGGTCGTCCTCTCCCCGTCCCCCAACTTCGAGGTGGGACCGGGCAACCAGACGATCGTCGTGCAGTACGGCGGCGACTTCATCAACGGCGCCTCGGTGAACATCACCTCCGCGGCGACGGGAGCCGTCGTCTATACGGAGAGCGTCTTCGCTGTCGGCGGCGGGACCCAGACGGTCGCCGCGGTCGCCCCGTGGACCGTGACGGCCTCGGGAGTCTACCACATCACCGTCGAGCTGACCCGGCCCTACTTCGGAGCCAGCAGCTGGACGTGGAACGTGACGGCGCTCGTCCCGTCCTCGAGCCAGGGATTCATCTACGTCAACACGACCAAGTGGGTCAACAGCACCACGACGAGCTCGAGCAGCGGGAACATCGACGGGTTGAACCCCGGCGTGCTCGCGGCGATCCTGCTGGTGGCCGGACTCATCGTCGGGATGCTCGTGGCGTTCATGATGGGCCGGATGATGTGGGGCGGCTCGAAGCCCGGTGCGCCCCAGGCGTGGAGCGCCAAGCCGAACCTGGAGTGCAGCGTCTGTCACCAGACGTTCGCGACCGAGGACGAGTTGAAGGAGCACTCGAAGACCGCCCACGGGATGTAGTCGGGCCGTCGCCCGCCCCCGTGGCCAACCCTTTCCTTCTTCCCTTTTCGGACCGCCGAGCGGCGGCCCTCCCCTATCCCTCCGGGGGATTCAGGCGAAGCGGAGCTTCGGGTACTGGCGACGCCAGGCGAGCACCTCGGCGGCGACGTTCGCCCGCCCGGGCCCGGCCCGGATAAGCAGGTCGGCGAGCCTCGGCATGTCGGATGGGACGAGCCCGAGCCGGGACACCTCGGCGGTGCCGAGGCGGCCGACCAGGTCCGTCAGCAACCGCTGACGCTCCCATCGGCGGGCGAGGGCGCCGACCCCGATCGAGTGGCGCGCCCGGACGGCGGCCCGGTCGAGCAGGATCTGGTGCGAGCACGTGAACCCCTCCTCCTCGGCGACGGCCGGCAGCCCGCCGTCGTGGACCGAACGGGCGAGGGCGCGGGAGTTCGCGACGATCGTCCGGGCGTACTCGGCGCCGACCCGCTCCATCTCGAGCAGGGTCTGGGCGAGCGCGGCGATCCGGTTCCAGTGGGCGTTGTCGAAGACCCGCCAGACGAGCGCCGGATCGATCTGGTCGAACAGATCCTCCCGATCCGTGATGAGGAGACCGCCCTGGGGACCTGGGAACGATTTGTGGGTCGACCCGAAGAGGACGTCCGCCCCCTCCCGGAGCGGGTCCTGGAACTCCCCGCCGGCGATGAGACCGAGGACGTGGGAGGCATCGTAGAGGACGAGCGCGTCGATCGAGTGCGCCGCCTCGGCGATCGCCTTCAGCGGGTACGGGAAGAGGAAGAAGCTCTGCCCGAGGACCACGACGTTCGGCCGCTCGCGCCGGATCTCATCGACCGCCGCCTCGCCATCGACCCGCCCGCCGGGGCCGGTCGCGGGCAGCGGCCGGACCTCGCAGCCGAGCATGGCCGGAATGAACCCGGGCGCGTAGCCGTCGTAGCCGCCCTGGCCGGGCGGGATCGCGAGGATCTTCGAGCCTCGGGGCAGCAGGGGAGCGAGTGCCGACAGGGCGGCGATGTGACCGGAGAGCGGGCGGGTCGTCGCATACCGCCCGTGGAACAGCCGGGCGGCGGCCGCGTTCCCGAGCGCCTCGATCTCGTCGGTGTACCGGGTCCCGGCGTAGCTGTTGTCGATCGCTTCGCCGTCGAACGTTTCGTGGAGGGGGAGGGTGTAGCGGCCGGCGAGGTCGCTCGAAAGATATCGACGCGCCGTCGGCGAGACGGCGTTCTCGCTCGGCAGCAGATTGAACGTCGAGCGCCCGCGCCAGCGGTCGTGGGCCCGGACGAGCCGGGCCAGGCGCGCCTCCTCAGTGGTCTCGGGGCTCATCCGAGCCGCCCCGCACGCCCTTCAGGGCGCCGTAGCCCTGCGACGTCTTGCGGCGCTCGCGATTCCCGCAGCGCGGGCAGACGAGCTCCTTCGACCCCTTCGACAGGAGCCCATGACACGCCTGGCAGCGGGCCGAAACGACCCCGAGGTCGGGGTTCTGCGTCGTGAGCTTGATCGTCGGGTGGCTCTGGAGGACCTGGGCGAGGAGGATGTCGCCGGGGGCGAACTCATCGGCGAGGGAATCGGTGTATCCGTCCTTCGCCTTGGAGATGTGGACCGTCCCCTCGGGGGCTCCCGGGACGACGCGCCGGCTATCGTACGCCGCGAGGATCGTGCAGACGGCCATGGCGCTCTTGACCTCGTCCACGCGGGCGTAGACCAGGTCCTGTTCGCCGATCCGGGGGATCGCGTTGACCGCGTTCACGCGGATGGCGTGGTCCGACGGGCTCACGTTGGTGTGGCCCATCAGGGCGGCGTAGATCTTGCCGTGGTCCTCGTAGGTCCCCCAGCCGGGGACGAACTCCTCGGCGGTGCCCAAGAGGTCTCCGGGGAGGACGAGGCGCGTGGTTCCTGCTTCGCTCATGAGGGGGGTCCCGGTCGGAGGATCCAGAGGTCGACGGCCAGCTCCACCGCGCGCTTCCGATGGTGCGGAAACGTCGCAGGGAACCGCCAGTCGACCGGCCGGGTCTCCTCGATGCGGGCTCGGCGTGCGACCGCGCGGCGCTCTATAAAGGTTCGGGACTCCCGAGAGGCGAACGCGTAGACCGCGACCGTCGCCGAAGCGAGGGCCGCCTCCCAGAACGGACGGTCGGCGTGCGCCGACTGGGCCCCGAACGGGGGGTTCATGACGACGGTCTCGGCCGGCTCGGTCCAGCCGGTGACGTCCCGGACCCGGAACTCCAGCCGATTCGCCCACAACCTCTCCGCGTTGCGCCGGGCGACCACGACGGCGGCGTCGTCGACCTCCACCCCGATGACGTGCGCCGCGTTCAGCAGCGAAGCCCCGATCGCGAGGATGCCGGTGCCGCAGCCGAGGTCGAGGACGGTCCGACCCTCCACATCCCCCCGCACCAGGGCGGATTCGAGCAGTTCGGCGGCGAGCTCCGGGGGGGTTCCCACCTGTTCGAGCGACGCCTCGGCCGCCGCGAACGGCTCGAGCATCGCGAGCCGGCGGACGAGCTCGCTGCGTTTCACCGTCGGCTCCCGGGAGGGGGCGTCGATGCGGGGAGCCGGATTTGAACCGGCGCACGCCTACGCGACGGGATTTCCAAGGGGCCTACTCGGGCGGGCCCCGTTTAAGTCCCGCGCCTTTTCCGGGCTTGGCTATCCCCGCGCCTCTACCGGGCGGGGACGGGCTCTCCCTGGGGCTTCGCCACCGGGCGCGCCACGCCCTTCTTGACGGAGACGCGCCGGGGGAAGTACTTCAGGAGCACCACGTCGTTGACCGCCGCGACCCATCGATACGGGATGCTGATCGGTTTCGAATCCTCCACTAACAGCGGGCTCGATTCCTCGATGTAGATCCCGTCGACCTTCGACGTCTCGACGTCGACGACGACGTTGTCGACCTCCCCGAGCAGGCGCCCGTCGGGGGTGTAGACCTGGCGACCAATGAGTTCTGTCATTTCGACCAACATACGGCGCTCCCTCGGGGTGCCGACGGCAGGACCCCCTATTAGTCCTTTGTGCGGAGCGGCAACCGCTCCGTCACTCCGGGGCGCTCGTCGTCGCCGACGACTGCCGTACCTGACTGCGATACAGCGCGACGAGCTCCTGGCTCGTCGTCGCGTCGGTCGGTCCCTTGTCCTCGCGATACCGGCCCGTGAACCGGGGGAAGCGGAGCGCGAGGCCCGCGCCGGGTCGGATCAGGTCGACCGCCGCCCGATGGATCGGGCTCAGGCTCAGCTCGGCGCCCCGGACCTCGAGGACCAGCGTCGGGGTGATCCACCGGTCGGGGGTGAGCTCGGTCAGCACGCCCTCCGGTCGATCATCGACCTCGAACGGCTTGAGCCGCTTCGGGAGGGCATCGAGCGCCGCATCGTCGAAACCGCTCCCGACCTTGCAGAAGGATTCATACCGGTCCTGGTCGGGGTTGTAGACCGCCATCAACAGGGCCCCGTACTTTCCTCCGCGACGGCCCTTGCCGTGGAACGCCCCGACGACGACCCCATCGACGGAGTCGGCGAGCCCCTGCGTGTACTCGCGCTTGTACTTGATCCACCAGAAGCCCCGCCCGCCCGGATGGTACGTCCCCCCGGGGTCGAGCGACTTCGCCATCACCCCTTCGCAGCCGTCGGCGATCGATTGGTCGAAGAACGCCTGGGCGTCGTCGACGTTCTCCACCACCTTCTGCACCGCGAGCCGGATGCGGTCGGTCGGGCGGACGAGCTTCGCGAGGTGGGCGCGTCGTTCGGGCAGGGGCTCGTCGATCTGCGATCGATCCCCCTCGAGGAGGAGGTCGAACAGGAACAGGCAGACCGGGATCTCCTGTTGCATCCGCTCGAGGTCGTACTTGCGACCCCGACGGCGCGAGATCTCCTGGAATGGCCGGATCTCGTCCGTCTCCGGGTCGATCGAGACGCACTCGCCTTCGACGATCGCCGGCCGACGGGCGATCGCCTTGGGGAGGTCCACCAATAGCTCCGGGAACTGGGCGCTGATGTCCTCGAGCCGCCGAGAGAACAGCTTGACCGGTCCGTCCTGCGGGACGTGAGCCTGGACCCGGAGGCCATCGTACTTGTACTCGAGCGCCGCCCGCCCCTCCATTCGTTTGAGGACGTCGGCGAGATCGGGGGACCGCTCCGCGAGCATCGGCCGGACCGGCCGGCCGACGGTGAGGTGGATCTCCCCGAGCCCTTCCAAGGCGGAGCGGGCGAGCGCCTGGGCGACGAGTCCCAAGTCGCTCGAGACATTGAACGCCGCCTCGATCTGGGCCCGGGCCTCCTTGGTCCCGCCCCCGAACGCTACGGCCAGCGCGTCGAGGATGGTCATCTCCCGCACGCCCAGGCGGAGTTTCCCGAGGACGAACCGGACGGCGTACTTCGCCTCCGTCGGAGAGCACCGATGCAGGAGCTCGGCCAGCACCTGGACCTTCGTCTCCTGAGAGCCCTCTCCGGAGGCTCGGGCGATCTTCGTCAATACCTGGTAGACCCCGGCAACGGTGAGCCCCGCCCCCGCCGAACTCCGGTTTTCGAGGAGCCGCTCCACCGTCGTGCCCAGATCTCCGGAGGATCGGGCTTCGGCCAGCACCTCCGGGTCGGGCAATCCCGTCGCGAGGGCGACCGACTTCGCCGCCAGGGAGTCGGCCATCCCGAGCTCGATCCCCTCGTACTCCGGCCGCAACAGACCCTGCGAGAGGTAGAGGACCTCGGGGAGCTCGTCGATGGAGAGCCGCTCGATCAACCCGACGAGCAGGGCGCGCATCTCGAGGCGCTTCGTCGTCGCTTCGAGCTTCCCGTAGACCTCGACGAGCTCAGTGAACCGCACGGCCGGCTCCCTCGGCGACCGAGGCGCGGAGCGTCTTGAGATTCTCGGCCACGTCGCCTTGAGCGAACACCGAGTTCCCGCATACGAAGAACGTGGCTCCGTGTTGCGCGGCCCCGACCGCCGTTTCGGGGGTCACCCCCCCGTCCACCGACACGTCGGCGGGCGAGCCGAGCGCGTCGAGCGCTCGTCGGGCCTGTCGGATCTTCGGGAGCGCCACCGGGAGGAACGACTGGCCGGAGAACCCCGGGTTAACGCTCATCACGAGGACCTGGTCGAGCTTCGGGAGGAGGGGGACGACGTTCTCGAACGGGGTGTCCGGACGCAGCGCGGCCCCGACCCGGGCTCCGAGCGAGTGGACCCGCTCGACCAGGGTCGGCGCCGCGACGGTCGCCTCGAGGTGGAAGACGAGCGTATCGCCTCCCGCCTTGGCGAACGCCTCGACGAACGACTCCGGGCGCTCGATCATCAGGTGGACGTCGAGCGGAAGGCGGGTCCGGGCCCGCACCGCTCGGACGAGGGCGGGACCGAAGGAGATGTTCGGGACGAAGTGGCCGTCCATCACGTCGAGATGGAACGCATCGGCGCCACCGGCCTCGGCGAGGCGGATCGCACCCGCGAGATCCGCGAAATCCGCGCTCAGCAGCGACGGCGCGAGTCGGAGCCTCCGGCTCGGCGGTGCCACGGCGCGTCGATTCGCTAAGGGTATTAATACTACCTACGGGGTGCAATGGCAAGTTTCCGGGGGTACCCGGAATTTAGGTGAAATCGATGGGAGACGAAGGAACGACGAAACGCGTGAACGGCCGATGGCAGGGCCAGAGGGCCCTGTCGACGCCGCTCGCCGCTGTGGTGATGCTGGTCGTCATCGTGGTGGTGGGCGCCGCCGGCTATGCCGCGTTCAGGAATGCCACGGGAAACGGCGGAGGCACGACCTCGGGGACCCAGTCCACGCAGACGTGTCAGCCGGTGACGAGTCCGTTCTGCAAGCCATTCGCTACAGTGGCGGATATCGCGCTGTCCGCACCGTTCAAGACGGTGCAGCAGGGCAGCCTGATCCCCCTGACCGCGACCCTACCCTCCGGACAAACTTCGACCAACTGGACGTTCAACTTCGGCGACAACTCGTCGGCGAAGTCCACCACGGGCGTTTCCAGCCACGTCTACACCTCCCCCGGCACGTACATCGTCACCGTCCTCGCGACGTCGACGAACGGCGTGTCCCATGACAACTACAAGTCGCTCCTGATCGTCTCCGTCGCGCCGTCGTACGCCTCGGCGTCGTCCGGGAACCTCCCCGGCGTCTCC